>Ga0210401_10001212_pt1 | contig 30326 bp, 25 predicted proteins | sample IncBWH32MmetaG_FD_150866 | JGI IMG/M metagenome (GOLD analysis project Ga0210401, IMG submission 150866) | Forest soil microbial communities from Barre Woods Harvard Forest LTER site, Petersham, Massachusetts, United States - Inc-BW-H-32-M | ecosystem: Environmental > Terrestrial > Soil >...
TACAGCCTGAGACAGAGCAAAAACTATAGAGCGTCGTCAGCTTGCCTGCAGGCGTGATTTCAAAAACTGAACCAAAGCCGTTTGCACCGCCGGCCAAGGTGGTTCCCAGGAAGTTGCCGTTGATGAGCAGAAGCAGCGATGCGGTTGGGTAGGCTCCATCGGTGCAGTTGGTTTTGGAGCAAAAACTGTAGAGCGTAGTCAGGGCGCCGCCCGGGGTCGTTTTGAAGACCACACCACAACCCACCTGGGCCGAATTGCAGGGTGAGTTGGCGCCGCCGTATTCGGTTGTTCCATAGAGATTGCCGTCCAGACCTTGGACAACAGACATTAAATTAGGGTTTCGACCATTGGCGCCGTCGAAGCTGACAAGGCTTTTGAACTTCGTGGCCGCTGGCGAGGCGATCGCGGTCGCGACGCAGAGTACAAAGATGGCAGCCGCGGGTCTGAGCCGAGTACGTTGGCTGCTTTTTCGACGTCGTGGTTGAAGGAACGCAGATAACTGAAAAGTTGCGGACTTCAAGATTTGGGAACGGAATGCGTCTTTCATTTAGTTCTCCTGGGTCGGGTTGGTGATAGAGACAGCAGGCCCGCCATTGTGCTGGGATGCGGATGGCTTGGCCGGATTGCCTCCACTACACATTGCGTAAGCCCACACCAAGAACTGTCATGCGGCGGGAAAATAGTCGAGGGGAGTAGATTGAGATTTTGCTCCGGCGCGGGGAAAGCTGCTCTGGAGGCCAATTTTGCTGTTACTCGATCTTGGCTGCGCTTCCGATGGGTCTCAAATCGCGAAACCTGGGGCACCTGCGGCGGACTGCCCTGCCCGGCTCGACGGCCCAGACGAGGCGTCCGGGACTACGTGGGTATTGCGAGGCCTGGGATCCGGGATTTCATAACAGATCCGCTCTAATTCAGTCTTGATCGAAGGCGGCTGCGCTGATAGCATTCCACTTCCAGGAAAGCTGCGTGCTTCCCCACCCCTCCCCAGGGTGCTTCTCCCGCAGCCAGCCTTCACTACGCATTGCGCAAAAGCGCCGGAAAAGTGTCATGCCGTTTCGACATAATCGAGTGGCGAGCCAATTTCAGCCGGACGAACGGGGGGAAATGCCAGCGGAACGGCACACCCTGGATCAGATGTTCAGCTTGACCTATGAAGAGCTGCGGCGCCTGGCATCGAGCGTGAAGCGCAGCGATCCCGGGGCCACGCTCAGCCCGACCACCATGGTCAACGAGGCTTGGGTGAAGCTGGCCAAATCCCCACGCTTCGCTTCAACCTCGCGCCTGCATTTCAAGCGGATCGCCGCTCGTGCCATGCGTCAGGTTCTGGTCGAGGCGGCGCGGCGGAGGAATGCATCGAAGCGCGGCGGAGGCGAGGGTGTGGTGGTGATCACCTTCGACGAGTCGCAGACGCCGAGGGCGTCGTGTGGACAGGATCTGCTGGCGCTTGATAGCGCGCTCGAAGAGCTGGCGCGCATTGAGCCGCGCCAGGCAATGATGGTCGAAAGCCGGTTCTTCGGGGGGCTGGACATCACCGAAACCGCTGCGTTGCTTGAAGTGTCCGAAGCCACAATATTGCGCGATTGGCGCGCAGCCAAAGCATGGCTGGCCCATGAGCTTCGGCGAGCGAGCTGACTTGCCAAGGTCCAGGCTAACTGTAGAAACGTAGCAAGCTAGGTTTCTACAGGAGCAGGATAGCAGGGAGCGAAGATGGACAGCGCACGCTGGGAGCGAATCCAGATCCTCTTTCACGAGGCGGCGGACCTTGCCGAGCCCGAGCAGCGAGCTTTTCTGAAGACCGCATGCAGCGACGACGGGCTCATGGCGGACGTGCTCGCTTTGCTCGAAGAAGACGCCCGAGGCACGTCTCTGCTTGATCGCGATCTGGCGCACGTCGCGCATGACGTGCTCGACGAAGCTGCTCCCGTTTCACTTCTCCTCAAGGAATTCGGCCCCTATCGCATCAAGGAAGCGCTTGGTGAAGGCGGGATGGGCGTGGTCTATCTTGCAGAACGCATCGACCTCGGCAGCCTGGTCGCGATCAAGCTGCTCCGCGATGCGTGGCTGTCTCCGGCTCGGCGCGAACGCTTCACCAGCGAGCAGCGCACGCTGGCGCAACTAAATCATCCCTCCATAGCGCGACTTTACGATGCTGACACCCTCGACGACGGGACTCCGTGGTTTGTCATGGAGTACGTCGAAGGTGTGCCGCTAACGGATTACAGCAGCCAGCACGCGTGCTCCATCGAGGAGCGGCTGCAGCTGTTTCGTGCGGTGTGCGAAGCCGTGCAATACGCGCATCAACACGCGGTGATCCATCGCGATTTGAAACCGTCGAACATTCTGGTAAAGGCCGACGGAACCGTCCGGCTGCTCGACTTTGGTATCGCCAAGCAACTTGAGAGCCTGGAAACGCCCACGAACCGCGATCAGACCAGAAACGATCAAACCATGACGGGGCTGCGGTTGATGACTCCGGCCTATGCGGCGCCGGAGCAGGTCCGCGGTGATCGCGTGGGCATTCACACCGACGTATACTCTCTCGGCGTCATTCTGTACGAACTGCTCGCGGGAGAGCTTCCCTTCGACTTGTCGAAACTGACTCCCGGAGAAGCCGAGGCCGTGATCGTGGGGCAGGATCCGGAGAAGCCGTCCGTGGTAGCGAGGAGGGTGGCCGAACTGGCAAGGGCAAACCAGAACACCCCCTATGCCAGCAAAACCGCCTGGTCCGACCTGGACGTCCTTTGCCTCACCGCAATGCATAAGGATACGCAGCGGAGATACCAGTCGGTCGAAGCGCTGATCCGCGACGTCGATCACTACTTGAAGGGCGAGCCTTTGGAGGCGCGGCCTGACACTTTTCGCTACCGGCTGGGCAAGTTCGTCCGACGCAACCGGCGCGCGGTTTCCGCGGCGGCAGTTGTGTTCACGATCGTCGTCGGTCTGGTGGTGTTCTTTACGGTGCGCTTAGCGAAGGCCCGGAACGCCGCCTTGGATGAAGCGGCGCGCACGCAACGCATTCAGCGTTTCATGATGAACCTGTTTCAAGGCGGCGATGAGTCAGTCGGCCCTGGGGATAGCATGCGCGTCGTCACACTGCTCGACCGCGGCGTGCACGAGGCCCAGACTCTCAACAGCGATCCCAAGGTACAAGCAGAGCTCTACCAAACGCTCGGAACCATCTACGATCAGTTGGGCAAGTTCGATCAAGCGGACTCGCTGCTGCACTCCGCCCTTGAACGGCGCAAGGCGCTCTTCGGCGCGGACAGCACCGAAGTGGCGGAAAGCCTGGTAGCGCTCGGCCAACTGCGTTCCGATCAGGCGCAATATGAGGAGGCCGAACAATTCATCCGCCAGGGTCTCGAGATGAGCAAGCGGAACCTGCCGCCCACGCACCCACGCGTAGGGAGAGCTTTGTACGTCCTCGGAGAGGTGTTGGTGAATGAGGGCAAGTACGACCAGGGCATTCAGGTGCTCAACGATGCGGTGCGAATTCAGTCCGCAGCCGGCGGAGTAACCGCCGACCTTGCTGAGAGCCTGACTGAGTTGGCCAACGCCCAGTTCTACGCAGGTCATCTGGACATTTCGAACTCGCTGAACCTGCGCGTCGTTGCCATGGATCGCCAGCTTTATGGCGAACGCCATCCCAATGTTGCCGAAGACCTGATCAACCTGGGCGCGATCCAGAGCGAGTGGGGCCATTACGCCGAGACCGAACGCTACTATCGTCAGGCCTTGGACATTATCCAAGGCTTTTATGGCAAGGACCACCCCGAGACGGCCTCGGTCATGACCGTCCTCGGCCGATCGCTGAATAATCAAGGACGATTCGACGATTCGGCGAACATGCTGCGAGAGGCGCTCGGCATTCAAGAGCGCGTTTATGGGCCAGTGCATCCCCGCGTCGCGTCGGCACTGGGTGAATTGGGCAAGGTGGCAATGAAACAAGGGAAGCTGGACGAGGCGGAGGCAGATTTTCGCCGCCAGGCCGACATCTACAGCGAAGTATACAAAGGGAAGCACTATTACATTGGTTCGGCGCTGGCCAATCTGGGAGGCGTCTACATGGAGCGCAAGCAGTACGCCCGCGCCGAGCGATCTTTCCGGGATGCGCTCCAGATCTATGCTGAGACGCTTCCGCCAGACCATCTGAATGTAGCGATTGCGCGCATCAAGCTGGGACGCGCGCTCATTCCGCAGCATCGCTATGCGGATGCCGAGGTTGAGAGCCTGGCTGGCTACGGGATTCTGATGAAGCAGACCAATCCCCCAGCCAACTGGCTGCAAAATTCGCGTAAAGACCTGGTCGAGGAATACGGCGCGCTATATGAGCCCGAGAAGGCGGCGAAGTTTCAAGCCGAGCTGGCCGGCGCGGACAGCAAGGCCCTCGCCGCCAGTAATAAATGAAATTCCCGCCGCCCCGAAACGTTGCAAGCAACCGTTTCTACAGAATCACATTTCCTGTAGAAACGTAGCTTTGCTACGTCTCGCGATAGCGCTGATAACACGATTTTTGGAATAAGGTGCGCCCATTGAACCGGATCAGCCAGATCATGACGCTGGTAAAGCATGCTGCTCACGACGCAGGATTTGAGCTAGCCGGCATCGCCCCAGTTCGCGACTTCGCCGAGCTGAAACATTTTCCGGAATGGATCGAAGCCGGACACGCCGGTGAGATGAAATACATGGAGTCCCGCGACCAAGCTGGACAGCTCAAGCGCGCTTCGCTTCGGTCGACCGCGCCGTGGGCGCGGAGCGTAATCGTCTGCGCGATTAACTACAACACAGCCTATCCGTACTCCACGCAGATCGACGATCCGGAACGCGGATGGATTTCGCGCTACGCCTGGAGTCGCGAAGACTACCACGAGGCAGTGCTGCGCCGGCTGCGCACGGTGGAAAACTCGTTGCGAGATGCAGTCGGCGAGCCCGGGCACGATACCCTCGCGACAGCCGACAAGATGCCGGCGCTACAAACTCGTTGCTACGTGGACACCGGGCCGTTGCTCGAACGCGTCTACGCCAAATACGCCGGCGTCGGATGGATCGGAAAGAACACCTGCATCCTGAATCAGAAGCTGGGTTCGTGGTTGTTCCTGGGCGTGATTCTGACTTCGCTTGAACTCGAACCTGATCTGCCGGCACCGGATCGCTGCGGCACTTGCACCCGCTGCATCGATGCCTGTCCCACGGACGCGTTCATCGCACCGTACCAACTCGATTCCAACAAATGCATCTCCTATCTGACGATCGAGAAGCGCGGCGCAATCCCCGAAGAAATGCGTCAAGGCATGGGCCGTCACGTCTTCGGATGCGACATTTGCCAGGACGTCTGTCCCTGGAACCGCAAAGCGCCATCGACCACCGCAGCTGAGTTTCAACCTCGAGAAGGACTGGTGAATCCGGCGCTGGAGTGGATCGCCGAAATGAGCGCGGAAGAATTCCGAGAGAAGTCTCGCGGCTCTCCTATTCGCCGCACCAAACGTACAGGATTGCGGCGCAATGCGATGATCGCCATGGGCAATAGCGGGGACCCGCGTTTGATTCCCGCTCTGGAAAAACTGGCAGCGGACGACGATCCTGTGGTGGCGGAGAGTGCGCGCTGGGGTCTTGGACAGCTATGCACGCCTGCGGCTCCGAAGCTTGAATCATCCGTACCAAAATCCTAAACCGCGGAGGACCCCGAGGTTTGCGCGGCACTCACGAGACACCCTCTGACTGCGCAGAACCGCAACTCTTTGCACAGTTGACCGGCAGCTATGTGAATGGCCCACCGGTGGAGGCGAACGGAGTGGTTTATGCTGGCTCGGACGACAACAGCGTGTACGCGCTGAACGCCCGCACTGGGGCCAAGCTGTGGAGCTACGCCACGGGCAAGCCGGTGCAATCCTCACCTGCCGTGGCGAATGGCATGATTTACGTCGGCTCGGAACACGGAAAAATCTACGCCTTCGGCCTGAAGCAAGTGTGATCGGAAGCAGGCAAAGCCTCCTTCCAAACGTACCAGCCGAATTTCCTGGAAACGATTTCCGGCGTACGATCCTCTGGAGGTCCATCATGAAACGAATCAGCCTGGTTGTTTCGATGCTATGTGGGTCCTTCGTGTCCGTGGCATGGGGACAGCAGCCCGCGGGCAAGTGCACTAACGACTGGAGTGAGTTCCACCGGACGAACATGCAGCGCTGGAACCCCTGTGAAACGTGCTTGGCGTCGCAAATGTAATGGAACCGATACGTTTTCCCCTTGATCTCGCCCTCCCAGTCCAGATAAGATATTCAAAGTTGAGCTTAGCTATTTGAGAATGGCAGGCAATTCCTCGTCTCTCTGACAACCTGACGCCGAAGCAAGAAGGCGGTGCCTCCCCGACCCGAAACTGGAGCGCAATGGCTCTGTCGAGTACTAAGTCCTTATTCCGTAATATTTTGCGTATAAGTCATTATTCCTCAAAGATTTTAATGGTAGTCCAGCCTTAACCCCATGATTCCAAAATACAGGGGATGGTAGACATAGGATTACTTGATAGTAAGCAGCAAGCGAACCGACCTGCGCTTCGGTCCGCACGGCGAGTCCCACGCCTCCGCAGCGTGGTAGCATTCCTTATCTCGGAAGCTCCCGACGGCTCATGATGTCTCGCATCCATTCCCTTACATCCCGACTCATCTTTTTTATTAGTTTCGCTCTTTTACTCTTGTGTGCTCCGCTTGCGCCAGCGCGCTCCGATCAACCGCATTGGATCCGCGTTAACTCCAGTCACTTTTCCGTTGTCACCGACGCGGACGAGAGCAAGGGACATGACGTGGCCGCGCGATTCGAGCAGATGCGTCTGGTCTTCGGCCAACTGTTGGCGAGAACTCGCATCAACATGTCGGAGCCGATCGACATCATCGCCCTGCGAAGCGATGACGAATACAGCAAGGTCGTGCCCAATCGCCAAGGGCCGGCGATTGCGATGGGCTTCTTCATTCCTGGCTCGGACCGCGATTACTTCGTCCTGAACCTTTCCAAGGAAGAGAGCTGGCGAGCGGTATCCCACGAATTCGCTCTCGTGTTTCTGAACTACAACTATCCGCCCACGCAGCCGTGGTTCGACGAAGGCTTCGCGGAATACTTTTCCAGCCTGCGCTTCGACAACAAGCAGGCGCAAATCGGCGGAGACCCGGAATCGTTCACTGAGATCCTTAACTCGACGCCATGGCTTTCGATCCCAGATCTATTCGTCACACACCGCGACGCCAGTCAGGAAAGCTCGCACCACACCTTGTTCTACGCGCAATCGTGGATCGTGATGCACTACCTGTTGCGCCAGGACAAGCTCTCGGAGACTGGGACGTATTTCGACCTGCTCGAGAACCAGAAGCTCTCGGTCGAGGAAGCGATTCAGAAGGCGTACGGCATGAGCTCAGCCCAGTTGACGCAGGCGGTTCAGGATCACTTCCATTCGCTGGGCCAGCCCTCAAAGCCGCCAGAGAAGGGTAAACAGCCGCTTGCTGCAGGAAGCCAGACGCTGGAGGTAACCCCGTCAGACCAGATCGGCAGCAGCAATCAGGAGCTTCCTGAGGCCGAAGGGCAATCGCTGGTCGCGGAAATGAGCGTTCGTCTACCCGAGCACCGTGAACCAGCTGTGCAGGAACTGGAGTCGATTACAGCCCAGCCGAAGATGGACAACGTGGTCGCGCGTCGAGCGTTGGCTTGGGCGCATATGGAGAAGAAGGAATTCGACCGCGCGGTCGAGGAGCTGAGCAAAGCCGGAGACCTGAACCCGAAGGATCCGTGGCTGCATTACTATCTGGCGCTGGTAAGGTACCACCTGGCGCAAACCGGACAAGCCCCGGGCGGCCTTCCGAATATGATGCAGGACCTTCGGTCGGTTCTCGACTGGGATCCCGAGTTCGCCCAAGCTCGCAGCATGCTGGCCATGGCTCAACTGGAGGGCGGGGGGAGTCACGCCGCCGTGGATTCCATGCGAGTCGCCCTGACACTCAGCCCTCGCAATCAAACTTATCTTCTGAACATGGCGCAAATCTACATGGCGGGAAAAAGCTGGGAGGCGGCTACCGCATTGCTCGAGCGGCTCAAGAGCAGTCCGGATCCGCAGGTTGCGAAATCTGCTGGCGAGCAGCTGGCGGGTTTGCCCATGCTGAAGAAGTATGGGACGCTCGCGCAGCCACAACAGACGGCATCCGCGTCCTCGCCATCCCCGTCATCATCGTCCTCGCCATCGGCGTCGTCTCCGTCATCTGCGCACTCTGCGACCGTGCCTTCCACAACCGCGCCTTCGGCAACTACGCCTTCCGCAAGTTCAAAGAAACCAGCAGAACCGCAGCCAAAAACAGAGCAGCAAAGTCCTGAATCTGATGAAGTCACCGTCGATCGAGCGGACCAACCTCCGACTCCAGCGCAGCCCGACAAACGTGCGATCCAATTTCTGAAAGGAAAATTGGTTGCCGTCGATTGTTCCCAGCCTCCTTCGGCGATCCTGACCGTGTCCGCTGGAGCGAAGGTGCTCAAGCTCCGAACCCAGGATTACAAATCGCTGACGCTCATCGGTGCGGACGATTTCTCCTGCGATTGGAAGGGCCGCTCAGTAGCCGTCAACTACAGAGCGGGAGGAAAAGCTGACGGCGAGCTGGTTTCGGTGGAAGTGCAATAGCAATTCACCCGCTGCATCCGAATGGATGATTAAGTTTCGTAAGATCCAAATTCACAAGGCCCAACACTCGTTAGATCCGGATTCGTAAAATCCAGGACTTGCGAGAACCTAAGCTCGCGGAGGCTCAGCCGCATGACGAAAAAGTCGGACCAACCACAAACCTTCATCCACCGTCATTCTCTCGGCGTTGCCGCGGTCGTGATCCTTATTCTGTGGATTGTTCTTTACATCTTTTCCGATCCGAGCACGCACGTCGGATCATTCTTCGGAAACGCGATTGCCGATTGGTCGGGCGTCGTAGTCACCGTGCTGGCAACCAAATACATGTACGAGAAAGGATCGGCGGAAAGCCGGCGCCCAGCGGACACTGGATTGAGTCCCGTTCTCAAATGGCTCCAAGATCATTCGCTGACCATCTTTCTCGTGATTACAGGTATTGGGTGGGTCGCGCTGTACGCTTATATGAACTCCGAAGCCAAGTGGGGCCAGGTAGTGGGGAATATCGTTTCTGAATGGACACAGATCTTTGGGATGGTGCTGTTGACGAAACGATTGATAGAACCTCATTCCAAGGAAAGTGCCAAAACAAGCTGAAATCGAGAGCAGGGTAATTTCCCATTTGCATTTGCGGGAGGATTCGCGTAGTGTATATACACATTTGCCATTACGCAGAGTGCCGTAGAATTTACCTGGGACGAACAAAAGAACCGGGCCAACAGGCAGAAACACGACATCAGCTTCGAGACTGCGATGCTGGTCTTTGACGATGCTTACCACCTGAGGTCGCAAGACCGGGAAGTCGAAGGCGAGCCGCGTTGGCAAACGATTGGAATGGTGAACGGAATTCAGATGATACGCGTCGCTCACACCGTAGATGAGGATGACGACTCGGTTCGAATTCTTTCAGCACGAAAGGCAACTCCCCGCGAGTGGAACATCTATGGGCAAGGCACCTAAGAATAGAAAGACTCGACGAGTGTCAGGACAGGCTCTCAGTCGGAGGCAGAAGAAAGAACTGCCGGCCCTAGCTGCGCTACCCGACCAGCAAATCGATACCTCCGATATCCCGGAGCTTCCCTCCGGAGCGTGGAAGGATGCGGTCCGAGGCAGGTTCTATCGTCCGCTGAAGCAGGCCATCTCAATGCGGCTTGACGCCGATGTGGTCGCATGGCTGAAACAGCGCGGCAAAGGCTATCAAACGCGGGCGAACAGTATCTTGAGAGAGCGAATGTTGGCCGATACGAAGCGGGCCTGAACCCCGGTCAATTCGTTTGGAATCACAGAATCGATTCTGCGGTGAAACAACAAACCCTCCCAGGGGATTCTGAGAGGGTTTGGGAATTCCGGACTCTTAGTTTGTACTTTGGGTTCAGGCGCGGACGACGTTACCCGCCTGGAACCCCTTGGGGCCCTTCAGCAGATCGAACTCCACGGTTTCGCCCTCGTTCAGCGTACGGTACCCGTTCTCCTGGATGGCGGAGAAATGAACGAAGACATCTTCCCCTGTGGACCGCTGGATAAAACCATATCCTTTAGCCCCGTTAAACCACTTTACTGTACCCTTCTCTCTCACAATGAACTCCTTTCGCCTCTGCTGAGATTAGAAATCCACATTCTTCGCGAAGCGCGCGCGTACCTGACCCCCTCAAAGCCTGTGGACGATTTTGGTTTTGCCTTGCAATGCGATCGGGAACCTGGTTCAACAAGAAAGGCTCCTGAGTTTCGCGCCGTAGTGGAGATAACGGCACGAAGCTGCGGAGCCAGTCGTGGTGGCGCGAGTTTCGACTACAATATGCAAAACATCAACCTAGACTAACGAACGTCGCTGCCAGTATTCCGGCAACGGCAGGAATAATATTCAGGAATTTTCTTTCTGGCAAGAGAAGAATTAACAATAATGTGAAACCGATTGAAACCTCTAAACATGACCCATGGTTTTCTTGAGCCACGCAGTGAGGGCGTTAGCACTGGCCGAACCGTCCGTTCGGGTCATTTAGTATGTCTCTATCCCTTTGATAATATTGGACAAACTTTGATCGAGCATCCCCCGCCCTCGACCCCTGTCTCAGCGCTTGCGACGGTCTCTAACGTTTCGGTTAAGGGCTCTAACTCGCGGACTAGCCTCTTATCTTCTACCTTGAAATATGTCTTCCGCACCGACGTCCACACCTTTGCGTTTTCGGTTGCGCGGATGGGATCCTTTCATTCTTTCCTTTCGTCCTACTTTTGCTGACTCTGATTCGGCGAGCGTTCCGCTCACCCGCCAATGTATGACGTCGTCGTGCAATTGCTGCGCGACTACTTGCCGGCTGGACAGGATTTTGTGATTCGCCACTTGAATGCGCTCGTCAATCGTCAATGCGCGCCATCGGACGCAGGTGTTCTCGCTCCTAATTCTCCTGATTTCGTGGCCTGAGGCCACTCAGGATGATTTCCAATAAAGGTCTAGGGTGCCACCAGCATCACTTCTTTGTCCACTGATCCACCCACTCGTTCACCGTCTTGTACCAGAGCTGGCTGTTCTGCGGCTTGAGCACCCAGTGTCCCTCATCCGGGAAGTACAGCATCTTCGACGGCACATTCAGGCGCTGCAAAGTGGTGAACAGCTGGAATCCCTCTGACACATCCAACCGGTAATCCAGCTGGCCGTGGATAACCAGCGTGGGAGTCTTGAAATTCAGCGCCGACAAGTGCGGCGACCATTTTCGATAGAGTTCACGGTTGTTGTAGAGCGGCCCTTTGAGCTCCCACTCCTCGAACCAAAGCTCCTCGGTGGTGCCCCAGTCGGATTCGTTGTTGAACGTCCCATCGTGCGAGACGATACATTTAAATCGCTGCGAATGGCCGAGAATCCAGTTGGCCATGTAGCCGCCGAAGCTAGCGCCCAAAGCGCATTCGCGGTCCTTATCGATGAACGGATAAGTTCGCTCGGCATCATCCAGGCCTTTCATTAGATCTTCAAATGGTGCCCCACCCCAATCACCGTTGACCGCGTCGATGAACTTCTGCCCGTAGCCCGTCGATCCATGGAAATTGATCATCACCACCACATACCCGTTGGCCGCGAACAGTTCCGGATTCCAGCGATAACTCCAGTCGTCTCCCCACGCTCCCTGCGGCCCACCATGAATGAGGAACTTGACCGGATATTTCTTGTTGGCATCGAAGTTCGGCGGCTTGATAAAGAAGGCCTCAACTTTATCGTTAGCCGCGCCCGCAAACCAGAAAGATTCAAGCGGAGACATTGCCACTCGAGCGAGCACGGAATGATTGAGATCGGTAAGTTGCACTTCACTTTTCTCCACGCTCGCAGTCTTGCATCCCTCGGGCTTAATCTTCCCACTCGAGTCCGTGCATACCTCCTGAGATTCGAACACCGTCGGAGCAGAAGCCGAAGCAGCAGCCGCGCCAGGCTGCGCCAACGTGGCCCGAAAAATTTCGTTGGGGAACCTGACCGACATGCGCGTAAATAAAAGAGTCTTACCGTCGTGGGTCACAGCAAGATCGTCGTCGTGGCCTGGCACAATCATCTTGACATTGTTTTTCGTAAGATGGGCGGTCGTATCATTACCTGCGTCACCGCCGATGACAGCGGTGTCCAGCGCGATGGAATAGACCGGCGAATCGCCCTTATCCTCTGCGACAAAGTAGATTTTGGACGAATCGGGATCCCAAGTGTAAGTTCCCACCCAACGGTCGAAGCTCTCGGTCAGATTTCTGATGTGTCCGCTGCGCCGGTTGTACAGCATCAACCGGAAGCGATCGCTCTCGTATCCCGGCCGAACCTGCGCGCGATACGCAATGTACTTCCCGTCCGGCGAATAAAGCGGCGACGAATCGCTCGCGGGATTGTCCGTGATTTTCTTCGCCGCTCCACCATTTACCGAAACGATAAACAAATCGTTGTTGGTGCTGAGGGCCTCGACTTCATCGTGATTCGAGCTGTAGCAAATCTCCTGCCCATCGGGCGAGAAAGCATAGTCGTCTTGCCCGCCTAAACTAAATGGTGGCACATCATGGTCGCCGGGAGTCAGATCGCGGCTCGCGCCCCCCTCAGCCGCAATGATCAGAAGATGATTGCGCTTCCCATCCTTATACGCGTTCCAGTGGCGATAAAGCAGGTGCGTGAATATCAGAGCCTTGACCTTCGACTTCTCCGCTTCCTCCACTTTTTTCGCATTGCAAGCTTCGTCGGGGCACTCGGGGTAGACATTCGAAATAAAAAGAATGTTCTTCCCATCCGGCGACCAGATGGGGCCATCGGCTTCGGTGGCAATCGAAGTCAGCTTGTGCGTCGCTGTCACGGTCCCCTTGGTGTCATCAAAATCCGCAATCCAGATCTGCGACCCACTTTCTTTCGATGACAAAAACAGAAAGCGCTTGCCGTCGGGCGCCCACCGCGGACGATCCGAGTCCTGAACATGAATGATCTCGCGTGCTTCGCCTCCAGCCGTCGGCACCACCCACACATGCGGCGTCTTCGTGTTCGCTTCCAGGCTAACGTCGACCGCACTGAATAACACCCATTTCCCGTCGGGCGAGACAATGGGTTCGTTGACGCGCTTGAGCGCCATCATGTCTTCAAACGTTAACGGATGCTTACTCTGAGCCGAAGCAGAAACAACCAATGATGCAAACACGATCAAGCCGAACAAACAGCGCATGAGCTGCCTCCGTGGGAACGGGGTCAGTGTAAATCATGCGGCCTTCACGCGGTCGTAACCGACTTTGTTCAGATCAACGGTTGTTCTTACCGGAGGTCATCCCGAAGCCCCCGCGCTTTCAGCGGGCGAGCGATCTCGCGCGGAGCATTCAGCGGGGCGCAACCCGCTCCACGCACTCCAGAATTTCTGCTTCACTAAGCGTATGGTCAGACGCCTTAGCGCGCTGGTAGATGCCCTCCACCACGTCGTCCGACGCCGGAATCCCGCGTCGTTCCAGCCAGAACAACACGTTCGACTTCCCGCTCATGGGGCCAACATCAATCACCTGTTCCAGCCCGAACACATGCGATGGCACTCCCGAGTAGACGGTATTCGCCAGTTCAATGTCATTCTTCTTGTAAGCCTTGATCACGGCGGCGGCATGCACACCGGTGGCAGTGCGAAACGCATCTTCCCCAACCACCGGATAATTCGCCGGAATCTGCACCCCTGTAGCCCGCGACACCGCCACGCAATATTCTTTCAACTTGGTCAGATCCTGATCCGCCCACGGCGGAATGCCCATGAGCTTGAGGTTCATCAGCATCAAGTCCATCTGCGTATTGCCGACCCGTTCTCCAATTCCCAGGGCCGTTGCATGCACACACTCGGCGCCCGCGAACAATGCCGCCATGGAATTGGCGATGGCGAAACCACGGTCACTATGTCCGTGCCAATCCACGCGAACCCTCTCGCCCAAAGGCTTCACGACTTCCTTGATCACGAACTGCACCAGCGCGAATGTGCCCATCGGCGTAGCGTGTCCGGCGGTGTCACAAATAACGATGGCGCGCGCCCCACAATTGATCGCCGTCGAGTACAACCGTTTCACCATCTCCGGATCGCACCGCGTCGTGTCCTCGGTCACGTACATGACGTCGAGACCGAGCGACACCGCATACTTCACCGCGCTCTCCGTCGTCTCGAGCAGAAAGTCGTCGGTCCAGTTTTCCGTGAAACGACGAATGGGACTCGATCCAATGAATGTCGCGGCTTCGATCTTTAGACCGGCACGCTGCACGATCTCCGCGATCGGACGGATGTCGTTCGGGTGGGTCCGGCAGGCGCAGTTGGCGCGAATCTTCATTCTCTGGTCGACAATCTCGCGCGCCAAAGCCTCCACATGCTCGAACGCACGCGGCCCCGCTCCGGGCAGCCCAAGATCGAGCGAGTTGATGCCCAGAGTTTCCATCAGATGGAGTATCTGAATTTTCTCCTGGATGGAGGGATCACGCACCGAAGGCGACTGCAAACCGTCGCGCAGAGTTTCATCGTTAAGCGAAACATGCCCCACCGGCCGCAACGACGCGGGATGAATCCGGTTCCAATCGTAAATGAGTTCAGAAGATTGCATGCCTGCGTAGAGCCGAAACCACTAACCACAAAGGACACGAAGTAGCACAAAGAAAACTCGTTCAACCTGCACCGACAGAGGACTCGCCTTTGTTTACCTTCGTGTCCTCTGTGGTTACTGCTCTTGACTTTCCCTACTTAGTTTTCGACGGCACCGTCAGCCCGAAAATCGAAATCTGCCCTGGCCCCGCCACATTCAAACCACCCGACTCCTCAGGATTAGGCAAGTAAAGCGTCTTGCAATGTTCGCAGCGATAGACTTCGGCATCGCGCCCCCAAGCCTTCTCCACATCCCCGCAAGCCCGCTCGAGCACATCGGTCGTGTAGAACCAGCGTTTTAGGTGCCCGCCGCAGAACTTGCCTTTCTCATTCTTCTCATTGCAGGCCCGCTGTCCCGGCTTCTTGATTTTGACCTGGTGCTTGGGGAGTTGCGGAGGAGTTTGTGTCCCGGAGGTTACGGTTGTCGCCAAAAAGTTCACCCTGGTTCAAGCGGCCCATGCCGCCGGATTCGGCTACGAACCTCTATTCTACTCGAAGCGATTTGCGGGGTGCACAGATTTGCTGATTACCCGTATTCGTTAGTTCGGCGATTGCTTGCAACCCGGGAGCGAAAGCCCATCGGCACAATCATGGCGCAACTTCAGCAAAAGGCCGGCAATGATCAGCGCCGCATCAGCCATGATTGCGAAAAACAAGGCCATGACAAACCGGCCTCCGCCCCGCAGACTTCCCGGAGGCGCGTTTGAGCGCTTGCAGACGACTGTGTGCGCTCATTCGTCCCCGTGCCGTTGTTCCTGCGACGTCTTCTGCATTGCGGAATAACCGACCACCCAAAGAAAAACGCATCCAGGAGATCACCCATCGATCGCAACACTGCTCCTTTCAGGCAGGGAGAACCATCTTCCTGCACCACAACCATGCAACGGACAAAGCTTGCCCAGCCTGCTTCCGTGAAGGCCCTCGCAACCGGTGTGATAAACGAGCGATCCAAGTATCGCCAAGAGGAACGATGCGAAGGTGGTTTGCTGCAGTTTCAAGACAAGCAGTCGGTCCGGATGGCCAGCCGCAGCGATCATTTGCACTGTAGTAAACAGAAACCCGGCACAGAACCCCACCAAAATGTGTACGAGCAGATCGACGACCCGTGCCGCCGCCCGCGGCCAAAAACCAACTCCTTCAATTGTCCCGGCTTCAGTGCCGTAGGCTCTAAGTGCGGAAAGCCGGAAACCGACTACTCCCGCTTGTGGGTGAGGCTCGGAGGTGGACATGGTCTTCCCCTCACAGTGAATTCTCCGCCCATCGCCCCCTCGACGCGAGTTGAGTGACAGAAACGATACACTGCGCGTCAAGCTGTGCCGACTCTCGCCTCGATTTCATGATTTTGGGATGAGAACTGACGATTACGTTTATTACCTTATAGATAACAAATGGCGCTTTGCCTATGCAACCTAGGCACCCCCCGCGTTGAATGGGAACGACCAGAACGTCCGGCTAGAGCCGTCCTTTTCGCACATACGCTCCCGCCGAGCGTACTGCACCTCGCAGTTTTTGGCCAAGCCCGCGAGCGAACATGAGATCGAGAAATCCGTCCATCTGTCGCGTGAACCCTTGGCCGTATCCGTACCACCAGACCTTCTTCATTCCGGGCAGACGGTCGGAGTCCACGTGCTTGATGCGCACCATTTCTTCCATGCCGAAGCGCCCGTGGGTGCGCCCCATGCCGCTAGCCTTCAGGCCACCGTGGGGAGCCTCGCTGATGCCGAAGCAGGCAACCGCGTCGTTCACCATGACCGTCCCCGCATGGATGCGCCGCGCCAATGACTCTCCGCGGGCACGATCACGCGTCCAAACACTGGCAGCGAGACCAAAGTCAGAATCGTTGGCCAAACGGATGGCCTCTTCGTCGCTGTCGAACGGCATCACTGGAAGAACGGGACCGAACGTCTCCTCGCGCATGATATGCATGGCATGGGTGACGTCAGCCAGCACGGTCGGAGCGTAAAAATTCGATCCCAGCTGTGTGAGCCGTGAACCTCCGGTCAGCACGCGCGCGCCGTGCCTGCGCGCTTCTTCAACCTGCGCCTCGACATTCCGCGTTTGGCGCTCGTGGATCAGCGGCCCAACGTCGGTCTGCGGATGAGTCCCGTTGCCGACACGAAGTTGTTTGGTTTTTTGCACGCAAGCTTCAAGAAAATTTTCATACAAACTGCGATGCACGTAACAACGCTCGACCGAAAGGCAAGCCTGCCCGCAATTCACAAATGCGCCCCAAATCGCGCCACTGGATGCAACGTCCACATCCGCATCATCGAGCACGAGCATGGGATCTTTTCCGCCTAGCTCGAGCACGACTGGAAGCAAGCGCGCCGCCGCAGCCTGCGCAATACGCTTGCCCGTAGCAACGCTTCCGGTAAAGATCAGTTTATCGATTTCCGCGTTCAACAACGCCGAGCCCGTGGAACCATCGCCAACGATGACTTGAAATACATCCTTCGGCACACCGCCCTGATGCAGCAATGAAGCTAGTTCCACAGCGGTCAGGGAAGTGCGTTCTGATGGCTTCAGCACCACCGCATTTCCGGTGACCAGTGCGGACAACGATTCCGTGCCAGGAATGGAGAACGGATAATTCCACGGCGAGACAATCCCGATCACTCCATGCGGCTGGCGCAGAATGCGCCCCGTCTTGGTCTTCATGGCTAGATTGCCGTGCGGAACCGGCTGTTCCCGCAAGAACGCAAAGGCATTTTCGAGGTAGAAGCGCGTAGCGTCCAACACGACCAGAACTTCCGTGAGCAGCGCTTCTACCATCGGCTTGCCGGCCTCGCGAGTAATCAAAGCGGCGACTTCCGATTTCCTCTCGTGGAGCACCCGTTGAAATTCGCGAAGGATCGCGACTCGTCCGCGCACTCCCAATTCGTTCCACGCGGGCTGAGCGGCGCGAGCCCGAGCCACTGCAGCCTGAATGTCCCGCTCAGAGGCACACTCAAATTCGCGCAGTGTCTCCCCGGTCGCGGGATTCACAGAGACCACTTTGCGAGCCGCGATTTGAAGATCGGTAACCATATCCTGTGAAAAGTCTACGCGGGCGAGGGCGCCCGTGCCACACAAGTACCTAATATTCGACACTCACCAGATACAGCCCACTCGCAGGCGCAGTTGCTCCCGCAGTTGATCGATTTCGCGCTTCCAGAATCGTGGCCACATCCTCCGGCTTCAAGGTGCCTTTTCCAACCAGTATGAACGTCCCCACGAGGTTCCTTACCATGTGGTGTAAGAACCCGCTGCCACGGACCACATACCGCAGTTCCTCTCCTGTGCGCTCCCAGGTTGAGGCGAAGATCCGCCGCAAGTTGGTGCATGGATCAGAAATTTCATCCTCACGACCACGTTCTGAATCTACCGCTGCAAAGGAAGTGAAATCGTGTTCGCCGACGACGAATCCAGCCGCTCGTCCCATCGCATCTTCGTCGAGCGGATAGGGATAGTGCCACACGTAGCGGGCCAGAAAAGGCGGACAGACGGCACCGCGATGGATGCGGTAGTGATAGGTTTTCGCGTGGGCAGACTTGCGAGCGTGAAACTCAAGCGGTGCCTCGGCGGCCTCGAGCACGCGAATGCTAGGCGGCAGCATATCGTTCAAGGCTTTCATCAGGTTCTGAGGCGGTATGGGCGACTCCATGGCAAACGTGGCCACTTGAGCTAGAGCGTGAACTCCAGCGTCGGTGCGTCCGGAACCTTGAGGCAAAACCTTTTCGCCGGTCACTCGTCCAATAGCCGAGGCCAGAGTGCCCTGGATTGTGGCGGCGTCCGGCTGAACCTGCCATCCGGAGAATTCCGAGCCGTCATACGCCAGAACGATTTTGAAATTGCGCATGAGGATTGCCTGGAGTTTTTCTCCTCAATTCGACATCGAAACGGCTTGCAAGTCTTTGCAAATTTGATGCGATCGGCTGGACCGGAGCTGAATCAAGTGCCGCGTCAGCTATACTATTGCATTCCACGTGGCGGTCTACGACGAAACGCGGCGCCTTACCCGGACAACACAAAAATGAAACCCGGGAGGGCTGTTTTGCGTAATAACTCTTGTCCTAGAGAAGCCTTTGTCGTCATCACGAGCAGTTCTAATGCATGGAGATAAGCGAATGTCTTTGTCTGCTTTGAATTCTGCCTGTCGTCTGGTGGTTGCAATGATGCTCGCCGGTGTGCTAGCCGTTAGCGGTTGGGCGCAAGATTCAACCCAATCCACACCACCGACTTCTTCAGCGACGCCTCAATCCACGCCGGTGCAGGCCCCGCAGCCCCAGCAGTTCCATCTAGAGAATTTTGATAAGCCACAAGGGTACTTTCCAAACCCGATCGCTCCTTATAAGCCTCGGTATCTCCCGCCACCCAACCTGAACAACACGCCGCGAATTGAGCAGCTCATGCAGAACGGCAAACTCATGCTCTCAATCGATGACGCGGTCGCGCTGGCCCTGGAAAATAATCTGGACATCGGGATTGCGCGCTACAACCTGAACATCGCCGATACGGACGTTCTACGGGCCAAGGCGGGCGCGGCCATTCTGGGCGTGTTTGCGGGCGTAGTGCAGAACACACCGGGCGGTGGTGTTGGCGGTCTGGGCGTGCAGGCCGGATCGGGCGCCGGCGCGGGCGGCACCACTGCCGGCGCGGGCGGCGCAGGCGCTGGGCTTGGAGGGTTAGTCGGGTCTACGCTGGGTCTCGGGCCGCAGATTACGAGTTTCGATCCCATCTTGACCGGCAGCCTGCAATGGGACCACTTCAATCAACTGGCCAGCAGCGTGTTCGTTGGTGTTCCAGTTTTGTCGCAGAACACCCAGACGTATAATTTCGCCTACACGCAGGGCTTCCAATCCGGCACCAACTTGTCCGTCGGCTTTAACAACCTCCGCCAGAGTACGAACAGCCCATTCACAGCGTTAAGCCCGCTGCTCAATACGGGATTTCAGTTTCGACTGACGCAACATCTTTTGCAGGGACTGGGTTTCGCCGCTAACAACCGCTTCATCCGAATCGCTAAAAACAACCGGGAAATTACCGACGTTGCCTTCCGGCTGCAAGTTATCACGACTGTAGATCAGATCGAAAACATGTACTGGGATCTGGTTTTCGCCTACGAAAATGTGAGGGTGCAGCAGGAGTCGCTCGCATTTGCCCAAAAAACGCTGTCGGATACTCAGAAGCAGGTGCAGATCGGCAGTCTGGCTCCCATCGAAGTGGTTCGCGCGCAGAGCACGGTGGCGGCGGACCAACAGAGTCTGATCCAGGCTCAGAATAACCTTCAGCTGCAGCAACTGCTGATGAAAAATGCGCTTAGCCGCACCCTGGTGGACCCTCGATTAGCCGACGCCGAGGTCATTCCTACGTCGACCATACAACTTTCCGCGCAAGAAGAAGTCACGCCCACACAAGACCTGGTAAACGACGCTTTAGGCCACCGCCCAGAGCTAGCCGAAGCGCGAATTAATTTGGCCAGCCAGGAAGTCAGCAATAAAGCGGTTCGGAGCGCCCTGCTGCCAACGCTTGACCTTTTTGCCTATTATGGAGGTTCGGGTTTGGCGGGTGCGCAGAATCAAGCGAATCTCTGCGCCAACTTGTCATCGCTGCAACAAGCCTTTGGTTGTGCCGGACCACCCATACCAGTCACTAGCCCCAGCTACATCCCACCGGCCCAGCCTGTAAGCTATCTGACCTCCCTGAACCAAACAGTTGATTCGAGCGCTCCTGATAAGGGCGTAGGCCTAACCTTGAACATCCCGATACGCAACCGCGCTGGTCAAGCCACACAAATTCGTTCAGAGATGGAATATCGGCAGGCGCAAATGCGTCTGCAGCAGATCGAGAATGAGATCCGCATCGAGGTGCGAAACGCACAGTTCACACTGACGCAAAACCGGGCGGCGGTGGCGTCAGCCCAGGCCGCGGTTGAATTGGGCCGTACATCACTGGACGCAGAGCAAAAGAAATTAAATCTTGGAGCTTCGACCAGCACGTTGGTTCTGCAAAATCAGTCGGCGCTGGCAACCGCGGAATCCACACTGGTTTCGGCAATGTCGGCTTACGAGAAATCGCGCATCGAACTCGATCGGGCCACCGGCTTGTTGTTGGACCACAACGGCATCATTATGGACGATGCCGAGCGCGGCCAAGTAACCCACATGCCAACCGTGCCCCATGTTTTGCCTCGTCAAGACATAAAGTCGGTGATGGAAACTCCTCAACAGCAGGCGCAACCTCAGAAGTAGCTCTGGCAAACTTGGCTCCGCATTTTTTCTCCCTGGGCTTCCTGCCCAGGGAGGCGACGCGGCAGGCGGGCAACACCGACCATCCTCGCCAAAACTCCCTCTTTATAATTCTTTACAATTCGTCACCATATTTGCTCGTGGGCAAAGCTACTCTAGTGTGTCCGCAATAATTCGGACGCATCCAATGTCGATCTTTAAAAATGCTGCAATATTCACTAGCAGTCTTTACGCAAAAGGAGATAAGGAAATGTCTTTGTTTCGACTAAACTTCGCCAGCTGGAGAATCGTCGGCTTCGCACTTGTGGGCGTACTATCGGTCAGCGGTTGGGCACAGACTGCGCCGCCCGCGCCGTCTACGTTGCCGCAAGCGCCTCAACCCATGCCCGGCCCAGCTCAGCAACCACAGCAGTATGTCCCGGTGGATTATTCGAAACCGCGATCCCAATTCCCCAACCTCATTGCCCCTTACAAGCCGGGATACGTGCCACCACCGAACCTGAGCAACACCGACCGCATGCAACAGTTGATGCATAACGGCAAGATCATGCTTTCGATGAATGACGCGGTTGCGCTGGCTCTGGAGAACAATCTTGATCTGGTACTGGCGCGTTATAACCTGAACATCGCGGACACGGACATTCTGCGCGCCGATGCCGGAGCAAACATTCTTGGCGTGAACACCGGCATCGTGCAAAACACGCCCGGCGGCGGCGTGGGCGGACTGGGCGGAACCGTTGGCTCCGGAACTGGCGGCACCACTATTGCCGCAGGGGGTGCGGGCACAGGAACGAACGGACTGGTCGGCTCGACACTGGGCATTGGCTCGCCCATAACCAGTTTCGATCCGGTAGTCACAGGCACGCTTCAGATGGACCGGAACTTCACCCAATCTACGAGCGTGTTCAGCCCGGTACCGATCGCAAACACCAACACAGGCACCGGCAACTTCAGCTACCTGCAGGGCTTTCACACGGGCACGAACTTCGCGGTGGGGTTCAACAACACCCACATCACTACCAATAATCCAACCAGTGAGTACACTCCCAGCCTTTCTTCCGGTTTGCAGTTCAGACTGACTCAGAACTTGCTTCAAGGGTTCGGCTTCGTCCCCACCACACGCTTTATCCGGATTGCCAAGAATAACCGCGAGATTTCTGATGTAGCGTTCCGGCTGCAAGTCATCACCACGGTAGACCAGATCGAAAATCTGTACTGGGACCTGGTGTTCGCCTATGAGAACGTGAGAGTTCAGCAGGAGGCGTTGGCTTTTGCCGAGAGCACACTTGCCGACAACAGGAAGCAAGTGCAGTTCGGCACCTTGCCTCCGATTCAGGTGGTGAGTGCGCAGAGTACTGTCTCCACCGATCAACAGGCTTTGATCCTGGCCCAAACCAATCTGGAGCTACAGGAATTGCTGATGAAGAATGCCCTCAGCCGCAATCTTGACGATCCGACGCTTGCCGGAGCCGATGTGGTTCCCACTTCCACCATGCAACTGCCCGAGCAGGAACCGGTTGCGCCCACGCAGGATCTGATCGGCGATGCCCTCGGTCATCGCGCGGAATTGGCCGAATCGCGGGTTGATCTTAGTACTCGCGAACTCAATATCAAAGCAGTCCGCAATGCCATGTTGCCTACGCTGGATCTGTTCGCTTATTACGGCGGGTCGGGTATCGGCGGAAACGTGAACCCGCTGGTGCCCCTTTGTACGCCTGGCGGCAGCAGTCTGTGCTTTTCTCCCGCCACGGCTGCTCCTCCGTTCCGCAATGGAGGTCCGGTGAGCTATGCGGCGACGTTGAGCCAGCTGGTCAATGGCACCTCACCCGATAAAGGAGTCGGGGTGACACTGACCATTCCGATTCGCAATCGGCAGGCGCAAGCGGACCAGGTGCGCGCTGAGTTGGAATATCGCCAGGCGCAGGTCCGTTTGCAGCAACTGGGAAACCAGGTCCGCATTGAGGTGCGCAACGCACAGTTCGCCCTACAGCAGAATCGAGCCAGTGTGCAAGCTGCCCAGGCTGCGGTGGATTTTGCACGCCAGACACTGGATGCCGAGCAGCAGAAATTGGCCGTGGGAGTTTCCAACCCGACTGCGGTGTTGCAAGACCAGTCGGGCTTGACCACGGCTGAGTCCAATCTGGTTTCCGCTAAGGCAGCATACGAAAAAGCGCGAGTGGAGTTAGACCGCGCTACCGGCCTTCTGCTCGACCACTCTGGAATCGTTATGGCCGAGGCCGAACGCGGCGAGGTGAGTCATATGCCCAATGTGCCCTACGTAGCGCCTCGTCAGGATTCGCAACCGGGCGCGGCCTCGCAACCGCAGCCGCCAGGTTATTGATTGAACTCGGCCCTGTTCCTCTGGCTTTCACACGGCAGGGCCGAATGGTTTCCACTTTCGGTCTTCCTAAGCTCCGATGTATTCTTCCACGCGTGACCCTGTCCGTCGTTTTGATCACGCAGGACGAAGAAGGCAATCTCCCTCGCACGCTTGAGAGCCTGCTGCCGCTGGTGCGCAATGGCAAGGGAGAAATCATTGTGGTGGACTCGGGTTCGACCGATCGCACGGTTGAGATCGCCCAATCTCTTGGTGCGAAGGTTTTTGTCGAGGCGTGGAAAGGCTTTGCCGCGCAGAAAAACTCAGCCATGGATAAGGCGTCGATGGATTGGGTGCTGCAGTTGGATGCGGATGAGCGGCTGGAACCGGGGCTTGCCGCCGAAATGGAAGTTGCGCTGAAAGGTAGCTCGACGGTAAGCGGCTTCTGGATTCCACGCAAGAATTTTTTCCTTGACCGCTGGATTCGGCATGGTGGTTTCTATCCTGATCCCAAGTTGCGTCTCATCCGCCGCGGGGCAGGACGATTCGAGGAATACGGGGCGCATCCCACGATCAGGGTGAATGGCCCGACTGGCAGGCTCTCCCACGCCCTACTCCACAACGCCTATCCGACGTTGCGGGGCTACATCGATCACATGAACAGCTATTCCTCGATGGGCGCCGAGGTTGCAGTGGCCCAAAGTCACCGCCGGTTCAGCTTTACCAACATCGTGATTCGGCCGCTGCTGACTTTCGTCTACAACTATTTCATCCGGCTCGGCTTTCTGGATGGACGCGAGGGATTGTTGCTGCACCTGTACCATTCGGTATATGTGTCCTGGAAATATGCCAAAGCATGGGAACTGTCGCGTCCAAAGGTTGCAAGCAACGTTTCTACAGATTGAATCTCCGTACCGACGTAGCTGGCTACGTCTGCCGCCTTGCGGCTCACCGCGCCCTCTTCTATCATCAAAGCTAGACGGGGTGTTCATGGCTGACAAGAAACCTGCCAGGCCGCAAGTCGCGGAGAATCCAATCGCAGATGTGTTTGAGGGCCGCCATCCTTCCGAGGCGGAGAAACAGTGGGCTGAAAAAACGCTCGCTCCGACTTTGGAAAAGGCTCCTGAGCGGCCAATCGGAGCTCCCACGGGCACCAACCTTGACGAGAACGGACAGGCACGCTTCTCGACTATTTCGGGCGTTCCCATCCGCCGCCTGTACACTCAGGCGGATCTGCCCGAGGACTGGAACTATGATCAGTATCTTGGCTACCCCGGCCAACCGCCGTTCACTCGAGGCATTCACGCCACGGGATATCGCGGCAAGCTTTTCACCATGCGGCAGTTCTCCGGCTTTGCCTCGCCGGAGGAAACCAACCAGCGCTACAAGTATCTGCTCGAACATGGCGGCGGAGGGCTCTCGGTTGCGTTCGATCTGCCTACCCTGATGGGCTACGATTCCGACCATCCGGCGAGTGAGGGCGAAGTCGGTAAGTGCGGCGTGGCTATTGATTCGCTCGAGGACATGGAAATTCTCTTCGGGGGCATTAATCTCGAGAACACGACCGTCTCGATGACTATCAACTCACCCGCTTCGGTTTTGTGGGCCATGTATTTGGTGGTTGCTGAACAGCAGGGCGCGGATTGGAAAAAGATCTCGGGAACGATTCAGAACGACATTCTCAAGGAGTACATTGCGCAGAAGGAATATATCTATCCGCCGGCGCCGTCAATGCGCCTGGTGATCGATACATTCGAGTTTGGATCGAAATTTACGCCACGTTTCAACACGATTTCAATCAGTGGATATCACATTCGGGAGGCGGGATCGACTGCGCTGCAGGAACTGGCCTTCACGCTTTATGACGGCGTGGAATATGTGGAATGGGCGCGCCGGCGTGGTTTGGACGTTGACGAATTCGGTCCCCGCTTGAGCTTCTTCTTCAATGCGCACAACGATTTCTTCGAAGAGATCGCAAAATATCGGGCGGCGCGCAAGATCTGGTATCAGGTGATGAAAGACCGCTTCGGCGCGAAGAACCAGCGCACGTGGTTGCTACGGTTCCATACCCAGACTGCGGGTGTTTCGTTAACGGCTCAGCAACCATTGAACAACATCGCGCGCGCCGCCATTCAGGCCATGGCAGCGGTGCTGGGGGGGACGCAGTCGCTGCACGTCGACGGCTACGACGAGGCCCTCGCCCTGCCGACCGAAGAAGCTGCGCGCATCGCATTACGCACTCAGCAAATCATTGGCTATGAATCGGGGGTCGTGCAAACGGTCGATCCCTTCGGTGGATCTTACTTTCTTGAGAGCCTGACCCTGCAGATGGAAAAAGGCGCGTTCGACTATTTCGGTAAGCTGGACGCGATGGGCGGGATGGTGAAAGCCATTGAGCGGGGATATCCGCAGAAAGAGGTCGCTGAGGCTTCCTACCAATTTCAGCGGGCCGCGGAGGCGAAAGAAAAAATCATTGTCGGCGCGAATGAGTTCGTCGTCGAAGAAGAGCCGCCACACATTCTCTATATCGACGAGAGCGTAGCCCGACATCAGAGTGCGAAACTGAAAGCGTTGCGAGCACGGCGGTCGAATGAGGAAGTCCGACGCCGTCTCGATGCCCTGAAGAAAGCCGCCGCCCAGGAGCCGAAAGCTGGGTCGAGCGGGAATATTTCATCGGCGAACACCATGCCTTACATCGTGGATGCCGTTCGCGCGTATGCCACAGTTGGCGAGATTTGCGACGCTTTGCGTGAGGTCTACGGGACCTACACCGAGGCAAGTATTACCTAGTGTAAGTGGAACTCTGGGTTGGGCGTTACTCGGCAGAGACCATACCCAGATCGAGATTCCCCAAGAACAGAACGCGGGATCAGTGTCAGCGCCCACAAATCGGCTATCCTCTTGAACCTGGGTTTCGTCTAATGTTCGCATGCGCAAAGCAATTAATCAGCTGAAGAAATCTGATCCCATCCTGCGGACCATCATTGAACGCGTCGGGCCCTGCCGCATGGAATTCGGCGAGCCAGTGTTCCATAGTTTGGCTGAAACCATTGTCTATCAGCAATTGAATGGGAAAGCTGCCGTAACGATCTTTAAACGATTCGCCGCGCTTGCTGGTGAGCCGCTCACTGCGGAAGGTATTGCGAAGCTTACCGCTGAGCAGATGCGGTCGGTCGGCCTCTCGAAACAGAAGTCTTCTTACCTGCGCGACATGGCGGAACGCGCCATTCGTGGCGAACTGAGCTTTACTCGCTTGCCGGAGATGACTGATGAAGAAGTCATAAAACACCTCACCCAGGTCAAAGGCGTCGGCGTCTGGACCGCGCACATGTTTCTAATATTCACGCTTAAGAGGCAAAACATACTTCCAACCGGCGACTTCGGCATCCGGATGGCAATAAGAAAGCATTACCATAAGCGCAAGTTACCTAATCCCGTGCAGATGGAGAAGATCGCCAGACCGTGGGAACCCTATCGCAGCATCGCGTGCTGGTATCTGTGGCGCAGTTTGGATATCAAGACTGTGTAGCGGGGGAAAACCGCTAACCACAGATGGCACGAATGTTCACAAAGGAACCACGAATCCGCTACCGCTTCGTCAGATTGGTTGATCTTCCTGTCATTGTTGTATCCTAAGAACGTTCCACGTTCAGCTGCGTTTATACACGCCGAAAAAATGCCCACTGAGCAGAAAATCCGTGTACTGGTCGCAAAGCCTGGCCTTGACGGGCATGACCGGGGCGCCAAGGTTATTGCGCGCGCTCTGCGCGACGCCGGCATGGAGGTCATCTACACAGGCTTGCGTCAGACGCCAGAGATGATCGTGAGCGCTGCCGTGCAGGAAGACGTGAACGTCATCGGGCTTTCGATCCTTTCGGGCGCGCACAACGCGATTGTGCCGCGAGTCATGGACCTGCTCAAACAAAACAAGATGGACGATGTGATCGTGGTCGTCGGCGGCATCATTCCTGATCAGGATGTGGCCCATCTGAAACAAATCGGGGTGGCCGCTATTTTTCAGCCGGGGACCGCAATGGACGCAATCGTTCAATTCATTCGCGCCAACATCAAGCCGCGCACGGTACCAACGGCCGGCTGATGACCGAGATCAGCGCTTCCCGTCTGCGCGACACTCTCACCCGCACGATCGGACCCACTCCCTGGTATTGGAAGACTTTCCCGCAGGTTAGTTCCGCCTCCGGTCAGCGTTTCGCCTGGACCCATCACGGAAGCGAGGGCCCGTTGGGTTATGTAATCTCGCTTGGCTTGATGGGGGAACCTGACAAACCGCGTCTGGCCTTGAATACATACTGCCGCCCGTTCTTCGTTCCGCCTTCGCACCTTGGCATCTGGTGCCCAGAAGGACGGAGCATTCGTCTGGCCTGCTTTGATCCTGACCGGCTCGAGCCTTTCGATCTCGCCGAAATTGCGGGATGGTTCAAACAGTCATCGGAACGAATTTACGCGGCCACTGCCCCGGTTGCGGACTTTGAGATTCCCCTTGGTCTCGACGCTGGCATGCACAAGATTGAAGTCCTGGCGGAAATGAGATCGGTTGACGAACTGATTGTCCCCGCGAGCTACCCAGCGAAGGGAAAGGATGATCCGGCGTTCGCCTTGTACGTTTTCTATCTGCAGGCGGGACTGGTTGAAGTGTTGCCGCAGAAGTGGTTCACAGCCAGCCAGTATGAGGTTGGAAAACAATGGATCCCACGCGCGGCGCGCGATCCCGAGTCGCATCGGATCTTCGGTGAGTGTTTCGGGGTAGGAAGCTTTTTGCTGGAACAGGACGGGTGCCGGCTCGACCAGTGGATAGAAAAAAATACTTAGCATTTGGCATTGGGCACTTGCAAAGCCTCAGCGCGAACGGCAATGGCTGAGTACTAAATGCCAAGTGTTAACTGGCGAGTTCTTCTCTCTCAAGCGGCATATCGACGTTCGGGTGTTGCGTTTGCGATCTGACGACGGCACGAATCGCCTGACCCGGGCATGCGTGCTGGCGCTGACCGTGGGCTTCCGTGACTTGGCGAGGACGTCGGAACCGCTGATCGTTACTGGGGGACCGAGATTCTTTTCGGCAGGAGCCGATCTAAGCGAGATTGCAGGTTTGACCGGGTCCGGGGCTCGCGAATTCTCTCGCATAGGCCAGACGCTAATGACCGTGGTAGAACGCTTCCTCGCTCCGGTCTACGCGGCTATCTACGGGTACTGCATGGGTGGTGGACTCGATCTGGCTCTCGCTTGCCACAAACGAATCGCTTCCCCGGATGCGGTTCTCGCACATCGCGGCGCGGCGCCGGGGTTGATTACCGGCTGGGGCGGAACGCAACGGTTACCGCGACTCGTCGGAAAAGCAAAGGCGCTCGAAATGTTTGTGGTGGCTGACAAGCTGCACGCTAGGGACGCATTGCGCTACGGGTTGGTCGATGGGTTGGCGGAGGACCCCTTGGCAGAGGCAGTTCGCCGAATTCATTCGTTCCCACTGATCTTCCCTTAATCGCCCTCGTGTCCGCATTCGCTGGCTTGGAGACGAATCCAGAAACGAATCCAAGTTTGCGTCGCGATGCTAGGCTGTTATACCGTAAATGGTTCCTGGCAGCTCCCTTCATGGCCGAGAGATACGAATCCAGCACGCCCTCGAGTTCGACCGTCCTCGAAACCCACGTGGACGCGACCTCTCCGCGTTTTGAAGCTAATATGCGCTTCCTGGCGGATATGGTTTCGCAGGTGCGCAACGAGGAGGAAAAAATCCGAGAGGGTGGTGGACCAAAAGCCATTGAAAACCAGCACAGCAAAGGCCGGCTGACCGCGCGCGAGCGGATTGGTCTGTTGGTCGACACTGGCACCTTTTTTGAGATTGGCTCTTTCGCAGCGTACGGAATGTATGAAGAGTGGGGTGGGGCACCTTCGGCAGGCGTAATCACAGGGTTGGCGCGTATTCACACCAGGCTCATAATGATTATCGCTAACGATGCCACGGTGAAAGCCGGTGCATTTTTCCCTATGACCTCGAAGAAGGTCATCCGGGCTCAGAACATCGCGATTGAGAATCGTGTTCCGACCATGTACCTGGTCGACTCCGCGGGGGTTTTTCTACCCCTGCAGGAGGATGTGTTTCCGGACACCGATGACTTCGGACGCGTCTTCCGCAACAACGCCGTGATGTCGGCCTTGGGCATCCCGCAGATCGCAGCGATTATGGGCATGTGCGTGGCGGGCGGCGGATATCTCCCCGTAATGTGCGATCACGTGCTCATGACCGACGGCAGTGGACTTTTTCTCGCTGGTCCGGCTTTGGTTCAGGCGGCGATCGGACAAAAAGTTTCTGCCGAGGAGTTGGGTGGTGCAGCCATGCACTCGGCTATCAGCGGTACCGTGGACTTCCGCGAACCTAATGATGAGGCCTGTCTGGCGCGGATTCGCGCGATCGTAGAGAAGTGGGGCTACCGCCGGCAGTCTCCGTGGGACCGCAAGAAGCCGGAAGACCCCGCGCTGGCAGCGGAAGAAATCTACGGTATTTACGATTCTTCTCCCGGACGGCCTTACGATATGAAGGAAATTGTTGCGCGCATCGTGGACGGCAGCCGCTTCGACGAATATAAACCTGAGTACGGAAAGACTGTAGTCTGCGGTTACGCGCGCATTGGTGGATTTGCTGTGGGGATTGTCGCTAATCAAAAACTGCATGCGCAGGCAATCGATCACGAGGGGCACAAGCGGATCGAGTTTGGCGGCGTAATTTACACGGAATCCGCGGAGAAGGCGGCGCGCTTCATCATGGATTGCAATCAGAACCTGATTCCACTGATCTTCTTTCACGATGTGAACGGATTCATGGTTGGGCGCGACGCGGAGTGGAGCGGCATTATTAAAGCGGGCGCGAAGATGGTGAACGCAGTGTCAAATTCGGTTGTGCCGAAAATTACGGTGATCGTCGGCGGATCGTTTGGCGCCGGACATTACGCCATGTGCGGAAAGGCATACGACCCACGCTTTTTGTTTGCCTGGCCAACGGCGCGCTATGCCGTCATGAGCGGCGA
>Ga0210401_10001213_pt1 | contig 30314 bp, 27 predicted proteins | sample IncBWH32MmetaG_FD_150866 | JGI IMG/M metagenome (GOLD analysis project Ga0210401, IMG submission 150866) | Forest soil microbial communities from Barre Woods Harvard Forest LTER site, Petersham, Massachusetts, United States - Inc-BW-H-32-M | ecosystem: Environmental > Terrestrial > Soil >...
TGCTTGGATTGTTGGCGCTTAGGCCGCGTGGACGAGAAGATCGTCGAGGGAATCGGTGCCCTCTTCCTGGCTCTTGTCTGCGATTTCCTGACACTGGATGCAGTAAGCCGCCCACGGTACAGCATGCAGGCGCTTGATGCTAATGTCCTCTTCGCAGTGCAGGCAGACTCCAAACGTGCCTTCGTCGATGCGGTGTAAGGCCGCTCGAACGTTGCGCAACATGTTAGATTCCCGGTCCAGGTTGCGAATCGCCAGTTCGCGCTCAGCCGCATTTTGGACTTCGTCCAGTGCGTCCGGGCTCTTTTCGATAGCAATCCCTTCGCGGTTTCTCAGCACCTGCGCTAATTCAGCCTGTTTGGTTTCCAGGACTTCTTTAAATTTGTTTAACTCGGTCTTCGTCATGGGTTTAACTCCTTCTTATTCTTTCTTGCTCGATCTGGTTCCCTTATTCAACACGTTTAGACGCGCGATCCTTCAGAAAGGTTCAAGTCGTTACAAAGAATGACTAAACTATAATGAACTCTGAAGCTTAACGACCGGGAGCAGCGCTCACCGGCCGGAGAGGTACGCAGTCTAGCTCTCAAGATCATACCACAACCGTTTAGCAATTCAAGTGCCAGGTTCGGGGTCCCTGGCTAAAATTCCAGGGGAACCCTGCCCGCAGCTTCCTAAGAGTCTCTGGCCTAACATCTGATTCTTATCGACTTCCCGCTCCAAAAAAATTATGGCAATGGGAAGAAAAAATCTCTCACCTGCGTGATCGAGCGCCCGCGATGTATACCGATTACCTGACCGTCAGTAATTTTTATGCTTGGGCGGCGGACCCGGCTAACGGTTCGATCCCGTGAAGAAACATGGTCATACATGCGTTTGCCCAAGAAGGTGGACAAGTGACCGGATTATTCTCTACCTTAGGGCAAGAAGCTATAAGAGTGTGGGTTAAATTACGCTATCGCAAGGCAGGCTAATTGCCTTGCGGACTGGCCGGTTTCTTATGTGCCTCGTGGCTTTGCTGGCGCATCATGTCGATCATCTGCTCCAGTTGAACTTCAGGAATCCCCACCGAAATCGTGGTGACGTTACCGGCCGCCTTGCAGTCCAATGAATCCAGCAGGGTGGCCACCTGGCCGGCCGCCGCGTTGTTCTGCCGGTTGAGTTGGACCATGCCGGCCACGAACTTCACGACATCTACCAGCGCCTGGGCGTCTTTTTCCGAGCGCGTAATCGCCTCGGCCGAGATGTTGACCGTGTCGCCGAAGCGAATGCCGCCGCTGGCTTCATTGATGGCCGCGAGTAGATTGCCCTTCATGGCGCCGCTCAAATTCGGATCCGGCATGGCGCCCGCGAATTCGGACACCGGTACCAGCGTGGCGAACCAGAAATCGTTTTTCGAGCTCAGATCGGTGACCTTGGCCAGGAGCTGATTGCTGGGTGCGGCACCGCTCTTCTGGCGTCCAATGGCCGCCTGCACGGAAGCCAGATCACCCATAACCGCGCTGGTGCCATCGAAGAAAGCGATTGCATTTTCGACGTCCGGCTTCGCGGTTCCGGAATGAATGAGGATGTTGACGCCCTCGAAACTTGACGTCCTGACGCCGCTCCCCTGAGCAGCACTCGCGATTTTGCCGAGATCGAAGGTGCCCCGGGCCATCACCAGCCAGCGGCTGGCCGCAGTGTCCGATTCCCAATTTGACGCAATCATGATCTCGCTGACGTCCCGGCGGGGATCGAAACCAGTCTGGGCGATGAAGCTCTTAAAACCCGCGTCATCCACCTGCATATGAGAGAGGATATATTGGCCAAACAACGAGTTCTTGGTCTGGCTCACCTGGATTCCCGCGATAACCTTGGCATCCGGCATCACTAGCTTCAGGAGGGCGGGATCAGCGGCCCAAGTGGCTATAGGGAGCGCCAAAAGAACAGCAAAACGGCGTAGATTTGTCATGAAAACCTCTCTGTTGCTACTACGAGGCTAGCACGTAGGAAGTTCGGGCCATCTTAAACCGGCACTTGCTCGACGATCTCGATGCCATAGGCGTCCAACCCGACCACCTTGCGCGGATGGTTGGTTAACAGGCGAATGGTATGCAGGCCCAGGTCGGATAGGATCTGAGCGCCGATGCCGCTTTCGTGCTGCAGGCGCTTTTGGCCGTCGGGAGTGCCGAAGCTGTGATTGCGAAAGCCCGGGCCGGTCTGGTGCAGATAGACCAGCACTCCGGCGCCTTCGGCGGCGATCAATTCCAGCGACTTCCGGAGCACTCGCTGGCACTGGCATTCCACCGAGCCAAAGACATCGCCGTAAGTGCAATGCGAGTGCATGCGCACCAGAATGTCTTCGCGCCCCGCGATCTCGCCGTGAACCAGCGCCAGGTGCATCTCCGGAACGATGGTGCTGGCGTAGACGATGGTCTTGAAGTCGGCAAACTCGGTCCGCAGACAGCCCTCCGATTGACGCTGGACGAAGCGCTCGTTTTGGAGGCGATAGCGGATCAGGTCGGCCACCGAAATCATTTTTAGATTGTGCCGTTCGCAAAACTCCTTCAGGTGCGGAACGCGCGCCATGGAGCCGTCGTCGTTCATGATTTCGCAAATGACGCCGCCCGGCCGGAGTCCTGCCAGGCGCGCCAGATCGACTACGGCCTCGGTCTGTCCGGCGCGAACCAGTACGCCGCCTTCGCGGGCGCGCAAAGGGAAAACATGGCCAGGACGCGCCAGATCGGTGGGGCGGCTGGAAGGATCGATAGCCACCTGGATGGTGCGGGCGCGGTCGGCGGCGGAGATTCCGGTAGTCACGCCTTCGGCGGCCTCGATCGATTCGGTGAAGGCAGTGCCAAAACGCGAGGTGTTTCTGGACGACATCTGCGGCAGGTGCAGCGCGTCGCAGATCTCGGCGCTGAGCGAGAGACAGATCAGGCCGCGGGCGTGCTTGGCCATGAAGTTGATCACGCCGGCGGTGACTTTTTCGGCCGCAATGGTGAGGTCGCCCTCGTTTTCGCGATCTTCGTCGTCGACGATCACCAGCATCCGGCCGGCTCGGAAATCCTCGACGGCCTCCGGGATGGAGGAGAAAGGCATGGCTTAAGTATCAGCATAGCAATCGAGAAGACAGGAGACAGGAGGCAGACGCTGTGCTGAGTAAGTTTAGTTGATTTCCTCTTGGATCCGTTGATTGGAGCGGCGACAGCATCACGACCATATTCACCTTCGCGCCCGTAGCGGCCCGCCTGCCCGTAGACTTCGCGATTCCAGCGCTGAGTTCGATACTGGCTCGAATGAGGCTGGCCATAAGAACGCTGGTAGCCGTAGCCTCCTTCTTCCCAGCCCCGGTTTCCGTGCTGACTTTCGCCGCGTTCTCCGCGTCCACCTTGCCACTCCTCGGCTTGCCGCCCAGTCCGGCGGTCAGGGGATGAAAGAGGTGTTTCTTGCTAAAGCCCGAGCTTCTTATCGAGGTCGGCGGTCACTTGCGGCAAACTTTGCGGATTGTTCACAACGTTTCGAATGCCGGAGGCGTTTTCGAACAGGGCATCCGCGGCCGCGAGCGCCAGGTTATATGACAGACGCGCGTTTTCGACGCTGAGCTGCGACCAATCCTGGTGGAGGTCTTCGAGACGTGGGATCTGGCGGGCCGCAGCGAGCTGGCGCAATTGATCGCGCGAGGAGGCCGAGAGCTGATCGCCGGAGAGCTTCTGCGCCAGGCCTTCCTGCAGCCAGGCCGGCCACGGCGTGCCTCCGGATGGAATGCCGGTAAGGCAGGCATGTACCAGCTCATGCGCTAGCGCGCGGCGCATTTGCGGACCCACTTGCTTTCCTTCCGTCCAGGCGATGTGGATGCGTCCGTCGTATTCACCGCCGCTCCACTCCGCGGCGCCGGTGCCGCGCAGGTAGGCATCCCGGCTCTGGACAATAGCGACGATTCGTTCGTCCGACGAGCAGCCAAGTTGTCCGGCGATGCGGCTATAATCTTCATCCAGAGTAGACAATATAGCCCGAGCCGTATCGGAGGGAAGCGCTTCGCCTTCGTATCGCAGCGCGATGTGTATTCCCAGGAGCTTTTCACCGCTATGGTCAGCCTCCGCCTCGCGGCGCACCCGGTCATAGACGCGGGCGAGCGTATCGTTCGGCGACAGTTCGAGCGACTGCTTCCAATAATCGAGCGCCGCGCGAAGCTGGTCCGACCGGTAAGCAGCCAGTCCCGTGAGCAGCAGCACATTAGCGTCATTACGATGGCGTTTCACGGCGGGCTCCAGCAGTTCCAGCGCCTGGACCGGCTGATTGGCGGCCAGCAGTTGCGAGGCGCGTTCCAGAGCTAGATCGCCGGAGCGCACAATCAGCTTTTGACTCGCTGCTTCCATCGGACGAAGGTCGCGGATGGCCTCAGCCGATGCGGCCGAACTTCGGCCTTTTTCAAATTGTTCCAGGCCGGCCAATCCGGAAGCCGGCACGTAGCCCATGACCAGCTTGCCATCGAGGAGGGCGGTTACCTTGAAGCAGTCCGAGCCGTCGGAGAGGCGAAAACGGATCTCCACAGGTGTTCCCCCCGGCAGACTGGCGATCACCTCGGCCGTCGCATCGCAGCCGGAGCGAAGCGCAGTTTGATCCTGCTTGGCGGACAACGCCGCGAAGAAAAAGAGGACAGGAACCACCATGCTCTTATATCGGCCTCATAAGTGACAAACTCCTCGGGTAAACACCTGACTAGGGGAAACTAACCGTTAGTCAAACCCTTTCTTCTTTCAGCACCTCGCGTACCACTTGCTTCAGCTCCTGGCGCAGGCCGGTCCAGTTTTCGGGTGCGAATTGAATGGTTTGAGTGGGAAAGGGCATATCGATCCGCGCTTCTGCGAAGCGCTTTATGATGCGGGCATTCATCTCACGCCCCACCAGCCATTGTTGGCTCGGTAACGTCCTGAAGCGGGCCTTGATAACCACCGCGAAATCGCCTAGTTTGTCGACGCCCATGATCTCCAGCGGATCGAGGATTGCGGAACGATAGGGGTCGTCGGCCATGAGCTGCTCTCCTAGATCTCTAAGTACGGCGATCACGTGGGCGGTATCTTCATTGTAAGAGATCGAGATGCTGAAGACGTAATAAGAATATTCGCGGGTCAAGTTGGAGAGGCTCTGGATGCCGCCATTGGGGAAGATGTGCACTGCGCCGTCTTCAGCCCGCAGCACAGTGGTCCGTAAATTGATCTCTTCCACCAAGCCGCCTTTGCCGTTGATGACCGCCACATCGTTGATCCGGAGCTGGTTCTCCATCATCATGAACAGGCCGCCCAGGACGTCCTTGATGATGTTTTGCGCGCCGAATCCAATAGCTACCCCGGCGACTCCGGCACCGGCCAGCAGAGGCCGAACGTCGAAGTTCATTTCTTTGAGGACCATCAGCCACGCGATCGCCCAGATCAGCACGAACATCGTATTCTTGGCTAGGCCGCCAATGGTGGCGGCGCGCTTTTCGACCTCGAATTCGGTTCCGCCCCCGGCTTTAAGCATCATGCGCACGCTGTAGTTTCGGAGCGTCAGCAAGACTCGACCCACCGCGCGCGTACAGATGAAGGCGAACACCAGGATGAAGCCGATGCGGAGAACGTTGAATGCCATCGGCAGGTAGTAGTCGACGTTCAGCAATTGGATACGGGCCGGCATGTTCTCATGATAGAGGCCGCAACGACCGGTGACTTGGCTTGGTAAACTAAGAACGATGGCAACGGATCAGAATAAAAGCTCGGCGCCGCCGGTTCGCGCCTGGGCGCCGGTGGTGGGCCTGGGCTGGCTGATACCCGGTGGCGGCCACTTCCTGCTGAAACGCAAGGGCCGCGGCACGCTGCTGCTGGTGTCGGTGCTCTCAATGTTTCTGCTGGGTCTGATGATGCGCGGCGCGATGTTCCAGCCGCAGACCGGCGATATCCTGACGACTATCATCTACGTCGGCGGATTCCTCGGAGACCTGGCATCCGGCCTGCTCTATCTGCTGGCCACCTGGCTCGGATATTCGCAGCCCGACATGGCCGGACATGTGCACGATTACGGGACCAAGTTCCTGGTGGCAGCGGGGCTTTTGAACATTCTGGCGATCGAAGACGCTTACGAAATCGCGATCGGGAAGAAAGACTAATGCCGAAAATGAATTTGTCCCACTTTGAGGCGTCGGTGCTGTTTGCGCTCTTTTCTTCCATTGTGCTGGGAGTAATTACCAAACGAACCGACGCCGAGCGGCTGCGCTACGGGCTGCGCTGCTTTGCCTACTTCGTCGCGGCGCTGATCGGGTTAGGTTGGCTGATGCGGCTGGGGCACGGGTAAAGCAAGCGGCCGCTGAAGCAAATGCGTCAAGTTTTGGTTTATCGCGGGGAGGACGGCTTTTGGGTGGTTGAGTGTCCCAGTCTGCCGGGTTGCATCTCGCAGGGTACGAGTAAGGCGGAGGTGCTCGCCGACATAAAAGAAGCCATCGAAGGTTACGTCGCTGCTTTCGAAGAGGATGGTCTACCGGTTCCGGAAGACCACCTTGATGCTGAAGTAGTGGCTGTTTAAACAGGCTCCCCGCGCTGCCTTACGGTCGCGGCTCCGCAGTGTGCCACGCGTCGTAAACCTTCATATGAGTGTTGAAGGTGGCACTCCGGAGTGCGTGAGGCGACTTAGTTTTGTGGGGCGAACGCCCCCGTTCGCGGCCGGCCCCCTGGTCGGCTATTGAGATCTGGCTGAAACTCGGTCAGCCGGGCGCGGGCGCCCACCGCGGGTCAGGGGACCCGCCCCACTCATTCTGTGCAGAACTGGGAAAACAAAGTGGCATAGCGCAGGAGTGTTTGCGCTACGTTACTGGTCGCACTTGCCGCGGCACACCGTTTCTGAAAGCTGCCGCGCCGGACCGAGCGCCGTCGGATCGGACACGCTGGGACGACGCACGCTCAGAGTCTCGGTCACCGTGTCGTGGGGACCCGGCTTCCTTTGAATCAGTTGCTGCTCCTGCAGCTTTAACTTGCCGGGGTCGAACGTGCCGGGCACATACTGCCCGAAAATATCTACCACCTGATCTTTGGAACCATCCGCGGCTGTAATTGTTTTGGTGACCTTCTGGCTATGCAGCTGCAACTGGCCGGTTGGGCCGAGCTCGTACTCGGCTGTGCTGTCGCTCGACTGCGGGCCGTGCTCGCTATGCTCGGTGGTTTCGCGAACGGTCTCCCGAAAGCCGCCGTTGCCATCTCGACGGTACGTGGTTTTGTCCTCGGTGTAGCCCGCAGGCTGCTTCACCTTGACCGTGCTCTGTTTCTCTACTGTATCGAGAGATCCATTGACCGTCGGCCTTTGCACGACGGTCTCGGCGTTCTCGGTAGAGCCGCTGACCTGTGTATCGGTGGTCGATTTTTCGATCAGCTGCATGCCGCCGTTGATGTCGCCGCGATAGGTGCTGACTTGTTTGGTCGAACTGCCATCCGGCCGCTTCTGCTCCGCGATAATCTCCTTGACCGGCGTGGTCGGGCTTCCGGTCTGATCGTAACGGCGGATCAGCCGCTCGGTCACCCGCCCCGACGAATCCTCGCTCACTACGCGCTGCTCTACTCTCTCAATCGGAACCGTGCGTCCGTTGATCGACTGGATCACCTCGGTGGTTTCCGAGCGGCCGTCCGACTTGCTATGAATCACAGACGGACCGTCGGGCACGCGATCGCCATTGATATTGACACTGCTGGTGGAGGTCACACTGCTCTGTTGGGCGGTGAGCATGCAGGCAGACGCGATGGTGGCTACAATGAATCGCTTCACGTCTTCAGGCTAGCGTCTTCCGCTTAAGGCTTCAATGCGGTAAATCCCTTAGATCCGGCGAACACTCTTTCGATCCACGGCCGGACGATCTCGCCGGCTTTGGAGGGAAACCGATGCGGGCCGGGTAGCAAGTGAAACTCGACGTCGGAGGCGCGCCGGTGCAGCCGCTCGGCGAAAGTCGAGACCACATCCACAGGATAGAACTCGTCCTGATCGCGCGAGATGTGCAGGATGGCTGCCGGGACGGGCTGGTATTTACCTTCTTCCCAATCTCGGGGAACGCCGCCGCAAATCCCGATTACGCCGGCCACCTCGCCGGGGTGTGTCGCGACGAATCGGTAATTAAGGCCGACCGGTTGCGAGAAGCCGACCAGCAGGCAGCGCTCCGGTCCGGTATCGAACCGATCGCGGAGAGCGGCCAGGGTCTTTCGCACCATCTCGTGGTGGAGGCGGACCGCAGACTGCCAATGCGGACGGATGCCCCAGTTGTAGGCGGGGACCGATTCGGCAGTGGGGAGCCCTAGATTGCCGTAGTGCTGGTTGGGTGCCTGGAGCGCGGCCACGACATAATGTTGTTCGCTGGCTAGGGCGGTAGTCAGCCGCAACATGGCTTCCGGATTGGAGCCATAACCATGCAATGCCAATATGATCAATGGGTTAGGCGGGACAGGGTCGGGCACATGGAGCAGGTAGCGGCATTCTAATTGGACGGTAAAGGTGTATTGTTCAGGGGACATTGAACTAAACCGGAACCTTCATAATAATCCGCGGAGTTCCCGCCGATAAAGGCTAAGAAGGCCTGCGGGTGGCTCAAACGGGTGATTTGCACAGTTACGACAGCGCCGGAACCTCGTGCGCGGAAGAGTCCGACAACGCTCAGAACAGAATTCGGGCTGAACTCGCCAAGGAGCGCGATTTCATTGCGGCGGTATTGCAGGCTTCCGGTGCCTTGGTAATCGTAACGGATCGGGAAGGACGCATCATTCGCAGCAATCGAGCTTGCGAACTGGTAACCGGATATAGCGAAGCTGAACTCCAGGGCAAGATCTTCTGGGAGGTCTTTATCACTCGGCAGGGAAAAGCCGCTACGCGCGCCCGTTTCGAAGCTCTGCTTACAACCCGGCTATCAAGCCAGGCTCCCGCAGTCTTTGAAAATGAATGGATCGATAAATCGGGTAACGGCCGTCACATTTCGTTCTCCAACACCGTGCTGATCGGTGACGATGGCCGCGCGGAGTACGTAGTCACCACTGGGATCGATATTACGGAGCGCCATCGGACTGAGCAGGCGCTGCTGAAATCGGAAGCGTTGTTTCGCTCGATTTGGGAAGCTTCCCGTCATCCCATGGTTTTGACGGATCGTAGCGGGACGATTTTGAAGGGGAACGAAGCTTTTTCCGCTATGGTAGGTGTGGACGCGGTCGGGGGTTTAAATATTGCGAGTCTATTTCTGGCGGAAGACCAGGATGCCATGGGCGCCTACTACAGCGCGCATTATGCATCGCCCGGGGCGGAAACATGCCTGGACCGTGAATTTCGCTTCGCCAATGGCCATTTCGGAGCGTTCGACGTTTCGTTCACCATGGTGGATCTGCCGGGCCGGAGCTCGCAGTTGTTGAGCATCTACAGCGACGTTACGGCGCGCAAACGCGTGGCCGACGAACTGGCGCGAGCCAAGGAGGCTACCGAGACCGCCAATCGCGACTTGGTGGAAGCCAACCGATATCTGGAAGGGACCGGCCGCCTGGCGCGCGAGATGGCGGAACGGGCCGAGGCGCTCAGTGCGGCCAAGAGCGAGTTCCTGGCCAACATGACGCATGAGATACGAACCCCGCTGAACGGGATACTGGGCATGACAGATCTGACCCTGCAAACAGATTTAAAGCCGGATCAACGCGAGTACATCGATCTAGTCAGATCTTCGGCCGAAGCATTGCTGTTCCTGGTGAACGACGTTCTGGATTATTCGAAATACGAGGCCGGCAAGCTGGCACTGCACGATCTCGATCTTTCCGTGCGGACTCTGATGGCCCAAGTGTTAAAACCCTTGGCGCTCAGAGCCTCATTGAACAACCTGCGCTTCGAATACGTAGTGAGCGACGATGTGCCGGATCGTTTGATCGGTGATCCGCACCGGCTGGGGCAGATCCTGATGAACCTGGTCAGTAATGCCATCAAGTTCACGCACGCCGGGAAAATTTCCGTAAGCGTGCGCCAGGAGTCCATCCAGGCTCCGAAAGTCACGCTGCTCTTTAGCGTCCGCGATACAGGCATCGGTATTCCGCCCGAGAAACATCGCGTGATTTTCGACCCGTTCACTCAGGCGGATGGATCCACCACGCGAAAGTATGGCGGCACGGGGCTGGGATTGTCCATCGCCTCGGGTCTGGTAAAAATGATGGAGGGACGAATCTGGGTGGAAAGCCAGCCTGGCCAAGGCGCCACTTTTTATTTCACAGTCACGATGAGCTTAACCGGCGAGAAGGCCGCGCACCGCTCGGGTCGCTTGGCGGATGACCTCCGCCAGCGTGACAAACGCAGCATACGTATCTTAGTGGCCGAAGATAACACCGTCAATCAGAGGCTGGCTACCCAGGTGCTCGAGCGGGAAGGGCATCAGGTACAGGTGGCCAGCTCCGGCCGGGAAGCGATCGCCATTTTGGAGCGGGAAGAGTTCGACCTGGTGTTGATGGACATCCAGATGCCGGAACTGGACGGTCTGCAGGCGACCGCTCACATTCGGCAAATGGAACATATTTCAGGCAAGCGGCTTCCGATCGTGGCGATGACCGCGCAGAGCGGCGATTTAGATCGGCAACGTTGTCTGAGAGCGGGTATGGATGCGTACGTCAGCAAACCTATTCGCGTATCGGAATTGATGAACTTGATTGAATCTGTAGTGCCAGGAGGCTGTTTTATGGAGTCGAAGACTGACCAAAAACCCGTGGTTGACGAGCAGTTCGCGCACTTGGATGAGGCGCTCGCGCTGAGCCGCGTGGGGGGAGACTTCGAACTGTTACGCGAAGTAGTAGGACTCTTCCTGGATGATTACCCGCGGGCGATCGAGAAGATCCGCAACGCGGTGGCCGCCAACGACGCATCCGGCGTCGAGCACAACGCACACAGCCTGAAGGGCTCGGTCTCCACCTTCGGCGCCAAGAACGTCTTCGAGGCGGCGCTGGCGCTCGAGAAACTGGGTCGCAGCGGCAACGTGTCGGGCGCGCAGGAAGGCTTGAGAACGCTCGAAAACGCACTGCAGGAGCTGCGGCCAGACCTGGAAGCTTTGCAAGCCAGATAAAACGGCTCGCGTTCCTCGCAACGCCCCGGCCCGCAAACTTTTCAGCAGTCTTCGCACGTCCTCTCTGTTATAGTGTTAAGTCTGCTGCCTATGACGCTCTCCACCCCCGCAACGGAGATTGTTTGCGCCCACAGTCCGGATTCCGATGACGCCTTCATGTTCTACGGTTTGGCGACCAAGAAGGTACGCTCGCGGCTAGTCAATTTCCGCCACGTTCTGGAGGATATCGAGACCTTGAACCGTAAGGCCATGGAGGGCGCGTATGAGCTGACCGCGATCTCCTATCATGCCTATCCATACATCGCCGACAAGTATGTCCTGATGGCCAGCGGATCCAGCGTGGGCGACGGGTATGGGCCCATTCTGGTAAGCACCCGGCCCATGGCTCCGGAAGAAATCAAGGGCAAGAAGATCGGCGTACCGGGGAAAATGACGACCGCCTATCTGGCGCTGCGACTGTTCGAGCCCGACTTTGAAGCGGTGGTCATTCAGTTTGATAAAATTCTCGACGCGGTGGCCGAGCATTCGGTGGATGCCGGTTTGATCATCCACGAAGGCCAGTTGACCTATAGCCGCAGCGGCTATCAGAGCGTTATGGACCTGGGCCGGTGGTGGAAGAGCGTTTACGATCTGCCCCTGCCGCTGGGGGGCAACGTGCTCTTGCGGTCGATCCCGGACGAAGTCAAATCGGAATGCTGCCGCTTGATGCGCGAGAGCATTCAATACGCGCTCGACCACGGCGAGGAGTCGCTGAACTACGCTTTGCAATTTGCGCGGGACCTGGAGCCGCGGCTGGCCGAGAAGTTTGTCGGGATGTACGTCAATCATTTCACCGTCGATTGCGGCGAACTGGTGCCGCAGGCCGCCCAAAAGATGCTGGATATGGGTTACCAAGCCGGTTTGATCACGAAAAAAGTTAAAGTCGAATTCGTTCGCTGAATACGTCTAAGTTTTATGCACCGAAGTAAATTCGCAACCTGGATGAGCCTGGGCTGTTTTCTGGTGGCTGGGGCTGGCTGGGCCGCCCAGGAGGATGCCAAGCAGCGTGTCAAAGCCGTTCGTGATTTAGGCAAAGGCGGCTCCGGGGAGATTTCCAGAATCGAGCCATTTCTTTCCGATCCGGATCTGGATGTGCGTCTGGAGGCCATCAAGGCGATCACCGATATCGGCACACAGACCAGCCTGAATCCATTGATCAAGGCCACCAGCGATAACGACTCCGAAGCGCAAATACACGCCACTGACGGCCTGGTGAATTTCTATGTGCCCGGCTACGTGAAGACCGGCCTGACGGCTCCCCTGCGGCGGATGGGAACATCTATTAAGAGCAGGTTTTTCGAGACTAACGATCAGGTGATCGATCCTTACATCCAGGTTCGCCCGGAAGTGATTCAGGCGCTAGGACGGCTGGTGCGGGGAGGGGCCAGCCTGGAGTCGCGCGCCAATGCCGCCCGCGCCACAGGAATCCTGCGCGGCCGCCAGGCTCTTCCGGATCTGGAGCAGGCCCTGCACTCCAAGGACACGCCGTTGATCTACGAATGCCTGGTTGCGATCCAGAAGATACGCGACCCGAGCGCCGGCGCGAGCATTATCTTCCTGGTTCACGATCTGGACGAGCGGGTGCAAATCGCGGCTATCGAGACTACCGGCTTGCTGATGTACCGCGAGGGCAGCAACGATCTGCGGGACGCGCTGGACCGATCCAAAAATATGAAAGTGAAGCGCGCGGCCCTCACGGCCATAGCGGAGATACCGGACGAACAGAGCCATAGCGTCTACATCGGTTATCTGAACAATAAGGACGATGGCCTGCGCGAAGCTGCGGCGGAAGGATTAGCGCGGCTGAAAAACCCGGACGATCGCACGACGGTTGAAATGGCCTTTTCCAATGAGCGTAAGACCGGCCCCCGGCTTTCGCTTGCATTTGCGCTGGTGTCGATGGGCAAGCGCGATATGGGCGAATTCGATCCGCTGAAATATCTGCTGGACAATCTCAATTCGTCCGGCTACAAGGGAGTGGCGCGGCCCTATCTCACCGAGTTGGCGCGCGATCCGGAAGTGCGCAAGGCTATCTATCCGGTGTTGCAGGATCCCACGGTGACGAAAGATGAAAAGCTCGGGCTGGCACAGATCCTGGCGCAGAGCGGCGATCGCGATTCTGTTCCGGCGCTGGAGACTCTGTCCCGGGACTCCGATCAGGAAGTCGCGCAAGAAGGGCTGCGAGGGTTGAAGAACCTGCGCGCGCGGTTACCGTAGTTTCAAAATGGCAGGTCGGGGGGCCTGCCCCACTAAGGTAAAACGACAACGGGTGCGCGCCAGAAGGCGAACTTCTGCGCAGTCGGATCCATCACGCTCACCTGGCAGGTGTATCGACCGGGTTGCAGCTTCGCCAAGGGCACGCTGAACCGGAGCGGGACCGCCTTGGTTTTCGGATTCAAGCCTTCCGATACGTGCAGTTGCTCGGTTTCGAAGGCTTTCACTTTGCCTTTATAGAAGCTGACATATGCCGTCATTGGCTCGGTCGCTTCGGCGACCGGTTGGTAGGCTTCCAGGTAAACGTATAGATTCTGATCGGTGCGGAAAACCCTGGTCACGCTGGGGACCAACTTCACTCCATCCTGGATCAGCGGGTGCGCGGCTAGAACCTTTTTGTCTTTTTCCGCGGTCGCTACCGCTGCGTCGAGCTTTTGGCGTTGATTGCTCAGCACCACCGAACTGATGGGCAGATATTTCTGTTCGAGGCCTAGGTCCGGCACTTGAAACTTAGTTTCGAAGGTCCCCATTTTACCGGTTTCGTTTTCTCGCGCCAGAAACTTAGCCGTGTACGCGCCTGGCGCCAGCGTGAAGCCGGTGTCGTATTCGAGCGTGGTCTTGGACAGTTGCTGAGCGCTGTCGCCCTTGAGCTTCACCTGTATGTTGTCGCGCACATTTCCCACGGTGACGCCCTTGGAGTCTTTGATCTCCCCGATGAAGTCTAGGCGCGTACTTTCGGCGCCCCCATGCCGGGCCAACTCGATTTCCGAGCCCGGGATCTTGACCACCAGCGGGACGAAGTAGCGATCGCGCCCCAGCCGAAAATAGTCCAGCTCCATAACCATGTCCATGTCGGTGACGGGGTCGCCCAGCACCAGCGCTTGGGCCAGCTGCCGCTCTTTGTCGCTCTCGCTGAATTTGTTAAATTGCTTGCCGGCGTAGTATCCCTGGCGATAATCCAGCTTGGCGATTTTGCCGGCCAGCGCGCTATTGTTCAACGTGAGCTTGACACGGCGGAAGTGGCCGTCCAAAGCGGTGTTGCTCGAATAATAGCCGATGATGTAATAGCTGGTCATGTCCTTCTGGGCCTGGACAATGCCCATCGAAAGGTCATTGTTATCGAGCAATGCCTTGCCGCCGGTGTCGGCAGCGAGAGTATATAGCGTCTCCTGCTGATTCTGAAAATTACTAGTCGCTGCTCGAGCGGAGCTTCCAGAGTACATGGCTTGGCCGCCGGGAGAACCCTTGGTCGCGTCGCCGAGCGGAGCTTGCGCCACCAGGCCGCGGGCGTCGATGGGATAGAACGAGACGTTGGCGCGTATGGCGGCGTTAATGGTGGATCGAAGCTGCGCCTGATTGTCGAGACCATTGCGCTGAATCCCGCTGGCGAAGTAGACCAGCGATTTTTTCTCGTTGAGCGAACCCAGCATTTTGACGGCTGTTTCAAGCGCCGATAATTGGCGGTCCGTATTAAAGATGTTGAATTCGGTATCGTCTTGCTGGAACGCGGCGCCGGTATCGGCCGCGCTGTCGTCCTGGTTGCTGATTTCGAAACCCTGGCCTTCTCCGATAGTCAAGTTCCGAATATCTTTGGCGAGCTGATCCCGGTCATCGGTGAAATCTTCCACCACTTTCACGTCGCTGGAGAAGGTCATGATGGCCACCAGATCCGCGGGCGTGATCTGGGTTTGGAGGAACTTCAACGCGGCGGTTTGCGCGCGCTTCTGGTCCTGAATCGGCATGGAGGTCATGTCGAAGAACATCACCATCAGGCGGCGATTGCGATATTTGAGATCCCCGGGTCTTTCGGGAGCGATTTCGATGGTGGTGAGGGGTTTGAGTCCGGATTTTTCGGGCGGCTTGGCAGTGGTGATCGCGGCTACCGGATTTACCGTACCGGACGCTGCGTCGGCCAGTTCCCCTTCCAGCGTCTGAAATTCGAAAACGCTGATCTTCTGCGGTTTTCCATCTTCGGTGATCGTAAAATCAGTGGGCTTCAGACCGAGGATCGGCTTGCCGTCTTTGCCCTTGATCAAGACATCCTCCACGACCAACTGCGTTGTGGTCGCGAACTTCAAGTTCGCTTCCGGACCGTTAGCGGCATTCTGCGGCGGCTGCTGCGCATTCGCGGATAAACAAGCGCATAAGAAAAGAGCAACGGCGGAGCGTGGCATAGGTTAGAACCTGAACCTCAGGGTGAGCTGCATGCTGCGCATTGCATTGGCGCTGACCGGTAGACCGAACTGGGCGTTTCCTAAAGTAGTGTTCCAGGAAGTGTAGGTCACATGGTTCAACACATTGGTGGAATCGAACCGTATATCGAAACTGCGCCGCTCGCCGAAACGAAAGACGCGGCCCGCCGACGCATTCAAACTGAACTCCATCGGTCCGGTAATGATGTTTCGGCCGGCGTCTCCATATTGGCCTGGAAGCGGGTCGGCGAAGGCCGCGGTGTTGAAGCCGTAGCCCGGCAGCGTTGGGACCAGGGACCCACCGATGTAATCCGCGCGCACGGTTCCCGTAATGCCTGTTCCGGTGGCGACGCGGGTGAGGATAATGGGCGTTTCTGGCAAACCGCTCGCCACGATCGAAGTGACGGAGAAAGTCCAATCTTTGGCAAGCGCGCCTTTCCAACCATTCAGCAGAGTTCCGCCGGTGGTTCCTTGGCCGGTGCTGTATTGGGCCGTTAGATTCAACGTGTGGGTCCGGTTGAAGCTCGAAAGGGAACGGTCAGCCGCGAGATCCAACCAGTTTTGAGCGTATGCGCCACCGGGGCCTCCGCGGCCGCCTAAGCCCTGCGAGTCGTCCAGAGCTTTCGAGAAAGTATACATTCCGTTCCACGAAAAACCGCTGCGGAAGCGGCGCTGAAGTTGTACGCTGCCGGCGTTGTAGTTGGAATTTGCGTTCGAAGTGATATAGACGTAACCGGATGGGTAAGGGCTTGCGGGCGATCCAGCCGGGAACGTGTTCGGCAGGAATTCCTGTAGCTGATGCGTGCCCTCATTGCCGTGATAGGTAAGCGTCAGGATAATCGACGGCGACAGGTTTTGCTGAACCGATGCCTGCCAATAATGTAGATATCCGATCTTGAAGTTTGGATCGAGCGCATAAGTCTGGGGCACAGCGTTGATGGCCGGCGTAAGAAAAGCGTCGGCGATCGTATAAGGATTCGACAGCGAATTCGGCTGCGTCACGCTATAAGACAAAGGAGACTGCTGCGCCATCTGATTGGCCAGCGGTTGATAGACGGATGTGTTGTAGTAGATCCCGTAGCCCGCGCGCACCACTGTTGAACGCTGGGTAAATGGTCGCCAAGCGATCCCGATGCGCGGCTGGAACTCGTGATAATCGGGACGGAGAAGCGACGAGGGATAGCCGGCCTGGCTCGCCAAGGTGCATGGGGACGAAGCTGTGGAGGGCGGCGCAGTGGCGCACACGGCTGACTCGGAGGTGAAGCCGGGCCCTATATTCAGGTTCACCAGGCGGTTGTACAGTTCGGTAACGGGCGCCTGAAAATCCCAGCGCAGTCCGACGTTGATACTTAGGTTGCTTCTGATGCGCCAATCGTCGTTGACGAATCCATCCAGCCACAAGGCGCGGTAGTATTTGTCGGCATTGCCGTAGGCAATGGAACTGGTGGCGGGGTAGCCCTCCAGAAAATCGGCGAAAGCGTTTCCGCTGAAGGCGCCGGTAAAAACAAAACTGCCGCGGGGATTCTGCTGCGACAACTGATTGAAATCGAGCCGCCGGAAATCTCCGCCGAACGTAAAGTTGTGCTTACCGTGAATCCAGATTAAGTTCTCGCTGACCTGGTTGGTGCTGTTGTGATTCAGCGAGAAATTCCCGCCTGAAAGGCCCGTAATCCCGTTTGCAAACGAAAGGTTGGGAGGACCCCAGAATGTTGGAGCTTGATCGTTGCCTTGAATTCCCGCCGCCCCGGAAACGTTTTGTGTGTTCGCGAAGAACGGCGTCGACTGGCCGGCCGAGCGGCTGAAATTGTAGCGCAGGTTGCTGATCAGAGTGGTGGTGAAGTGGTGCGTCCATTGGAGGCCGGTATTGTACCCGGTCGTGTTGGAGGAATCGACAAAACCGAACAGGTTCGGGTTGGTGGTATTGCCAGTTTGCCATGCAAAATTGCCGGTTAACTGGTTTTTGGCATTGATGGTCTGGCTGACGCGAGCGTTTACGTTGCTTTGATTGCCGATGCCCAGCAGCGAGGTCTGGTAGTTATATCGCGAGTTGCCCGAAAAGTTTGGCATCGGGTAAAAACTCAAAAGCGACTGAGCTTGTGGGCTGATTGGAATCACGGACAAGCCTGGAAATATACCCTCGCGCTCGGCTTCGGTAGGCACTAGGCCGGTGGCGACGCTGGCATTCCGGTTCCGCGTCAATTGATAGTTGAGGAAGAAGAAGGTGTTTTGCCCGCTAAGCAGTTTGGGAATTTTCAGCGGGCCGCCGAGTGCGCCCGTCGTGCGGAAGTGATTGTAGGCGGCTTTAGGCGTTTCCTGACCGGTAAGCGAGAAAGGCTTGGCATCCAGAGCCGAGTTATCCAAAATCAGCGCGATGTTGCCGTTGTATTGCATGCGGCGGTTTCGGCGGGCATTTCCAAACGAATTGCGACCGTTCTGAGCGGGTCCGCGGCCGCCGCGACCGGGTCCACCGAAACCACCACGGCCTCCGCCGCCGAAGCCTCCACCGCGGCCGCCGAAACCTCCACCGCCGCCGGGGCCGCCACCGCCTGGACCCGGACCGGGGCCCGTCTGCGCGCCGGGTCCGCCGGGCCCGTTCACACCAAAACCATTCGCGCCCGGACCGCTAGGTCCACCCGGTCCGAAACCACCGGGACCACCCTGTCCGAAACCACCGGGACCACCCTGTCCGAAACCACCGGGACCGAAGCCCATCCAGTCGTTCTGTTGGGGTGCGTTCACGCCATTGCTGACACTCCCATTCACGACGAAGGCCTCCGAAGCGCTTTGATTGAGATCGCTCCCATTCAAGCCGGCCGTCGCAGGCTCAGTTTCCGCTGGCAGGGCACCGGCGTCTTGCGCGTTCACATCGAGAGACTGGAATCCGCCGCCCGCGAGTGACTGCTGTATAGAAGGCCGCGCCGCATTGCCACCTTGCCCGCCTCTGCCACGTCCTGAAAAGTTCGGCCGATTCGGCGGTGTTCCATTACTTGGTGGTCCATTAGTGGCCGGTGAGTTCTGAGCGCCGGGCGAGGCCTCTCGCTGTCGTCGGGGAGTCGCAGCTTGTTCTTGATTAGGAGCGTGGAAGGGTGCGAGCCGCAGGTCAAATTGCGGGATCTCGGAGGCTGCGATATTTACGGTGCGACTAAGATTTGTGAAGCCGGGCAGTTCCACTTCGAATGTCCAGGCGCCATCCGCGAGGTCTGGAAAGCTATAAGCGCCCTGCTCGTCAGTGGTCGTAACGATTTTTTTGGCGCCCTGAATTGCAGTTACAGTGGCGCCGGGAACCGGCAATCCCGCGGACTTCACGCTTCCGTGATGCTCGGCGGCCAGCAATCCGGTGGCGGCGAAACAGCCAATGAGAAGATACGCCGAGCCCTTCAAACAAAACTTCGTGTACATGCGATCTTGCTTCTTAGGCGAATAGCAGGAAGAGACCGTTACGATAATTAGACGAGAGCGCGGAAAAAATCGATTGGTAAAGCTTTGTAAAGCATAGCAGATTTTGGAACTTAGTTCCGCTGCGGTCACAGAATCTTCGAGCGAGAGCGCCCAACTTGAATGCTCTACATGCGAGAAAATGGAGTTGTGATGAAATTGATGCTATTCGCTGTCATCGCATTGCTCGAAGCTGCTTGTCTTCAGGCTCAAACCGCGCCATCACCCACCCCGGCCGCTCAACCAAACGAGCATAACGCTGCCACGCTTTCGCTCAACGATCTCAGCTCGTCGCTCGAAGTGTTGGTGACCCGCGTCCGTCCGGCCGTGGTTCAGATTTTTTCAACCGGCTATGCAGCCCCCGAAGAAGGCGACACCACTACTACGAGTCTGCTGACGAAGCAGCATAGCACCGGCTCAGGCGTGATTGTCGGGGAGGATGGATACATCGTCACGAATGCACATGTGGTGCGGGGCGCCAGGTTGATCCAGGTCCGCCTTCCATCTCTACGGCGCGATCAGGTGGCAGCGAAGCTCCTGGAAGCAAAACTCGTAGGAATGGATCGCGAGATCGACATTGCGGTGCTGCGAATCGAAAAAGGTGGTTTGCCGCATCTCGCCTTGGGCGACTCTGACCGGCTGCGCCAGGGCGAGTTAGTGATGGCTTTTGGAAATCCGCTGGGGTTGGAAGGCTCGGTCAGTATGGGAATTGTCAGCTCCACCGGGCGTCAGCTTCATCCCGACGACCTGATGGCTTATATTCAGACCGACGCGCCCATCAACCCCGGCAACAGCGGTGGACCGCTGATCGATTCTCACGGACGAGTGGTCGGCATCAACACTTTCATACTGACGCAGTCCGGTGGCAGCGAAGGCCTCGGATTCGCCATCCCCAGCAATCTGGTGCAGAGGGTTTACACTCAGATCCGGCGCGAGGGTCACGTTCATCGCGGACGAATCGGCGTGTACGCGCAAACCATTTCGCCCGCGATCGCCGCGGCACTTGGCCTGGCGCAGGATTCCGGTGTGATCCTCAGCGACGTGGAGCCAGAAGGCCAAGCCGACAAAGCGGGCGCCAAGGTCGGTGACATCGTGCTCACGTTGAATGGAAAAATGATGCATACGGCCCCTCAGCTCGAAATGGAAATCTTCCGTGCGCCCATGGGTCAAAAAGTGACCCTGGCAGTCTTGCGCGGCTCCGATCACTTAACGATCGAGGTTCCCGTTGCCGGGAGCGACGACGACCCGCAACGCTTTGCCGACTTGGTTAATCCCGAGGAAAACTTGATCCCCCGCCTGGGAATCCTGGGGATCGGAATCGACAAGAAACTTGCGGAATTGCTGCCGGATCTGCGTAATTCCTATGGCGTTGTAGTCGCCGCCGGGTCAGCCACCGATATCGCCACCGGAACCGGATTGAAGCCGGGAGACGTCATTTATTCCGTGAACGGATCTCCGGTTTCGACCGTCGCGGCGCTGAAAAGCAAGATCGACCAATTCAAGATTGGTCAGGAGGTGGTCATGCAGATCGAACGCTCCGGCCGCCTGATGTACGTCACCCTGGAATTGGAATGAGGCTGAGCGCGCTGGCAATCCTGTTTTTATTGATCGCGAGCGCCGGCGATGCACAGACCCGCCAGAAACGCAAAGCGGCCACTCCCGCAAAGGCCGCCAGCTCGACGTCGGCACCCGCGGACGGAGCGCCCTGGATAATCGAGACTCTGAAAGTGGAAGGAATCCACAACTACACCGCGGATCAAATTCTCGCGGTGGCGGCCATACATGCGGGCGACACGGCCGGCAAGACTGAATTCGAAGCCGCGCGCCAGCGTTTGATGGCTACGGGCGTATTCGCCACCGCCGGTTATCGATTTACTCCCGCCAAGGACGGCAAAGGTTACGACGCGAGTTTTGAGGTCTCCGAAATAGAGCAGATGTATCCGGCGCGGTTTGCCGATTTGCCGGCCTCCGATGCTGAGTTGCGCGCCTGGCTGAAACAGAAAGATCCGCTGTTTGCGCCGAAGATTCCCGCTACCAAGCCCGAACTCGACCGCTATGCCCAGTGGATCGCGGAGTTTCTGGCGCAGCGGGAATATCATGAACCCGTCGCGGGCCGGGTGGTCTCGGAGAACCCGTCCGGATTGATCATTGAGTTTCTACCCGCCAAGGGTCTGCCGGTTGTTGCTCATGCGATTTTCACTAACACCGGTACAGTCCCGGCCGGTATTCTGCAGACCGCCATGTACGGCGTCGCGATCGGCATTCCGTATGGCGAGCCGCAGTATCGTTTGCTGCTCGATTCCACCATCCGCCCCATTTATGAAGCGCGCGGCATGATCCGCGTCACCTTTCCCAAGATTGAAACTGAGCCGGCCAACGATGTCGACGGCTTAACGATCACCACCCAGGTCGAACAGGGGCCGGTTTATAAACTTGGCAAGGTAAGCTTTCGTGGCGTCCCGGAATCCGGCGCGGATCTCGATAAACTGGCCAATCTAAAAACCGGGCAGCCGGTCAACTTCGATGACGTGAAGACAGCTCAACAGCACATCGCGGAAAGATTACACCGCGAAGGCTACTTGCACGTGACGTCGGAAGTCAAACGCAATCCCAACGATACCGAGCACACTATCGACTTGACGTTCCAAATCATGCCCGGTCCGCAGTTCGTGCAGGGGAAGCTCGACATCGTGGGACTCGATCTGGTTTCAGAGCCTGTGATCCGCAAGATGTGGGGTTTGCCGCCGGGCAAGCCGTTCAACGTCGATTATCCGGATCACTTCCTGGAGCGAGTCAAAGGGGACGGGCTCTTCGACAACCTGAAGACCACGCGCGCCGAAACCAAAGTCAACGAGGGCGAGCACACCGTCGACGTGACGCTGTATTTCAACAAATAATCAAACATGATTTTCGAGACCATCTGGCAGGACATCCTTTATTCCCTGCGGACGATGCGCAAAAATCCGGCTTTCGGCCTCACCGCCGTGTTTACGCTCGCCTTGGGAATCGGAGGCAACACCGCGATCTTCACGGTGATCCGGTCGGTGTTGCTGAAACCCCTCGAGTATCGCGATCCGGACCGGCTGGTGTATCTCTCTATCGATAATCCGCGGCGGAATGTCCAGGACGCTTCCTTTACGGAGGTCCGATTAAAGGAAATGAAGTCGGCGGCGAAATCCTTTGACGGACTAGGCGCCTATGGGCGGCCGGATACGGTGACGATATCAGGCAGCGGCGAACCGGAAGCCTTGAAGGCGGCGCGCGTTTCGGCCAACTTCCTGGACATCCTGGGCGTGCAACCCGCGCTCGGGCGCAGCTTTCGACCGGAAGAAGATCAGCACGGTGGGCCGCCGGTAGCGATGATCAGCAGCGGACTCTGGAGCCGCAGGTTTGGAAGCGACCCAGGTGCGGCTGGTAGGACTGCCACATTAGATTCCACCACCTACACCGTCATCGGCGTGCTGCCGCCCGGCTTCGAATTTCCATTTGCCGGCGTGGATGTTTGGTTCACAAGGCCGTCGGAATGGTCCCAGCTCCCGCCGCGGTTTTGGGGTATTTCAATCCTCACCGGCTTTGCGCGCCTGAAACCACAAGTGAGCCTGGAACAAACGCGCGCCGAGATGGAGGTGCTGAATCTGCAATACATGCGCGCGCATCCGGCCAACAGCATGGACGTAGGAACAACCATGCGCGTCGTCTGGCTGAAGGATCGACTGGTGACGAACGTGCGAGGGATGCTTTGGACCCTGTTCGGCGCGGTGGGCTTCGTGCTGCTGATCGCGTGCGCCAACGTAGCCAGCTTGCTCCTGGCGCGGGCTACATCCCGTTCTCGAGAATTCGCGGTACGAGCAGCGCTCGGAGCCGCACGCGGCCGCCTGATCCGGCAATTGCTAGCCGAGAGCCTGGTGCTCGCCGTTGCGGGTGGTGCGTTGGGCGCCTTCCTCGCCAAATGGTGTCTGAGCGCGATCAAAAGCGCGAATGCCCTCTCTCTTCCCACCGTGAACGCACTCTATCTGCCGGGTGCCGGCGATCTCCGCCTGGATGGCGCCGTGCTCGGTTTCACGGTGGCGTTATCGATTGCAACGGGTGTTCTGTTCGGACTGATCCCGTCGCTACAAATTTCACGTCCCGATCTAGCAGATGTTTTGCGCGCGGCCGGCGCGGCGGCGACCCGAGGATTTTCCGGAAAAGTGGCTGGTGTGAACCCGCTCGGGCTGCTGGTAGTTGCGCAGGTCGCATTGTCGATTGTGTTGCTGGTTGGCGCGGCGCTGATGATGCAGAGCTTCGCTCGCGTGCATAGCGTCGATCCGGGCTTCCACTCGGCGAATCTGCTGACTATGAAGGTCACCTTGCCGCCGGTGCGTTATGACACCGATCGGAAGAAGGCGGCATTCTTCGACGAAGCGGTGCGGCGCCTGGAAACACTGCCTGGCGTTCCGGACGTGACCATGGTGACGACGCTTCCTTCGACAACCTGGATCCGGACCAACATAACTCGAGTGGAAGGGCATCCGCCGCTGGATGAGACCCAGCCGACCTCCTATGCGGTAATTCAGAGCGTCACGCCAACTTATTTTCACACCTTGGGGATTTCACTGCGCCGGGGCCGGGAGTTTACATCGCATGACAATGCTCCGGGCGCGCCACCGGTGATGTTGATCAACGAAAGCCTGGCGCGAATATTGTGGCCGGGATATCCTAGCGGTGAGAATCCGGTCGGCCGCCACATCAGCGAGGGCTACGACAAATTGGTCGGCTGGATCGAAGTGGTGGGCGTCGTGGCCGACATCCACGAAGGCGGTCTGGCTTTCGACGCCGTACCGGAATTTTATCTCCCTTCCACACTGCATCCGCCACAAACCGCGTATCTGGTGCTGCGCACGGCGGGTGATCCGCTAAACTTAGCCCGTGCGGCTCGCCAACAGGTGCTGGCGGTGGATGCCGATCAACCTGTTTCCGATATCAAGACCATGGCAGCCGTTCTGGAAACAACTCTTGGACAACGCCGGCTGACGATGCTGCTGTTGGGGACTTTCGCCGGTGTCGCTCTCCTGCTCGCTTTAGTGGGCATCTACGGAGCGATCGCATACTCGGTGGCGCAGCGGACGCAGGAAGTCGGCATCCGGCGTGCACTGGGCGCGCAGCAAAGCGACATTCTGTGGCTCATGTTGCGCCGGGGCCTGACCTTAACACTGGCTGGCGTTGTGATCGGCACCGGCGCGGCTTTCGCGCTGACCCGCGTGATGAAAGCCATGCTGTTCCACGTCAGCGCCACCGATCCAGCGACGTTCGCCGGAATCGCGATACTATTCCTAGCCGTCGCTATGGCGGCCAGCTACATTCCCGCTCGCCGCGCCGCCCGGATCGATCCCATGGACGCCCTGCGCGTCGGATAAATTCAGCTCTGATCCACTGCACAGTTGGTATCCTAAGGGGAGTGTCAGTGCCCTTGAATTTTCACCTGGAGCAATACGACGGGCCGCTCGATCTCCTGCTGGACTTGATACGTAAGCAGCAGGTCAACATCTACGACATCCCGATTGCGTCCATCACCCAGCAGTATCTCGAATACATGCAGCGCGCCCTGGAGTTGGACATCGAGCTGAGCGCCGAATTCGTCTACATGGCGGCGACTCTGATCCACATCAAGTCGCGCATGCTGCTGCCCAAAGATCCCGAACTGGACAAGATTTCTCCCGAAGATGATCCGCGCCAGGAACTGGTAGACCGGCTGCTCGAGCACGAACGTTTCAAGAATGCGGCGGAGATGCTGCAGCAGAAAAAGATGATCGAAGAAGCCGTCTGGTCGAATCCACAGATCGATCAATTCCTCGCAGAAGATAGCGAGCCTGGGTTATCCGTCACTCTCTTCGATCTCGTCAAAACGCTGCAGGTGGTTCTGGAGCGCGCCAAGAATCGGCCCGTCTACGAAGTCGGAAAAGAAGACGTGAGTATCCCGGACATGATCCGCTACCTGGAGTCCATTTTCCGGGATCTCAACAAGAGCGATTCACTTTCGGTCGCGGAGTTGTTTGAGAGGCAGGGAAGCCGGCGTGCCATGCTCTGCCTGTTCCTGGCGGTCCTGGAGCTGGTGCGGCGGCAGGCCCTGGCACTGACCCAGAAAGATGCTTTCGGCGACATCGGCCTGAAAAAGAACCGCGGCTTTGACGAAGTACTCGGCCAGGACGAATCGCTCGCCGCAATTGAACAGGAATACAGCTAATCGTAATGAAACAACCAGAAGTACAATCCGCCCCGGAAACCGAAGGGGCGATCCCCGAAGAACTGCTGCACGAGAGCCCGCTATCGGCGGCCGATTCGGCCGGCGCGCAGCTCAAGGCGTTGGTGGAGGCGGTGATCTATATCACCGATGAGCCGCTGTCGGCGGATCAGATTGCGATCGCGCTCGGGCAGCCCGCCGAGAAAGTCGGCCGGGTTTTGGAAGAACTCACTGCCGAGTACAACAAGCCCGAGCATGGCCTCACGGTGCGCGAGATCGCCGGCGGCTACAAAATGTCGACCAAGCCGGAGCATCACGAAGCCATCCGCGCTTTCGTCAAGAATCTGAAGCCGGCGTTGAAGCTGTCGCTGGCCGCGCTCGAGACGCTGGCTCTGATCGCTTACAAGCAACCAATCACGGCGCCGGAAGTGATGGATGTACGCGGCGTACAGGGCGCCGGTGTGCTGAAAACTCTGCTGGATCGCAAGTTGATCGCCACCTCCGGCAGAAAACAAGTGGTCGGTAAGCCGATCCTGTATAAGACGACGAAAGAGTTTCTGGTCCAGTTCGGCTTGAAGGATTTGAGCGAGCTGCCGACACTCAAGGAATTCGAGGAGCTGAGCCGGCTTTCCGTGTCTGAGGGCGACAGCGAGCCCGAACCAGTCGAGCGGGCTGAAGCGGCGGCTGACGAAGCGAGCACTGAGCACGATTCCGAACGCGAGGCTGAGTCCTCCGAACAGATACCCAAAGAATAGATGCCCGAAGAGAGGCTACAGAAACTGCTGGCCCACGCTGGCATCGCCAGCCGGAGGAAAGCGGAGCAGCTCATCCGCGAGGGCCGAGTGGTGGTGAATGGCTCGGTGATCACCGAACTCGGGAGCAAGGCCGACTCCGAGCGCGACCACATTAAGGTAGACGGCAAACATATTCACGCTCCGGAAAAGCCGGTCTATCTCCTGATGAACAAGCCCAGGAATTTCGTCACCACCGTCAGCGATCCCGAAGGCCGTCCGACCGTGATGGATCTGCTGCGGGGCGTTAAGGCGCGCGTCTATCCGGTGGGACGTCTGGATTTCCACAGCGAAGGGCTCCTGCTGCTTACCAACGATGGCGACTTCGCGAAGCGAATTATGGCCGCCGCCACGCACGTCGCCAAGATCTACGTCGTCAAAGTGAATGGCCTTCTTACCCCCGCGCAGGAGGTGAAGTTTCGAGAAGGTGTCGCGCTGAGTGGCAAGAAAACCGCACCCGCCGGCCTGAAGCTGATCCGGCGCGCGGAAAATCCGTGGTACGAAGTGCGGCTCACCGAAGGGCGCCAGAATCAGATTCGTCTCATGTTCAGGAATTTTGGCCGATTGGTGGAGAAGCTGCGGCGTATCAAAGTCGGATTCCTGGAGCTCGGATCGCTCGAGCCAGGAAAGTTTCGGCACCTCACGGCGGCCGAAGTGGCGCGCTTTCGCAAAGTGCTGAAGATGGAGGACCGCTAGTCCTATGGGCATGATTCCCGACCTGCTTCGAAAGAGCCGCGTCATCGCGGTGGTGGGTCTTTCGAACAAACAGTTCCGGCCGTCGTATGGCGTCGCGGAGTACATGCAAAGGGAAGGATACCGGATCATCCCCGTGAATCCGCACGAAACCGAAGTGCTGGGCGAGAAAGCCTATGCGCGTTTGGAGGATGTGCCCGAGCACGTCGATATTGTCGACATATTCAGGCGTTCGGAGTTCGTGTCGCCGGTAGTTGACGACGCCATCCGGATGGGTGCCTCGGCGGTCTGGATGCAAGAAGGCGTGGTCGATGAACAGTCCGCGGAGAAGGCTCGGGCGGCCGGGCTAGCCGTTGTGATGGACCGCTGCATCCTGAAAGAACACAGCCGCTATTTTCGTTAGCTCTCGGCTCGGTCCGCGGCCGGATTATTTCCGGCCCGGCTTGCGAACCCTGGATTGGGCACTTTTCTCTTCGGCCAGTTCTTCGAATTGGTTGATCCTGACCACCTCGCCGCTGGGGAAAGCTGCCACTACCTCCAGACGGCCGCCCATAGCCTTGATGTAGCTGGCGAGTGTGCTCACGTACATGTCGGTCCTTCGCTCTATCTTCGAGATCTCCGACTGTTTGACGTGGAGAACATTGGCAAGGTTCTCCTGGGTCAATTGGCGCGCGGCGCGCAACGTTTGCAAAGGCATCTCTTTGAGCAGACGCCGATAGATCTCATCACTCCTGGCCCGTGAATCGGGAGACATCTTCGCTTCAAGCTCTTTGAAATTCTTAGCCATCGGTTTTAACGCCTTCCTTCACCAATTGAGCGATGTGTTCGTCGTAAATCTTGTCGGCGAGCGGAACGTACTTCTCATACCAACGGTCATCACCGGTTTTATCGCCACCGATCAAAAGTATTGCTGTTCTACGCGGGTCGAAAGCGTATAGAACGCGATAGGGTCGTCCTTGATGCTGTGGCCTCAGTTCTCGCATATGGTTGTGCTTGGATGAGTTCACGCCAGAGCAATGGGGATAGGTCAACGCCACACCATAATCTTGCAGGAGCTTTACGTATGCCCTGACGCTCTCCTGTTCGTTTGCGTCGAGACCGTTCCACCATTCCCCAAATTCATCGGCATATTCGACCTCCCATGCCACATTCTAAGTATGCCATAGAAAGAATAGTCCGTCAAGAGAATACTAATCATTCGACTGAGTTTTTCTGCAACAGTCGATCGTGTTCTTACTCTCGCTGCCATCAACGCAATGTTAGGCACCCCTCTCAGCAGTCACTCTTTCCCAAAAGTGAGACAATCGCATACGGAGGAGACTTATGTTGAGAAGCTCTTCTTATAGCAAATGCCTCGCGGCCGCGGCGCTGTTGATAGGAGCGCTGGTTCCGCCAGCGAGCTTCGCTCAAGGACTTACCGCACCGGACGTCAAGTCTTCTAAGCCCGCGCCCCGCACGGCGGACGGTCATCCTGACCTCAGCGGCTTTTGGAAAGGCACACGCGAGACCAAGCCCGTCGGCAATCTCGCCAAGGACCTTCCAGGATTAAAGCTACCCCTTACTGCCGCAGGGGAGGCGGCGCTGAAACACAACCTCACAGCTACGATTGATCCCGAGAGCCTTTGCATCCTCGGAGGGATTCCAAGGCACAACGCGAGCGGTCTTCCGTTTGAAGTTCTCCAAGGCGCAAATAAGGTGGCCTTCCTATACTGGTACAGCTACTTCCGCCTCATCCCCATTGATCCCAAGCGCAAGCATTCCGACGATCCGGAGCCGTCCTTCTTCGGAGAAGAACTCGGTCATTGGGAAGGAGACGCATTGGTTGTTGACTCGATCGGATTCAAAGATACGCAGGTGTGGGCGGACGAAAATGCCGATCCTCACAGCGACCAGTTACACGTTGTCGAACATTGGACCCGGCCGGACTACGAGCATATTCGAGTCGAGACCCTTATTGATGATCCGAAGTTCTATACGAAACCGTTCAACTACACCCGAACCTGGGTCTTGGGGAAACCCAACGAGGAGATACACGAATACTCCTGCAGCGAAAATAATGTGGATCGCGATCATTTGGGATTTGGCCCCGGCCCGATTCGTCCGGACGGGTCGCGGGGTTATGATGATCTTAAGCCTCTTCCACCGCCGTTGCCGGCGCCTGGGAAGAAATAAGCGTCTAAGGAGAAAAGCGCTATGAGACGACAGCTGATCATTCTTGCTGTGAGCTTGGGCTTGGCCGGGGCAGGGGCAGCACTCGCGCATCATTCCTTTGCGGCCGAATTCGATGGCAACAAGCCGATCAGGCTCGAAGGAACCTTATCGAAAGTGGAATGGATGAATCCTCACTCCTACTTCTACGTGGATGTGAAAGATGATAAGGGCACGGCCGTGACTTGGGGCTGCGAAGGCGCCAATCCAGGTGTCCTTTCACGCCAGGGCTTCAGGAAAGGCGACGTCAAACTTGGTGACAGCCTGGTAGTCGACGGGTACGCCGCCAAAGACGGCGCTCACTTGATGAACGTCCGCAGAATCTATTTGAACGGGAAACTGATTTTCGACGGGAGCGGCGAGGGCGGCCAGTAGCTAGCGCAGGTAGCAACTGATTCCTTTGCGTTGTAACCGTTAGGTACTGGTGGTACTTGAAACAACGCGGCATCGCCAGCAGTCCAACCAAAGAAGTGATGGAAACCGCGCACATCCTTCTCGTCGAAGATAATGTTGGCGATACTCTTCTCATCCAACAAGTGCTGGCATCCTGCCCGGTGGCTTTCAAACTTCACGTTGCACGGGATGGCGAGCAAGCGCTCCAAATGTTGGCTGACCGAAACCTCAAACTGGATCTCATTATCTTGGATCTGAACCTGCCGAGAATTACAGGCCTGGGAGTGTTGGAGCGTCACTACTCAAAGGATATTCCCGTGGTCGTTTTCAGCGTATCGTCCAGGCAAACTGACAAGGAGTTTGCGTTGGCGTTGGGTGCGTCTGATTACGTTGAGAAGCCGACCGATCTTCAGGCTTTCACCGATGTCGTTTGTGAGATGGTCTTGAAATGGATCGGACGGAGGCAAGGTAGCGTTCTTGTTTCATAGATTGATTGGAAGAGTATCAACCCGATACTCAGCAGCGACCCCAGCGGTAGGCTCGGGGCCAAAGAAGACGCAATCTGGTCGAACGATGCGCCATTAACGGTACAGCCGGTCTGGAGCCCCGCAAAAGTCCGCCATAGGCGTCCCAGAGTCCAGGGAAATTGAGAAAACGGGAAAGAAGAACCCGTCCTCGGTTTCAGTCATCTTCACTGGAGATTGGCTCTTATCGCCAATCGCCATGCTCGTGCCGCCATCGCCAATATGCCCGCTGTTCCTCAGCTCGAAGCCGCGCATATTCCCGATACCTTCGCTCGCGCCTTTCTTCCATCAGCCAATGGCGATAGGCGCGGCTTTCGCGTTCATTCCATTCGTGCCAATCCCGGCGTTCGCGATCGTAATAACGATGGCGTTGATCGGCGTAGCCGACCACCGGCGCCAAAAGTGAACCGCTCAATATTAATCCCGCTACAAATCGCTTCATAATTGTTATCCTCAGTAACCCAGGTTCGTTTGCCACGTCGGATTGCACTGCCACAACGTGGAAGCGACCGCTCGGTGTTCGTTGTTAAGCATGTCGCCGGATCG
>Ga0210401_10001215_pt1 | contig 30271 bp, 28 predicted proteins | sample IncBWH32MmetaG_FD_150866 | JGI IMG/M metagenome (GOLD analysis project Ga0210401, IMG submission 150866) | Forest soil microbial communities from Barre Woods Harvard Forest LTER site, Petersham, Massachusetts, United States - Inc-BW-H-32-M | ecosystem: Environmental > Terrestrial > Soil >...
CACCGCGGCGGTCACGAATACCGGGACCATCACCCTCAACGGCAACGGCGCCAACCAGGCGGCGCTCGACGTCAGCGGGCCGATGACCAATTCGAACACCGTCAATATCAACGTCTCGTCGAGCGTCAACGTGACCGGCGGCAATTCCTATACCCAGACCGCCGGGACGACGACGATCGCCGCGAACGGCACGCTCAGCGCCGCCAATGTGCTGAACAATGGCGGGACCCTGCAAGGAAATGGAGCGGTGACAGGTAACGTCACCAACAGCGCCGTGGTCACCGGCGGAATCAACGAACAACCCGGCACGTTGACGATCAACGGCAACTTCACCAACACCGCCGCCGGCACGGTAGCGAGCTATTTGAGCGCCAACCCCGCCGGAAACACGCAGATCACGGTCGCCGGCGGCGGCACGCCCACCTTGCAGGGCGGTACGATCCAGGGCAACGCCGTCAACGGCCTCTCCTATGCCGCCGGCCAGAGCTTTACCGTGATGAATTTTGCGCCGGGGAGCCTGACCGGCGTGTTCGGCGGCGTCGCCAACGGGGGGAGCACGCCGACGCCCGGCACCAGCACCAGTCTCGGCGGCGGCCTCACCCTCGGCGTCGTCTATAACGACCATGCCGGCAATATCGAGCTCGAGGTGGTCAATACGCCGACGACGACGGCGGATGTGTGGAACGGCGGGACCGGGAATTGGGGGACGGCGAGCGGCTGGAGCGCCGGCGTGCCGCAGTTCTTTTCGGATGTGACGATCGGCGCCACCGCGAGCGGCGATGTCACGCTCGGCCAGGACGCGACGATCGAAAGCCTGGCGATCAATTCCGGCAACGCCCTGCAATACCAGGCGACGACGCCCGAGACGTTGAGCGTCGGCGGTGATGTAACGGTCAATTCGGGCGGCGCGCTGAGCCTGCCGGCCAGCGGCGACAAGCTGGCGCTGGGCGGTGCCTTCAGCAATGGCGGGACGACGACCCTCGGCGCCGGCGCGTCGCTCTGCGGCCTTGGCACCTTCACCAACAGCAACGCAACGAGCATCGGCAACGGCGCCACCGTGACGACGCTCGGCGCCGCAACCAACCAGTTGGGCGCGCAGCTGACGCTCGCCGGCGGCACGCTCGACGCCCCGAGCTTTGCCAACGCCGGCACCACCAGCGGCTTTGGCGCGATCGTGCCGGCGATCGCGAATACCGGGCTGGTCGAGGCGTCGGGCGGCACGCTGACCGCGCAGAACGGTATTCAAGGTATCACCGGCAACATCACCGTCGACAGCGGCGCGACGCTCGATCTCAGTCACGCGACGAGCGGCAGCACCGCCGCCACGCTCGCGGTCAACGGGAACCTCAATCTCGGAAGCCAGAACGTCACCGTCTCGACCGATTACAGCAACGCTAATTTCGGCACCGGCAACAGCTTCAACAAGCTCGCCGGGGTGACCGCCACCACCGGGCATATCCTCGCGGCCGGGAACGTGGCGCAGGCGGTGACCGGCAGCGACATCAGCAACGGCACCGGGGCGACCCCGACGCTGGCGCTCGGCAATGTCCATGTCGACGGCTCGACCAGCGCGACCTATGCGATCGAGAATGCCGGGACCAGCGGCCCGGCGCTGCGGGGCGCGATCCAGACCAGCGTCAACGGCGGCAACATCACCGCTTCGGGGCTCAGCGGCAGCGGCGTTACCGCGCAGAATTTCGGCCCGGTCGCGACCGGCGCCGGCACCGGCTCCTACACCGTCGATTACAACCCGACCACCGCCGGTGCGCTGAGCGGGCAGGCGGTGCATGTCGCCAACAATTTCAGCAACGTCGCGGAGCAGACGATCAACATCACCGCCGCCGCCTATGCGCTGGCGAGCCCGACCGTGACCTCCTCGCTCAGCCCGCAGTTCAATTTCGGCGTGGTGATCGCAGGGACCACCTATACCGACCCGCTGACGATCACCAATACCTTGGTGGCGAGCAGCGCCGCCTATCAAGAGGGGCTTAACGCCGCCTTTGGCTCCCCGACCAATTCGCAGCTGACGACGAATGGCGGGGTCATCACCAATTTGGCCGCCGGCGCGGCCAACAATACGGCGATGTCGGTGAGCTTGACCCCGACCACGGCGGGTACAATCGGCGGCACCGTGCCGATCAGCTTCGCCTCCAACGGCGCCACGACCAGCGGGCTTGGGATCACCGCGCTCGCCGGGCAGAACCTCAACTACACTTGGACGTTCTCCGGGACGGTGGTCAATCCGGCGAGCCCGAGCATCACGCCGACGACGATCGATTTCGGCAATGTCCGCATCGGGACGACCCAGCAGCAGGCGCTGAGCGTGACCAATGTGTCCACGACCGCGCCGCAGGCGAGCCTCGACGCGCAGCTCTCGGCAGTTGGCCCGGCGACCTCGAACGGCGGCACGATCACGCAACTGCTGGCGGGATCGACCAACACGACGAGCCTGGTCGCCGGGCTCAGCACCGCCAACGCCGGCGCGCAGAGCGGCACCGCGACCGTGGCGTTGCAGTCGGATTCGACGCCAAACGGCTGCACCAGCGACTGCACCGCCGACCTGCCCTCGCAAAGCGTCACGGTGAAGGGCGATGTCTACCGGCTCGCCTACCCGGTGCTGAACACATCCTCGGTCACCCTCGCGGCGCGGGTCGGCGGCGCGGCGCCGAGCCAGGCGGTCAGCATTACGAACAGCTCGCCTGACATCTATACCGAAGGGCTGGCCGCAAGCTTCGGCACGGCTCCGACGCCGTTCACCACGAGCGGCTCGATCACCAACCTCGCGGCGCAAGGGACGAGCTCGGCGCTGAGCGTTGCGCTCGGCACCGGCACCGCCGGCAGCTATTCGGGATCGGTCGGGGTCAACTACACCTCGACCGGCGCCGGGACCGACAATGCTCCGGACATGTCGGTCGGCAGCGGCAGCGTGACGCTGTCGGGGAACGTCTACACCCCGGCGGTGGCCGACGTGCTGACGACATCGCCGGTGAATTTCGGCATCGTCCATGTCGGCGACGGCGGCGGCAGCCTCACGCAGGGCGTGACCGTGCAAAACGGGGCCGCCGCGACGGCGCTCAACGATGTGCTGGTCGGCTCGATCAGCGCCGGCGGCGCGCCGTTTTCGGGCAGCGGCACTCTCGGCGCCGGGCTCGCCGCGGGCGCCTCCTCTTCGGCGCTGCAGGTCGCGCTCGGCACCGGCACCGCCGGCATCTTCAGTGGCACCGCCGACCTGGCGCTGGCGAGCCATGATTCGCAACTGACTGATCTGGCGCTGGCGACGAGCCCGCTGACCTTGGCAGCCCAAGTCAACAATTACGCCGCGCTGGCGTTTGTTAAGCAGGGTGGGCAGGGAAGTTTGAGCGGCGGCGGGACGAGCTACGACCTGGATTTCGGCGATGTGCTGCAGAACAGCGCCTCGCCGCAGGCGGTGCTCGCCTTCCTAAACGACAACCCGCTGGCCGAGCAGGCCTTCACCGATTTGCTGTCGTCGAGCGGCACAATCGAATCGGGCTCGGGCTTCAGCCTCAGCGGCGATTCGGTCAGCGGCCTCGCCGGCGGGGACACGCAGGGCGGGTTCAATATCGGCTTCGGCACCAGCGCACTCGGCGCATTCTCGGAAACCCTGAGCTTCGATGTCGAGAGCAGCAATTCGAGCGGCTATGACGAGATGATCGGCGATGTAACCTTGAACCTCGATGGCGACATCGTGTCGGCGGCGCCAGTCCCCGAGCCGGCGACGATCCCGCTGCTTGCGGCCGGCCTCGGCATGGTATTCTTCGTCGTCCGTCGGCAGCGGCGGAGGGGATGATCGACGGCGGGGCTGCTGAATGCCGGCAGACGGCTGGGTTTATCGAATTGTTCTGGCGCTCTCGGGCATAACCCTGGTGCTGGTTGTCGTCTATTTGATTCTGATCGAGCAGAACCATTCGGTTCAGGCCGAGGTCAACCAGCGCCAGCAATTCATCAATCAAAGCCTCCAATTCGGCCGAGTCAACGAAGCGCTGGTCCGGGCGCTGGCGACGGCCGCTGTCGCCGACAAGGACGACAAGCTGCGCGACCTCTTGGCGCAGAACGGCATCGCGATCAATCCGCAGACCGGCGCCCCGGTCCCGGCCGCCCAGCCCGCGCCGACCGCGGCCCCGGCGCCGCCGGAGAAAGGGCAATGACGATGCCGGTGGGCAATGGCGGCCAAGGCAACGCGTTGCCGGTGCCGCTGATCCTAGTCGTCGTATCGCTGTTTGTGCTGATGGCGTTCGAGACCGGCCAGGCGATCCGCGACCGCGGGGCGCTTGCCGAACTGATGCGGGCGCAGCAGCCGAGCATCGAGCAGGGGGCCAAACTGCGCCAGCAGCTGCAAAACCTGGCGGGCAAGACCGCGGTGCTCGCCGCGGCCGGCGACGCCGGCGCAAAATCGGTCGTCGACCAGATGAGGGCGCAGGGCGTCACCTTATCGGCGGCCAAGAAATAGCGAAAGACCGCCGCACCCGGCTGCCGCCATGCTTTGGCGGCGGCTAGTACATATCGGGGGTGATCACGTTCTGCGGGCGGTTGGTCAGGAGTGCGGCGCGCATCGTCTCGGCCGATTTGCGGCGGGTGTCGTGCTCCGATTCGGGGGTGAACCAGGCGGCGTGCGGGGTGATGACAAGGCGCCCTTCGAGGCCCGGCTCGCGCTCGCGATAAGCGCGCAGGATCGCCGGGACCGGGTCGACCGGCGGTTCGACCGGCAACACGTCGAGCCCGGCGGCGGCGATATGGCCGCTGCGCAACAATTCGAGAAGCGCATCGACATCGACGATCGGCCCGCGCGCGGTGTTGACGACAACGGCCCCCTTCGGCAGCAGCGCCAGCTGGTCGCGCCCAAGCATGCCTCGGGTTTCGCGGGTCAGCGGGGTGTGGATCGACAAGGTGTCGGTCTGGCGCAGCAGTTTTTCGAGGGTCGCCGCTCGGCCGATGCCGAGCGCCAGTTCGGCGCCGTTCGGCAGATAGGGATCGTAGAAACTGACGTGAAATCCGAAGGCGCGGGCGCGCAACGCCACGGCGGTGCCGATGCGGCCGAGCCCGAGGATGCCGAAATTCTGCACCCCGAGGCGGCGGATCAGGTCGTGCTTGACCGCACCCCACGGCGCCGGTGGCTGCGAACGCATCCGCTCGTGGTAGAGAACAATGCCGCGCCGCAAGGACAACGCCATCGCCATCGCATGATCGGCGACCTCGGTCGTGCCGTAATCGGGGACGTTGCACACAAGGATGTTACGCGCCGCCGCCGCGGGCCGGTCGATCTTGTCGTAGCCGACGCCCATGCGCACAATCGCGCGCAGCCGCGGAAAACGCGCGATGTCCACCCCCGAGACCGCGTGCCGCATGATCATCAGCCCGTCGATTTCGGCGCAATCCGCCGGATCGAGCTCGGCCAGCGCCGTTTTGGTACGCCGGACGATCCGCACCTCGGGGCCGAAAATCTCGCGTTCGACGGTGTCGTCGGGGATCTGGCGGTCCTCCGGGTAGAGCACGGTCATCGGCATCGGCGTATCCTCGGCTAAGGCTGCGCCACTCTGACCGGCTGGCCGGTCGCGGCCGAACGCACGATCGCTTCGAACGCAGCGACGCCGTGCACGATCTCGTCGGCGGTGATCGGGTAGGGGCGGGTGCCGTTAATCGCGGCGGCGAAACCTTCCAATTCAGCGGCGAGCGCGTTGAAGCCCTTGTATTCGATGGTTTCGGGTGGTGCCGCGCGGTGGCGGCCGGCCGGCATCGCTTCCGGCACCGGCGTGAAGCGGAACTCGGGGTCTTGGCCGGCAAGCTCGGCGCGGCCCTTGGTGCCGTAAACCGCGAAGCGGTAGGTCGGCACGGTGACGAGCGAGCAATAAAGGCTCGCCGACATGCCGTTCTCGAGCCGCATCAAGACGCTCGTCGTGTCCTCGATCCGGGTCATCGAGCGGTGCAGGCTGAGGCAATAGACCTCCTCGATCCGGCCGAACAGGTAGATCAGCGCGTCGAGGTTGTGGACGCCGGTCGCGGTCATCGCGCCGGCCGGCGCCTCCTGCGGGTCGGCGCGCCAGTAATAACCCTCGGGCAAGAAGTGCCCGGCGGGCGAGGCCTGCGCCGTCTCGCAGTGGGTCGGGACACCAAGCCTGCCGTCGTCGATTCGGGCTTTCAGCTCGATCATCGCCGGATGGAAGCGGCGCGGATAGGCAACACCCAGGACAACCCCGGCGCGCGCCACCGCAGCGAGCGCCCGCTCCGCGCTCTCCACCTTGAGGGTGAATGGCTTTTCCATAAACACGTGCTTGCCGGCGGCGGCGGTGCGCTCGACCTGCGCGCCGTGCTGGCTGTGCGGCGTCGCGTAGACGACGGCGTCGATCTCGGGATCGGCGAGAATTTGATCGAGATCGTCGCAATAGCGGATGCCGTGCTCGGCGCAAAACGGCGCAGCCGTGGCGCCGGTGCGGCTGTGGCCGGTGGTAAAGCGAAATTCCGTGCTCTTGTCGTGGACCGCGCCGACCAGAGTGCGGCCCCAGCGCCCGAGCCCGACGATCGCGGCGCGGATCACTTTTTCGCCGCGAGCAAATCGCGCACGCCGCGCAACGCCAAGTAATAACCCGGCAGGCCGAAGCCGGCGACGACGCCCTGGCTGACCGCCACTGTCTGCGACGCCGGGCCGCGCCGGATCGGGTTCGAGATATGGACCTCGATCGTCGGGAAGCTCACCTGGGAGATCGCCGCGACCAAGGCCGGATACCCGCTGCCGAACGCCGCCGGATTGAACAACGCCGCGCCGAAGCCCTTGTCGTTGGCCTCATAGAATTTGTTGACGATCTCGCCTTCGACGTTCGAGTGAAAGATTTCGATGTCGAGACCCAGTTCGGCGGCGTAGCCGCGAATCCGTTCGTCATATTCGGGCAGGGTCATCGGCCCGAATATCTCGGTCTGAACCTTGCCGCGCATATTCATGCCGGCACCGTGGACGATCAGGATTTTCGGCATCGCGTTGTCCTCGAAATGGCGGTCGGAGGAATCGTGCGTCAGCGATGCTAGCCCGCCGCCCGATTTGCTGACAAGGCTCGATCAGCGCTTGACAGCAAAGCTCCCGATCTTGCACCACTCGCCAATGAGGCGGTGCAGCCTTATCCTGATAATCGCCGAGGTAGCGGCGTGGTCGATCGTTTCCGGCCCCGCGATCGCCGCCCAGCCGGTCCCGCAGACCAGGTCGCCGCGCGATCTCGCGACGCAGGTCAAAGAGCTGATCGGGAAAAATGCCGAGAATGCCAGAATGCCGAGTTCGTCACCTTCGCCGATCGCGGTGAGCATTCGGTCAGGGTGGTGCGCGGCAAGAGAGCGTCTCCCGGGCGCGCTGCCGCACGCGGCGCTGACGAAATCGCCACCTTCTCGAACAAACAGATTAGAGCCGATGCGGAGGTCGTGTCCTTTGCCAACCGGCGAGAGCAGCCGGTAACGGTGCTGCGCGGCGGGCCGGTGGAACCGATCGACCCCGATCAGGCAAGCGTGGCGCGAAATCCCTACCTCGACCTCTTCGCCGCGGCGCGGGGCGCCGATCTCGATCGGGTCGCATTCGCGGTAGACGGCGCCGAGTCGACCCATGGCGCCGATCCCGCGATGTGGCGCGCGGAACTCGGCGGGCCACAGGGACCGATGCAGGTGTCCGCCGCGGCGGCGGTCGATTCGGGCGGCGGCGACCGGTTTGACCTGACGCAGAACCGGCGGCTCGGCCGCGCCTATCTGGCTCTGCTTTATCGGCGCTACGGCGATTGGCCCGATGCGGTCGCCGCCTATAATTGGGGGCCGGGCAATTTGGATTCGTGGGTCGGACAAGGACGGCCGGCCGCGGGATTGCCGCTCGAAGTCGAGCGTTATTGCCACCGGGTGCTGCGCGACGGCGGTATCCCGCAAGCGCCGGGCTCGCTGTTGTCGCGCACCGGCTGGGAGCTGCCGACGCCATAGCGGTGCGCGGCCGCACGGGAAGGCACAAGCATCGTGCCGGCGCACCCTGCAAATTCTTTCAGCAAGCCCGCCTATATTGGTTATGTGCTAGGCTGATCGCCGCGGCCGCGCCGTCTCGGCCAGTCGGCGCGGCCGTCGTCATCGTTCCTGGAGCTGCGCGGTACGAACCCAGATCATGCGTGTCTTTCGGTTTTTCGAAAATCTGCTCGCCCCGACGGCACTCCCGCCGACGGCGCCGCCGCCTTCGGGGCTTGGCGCGTTCTATTGGTATTATGCACGCCAGGCCCGCCTGCTCGTCCTGGCGCTGTTTATCGCCGGCTCGATGGTGGCGCTGCTCGACACCACGATCCCGGTCTTTATCGGTCGGGTGGTGACCTTGGTGTCGAGCCACGCGCCGGGCACGCTGCTGCGAGAAAATTGGCGCCCGCTGTTCGGCATGGCGGTGGTGCTGCTGGTCGCGCGGCCGGCGGCGCTGCTGGTGCAGGCGCTTATTACCAACCAGGCGATCGCGCCGGCATTGCCCAATCTCGTTCGCTGGCAGAATCACTGGCACGTGGTGCGGCAGAGCTGGACCTTTTTCCAGAACGATTTTGCCGGCCGCATCGCCCAGCGCGTGATGCAGACGGGCCCGGCGCTGCGCGAAAGCGTCGTCTCCGGCACCAACGCCGTCTGGTACATCCTCGTCTACGGCAGCGGCGCGATCGTTCTGCTGGGCCGCAGCGACATCCGCCTGGCAACCCCGATCATGTGCTGGTTCGCCGGTTATGCCGTGCTGTTGCGCTATTACGTGCCTCGCCTGCGCAATTGTTCGCGGCGCAGTTCGGAGGCTCGCTCAGCGCTGACCGGCCGGGTCGTCGACAGCTATACCAACATCCTGACGGTCAAGCTTTTCGCGCGGCCGAGCGACGAAGACGCATTTGTGCGCGAGGCGGTCGATGATCACACCGCGGCGTTCCAACTGCAGCTGCGCCTGATGACGCTGTTGGGCTTGATGCTCGCGACCCTCAACGCCGCGATGGTGATCGGCACGAGTGCGATCGCCGTTTGGCTGTGGACGGCTGGGCGGATCTCGGTCGGCACCGTGGCGATGGCGATGCCGCTCACTTGGCAGATCTCGAATATTGCCGGCTGGGTGGCGCAAAATGTGACGACGATCTTTGAGAATGTCGGTGTCGTTCAGGACGGGATGCGCTCGATCGCGGTGCCGCATCAGATGACCGACCGGGCCGATGCGGCTCCGTTGCAGGTCGAGCGCGGGCTCGTCCGCTTTGCGAATGTGCGCTTTGGCTACGGGACCGCGCGCGGCGTCCTGCACGGCATCGATCTGACGATCGCGCCCGGCGAAAGGGTCGGGCTGGTTGGCCCGTCGGGTGCGGGAAAATCGACCCTGGTCAATCTGCTGCTGCGCTTCTACGACATCGAGAGCGGGCAGATTGTGATCGACGGGCAGAATATCGCCGAAGTCACGCAGGAAAGCCTGCGCGCCCATATCGCGATGGTGACACAGGACACCTCGCTCTTGCACCGTTCGATCCGCGACAACATCCGCTATGGGCGGCCGCAGGCGAGCGAGTGGGAAGTGCGGCGCGCGGCGGCGCAGGCGCAGGCGATCGAATTCATCGAAGGGCTCGAGGACTGGAATGGGCGGCGTGGGTTTGACGCGCATGTCGGCGAGCGCGGCGTCAAATTGTCGGGCGGGCAGCGCCAGCGCGTCGCTCTCGCTCGCGTCATCTTGAAGGACGCGCCGATCCTGGTGCTGGACGAGGCGACCTCGTCGCTCGATTCCGAAATCGAGGCGGCGATCCAGGAGCAGCTGGAGAGTCTGATGCGCGGGCGCACCGTCATCGCTATCGCCCACCGGCTGTCCACGATCGCGCGGCTCGACCGCCTCGTGGTGCTGGAGGCGGGGCGGATCGTCGAGGAGGGCACCCATGCGGCGCTGCTCGCCGCCGACGGCACCTATGCCCGTCTGTGGCGGCGCCAATCGGGCGGGTTTATCGACGCGGTCGGCGCCGCCGGCCTTGACGCCGCCGCGGAATAGCCGGCGCCGAGGGCAGCGCGGGGCCTGAGCAAATGAGCGAGCTGGCGGAAAAACGCATGTCGCTGGACGAGTGCCTGGCCTGGGACGACGGCACCGACATGCGCTACGAGCTGATCGACGGCGTTCCCGTGGCAATGGCGCCGCCCGCCGAGGCGCATCGAATCTTGGCGATGCGGTTGGGATCGCGGATCGATGCCGCTCTCCCAGACAGGCGGCCTTGCAACGCCCAGATCGACGCCGGCGTGCTGCGCCCCGATCGAACCGATTCCTATTACGTGCCCGACATCGCGGTCACATGCCGAGCGAACGCGCCGGACCGGCAGGCAATCGTTGATCCGGTCCTGATCGTCGAAATCCTCTCACCAAGCACCGAACGCCACGATCGCCGCGTCAAGCTCCCGATCTATCGGCAGATTGCAAGCGTGCGGGAAATTCTGCTGATCGATGCCGACAGCCTTTATGGAGAATTGCACCGACGCGACAACGACAGGTGGGTCGTCGAACTTGTGCGCGGCGCCGACGAGTCGCTGTTTCTGGCATCGGTCGGGCTTCGCCTGGCGATGTCGGAGCTTTACGAGGGGATCGCCATACCGGCGATTGCCGAGAATTAATTCGCCGTGTCCGGGCCCGGTCCGCCGAACCCATGCCGCCTGGTCCCCCTACCATATCCTCAGGCAGATGCTCAACCGTCTCTATGCCCGGACCTTGGCGCTGGCCTCGAGCCGGTATGCGGTGGCGGCGCTGGCGGTCATTGCCTTCGCCGAAAGCGCGTTTTTTCCGCTCCCCCCCGATCTGCTGTTGATCCCGATGATCCTGGCGCGGCCGCGCCAGGCCTTTCTGCTCGCCGGTCTGTGCACCGTCATGTCGGTGCTCGGCGGCTTTCTCGGCTATGCTATCGGCTATTTTCTGTTCGATGCGATTGGCCGTCCGATCCTCGAATTCTACCACGCGATGGGCCGCTATGAGGCGCTGAAAGCCGGCTTCGCCCACTGGGGCGTGTGGATTATCATCATCAAAGGCTTGACTCCGATCCCATACAAGCTCGTCACGATCGCGAGCGGCGTTGTACGATTCCCAATCGTACCCTTTGCTTTCGCGTCGCTGGTCTCGCGCAGCCTGCGCTTTTTTCTGCTCGGCGCATTGCTGTGGCGCTTTGGCGAGCCGGTTCGCGAGTTCATCGAGCGCCGGCTGATGCTGGTAACGAGCCTGTTTGCGCTTGCACTGGTTGGCGGGTTTGTCGTGCTGCGCTATCTGTAGCCGCATGAGGAGCGCGAAATGAGCGGCGGCGGGCGCGTTTTCCCGATCTTCGTCCTGGTGACGAGCGCCGCCGTGATGGCGGCGGTGCTGCTGGCCCAGTATTGGGGCGGCCTCGCTCCCTGCGAGCTGTGCCTGACCGAGCGCTGGCCGTGGGACGTCGCGATCGTGATGTCGTTTGTCGCGGCGATGGTCGGCAGCCGGGCAGCGTTGTCGTGGGTGGCTTTGTTGCTAGCGGTGGTGTTCGCGGTCGGCACGGCCCTTGCCGGCTACCATGTCGGTGTCGAGCAGCATTGGTTTGCTGGGCCGAGCGCTTGCACCGCGGCCGGGACGCCCGCGACCCTCGACGCGCTGCGAGCGCAGCTGATGCATCAGCAGCCGGTGCGGTGCGACGAGCCGGCGTGGAGGTTGTTCGGAATCTCGCTTGCCGGATGGAACCTCCTGGCCTCGCTGGCAATGGCCGGCGGCTGCCTCGCGGTTTTCGCCCGGGCCCGCGCGACGGGGCGGGCGGCGGTCGCCGGCGGCTACAGATGAGCGAGGCGCGCCGTCATCGTCTGCCCGGCGACCGCCTGCCGGCAGCCGAGGTTGAACGGTTGATACGCGTGGACCATGCCGGAGAATTCGGTGCGACGCGGATATACCGGGGTCAGCTCGACGTGCTGCCGCAGGGCCGTGGGGCCGGCGAAATCCTCAAGATGGCGGAGGCGGAGCGGCGCCATCTTGCCGCATTCGAGATGTTGTTGTGCCAGCGCCGAGTGCGGCCGACGTTGTTGCAGCCGCTGTGGTCGGTCGCCGGCTATGCGCTGGGCGCGGCGACCGCTTTATTGGGCGAACGCGCCGCGATGGCCTGCACCGTCGCGGTCGAAGAGGTCATCGACGAGCACTACCGCGATCAGGCAGAGCGGCTCGCCGGCGAAGAGCGCGAGCTTACAGAGACGATCCTTGGCTTTCGCGACGACGAGATCGCGCATCGCGGCGTCGCGATCGCGCAGGGCGCCGAGGAGACCGCCGGGTACGAGCTGCTCCGCGCTATGATCAAGACCGGCTCGCGGCTCGCGATCTGGCTCTCGACGCGGGCTTGACGCGCTGTGCCATCACCCAAAGGCCCCAATCAGATAGCCGGCGACAGTCGGTAATCATCGTGTTGCCGGGGCAATTTTGCACCCATATAATCAAGGGTTCAGCGAATTGCGGTGAGTTCCGAAAATGGCGCGTGTAACCGTCGAAGACTGTGTAATCAAGGTTCCCAATCGTTTCGAGCTGGTGCTGCTCGCGGCTCAGAGGGCGCGGGAAATCACCTCTGGGGCGCCATTGTCGCTCGACCGCGACGATGACAAGAACCCGGTCGTTGCCTTGCGCGAGATCGCCGACGAAACGGTCGGCTTGCCGCATCTGCGGGAGGCGGTGGTCCGTGGCATGCAAAAGCATGTCGAGCTCGACGAGGCCGAGGAAACTCAAGAACTCGAAGTCGACCCGAGCGTGTTTGGGTTCAGCGCGGCGAACGGGGCCCTTGACGCCGACGAGGTCGGCATCGGAGCGCGCGGCTTCGGCGATAACGAGATTGGCGACGAGGCCGAGCTCGAAGAGGAGCAGGCGATCGGCCAGGACTTCGCCGACGACGAAGATGCGATCGACGAGGAGTTGGCGGCCGACGTGCTCGGTGTTGTCGACGAGGAAGAGGCAGCCGACGTGCTCGGTGTTGTCGACGAGGAAGAGGCAGCCGACGTGCTCGGTGTTGTCGACGAGGAGGAGGCAGCCGACGTGCTCGGCGTCGTCGGCGAGGAGGAGGCCGATCTTCCGGATCTACCGGACGCCGATCTGCCGGGCGATGAAGACGAGGAGCCTTGAGCGGGAGCGGCATCGCTTTTCGCCGTCGGGGCGTCGGATGAGACGCTGGCTACCGCTGCGGTCACGGCGCTGCGGGACCGCAGTTTCCGGCAACGCGGCGAGGCTGCCGTCATGATGCGGCAGTTCGAGCTAGTCGAGCTGGTCCGCTCTTACGATCCGAACGCCGATGAAGACGCACTGAACCGCGCTTACGTGTTCTCGATGAAGGCGCACGGCGCTCAATTGCGGGCCTCGGGCGACCCCTATTTTTCGCATCCGGTCGAGGTCGCCGGCATTCTCGCCCAGATGAAGCTCGACAGCGCCTCGATCGTCACCGGGTTGCTGCACGACACGGTCGAGGATACGGTCGCGACGCTCGACGACATCGATCAGGTATTTGGTCACGAGATCGCGCGCCTGGTCGATGGCGTGACCAAATTGTCGCGGATCGAACTGCAATCCGATCAGACAAAGCAGGCGGAAAATTTTCGCAAACTCGTCTTGGCGATGTCCGAGGACATTCGTGTCCTGCTGGTCAAGCTCGCCGACCGGCTGCACAACATGCAGACGCTGCACTTTATCAAGGACGACGAAAAGCGCCGACGGATCGCGCGCGAGACCATGGACATCTATGCGCCGCTGGCCGAACGCCTCGGCATGCAGCGCATGAAGGACGAGCTGGAGGATCTGGCGTTTGCCGAGCTGCAGCCCGACGCCCGCGGCAGCATCCTTGGCCGCCTCGACTTTCTGCGCAGCCAGGGTGCGGCGCTGGTGCCGCGGATCGAGGCCGAGCTGCAGCGCAAACTGGCCGAAGGCGGTCTTGCCGCCACTCTGGTTTCAGGGCGTGAGAAATCATCCTACTCGATCTGGCGAAAAATGCAGCGCAACAACGTCGCTTTCGAGCAGCTCTCGGACGTCATGGCGTTTCGCGTTCTGATTGAAGATATCGCCGACTGTTATCACGCGCTGGGTATTATTCACTCGGCCTATCATGTCGTTCCCGGCCGGTTTAAAGACTATATATCGACTCCCAAGCCGAACAATTACCGTTCGCTGCACACCGGTGTCATCGGACCGGAGCAGCAGCGCGTCGAGGTGCAGATCCGCACCCGCGACATGCACGAGATCGCCGAACTCGGTGTCGCCGCCCATTGGAGCTACAAACAGGGCGCCGGAAAGACCGAGGGGCCGCAATATCGCTGGTTGCGCGAGCTTCTGGACATCCTCGACCACGCCTCGGGGCCGGAGGAATTTCTCGAGCACACCAAGCTCGAGATGTTTCAGGACCAGGTCTTCGCCTTTACCCCGAAAGGCGACCTGATCGCGTTGCCGCGCGGCGCTACCGCCGTCGATTTCGCCTATGCGGTGCATTCCGAGATCGGAGACACCTGCGTCGGCGTCAAGATCAATGGCCGGCTCGTGCCGTTGCGTACCGCACTCGGCAATGGCGACCAGGTCGAGATCGTCACCTCCAAGGCGCAACGTCCGTCGCCGACCTGGGAGCGGTTTGTCGTCACCGGCAAGGCGCGCGCCCGCATCCGCCGGTTTATCCGCACCCAGCAGCGGACCCAGTATCTCGATCTCGGCAAGGCGATCGTGCAGAAGGCGTTTCGCCAGGAAGGCCACGAGTTTTCCGAGCGGCCGCTGGAGCCGGCGCTGAAGACGTTCAACTGCCCGGCCGTCGAAGACCTTTACGTGGCGGTGGGGCAGGGGCTCGTCACCGGGCGGGCGGTTGTCAACGCCGTCTTCCCGCCGCAGCAGGACCGGTCCAAGGTCGTCTCCCTGGCGCGGGCGCGGCGCAAAATTGGCCACAACGACACGGCGATTGCGATCCGCGGTCTGATCCCCGGCATGGCGTTGCATTTTGCCGGCTGCTGCCATCCGCTGCCGGGCGACCGCATCGTCGGCATCGTCACCACCGGCAAGGGCGTCACGATCCACACGATCGATTGCGACACGCTCGAAAACTTCGCCGACACGCCGGAGCGTTGGCTCGACGTCGCGTGGAGCAACAGCGAAGGCGAGGCGATCCATGTCGGCCGGCTCAACATCATGATCGCCAACGAGCCCGGCAATCTCGGCAGCCTGACGACGGTGATCGGCAAGCAGGGCGGCAACATCAGCAATCTGAAGATCACAAATCGGTCGTCGGATTTCTTCGAGATGATGCTCGACATCGAAGTCGCCGACGTCAAACATCTGACGACGATCATCGCCGCCTTGCGCGCCAACCCGGTGATCAACTCCGTTGAACGGGCGCGCGGTTGACCGGGCGCCGACCGCCGGGCGCGACCGGCCGGCGGCGCGGCGGAGGCGGTGTCGACCCAACCCGGGGTGAGATCCGTTGATCCTTGGTCTCGGCAGCGACCTGATCGACATTCGCCGGATCGAGCGGGTGATCGAACGCTACGGCAACCGCTTTCTCGATCGCATCTTTACCGAGACCGAGCGGCGCAAATGCGATCGACGCGCCAACCGGGCCGCGAGCTATGCCCGCCGCTTTGCCGCCAAGGAGGCCTGCTCAAAAGCGCTCGGAACCGGATTTCGGCGCGGCGTGTTTTGGCGCGATCTCGGGGTTGTCAACCTGGCCTCGGGCCGGCCGACAATGCGGCTCACCGGCGGCGCGCAGCGGCGGCTCGACGAGATCACGCCGGCCGGCATGACCGCCCGGCTCGATGTCAGCTTGACCGACGAGCCGCCGATCGCCCAAGCGGTGGTGATCATCACCGCGGTCGCGACGCGGATCGATTGATCGCCGCGAAGAATGTTGCGGACGGTGATCTCGCTCCCGCGCCGCGCTTGACTTACCGCCGTGCGCTTGGCTTGATCGACCGCAATTCGTCCGGTCAAGGTATGTGATGAAATCCAATTCCGCGCGCAAGGTCATATCAAAGAAGAAATCATCCGGTGGTATTGTCGATACGATCAAGACGATCGTTTACGCTATACTGATTGCGTTGGTCGTTCGTACCGTTGCCTATGAACCGTTCAATATTCCGTCAGGCTCGATGATCCCGACGCTGCTGGTAGGCGATTATTTGTTCGTTTCGAAATTTTCCTATGGCTATAGTCGATTTTCTCTGCCGTTTGGTTTGCCGCTGTTTTCGGGCCGAATCTTTTTTCATCCGCCGGACCGCGGCGATGTTGTCGTTTTCAAACTGCCGACCGATGAGTCGACCGACTACATCAAACGCGTCATCGGGCTGCCCGGCGACACGATACAGATGAAACAGGGCCAACTCTATATCAACGACAAGGAAGTATCGCGCAAGCCGATCGAGGACTACCTTTATCAGGAAGGCGACGGCGCGGTCATCCCGATGAAGCAATACGTCGAAACATTGCCGAACGGACGGCAGCATCGCATCATCAAGATCGGCGATGACGGACCACTCGACAATACTCCTGAGTACCATGTGCCGCCCGGCGACTATTTTATGATGGGCGACAATCGCGACAATTCACAGGACAGCCGGGTCTTGTCCGCGGTTGGTTACGTGCCGGCGGAGAATCTTATCGGCAAGGCCCAATTCATCTTCTTCTCGACCGATGGCTCGGCTCGTCTGTGGGAAATTTGGAAATGGCCGTTCGCGATTCGCTACAATCGGTTATTCAAAGGGATTGACTGAGGATGCCGGGCGAGATCGCTTTATCGAGTGATCCCGCCCCCGCCGCGCCATCCGCGCAACCGGCCGATTTCGCACTGGTTATCCGCCACGAATTCGCTCGACCCGAGCTGTTGACCGAGGCGCTGACGCACCCGAGCGCACTTGTCCCCGAGCGCGGACGTGGGCGGCGAGCAAAACCCGCGCGCCGCGGCTACGATCGTCTCGAATTTCTCGGCGATCGTGTGCTGGGCCTTGTCGTCGCCGATCTCTTGTGGCGGCGGTTCGACGGCGAGGCCGAAGGTCTGTTGACCCGGCGCCACACGCACCTCGTGCGTCGCGAGACGTTGGCGCAGGTTGCCGCGAGCCTCGGCCTCGGGTGGCATCTCGTGCTGTCGCGCGCCGAGGCGGCGGCGGGAGCCGCCGCCAACCCCGCGATTCTCGCCGATGCGTGCGAGGCGGTGATCGCCGCGATCTACCTCGATGGCGGCTTTGATGCGGCGGCGGCGTTTATCCGTCGGCTATGGGAGCCGCTGATCGCGGCGATGGACGGGCCGCCGCGCGATCCGAAAACAGCGTTGCAAGAATGGGCCCAGGCGCGCGGGCTGGGATTGCCGAATTATCAGCTCGTCGCCACCAGCGGCCCCGACCATGCACCGCTCTTTACCGTCGCGGCGAGTGTGGCCGGCGGCGATGCCGCCACCGCGACCGCCTCGGCCAAGCGCACCGCCGAAGCCGGCGCCGCGGCGGCTCTGTTGAGCTGGTTGGAGGGCGCCTCGCGGCAAGATCAGCAGAACAGAGGCTCGGATGGCTGAACCGATCGACGAGGGGCTCGCGATGTACAATGTACCCCGGGCCGTGGTGGAGCCGCTGCTGCGCTCGCTGAGGATGGTCAACACCGCCGCCGATGCGGTGTTCTACGATGTTTGCGCGCTGTGGCGGCAGCTCTTTGCCCGCGGCGTTGTCATCAGTACCGAGATTGCCGCCGCCCGCCCGCCGCGACAGGCGCATCTGGCCGCCCTCCAGGCGATGGTCGAGCACGTCGTCGACCTCAGCGCGCTGACCGATCCGGAAGGCGTGGTTCTGGTGGTGAACGCTCAGCAGCCGCCGTTTATCGAGCGCTACGCCGATGTCGAGGAATTTCTGAAAAATGGTCTCGAATTTGTCGGCTCAGATGCGGAGGACGGGCAGCCTTTGCCATCGCCCGCCAAGGTCAGGACCGTTTCGATCACCGGCGTCGGCAGTTCGGCGCTGGGCGCCGCCGCTTTTGCATGGAACGTGTCCGAGGCGCTGGGCGAGCCGGTGGCGGCGATCGTGCCTGGGTACGGCCTAGCCGACATCATTCCCCAAGCGCTGAGCGGGTTTTTTGGGTACGGGTTCACCGACTACGTGCGAGAGCTCGGCGACGAGGCGCTGTCGCGGTTTGCGCCCGAAATGGCGCGGATCGGGCGACGGCTGTCGCGGTCGATCCCGGGCGAGGCCGCAAGACTCGCCGGGACGGGTGCGGGCTATCGCCGCGGCAGCCCCGAATCCGACATCTTGCACGCGATCCTGCTTCATGCGCCGCAGGTCACCCGCCTTTACGGTCACAGCAAGGGCTCCTTGTGCATCGGCAACGCGATCCTGGGCCTGCCGCGCGAGCGCGCCGCGGAACTCGACATCACCACCTTTTCGGCGGTGATCAAGGAGGAATGCGATGCCGGTTTCGAGCAGATCCTCGGCAACATCGACAGCCTCGGCCAACTCAATTCCAGGGGCAATTGGCCTGAGCGCTGGATCGGGGCGTGGCACAGCACCAATACGATGTTGCCGTTGACCGTCCCGGTCACAAAGCTGGCAAAAGAACGGCGGGCGTCCGAGGCGCGCTGGCCCGCACCGCCTCCCGACCAAGGCTAAGCCGCGCGCCATCAGTGGATATGTCCGGCATGGTTCTGGGGTGCTGCCGGAAATTGCGCGACGCGCGCGGTGTCGGCGAGGAGGGTGGCGGCATCGGGAAGGCCGCCCGCCGCGGCGGTCCAGCGGGCGCGCACATTCGCCGCCCGGTCGAGCATCAGATCAGTCTCGCCGCCGTCATCCGGCGCCCGGAACAACGCCAGTGCCGCAGCGACATCGGCTGCAACCTCGACGAATGGCGGGGATGCCGCGGTCTCCGCCGGTGCACCCGATGCGGAACCCAGATCGATCGCCAGTATGTTCAGGCCGGTTGCCTGGAGTCGTTTTTGCGCCGCGGCTAGTTGCGCCACGCGGCCGCTGGCTGGGGGTCGGCTGAACAGCGCAACGAGGGCGGGCCCATCTTGCAGGATCCGGCTCAGCGTCTGCTGCCGGTCGCCATTCTGAAACGCGAAATCGGGGACCGCCGGCGCTGCGGCGGCCGAAACGGCAGGTCCGACCCCGCGGGACAAGATGCCGGCGGCGCGGGCGCGGATGAAATTGATTACGTTCCAGCGATCGGCCGGGGCCATCACACTTTCGAAACCGGGCATGACGCCGTCGGCCTTGCCGTGGCTGACCCACCAGAACAGGTCGCCCTCGGTATGCGCAAAGAGATGCGGCTCGGTCAAATCGGCCGGGCGGACGGTAAGTGCTGCAGCGGCGGGGCCGTCGCCTTTGCCGCCGGCGCCGTGGCAGAGCGCGCAATTCCCCGCGTAGAGACGGGCGCCGTGCTCTATCGAGGCCGCGGCATAGGGCTCGGCCGGGGCGTAGAAGCTCGTCGGATAAGCGGGCTCGATCGCCGGCCGCGCAACGAGCGCGCCCAGGGCGGCGCAAATCGCGAACCCGCCCCATGCCGCCGTCATCGCTCGATAGCGTCCGGCGGCGGCCGTAGCCACGCCGACAACCAAGAAAATGCTGGCCAGAGCTGTGAGGACCGCCAGCGCCACCCGCAAGGAGGGGTCCAGGGCCGCCGGCTCGAGGCGAAATGGCAGCGGCCACCCGGGTTCGGTGTGCAGCCCCGGCGGCAGGATTCCGAGGATGGCGACAATGCCGAGAACGCCGAAGCCGAGACCGGCTTCGACCAGCGCATTGCGCCGCAAATGGTCGAGCGCCGCCTGGACCAGCGGATCGCGGTGGCCCGCGGCCGGCGTCAGACGCGGCGTCATGCGCAACAGGTTGACCGCACCGAACGTCACCATTGTCAGAAAGATCGCGATCTTACAAAGCAGCAGCCGGCCGTACTCGGTGCCGATCAGTGCAGGTACTGTGCCGGCAAGAAACCACGTGTTCACCAGTCCGCCGGCAAGCAAAACCCCGACGCTGATCGCGGCCAGAACCGAAAATCGCACCAACCCCCGCCGCGCTCTCGCCGGGGAAACAGGATCGCCGTTTCGACGATGATCTGCCAGCAGCAGCGCCAGCGGGATCAACGACCCGACCCAGGCACCGGCGGCGAGCAAATGGAGCATGTCGGCGGCGAGGTGCAGATCGCCCGGGCGCCCCGGTGTCGCTGCTCCATGTCCGGCCCACGCAAGCAACGCGAGCGTACCGGCGGCAAACGCAAGCCCGCCCCAGCGCCACCACCGCCCGCGCCAGCCCTGCGGCATCAGCAGCAAGGCTGCCAGGATCACGGCGAGAACAAATCGCAGGGTCCACACTTGCCCGAACCGGGTGCGGGTCAGCACCGTCGCCACCACCCCCTGCGTCAGCGTGTTGCCGATCGTCTGGCCGCTCATTTGCGCCGAGACAAATAGCAGCCAAGCGGCGCCAGACAGCAACGCCACAGCGAGGCTCACCCAGGCGACCAAGGAAAGCTGGCGGCAGAGGCGCGAAGACGCCTCCGGCCCCGCGACAAAGCAGAGGAAGGCGAAGACCCCCGCCAGCGATATCGTCGAGGGGTAGTGAACCGCACGCGCGGCGATCAGGAAATTCTCCATCGCCTCTACCTTCGATTGCGCGGCACTACCAACCCCGAGGCGCTCATCCGCCACCGACCGTGAAGGTGAAATGCCCGGTCGTCGTATGTGTGTCGACGGAGAGGGCGTGCCACGCGACGCTGTAGGTGCCGGGCAGCAGCGGCTTCAGCGGCACCCGCAGCTCGGTCTGATCTTTTGCATCGACCTGAGCCGCGCCGCTGTCGACGGAATTGCCGGATTTGTCGGTCACCGTTGCCGTGGTGAAGGCCGGTTCGAGCTGCTGGGTGAACCACATCGTCAGGGCGGCTGGAGCTGTCGGCACCGAGCTGCCGACGGCCGGACTCGCATGATCGAGAAAAGCGTGTGCGCGCGCGACAGGAACCCCGAGGGCGACGGCGGCGGCGAGGACCGCGGCGGCCGCAATTATGCGGTGCGTTACCATTGGGAGATCGGCCGGCCGATGCTGTTGGGGAACAGATCATCGAGATAGAAGTGCAGCTGCACGACGCCGCCTATCCCGTGCCCCGACAGGCTGTTGGTCGGGACGATCATTTCCGCGCCGACCTGGAAATATTGTCCCGCCCAGATCACCCCGGGCTGCACCGTGCCGGTCGTCGTCCCGCTGTAGCCGCGGTTGAACGGCGAAGTCAGCGCGAATTCGACAAGCGGGATCATACGGTTGAACGGGGCTCCCAGACCCAAATCCCTGACCTCGTCCTGGAGATAGGGAATGCTGTATTCGACCGCGAAGCCGTAAAACACGCTGTTCGGGTTGAGCACGCCCATGCTTTCGGTTTTGGTTGGAAAGTTCAGGCTCAGATTGCCGGTCAGCGCGAACGGCCGCAGCCACGGGAGCGAATCGGGCAGATCGCCAAAACCTTTGCCGAAGTCGAACGTCGGCGACAGGGTTGTGAAGTCTGGCGCGCCGACGGACAGATTGCCCGTATTTGCCCAGGTCACATCCATCGCGGCGAGCGCCATCGCCTCATGCGGCGCATTGATGAACAGCTGGTATTGCGTTCCGGTGGTGAGCCCGCCAAAGCCGGTGACGGTCGGCAGGCCGGGTGATCGGATGTGCTGCCATTGGCTGCTGAGGGTGAAGTCCCAGCTGGGGGTAATCAGCATCGACAAATCGCTGCCGATGCCGAGTTCGCGCGATCCGTCGCTCTGAGTCGGGTTGAGGGTAATGGTCGGCAGCGAGGCCTCATCGGCGACAAACGGGTCGTCGGTCAGGATCGTGGCCGGAAAAAAGCGGTCGCCGGCAAAGCCGTGCGCCATTGCCTCGGCGCCGGGCAACAGCCCAGCCACCGCCGCGGCGGCAACGCCGCGGCAAAATAAACGGTGCATCAGATCGTTGCTCCACAAACAGTCGCTCGATACCGGGGCACGGCAAGCGCGTCCGGCAGGTTCGGTTTTGCGCGGCAGCGTGCCTAGGCGAGCGGTGGAGCGCGGGATTGGTAGGCGACGAGGGGAGCAGCGCGCGGTGCGCCGCGTTCGATCGTCGGCAATGTCGGCGCGTAGACGGGAATCGGCACCGCCAACGGCACGGCCGCGGCCGGGGCGAAGCCCGCGAGAGTTCCGATTGCGCCGATTACCGCGCATTCGGCGTGGTGGTGGCCTTTATGCGCGGGGGGTTGGTCTTCGTCTTCGTCGTGGTGGCCGACAATCAGCGTCAGCAGGCACCGCACGAGATCATGGTCGGCGGCGGCGTCTTTGACTTGCCGGTCGGGCGCCAGGGTGTGGGCGAGGTCGAAGGCGAGGTGGATCGGGACGAGCGAGTTGAGGCCCAGCGCGATTACGCCGAGCCACGCGGCGATGGCCCCAGCCCGCAACCGATTTGGCAACATTGCCGATCGTCCCACGGACGCCGCCGACCAGGCGGCTTCCTTATTCAATCCTAAAGCGAAGCCGGCGGACTGTCCACGAGCCGCTTGTTGCTTCCGTCTCGTGCGGCGCTGTAACATTGAAATTGCCGGCCATCGCCGAGCGAGGCGCGAGAATAGCTGTCGTGGGATCGCAGGACATCGAGCGGGCGCTGGCGCGGGCGCAACGACTTTGTGCAATGCGCGGCGCGCGGCTGACGCCGGTACGGCGGCGGGTCTTCGAACTCATTCTCGCCGCGGAGCACCCGATCGGCGCCTATGCGTTGCTGGCTGCCCTCCAAGGCGAACGGGGCAAGCTCGGCCCACCGACCGTCTATCGCGCGCTCGACTTTCTGCTCGCGCACAAGCTCATTCACAAGATCGAGAGCGTCAGCGCGTTTGTCGCTTGCGACGATGTCGAGCATCCGCATGAGAGCCAGTTCATGATCTGCGACGATTGCGGCGCGACCGCGGAAATCCAGGACGACGCGATCGTCGAAACGCTGCGCCGGCTCGGCGCGGATCGCGGCTTCGCCGTCGCCCGGCAGGTCATCGAAGCGCGCGGGTTGTGCCCCACCTGCCGAGCCGTCCATTGCTGATGCCAAGTCAGCCAAAGATATAGACGGCACGGCCGTCGCGCGGCGATGCTCGGCCCCGGTTTTGCCCACGCCAGTGCTGGCCATTGGAAGCCTCCCTCGCTAACGTTCCGCGGCCATCACAAGCGGAGATCGTCGGTGACGCAAGACCGGATGCACGAACAGCGTAACCGCTGGGGGTTGTTGACGCAGACCGGCGCCGGGACGCCGATGGGCGACCTCTTGCGCCGCTATTGGTGGCCGATCGCCGGCGCCAGCGAGCTCGACCGGCCCGGCACAAAGCCGGTGCGGCTGATGAGTGAGGATCTCGTCCTCTACAAGGATCTCGGCGGGCGCTGGGGCCTTCTCGACCGGCATTGCCGGCATCGCCGCGCCGATCTCAGCTATGGCTATGTCGAGGAATGCGGGCTGCGCTGCAATTATCACGGCTGGCTTTACGACGCCGAGGGAAATTGCCTGGCGCAGCCGTATGAGGACGTGGCGCATCCCGAAGCGCGGCTAAAGGACGAAATCCATATCAAGGCCTACCCCGTGAGCGAATTGGGCGGCCTCATCTGGGCTTATCTCGGGCCGGCGCCGCGCCCGCTGGTGCCGGATTGGGAATTCTTTTCGTGGCCCAACGGCTTCCGCCAGATCGTCAAGGCCGAGATCCCGTGCAACTGGTTCCAATGTCAGGAGAATTCGATCGACCCGGTGCACTTCGAATGGACCCATTCGAACTGGAGCCTGCGGCTCAAAGGCCGGAACGGCCCCTACGCGCCGCACCACGTCAAAGTGGATTTCAGCGAGTTCGACTACGGCTTCCAGTACAAGCGCATCCGCGCCGACACCACCGAGGATGACGAGCTGTGGACGGTCGGCCGCGTCTGCCTGTGGCCGAACGCGCTTTTCACCGGCAATCACATCGAATGGCGCGTGCCGATCGACGACGAGAACACGCTCAGCGTCACCTGGTGCTTCAGCCGCGTGCCAAAGGAGCGCGAGCCCTATGTGCAGGATCGGATCCCGACTTGGCAGGGGCCGACCCTCGACGAAAAAACCGGGCGCTGGATTACCAGCCATGTCATGAACCAGGACTTCGTGACCTGGGTCGGGCAGGGGCGGGTCGCCGACCGCAGCCAGGAGTATCTCGGCCAGAGCGACCGCGGCATCATCATGATCCGCCGCCGGTTTTTGCGCGACCTCGAGGCGATGGCGCGCGGCGACGACCCCAAGGCGGTGCTCCGCGACCCGGCGCTCAACTGCTGCATTCGGCTGCCGGTCGCCGACCGCGCGCCGTTGCGCGACGGCCTGACGCGGGCCGAGATGCTGCGCGACCCGCAGAGCCGGCGGGGCCTCGAAGGCTATGTCTTTCAGACCGGCCAGCCGCCCGAAGTGCGCGCCGCCTTTCTCGCGGCGATGGGCTTCAACGGCGCCGAATTCAACGCCCCCGACGACCCGTTCGGCCCGCTGTCGCCCGCCCCGCGCTGAGGGTTCTCCCGGCGCCCCGTCGACGCGAGGCACAGCCGGTGTTTCGAAAGTCGCGAACCGGCGGGAAGCGTCAGGGCATCGCCCGCGGTCAACTCTGGGCGCGGGCGCGTTGCCGGCGCCGTTTCGCCTTCAACATGCCTTTGCGTCGAGCGACGCGAGCGCGGTTGCGCGCGTTACGGTCCGGAACTTTTGTCATCACTGCCGTCTCTTTGCGGGCGAGGGTAGAAGCTTACGCCTCGATCAATTCGAGACGGCGTTCGATACGTTCGATGCGGCGGTCCATATTGTCGAGGCGCAATTGGGTGGCCGCGTAATCAACCTTCATAGCCGCCAAGTCACGCTCGACGCCGCTGAGCCGCTGCACGACTTCACCGAGACGCGTCTCAATGCGATCGAACCGCTCGTGAACCCGCGTGAAATTCACGCGGAGAAAGTCGAGGACGTCAGATTGTTCGGCCATGTCACGAATATGCATCGAAAGACTGGGGCGAGTGATCGGGTTCGAACCGACGACATCCAGATCCACAATCTGGCGCTCTAACCAGCTGAGCTACACCCGCCGCCAGAGGTGGAGGTAACGGTTCGCGCCCAAGGCGTCAAGACGGGGCGTCAAGGTTGGGCTTTTTCGCGCCGCTACTTACATTTCGCCGATGACGATCTCCCCGGAAAGCTGGTGCAAAAAGGCGCTCTTGACACCGCAGCAGATGGCCGAGGCCGACCGGCTGACGATCGCCGGCGGCGTCCCCGGCAGCGCCCTGATGGAAAAGGCCGGCCTGGCCGTCGCCGATGCGGTGTCGCGGCGGTGGCCGCCGCGACCGGTCGCGGTGCTGTGCGGGCCGGGCAACAATGGCGGCGACGGTTTTGTCGCGGCGCGCATGCTGGCCGAACGCGGCTGGCAGGTGCGGCTGGCGCTGCTGGGTGAGGTCGCCGGGCTGCGCGGCGATGCGGCTGGCGCGGCGGCGCGCTGGCGCGGGCCCGTCGACGCGTTGTCGCCGACGGTGCTCGACGGGGCTGAACTGGTCATCGACGCGATTTTTGGCGCCGGGTTGGCGCGGCCGGTCGAAGGGACCGCGCGGGCCGTCGTCGAGGCGCTCGACGCGCACGGGGTTCCTGTTGTCGCGGTCGACGTGCCGAGCGGCATCGACGGCGGGACCGGCGAAGTCCGCGGTGCAGCGCCGCGGGCGGCGGTAACGGTCACCTTCTTTCGCAAAAAGCCGGGCCACCTGCTGCTGCCGGGACGCATTCATTGCGGCGAAACCGTGCTGGCCCAGATCGGCATTCCCGATGCGGTGCTCGACAAGATAGCGCCGGATACGGTGGAGAACGACCCCGCCTGGTGGCTCGACGATCTGCCGCGGCCGCGCTTGGACAGCCATAAATACACCCGCGGGCATGCGCTGGTGGCAGGCGGGGCGGTGATGACCGGGGCAGCGCGGCTCGGCGCACGCAGCGCCGCCCGGCTCGGGGCCGGGCTGGTCACGGTCGCCGCACACGAGGCGGTATTCCCGGTCTACGCGGCGACGCTGACCGGGGTCATCGTGCAGCCGATCAGCGGTCTCGGCGATTTCAGCAAATTGCTCGAAGACACGAGGCGCAGCGCCGCGTTGATCGGGCCGGGCGCCGGGGTCGGCGCCGAAACCCGCGACAAGACCTTGGCGATCCTTGCCGCGGGCAAGCGGGCGGTGCTCGACGCCGATGCGCTGACATCGTTTGCCGGCGACCCGGAAAGCCTGTTCGCGGCCATCCGTTCGCCGGTCGTCATGACGCCGCACGAGGGCGAGTTCGCGCGGCTCTTCGACACCGGCGGCAGCAAGCTCGACCGGGTGCTGCGCGCGGCGCGCGACAGCGGCGCGGTGATCGTGCTGAAGGGCGCCGACACGGTCATCGCCGCCGCCGACGGCCGGGCCGCGATCAACGCCAACGCCCCGCCCGATCTGGCGACGGCCGGCAGCGGCGATGTCCTCGCCGGGGCGGTGCTCGGATTGCTGGCGCAGCATATGGACCCGTTCGCGGCGGCGGCGGCGGCGGTGTGGCTACATGGCGACGCCGCCACCAGAATTGGCGCCGGCCTTGTCGCCGAGGATCTGGTCGACGCGCTGGCCCCGGCGCTGCGCGATTTAGCGCGAAGGTGGCAGCACGGCGCGCTTCGGGGTTGACGGCGGCGCCGCCGTCGCGTCTCTGTCGGGCCCCAGCCACAGCCGCTGCCGCCGCCATGAACGATCGAGCACCCGCCGGGTTTTTCGAGGGCGTCTTCGACCGCACCCTGACCAATCTGCGCAGCGCCTGGCGCGATATAGCACTCTCCGCGCGCGGCGTTCTGGCGCGCACGCCGCGGCCCGAATTGTCCGGCGACGATATCGCGCGGCTGCGCGAGCAGATGCTGAACTGCCTCGATGCCCGCGGCGGCGAGGTCACGGCGCGGGCCCGCGCCGCCGATCTCGGCCGCACTTACCTGTTGCTCGACGCCGACGGCCGCGAGCGCTTTCTGCGGCTGCTGGCCGGCGAGTTCGATGTCGACCGCGCCGAGATCGACCGCTGCTGCGGCGAACTGGCGCGGACCGAGCAACCGCTACAGCGCGCCGCCGCTGAACGCGCGCTGCGCGACGCGCTGGAGCCGCCGCGGATCAACCTGTTGCGCCAGTTCAATGCGCTGCCCGAGGGAGTCAAGTTTCTCGTCGATCGCCGCGCCGAATTGCTCGACCTCGGACGCCGCGATCCGCTGTTGCACGGCCTCGAGGACGACCTGCGCCGGCTGTTGGCCAACTGGTTCGACATCGGGTTTCTCGAACTCAAACGCATCGGCTGGGAATCTCCGGCGGCGTTGCTCGAAAAGTTGATGGCCTACGAAGCGGTGCACGAAATCCGCAGCTGGGCCGATTTGAAGAACCGGCTCGAAATCGATCGCCGCTGCTTTGCCTTTTTCCACCCGCGGATGCCCGATGAGCCGCTGATTTTTGTTGAGGTGGCGCTGGTCGCGGGCATGGCCGGCAGCATCAGCGCGTTGCTCGACGAGGCGGCCCCGGTTGGCGACCCGCAAGCCGCCGACACCGCGATCTTTTATTCGATCTCGAATTGCCAGCAGGGGCTCAACGGGATCAGCTTTGGCGATTTTCTGATCAAGCGGGTGGTCGACGCGCTCGCCGCCGACGTGCCGCGGGTAAAGGTGTTCGCGACCTTGTCGCCGGTGCCGGGCTTTCGCGCCTGGCTCGACCGCCACAGCGAAACAGCGCCCGGCGGCTTGCTGCTGGCAGCCGAGCGCAACGCGATCGAGGCGCTCGGCGACGCGATCGCCGAGCGCGACCTGCCGGCGCTGCTCGACCGTCCCGATTGGCACAGCGACCCGCAACTGGCCGCGGCATTGCGCGAGCCGCTGCTGCGCCTGTGCGCGCGTTATTTGGCCCGAGAGCGGGCGCCGTCCGGCCGGGCGCTCGACCCGGTCGCACATTTCCACCTGAGCAACGGTGCCAGGGTCGAGCGGCTGAACTGGCTCGGCGACGTTTCGCCAAAGGGTTTGGAGCAATCCGCTGGGATCATGGTCAACTATCTTTATCGGCTGGCCGACATCGAAGCCAATCACGAAGCCTATCGCGGCGAGGGGCGGGTTGCCGCGTCGGGCGCGATCCGCCACCTGTCCCGATCGGGCTGAGCCCGCGGCAGAGGTTCGACGGCGCCTTTTGGCGTGTCGTTGCCTTGATCGTGGGCAGCCACCGCCCAAGTCATAGCCCGGCCGTCGCCGCTTTGGCGCGGCCCCGTCTAGGTTGCAGCCGATGTCTATGCTAAGAGGGCGGCTCGGCCGGGCCGGTTAGCCGCCTCGGCGGCGTACTGCGGCGGGCGTGGCGGAATTGGCAGACGCACTGGATTTAGGTTCCAGCGATGTGAATCGTGGGGGTTCAAGTCCCCCCGCCCGCACCAGGGCGCGCGTAGGGTGAAAGGGGCTGATGCCGATGACGGTTAGGTTTGCGGTGTGTCGGTGCATCCCCGGCAAGTGCCGCGGGTGGGGCGCGGGGGGTCTTGCGCGATGGAGGTAACCGAAACCAGCGCCGAGGGGCTAAAGCGCGAATTCCGCATCGTCGTCCCCGCCACCGAGCTCGAAGACAAGGTCGTCAGCCGGCTCGACGAACTCGGTCGCACGATCCGCCTGCCAGGCTTCCGCCCGGGCAAAGTCCCGATGCTAATCCTGCGTCGGCGTTATGGCCCCTCGGTGCTTGGCGAAGTGTTGGAGAGCACGGTCCAGGGCAGCTCGGCCGATACGATCCGCGAGCACAATCTGCGCCCGGCGCTGCCGCCAAAATTCGACATCGTCTCGTTCAGCGAGGGGGCCGATCTCGAATACAAGATGCTGGTCGAGGTCCTCCCGGAGATCCCGGAGACCAATTTTGGCGATCTCGACATCGAGCGGCTGATTGTCGAGGTGCCGGAGGAAAACATCGAGGCTGCGATCCAGCGGATCGCCGAGCAGCAGCGCAAAACCGAAGCCGTCGAGCGGCCGGCCGAGAACGAAGACATCCTGGTTGTCGATGTCGACGGCAAAGTCGGCGACGAGGCGATCCCCGGCGCGGGCGGCAAGGACCGCCAGATCGTGCTCGGCTCGGCCGGGTTCATCCCGGGTTTTGAAGAGCAGCTCGTCGGCGCCGCTGCGGGCGAGCATCGCGAGGTCCGGGTCACCTTCCCCGAGGATTACGCGGCCTCGCATCTCGCCGGTAAAGAGGGCGTGTTCAGCGTCGCCGTGAAGGAAGTCCGGCAACGGCTGCCCGCGGTCGTCGACGATGAGTTGGCGGTCGCGGTCGGGCTCGAAAACCTGGCCGAGCTGCGCCAGGAGGTGCGGGAGCAGATGGAACGCGATTATGCGATGGCCTCGCGCCTGCGGCTGAAACGCGCACTGCTCGACAAGCTGGCGGAGCGTTACGACTTCCCGGTGCCGGTCGGCATGGTCGACATGGAATTCGACAACATCTGGGCGCAGCGCCAATCCGAAAAGGACAAGCAAGGGGAGGATGCCGTTGACGGCGGCGGCGATGAGGGCCGCGAGGCGCCGGTCGAGACCGCGGCGGCCGAGATGGCCGCGGCCGATGCCGCGGCAACTGGGGAGACGTCTGCGCAAGCGGCGTTCGAGACGGCCGGCGCCGTTTCCGCGGGCGAGACGCCGCCCGTCGCGGGTGAGACGTCGGTCGCTGCTTCGGGCGAGGTGCCGCCGGTTGCGGGCGAGACGCCGGCGGTTGCGGGCGAGACGCCGCCGGTTGCGGGCGAGACGCCGCCCGCTGTCGCCGACAGCGAGGAGGCCGCCAAAGCCGATTATCGCAAAATCGCCGAACGCCGTGTCCGGCTCGGCCTGGTGCTTGCCGAAATCGGGCGCAGCAACAACATTACCGTCACGCAGGAGGAGCTCAACCAGGCGATCACCCGCGAGGTGCGCCGGCATCCAGGATATGAACGCCAGGCCTTGGACTTCTATCGCCAGAACCCGGAGGCGGTGGCCAGCCTGCGGGCGCCGATTTTCGAGGACAAGGTCGTCGACTTCATCGTCGAGTTGGCCAAGGCCCCGGAACGCCGGGTGTCGCCGCAGGAGTTGCTGGCTTTACCCGAACTCGACGACGACAATGCCGCCGCCGGCGCGCCGACCGAGCCCGCTGCCGAGCCGCCGGCGTGACCCGCCAAGCCCATGCGCCGCGGTCGCGGTGTGTTCCAGGAGAGCTCTAATGTCGGAGTATTTCGAACAGTATATGAACAACCTGGTGCCGATGGTCGTCGAGCAGACGAATCGCGGCGAGCGTGCCTACGACATCTACTCGCGTCTGCTGAAGGAGCGGAT
>Ga0210401_10001216_pt1 | contig 30270 bp, 25 predicted proteins | sample IncBWH32MmetaG_FD_150866 | JGI IMG/M metagenome (GOLD analysis project Ga0210401, IMG submission 150866) | Forest soil microbial communities from Barre Woods Harvard Forest LTER site, Petersham, Massachusetts, United States - Inc-BW-H-32-M | ecosystem: Environmental > Terrestrial > Soil >...
GGTCTCGGAAAATCCATTGTCGCCGATCCATTCGAAATCGAATTTGCCGCTTTCGGTCGCCACTGTGAAGAACGAGATGAACGGGTTCGCGGCGATCGCCGGAAACAGGTCGGCGCGAAAAATCGCGTTGCCGTTGAAGCGACAAATGAAGCTGGTGATGATGTCGCGCGGAAGGAGTTCACCGGCCGCGGTGCGGCGAAAGCCGGTCTCCATGATGTGCGACATCAGCGTCTTGATCTCGATGATCTGGCCGCGTTTCGCCTTGGCTGGAACGTTGATCAGTGCTGCGGCCATCAGCTCGCCTCCTCGGTGCAGGCGGCCAGCGTCACGACGACATCGGCCGTCGCCGACCAGAAAGAACCATCCGACAGATGTGCAATCGCCACGACCTTCTGGCTGTCGGCAAGCCGAATGCGGGTCGATATTTGCGCGCGGCCGCAAGCCGGGCCCAGATAGAAATTGCCGATATTGGGCTGCGGGTTTTTCTCGTTGAAGACATGGATGCTCTTGACGTGATCGACCGGCGTCATCGGGCTTATCAGGCTCACGGTCATCGGCACGGTGTTGCCGTTTTCGACCAGCGGCGGAATATCGAGCTTGACCTTGCCGGTCGTGACGGCGGCCGAGCCGACGACGTTGCGGATGGCCGAGGCGAGCATCTCCGGCGTGGCCTTGAGAGGCCGCAGCGTCACGATCGGGATCGTGCCGGCGACGGCGGCGCTGCCGGCCAGCCCCAGGAATCGGCGGCGCGTGGAGAGGTCCTGGTTATCCATTTTTCTCTTCATCTTGCTATTCGCGCTGCGCTGAAAGAAAGGCGACGATATCCTCGATCTGTTCCGCTGATAAAATCGGCTTGTCGCGCCACGCCCGTCCGACCCGGCCAAGTCCGTCGACGCGATAGAAAGAGGGCATGATGGTCGCCGGATTGAGACGGGAGGCATCGACCAGTCGAAGCCGCAGCTGACTTGCCGACCAGCGATTTCCGGCGCCGGCAACGCTCGGCGCCAGATCACCCTGGAACTTGGTTTCCGGGAACGGTCCGGAGTGGCAAAGGATGCAGGTGCTGCTGCGCTCGACGACGAGCGCGCGTCCGCGCGACGCTTCGCCCGGCGCACCCGTCAGCGATGTTGGAATGCCGTCGCCGACCACCGCATACGGCTTGAGCTCTTGGGCGCGCGTTACAGCGGGTAGGACTGACATCGTCGCCATGAGCCAGGCGCTCCCGATATGGATTGCGCGGCTAGCCAAAGCTATCCACCGTGATCGTCGTGAACCATCGCCGCGCATCCTCTGCTTCGCGGGTGCGAACTTCGCGCGGCGCATCAACCGGACTGGTGCCGCCGCCTTCGACCTCCACAAAGATGCTGTCCTTCGGCGCGTAAAAACCGGCAAGCGAGAACGCGTGACCCGGCGCCACAATGTTGTAGCAGACGCCGGTCAGCCTCGGCATGTTGGGCGCTCTGCCTGAAATCAGGTTTGCGACCGCAGCCGCGCAGGCTTTTCCTTGCGCGTTCGCAGCCGATGCCGATTTTGGGATGCCGCCGCCGAGGCAGGCATCACCGATGACGTGAATATCGGGCACGAGCTTCGAGGCAAACGTCACCGGATCGATCGGACACCAGCCGGTCTTGTCGGCCGCGCCGGCAATGTCGGCGATGCGTCCCGCCTTTTGCGGCGGAATCACGTTGGCCACTTGCGCCGCGTGATCGCCGAACTCGGTGACGATGGTATTGGTCGCGGGATCGACGGAGGTGGCCCGGCCGCCCTGCGAGAGCGATATCCGCTCGATCATGCCGGCATACAGTTCCTTCCAGGCGGCTTCGAACAACCGCTGCTGGGGAAATGCGTCCTTGGCGTCGAGGATCAGCACCTTGGAGCGCGGCTTCGTCGTCTTCAAATAATGCGCGATCAGGCTGGCGCGCTCGTAAGGCGCCGGCGGGCAGCGTGAGGGATTGGCGGGTACCACAAGCACGACGACGCCGCCATCGTCCATCGCTTCAAGCTGCCGCCGCAACAGCGTGGTCTGCTCGCCCGCCTTCCAGGCGTGCGGCATCTTGGCGGACGCCGCCTCGTCATAGCCGGGCAGGGCGTCGAAGCGCAGATCAATGCCGGGCGACAGCACCAGCCGGTCGTAGCTGAGCGTGGTGCCGTCGGCGAGCGTTACCGTTCGTCCCGGCGGATCGACCCTTGTCGCCGTCTGTGCGACGACATGGACGCCTTCGCCGGCGATCCTGTCATAGCCGAATTGCTGGGCCTCAAGATCGCGCAGGCCCGCGATCACCTCATTGCTGAAGGGGCAGGCGGTGAAGGTGCGGTTCGGCTCGATCAGCGTCACATCTAGCTTCGGATCGATCCGCTTCAAAGCGCGCGCGCAAGTAGCGCCGGCAAAGCCGCCGCCGATCACGGCGACACGCGCAACCGACTGCGCACGGGCGACATGCGGGAAGGTGAGGGCGGTAGCGGACGCAGCTAAGCCGCCAACGACATTTCTCCGCGTCACCGGATGCAACGCTCTCATCAACACGATCCGAAAACTGTACGGCGGCCTCTTTAGAGGCCGCCGCATGCCGTATCAGGCAAAGCTGATATTGTGATCCCGCAAGGGGATCGAGCGGATGCGCTTGCCGGTCGCCGCGAAATAGGCGTTGAGCACCGCCGGCGCCGCCACGCCGATGGTGGGCTCGCCGACGCCGCCCCAAAAACCGCCGCTCGGCATCACGATCGATTCCACCTTCGGCATCTCGGCAATCCGCATCGAATTGTAGGTGTCGAAATTGGTTTGCTCGATGGCGCCGTCCTTGACCGTGCATCCGCCATAGAACAGTCCGCTCAGGCCGTAGACGAAGGAGCCTGCGATCTGACGTTCGATCTGCGCCGGGTTGACGGCATAGCCGGGGTCGGTGGCAGCGACGATGCGCAGCACCTTGATCTTGTTGCCGTCGGTGACCGAGATTTCAGCCGCGCCAGCGACATAGCTTGCATAGGCATGGAGGTGGGCGAGGCCGCGGTAGACGCCTTGCGGCGCCGGCTTGCCCCAGCCGATCTTCTCGGCGACCGCATTGAGCACCGCGAGGTTCTTTGGATGTTTGGTCATCAGCTTGCGCCGGAACTCGAGCGGGTCCTGTCCGGCGGCCTGCGCCAGTTCATCCATGAAGCATTCGAGATAGATCGCGTTGTGATTGACGTTCACGCCGCGCCAGAAGCCCGGGATGATGTGCGGATTGCGCATCGAATGTTCGATCAACAGGTTCGGAACCGAATATCCGAACGCGGCTTCGCCGCTGGGGTTGAGGCCGGCGAAGGCCGCCGGGTCCTTGCCGTTGACGAGAGCCTCGGGCCGCAGGCTGAACAGGATCGACTGTCCCGATATCCGCATGTGCAGCGCGGTCAGGTTGTTGTCCGCATCGAAGCCGCCGACCATCTTGCATTGCGTGATCGGATGATAGCGGCCGTGCGTCATGTCCTCTTCGCGCGACCATATCAATTTGACCGGCGTGCCCGGCATCTGCTTGGCGATCTCGACGGCCTGCCGAACATAGTCGGTCTGGCCGCGACGGCCAAAACCGCTGCCGACCAGTTGCTTGTGGACATCGCATTTGCTCGCCGGCAGGCCGGATGCTTCCAGCACGGCTGCGAATGCGGCCTCGCCGTTTTGCGTTCCGCACCAGACCTCGCATTTGTCCGCGGTATAGAGCGCGGTTGCATTCATGGGCTCCATGGTGGCGTGGTTCTGGTAGGGATAGTTGTAGACCGCCTCGACTTTCTTGACGGCGCCGGCGAGCGCGGCCTTGGCGTCGCCGCTCTCATTGCCAACAAAGGCGGGGCCGGAATTAAGACCTTCCTCGAGCCATGTTGCGATCGACGCCGACGTCACCTTCGCGTTTTCGCCCTCATCCCAGACGATCGGCAGCGCATCGAGCGCGGTCTTGGCGTGCCACCAGGTGTCGGCGATGACGGCAACCGCGCTATCGTCGACCCGCACCACCTTTTTCACGCCCTTCATGCCGGCGATCTTGGCTTCGTCAAAACTCTTCAGCTTGCCGCCGGTGACCGGGCAGTCCTTGATCGCGGCGTTGAGCATGCCCGGCAGCTTGACATCGATGCCGTAGATGGTGGCACCCGTGGTCTTGTCGGGGGTGTCCAGCCGCTTCAACGCCTTGCCTGCGATCTTCCAGTCCTTCGGATCCTTCAGCTTGACGTCGGCCGGCGGCGCCAGCGTCGCGGCGGCTTCGGCCACCTTGCCGTAGGTCGTGGTTTTTCCCGACGGCGCATGGGTGATGACGCTGCTCGCCGCCGTACATTCGCCGGCCGGCACCTTCCATTCATCGGCCGCCGCCTGGATCAGCATGACGCGCGCGGCGGCACCGCCCTTGCGCACATAGTCCTGCGAGGCGCGGATGCCGCGGCTGCCGCCGGTCGAGAAATCGCCCCACGCGCGCTTGCGGGCGACATTCTGTCCCGGCGTCGGAAATTCGGTGATGACTTTGGACCAGTCGCAATCGAGCTCTTCGGCGACAAGCTGGGCGAGGCCGGTGAGCGTGCCCTGGCCCATTTCCGAGCGGGCGACGCGGATCACCACGGTATCGTCGGGCCGGATCACGACCCAGGCGTTGACTTCCGGCGGGCCGTCGGCGGCGCGCACCAATGTGGGGCCGCCGAAGGGCAGGTCGAGGCCGAGGGCGAGCCCCGTTCCGACCGCGACGGTGCCGATCACGAAGGCGCGGCGATTGAGTTGAGGCTTGACGTGCTGATTCATGAGATGCTGATTCATGGGCTGCCTCCTCAAGCGTCCACGGCAGCGTGGATTGCCGCGCGCACCTGCTGGAAGGTGCCGCAGCGGCAGATATTGGTGATGGCCTCATCGATGTCCTGATCGCTCGGCTTCGGCTTTTCCTTGAGCAGGGCCGCCACCGCCATGATCATTCCGCTCTGGCAATAGCCGCACTGCGGAACATCGTTCGCAATCCAGGCCTGCTGCACCTTGTGCAGCATGCCGCCGGAGGCGAGACCCTCGATGGTGGTGATTTGCTTGCCGACGGCATCGCCGACCGGCACGCCGCAGGAGCGTACCGCCGCGCCATCAATATGAACGGTGCAGGCGCCGCATTGTGCAATGCCGCAACCGTATTTTGTTCCGGTTAGTCCGACGTTTTCGCGGATCGCCCAAAGTAGCGGCGTATCCGGCTCGACGTCGACATCGATTGTCTTGCCGTTGATTGTGAGGTTCGCCATCTTCGGTCCCCTTGATGGTCTTGAACCCCCTCCTCGAACGCGATGCTGTCGCGGAATCCGGAACCGTTCAAATCAAGAATCTGCGTTTAAAGAACCGTTCAAATCAAGAAACTGCGTTTAAAGAGAAGGGAACAATCGTCCGGCTCCGGCGTTTGGGCCCGACGCGCGACTTTCTGCTACCTTTCCGGCTGGAACCCGATCACCTAGGCTTCGCGCCGATGGCGGCTACAACGACAACAACGCAACGACGCCGCCGGTGAGGGAACGCGCGTTTGAACGGGCAGCCAGGCGGGCGCATCGAAGCCGTGTGGAGCGGCGTTGACGGCCAGCGCCGGCGCATGATGGCTTGCCTGTGGGTCGCCTCACTGCTGGCGATCTTGGGCTTTCTGGTGATCTACCCGGTCCTCACCCTGTTACTGGGCGCGCTGACCGACACCAACCCGGTGGTCGAGGGCCTCAGTCTCAGCCATCTTTCGATCGCGAATTTTCTTGTCGTCCTGAAAAATCCAAACGTTGCGGAGGCGCTGTTCAACACGCTGGTCGCCTGCGCGGGCGGCACGCTGATCGCGGTCGCGATCGGATTGCTGTTTTCCTGGATCGTCGTGCGCACCAATACGCCGTTCAGGGGCTTTATCGCGGCGGCCAGCATCCTGCCGTTGTTCGCGCCGCCGCTGGTGGCGGGCGTCGCGTGGTCGATCCTGGGTTCACCGAAGACCGGGCTGATCAACACGCTGTTCAAATCGGCGGGTTTTGATTGGCATGTCGATTTTTATTCGCTTTCGGGGCTCGTGTTCGTGTTCGGCATCTACTACGCGCCCTATGTCTACATGTTCACCTCGTCGGCGCTGCGCAACATGGATCCGAGCCTGGAAGAGGCCGCCGAGATTTCCGGCGCGAGCGCGTTCTCGACGCTGTTCACGGTGACGTTTCCCTTGATCATGCCGGCGATCGTCTCCGGCATGCTGTTGTCGTTCATTGTGATGCTCGGCATCTACGGCGTGCCGGCGGTGTTGGGTGCGCCCAGCAACATCAACGTGCTGACCACCTATATCTTCAAGCTCACCAACTGGTCGCCGCCGCTCTACAACACGGCCGCCGCGGTCGCGATCATCCTGATGGCAGTCACCGGCTGTCTGGTGGTGCTGCAACAGAAAGTGCTGAGCGGGCGCAGCTATACGACCGTCGCCGGCAAGGCGTTCCGTCCGCGCAATCTCGATCTCGGTGGATGGCGCTGGCTCACCTTCGGACTCGGCTTGCTCTATTTGATTGTCGTGGTGGTGCTGCCGATGCTGGCGCTGATCGTGGCGGCATTCCGCAAGTTCATGTTCATCCGCGATGCCACGAGCCTGCTCGACATGAGGCAATATTCACTGATGCATTTCTACAGCATCTTCGACAATCCGCTCACCATGAAATCGATCTACAACGCGGTCGAGGTCGGCATCATCACGGCGATCGTCGGCGGCGCGCTGGCGTTCGCGATCGGCTACACCATTCACCGCACCCGCCTCGGTGGCCGCCGCGCCATCGACCTGATCTCGACCGTGCCGGTCGCCATTCCCGGCCTCGTGATCGGGGTCGCCTATCTGTGGGCGTGGATCGGCATTCCCGGCGGGCTCTACGGCACCATCTGGATCCTGGCGCTGGCGTTCATCGCGCGCTTCATGCCGGATACGGTGAAGGCGTTGTCGACCTCGTTCCTGCAAATCCACCGCGAGCTCGAGGAAGCGGCCTGGGTCTGCGGCAAGGGCGTGCTCGGTACCATCGGCACCATCGTCTTGCCCTTGGCGCGGCCGGGCGTGATCGCCTCCATGACACTGTTGTTCGTGCTGTCGATCCGCGAGCTCGGCTCGTCGCTGTTTCTCTACACCAGCAACACCATGGTGATGTCGGTGCTGCTGCTCGATTATTACGAAGGCGGCAATATCGGAAAGACCGCGGCGTTCAGCCTGGTGCAGACAGTGCTGCTTGGCGTCCTGATCGGCGGCGCGAACTGGCTGGCGCGAAGTGCGGCGCAGGGTAGCATCGCGCAACGGATAAGATAGAACAGACAAAAGGGAGGCAAGCCATGAACAGGAAACTCGCAGCGGCGGTCAGTATCGCCGGCCTCGTCGCGCTTTTTGGCGCGCCGTTGCAAGCGCAGGAGAACTTTGGTTCGCCCGAACTGATCGCGGCGGCGAAAGCGGAGGGCAAACTTGTCCTCTACACCGCGAACTACGCCGAGGTCGAGCAGGACGTCATCAAGGAGTTCAACAAGCGTTTCCCGGAGATCAAGATCGAGATGGTGCGCGCGCCGGGCGGCCAGCTGATCACGCGGGTGAGGACCGAAGCTGCGGCCGGCAAGCTGATCGCCGACATCGTCGACCATTCCGACCGCGCCCTGATGGTGGAGTTGGCCGATCTGTTCCAGGACTATGCGCCGCCGAACGCGGCCGACTACGATCCGGCGGCGCTGGTGTCGCCAAAATTCTGGCCGCGCGCCACGCTGATGTGGTCGATCGCCTATAATACCGAGCTGGTGAAGGATCCGCCAAAGACCTGGATGGATCTGACCAAGCCGCAATATGACAAGCTGATCGGCCAGGTGTTTGCGCAATCCGGCGGCACCACCTGGACCCGCATCATGTTCGAGCGGCAGGTGCTGGGCGAGGATTACTGGGCCAAGCAGGCCGCAACCCATCCGATCCTTTATCCGTCGGGCGCGCCGATGTCGGATGCGCTGGTGCGTGGCGAGATCGGGATGGGGCCGCTGCTCTATAACGCGGTCTATCCGAAGCAGAAGGAAGGTGCGCCGTTGAAGATGGTTTTCCCGCCCGAGGGCGTGCCGGCCAATCCCTATGCGACGGGGATTCCGAAAACCGCTGCCCATCCCAATGCCGCAAAACTATATCTCAACTGGTGCCTGTCCAAGGAAGGCCAGACCTTCATGATCAAGGAGCAGGGCAACCTCACCTCACTGAAGGTTTCGCCGGCCTATCCCGAGGGCTTTGATCCCAAGGTGGTCAAGGTCTGGTACCCGAATTTCGATCAGTATGTGAAGCTGCACGCCGACTGGGTCGCCGATTGGGACAAGATCTTCGGTTATCGCCAGTGAGCGGTGCACTCGGGGGCCGGTGACAGCATGACGACGACGCTCGAGGTCAACGGCCTGCGCAAGCAGTTTGCGATCGGCCGGCCTGCGGTCGACGGCGTGAGCTTTGCGGTGCCGGCGGGCGAGATCGTCGTGCTGCTCGGGCCGTCCGGCTGCGGCAAGACCACGACACTGCGCTGCGTCGCAGGCCTCGAGCATCCGACATCGGGCGAAATCAGCATTGCCGGCAGGGTGGTATCGTCGCCGCAGCGCGGCATCCTGGTGCCGCCGCGCTCGCGCGAACTCGGCATGGTGTTTCAGTCCTATGCGGTATGGCCGCACATGACGGTGCGGCAGAATGTGGTCTATCCCCTGAAACACCGGAGGATCGCGCGCGGTGAGGCTAGGCGCAAAGTCGATGAGGTGCTCGAACTGGTCGGGTTATCGGAATATGCCGAGCGGTCGGTGGTCGCGCTGTCGGGCGGCCAGATGCAACGCGTGGCGCTGGCGCGCAGCATCGTCTACCGCCCAAGATTGCTGCTGCTCGACGAACCGTTGTCGAACCTCGATGCCAAATTGCGCTTGCGGCTGCGCGACGATTTGCGCCTTATCCTGAAGCAGACCGGGATGACCGCGCTCTACGTCACCCACGACCAGGCCGAGGCGGTCGTGCTCGGGGACCGCATCGGGGTGATGTGCGACGGCAAGCTGTTGCAGATCGGCACGCCGGACCGGATCTACAACCGGCCGGCCGATCTGTTCGTCGCCAATTTCACCGGCGCCACCAACGAACTGCGAGGCACGCTGGTTCAGTGCAACGGCGAATTCGGCGTGGTCGATTTCGGCGGCGGACGGCGCGCCGAGGCGGCGCTGCTGCATCCGATGGCCGCGGGTGAAAAGGTGCGGATTGCGCTGCGGCCGGAAAACATCGCGATCGGCCAAGGAAAAGGCCAAGGAAACGGCGCCAATTCGTTCACCGCCCGCGTGGTCGAGGCCCGCTATCAGGGCACGCAGACCGTCTACGACATTGAGCTGTTCGGCCACCGGCTGGAGGTGCTCGAACTCGGCACCGCCGCGCGTCATCAGGTCGGCGTCGACACGCCGATTTGCCTGCCGCGGGAAGCCTGTTGGGCCTATCGCGATAGTGGGCCGTCGTCGTACGATTAGCGCGGGATGGTTTTTGACATCTTGTAAAGGTGCTTTTTCGATGACGGTGACGGACGAACCCCAAAAGCTGCGCAGCCATCCGATCGACAAGGCGCGGTTGCGTCAGAAGTACATGGAGGAGCGCAACAAGCGGCTCCGCGCCGACGGCAACGATCAATATATTCAGGTCAAGGGACAGCTCGCCCATTATCTTGACGATCCCTATTCGCCCCTGACCCCGCGCGATCCAAAGACCGACCACGTCACCTTCGCTTTCATCGGTGGCGGCTTCGCAGGGTTGGTCACCGCGGCGCGGCTTTCGGAGGCAGGCATCAAGGACGTCCGCATCATCGAGAAGGGCGGCGACTTCGGCGGTACGTGGTACTGGAACAGGTATCCCGGAGCCCAGTGCGACACCGCATCGCTGGTCTATATGCCGCTGCTCGAGGAAACCGGGTACATGCCGTCGGAGAAATACGCGCATGCGCCGGAAATCTTGGCGCATTGCCGGCGCATCGGCAAACAATACGATCTGTACAAGGACGCGCTGTTCCACACCCAGGTGGAAGGTCTGGAGTGGGACGAGGCTCGATCTTACTGGATCATCCGCACCAACCGCGGCGATGCCTTCACGGCGCAGTTCATCGGTATGGGCACGGGTCCGCTGCACGTTCCAAAACTTCCGGCCATCCCGGGCATCGGGTCGTTCAAGGGACATTCGTTCCACACCAGCCGCTGGGATTACGATTACACCGGCGGCAATGCCGTGGGCGCGCCGATGGACAAACTCGCAGATAAGCGCGTCGGCATTATTGGCACCGGTGCTACCTCCGTCCAGTGCGTGCCGCATCTGGCGCGTGCCTGCAAGGAGCTCTACGTTTTTCAGCGCACGCCATCTTCCGTCGACGTCCGCGCCAATGCGCCGATCGAGCCTGAGTGGTTTTCGACCATCGCAACGCCCGGCTGGCAACGGCGCTGGCTTGAGAATTTTACGGCGAACCAGGCCGGCGGCAACGCGGAGGAAGATTTCGTCAAGGATGGCTGGACTGACCTGTCCCGGCGGATTCGCAGCAAGATCATTCAGCTGCCTCGCGAGCAAAGGATCCCGCAAAACATGCTGGCAGCTTTCGAAGACTCCGACTTCGAAAAGATGGAGGAGATTCGTGCGAGGGTCGATACCATCGTCGAGGATCGCGAGACTGCCGGTAATCTCAAGGCCTGGTATCGTCAGCTCTGCAAACGGCCATGCTTCCATGATGAGTACCTTCAGGCGTTCAACACGCCCGGGACGCATTTGATCGACACCGACGGCAAGGGGGTCGAGAGGATCACCGAAACCGGCGTCGTCGTCGCGGGCAAGGAATATCCGCTCGATTGCATCATCTATGCGTCGGGATTCGAGGTCGGCACCGAATACAAACGGCGATCCGGCTTCGATCTGTCGGGCCGGGCCGGCGTCAAGCTGTCGGACCACTGGGCATCCGGCATGCGCACCAAGCACGGTATCCACGTGCACGGTTTTCCGAACGCCTTCTTCGTGCAGCCGACGCAGGGCGCAAACCTGATATCCAATGTGCCGCACAACCTCACCGAGTCCGCGAAGACTATCGCCATGGTGGTCGGGCACGCGCTGGAGAATGGCTTTGGAGAAGTCGAAGTGACAGGGAAGGCCGAGGACGGCTGGGTCGAGTTGCTGCTGACAGGCCACGGCCGAATGATCGGCGCGCCGGATTGCACGCCCGGCTACTACAACAATGAGGGGCGTGAGCCCGGCCCTGCCGCCAAGCTGAATGTAGGTCATCCCTTAGGCGCGATGGCCTACTTCAAATATATCGAGGAGTGGCGCAACACCGGTAAGTTTGAAGGACTGCAGTTTCGCTGAAGCAGCTCCGCCGCCAAGTCTGCCGTTATCAAGTCTGCCGTCAAGTCGGTCGGTATCCGGGTTTTCGAGTTCCGTTCTCTACCATGTCAGGAGTGCGCGTATGTCCCAGCCGTCCCCCAGCGAAACTCGCACGGAAACACCAAAGGACGCCGCGGCATCCGTGGTCGCGCAGCACGCGGCGATGCTCAAAGCGCTGCCGTTCTCGGATAACAGCGACTTCGACGATGCCTCGCGCGGCTTTCTCGGGTCAATCGAGAACGCCAGGATCACCTCGGCGTCGGGCAGGGTGGTCTGGAGCCTCGAGCCCTACGGTTTCCTTTCCAGCGAAGTCGCGCCACCAACGGTGAACCCGAGCCTGTGGCGGCAGTCGCGCCTCAACATGAGCCACGGATTGTTCGAGGTCGTCCCGGGAGTCTACCAGGTGCGCGGGCTCGACATCGCCAACATGACGCTGATCGAGGGCGATACCGGCGTGATCGTGCTGGATACGCTGACCTCGATCGAAGGCGCCCGCGCGGCGATCGAGCTTTATTACAAGCATCGCGGCAAGCGCCCGGTCGCCGCCGTGATCTTCAGCCACACCCACACCGACCATTGGGGCGGCGCGCGGGGCGTGCTCGATGACGAGATGCTTGCAAGCGGCCGCGTTCCGATCATCGCGCCAAATCTGTTCATGGAACACGCGGTGTCCGAGAACATCATCGCGGGGCCTGCGATGCTGCGCCGCGCGCAATATCAGTTCGGGCCGCTGCTCGCCAAGGGCGTGCGCGGACAGGTCGATTGCGGCCTCGGCAAGTCGATGGCGGCGGGTTCGGTCGCGCTGGTGCGTCCGACCGACCTGATCATGGCGACCGGCGACAAGCGCACCATCGACGGGCTCGAATTCGAATTCCAGATGGCGCCGAACTCGGAAGCGCCGGCGGAAATGCATTTCTTCATCCCGCGTTACAAGCTGTTGAACCTGGCCGAAAACTGCACGCATAATTTCCACAATTTGCTGCCGTTTCGCGGCGCCGATGTGCGCGATGCGCTGGCGTGGTCGAAATATCTCGGCGAAGCCTTGCGGATGTGGGGCGGAAGAGCAGACGCGATGTGCGGCCAGCACCACTGGCCGGTCTGGGGCAGAGCGCGCATCGACACCATGATCCGCCAGCAGCGCGACCTCTACAAATTCACGCACGACCAGACCATCCGCCTGATGAACCATGGGCTGACGGCTTCCGAGATCGCCGAGACCATCCGCTTGCCGGCGAGCCTGGAGGCCGCCTGGCACGCACGCGGTTACTACGGCCATATCCGGCATAATGTGAAAGCGATCTACCAGAAATATCTCGGCTGGTACGACGCCAATCCCGCCAATCTCGATTCCTTGCCGCCGGTCGAGTCCGGCAAGAAATACGTTGAATATATGGGCGGCGCGGAGCTCATCCTGGCGCGGGCGCGCAAGGACTTTGCCAAGGGTGAATTCCGCTTTGTAGCCCAGGCCTTGAGCCATCTGGTGTTCGCCGAGCCCGATCGTCAGGCGGCGCGCGCGATGCTCGCCGATACCTTCGAGCAGCTCGGCTATGCCGCCGAGAGTTCGACCTGGCGCAACGCCTATCTGTTCGGCGCGCAGGAATTGCGGCTGGGTTTGGCGACGATGCCGCCGCGGCCGCCGATGCCGCGCGAGACGCTCGCCGCGCTGCGCACCGGACAGCTGTGGGATGTGCTCGGCGTGCGGCTCAACGGCCCCAGGGCCGAGGGCAAGCATATCGTGCTGAACTGGAATTTTACCGACACCAGCGAGACCTTCGCGCTCACGCTTGAGAACTGCGCGCTGACCTATGCCGAAGGCGTGCAGGCCGTCAACGCGGACGCGGGCTTTACGCTGGAGCGCGGCACGCTGGACGAGGTGATCGCGAGGCAGACCAGCTTTCCGGAAGCGATGGGCAGTGGCAAAATCAAGACCAGCGGCAATCCGATGCGGCTCGCCGAATTGATCGGCTTGCTCGACGAATTCCCGCGCATGTTCGAGATCGTCGAGCCGAAGCGGACGGGGGTGAAGTGAGGGAGACACTGCAACGTCATTGCGAGCGAAGCGAAGCAATCCAGAACTGTCTTCGCGGCTCGATTTCTGGATTGCTTCGCTTCGCTCGCAATGACGTTTCACTAATTGGCTGTTACTCCGCCGCGCGCAATGGGGTCGGCGACGGGTGCAACGCGGCGTTCAGTTGCCTCGCATAGATCTCTTGCCATGGACTGTGGTCATTGCTGACGAAGTAGCCGCTGCGTGCGCCACGAAACACCTCCGCATCCTCGATACCGGGCGGCAAGACATTCTCGTCGCGCAACGCGCGAGCCGCCATCAAGAGGCGCCGGCGGGTGCGCGTGATCATCTGATCCGATGGCGCGAGATGCTCGAAATCGTGGTCGGTGATCGGCCCCATGCTCTCGGTGATCGCCTGGTCCTGCAGGTGAATGCCGTCGATCCCGCTGTAGATCGCGTTGCTGCGCTGGGCGGCGCGGTCGATCCCCCAATCGTTGCTTGGGTTTGAGGCAAGCCGAAAGCGGCCGAGCCAATCGGTAGTGTTGGCCAGGAATTTGTTGCCGCGACCGGTGCCGCCGATCGGCCTGCCGTCCTTGAAGGCAGGCTGTGGCTGCGTCAGCGCCGACACTCCGCGCTTCCAGCGCAGGAAGCAGAACATGGTGTGGCTGTCGTCGAGCGGCACCCAGGCGCGCGCATGCACGTGGCTGCCGAACTCGCCGTTCGGCGCCTGGCTCCAGAACGGAAACAGGAAGTTGGCGAAGCGCCAATAGGTGCCGTCCGCACCCGCCGCGCGGTAACCTGCGTATTGCGTGCCCCAGGGCGCATCGGCGATATGGTACTCCGGCGCCCGGTTGGTGATGGTGTGGTAGACCGGCTCATCCTCGGGCACGTCGTCGGGGTCGACGTGGCCGGCGTGCAGGAAGCCGAAATGCGAGGTATCGATCTCGCCTTCGAGTGCCTGCAAATAGTTGCATTCGCGCTGGATGAAGGTGACGCTGACTTCGTCATCGGGAACGTCAAGGATCTCGAACGCCGGCAGCGGCGGTACCGTGACCGGTGCCTTGACGCTCGATCCCATATAGACCCAGACGACGCCGGCGCGCTCGACCGCCGGGTAGGCTTTGGCCTTCACCTTGTGCTTGAAATCCTGGTGCGGCGGCACGCTCGCCATGTCGATGCAGTTGCCGGCCACGTCGTATTTCCAGCCGTGATAGATGCAGCGGATTCCGCCTTCCTCGTTGCGCCCGAGGAACAGCGAGGCGCAGCGGTGCGGGCAGCGATGGTCCATCACGCCGACGCGGCCTGCACTGTCACGAAACGCGATCAGCTTCTCCCCCAGCAGCATCAGACGGATCGGCGCCCCGTCGCGCTCAAGCTCCGCGGATTGCGCTGCAGGAATCCAGTACTGCCGCATCAACTCACCCATCACCGTTCCGGGGCCGACTTGCGTGAGTTCCCTTCCTTCCGCAGCTGTTGTCATCCTACCCTCCCGATGCGGCCGTGCGCCGCCTAATTGCCGCTATGTTATCACGGACTGCGGTCGCTTTGGGGCCCCGATCTCATGAAACGGGACGTTGACCGACGCCGCGCCCATCAGTCGGCCCTGAGGTTGGCCGTTCGGACAACCTTGCCCCACTTCTCGGTTTCTTCAGTGATATGCTTTGCGAAATCGGACGGTGAACCGGCAAACACCGTTACGCCGAGGTCGGCAAATCGCGCTTTCAGCTTCGCATCCGCAAGCCCCGTATTGATCTCCTGGTTGAGCCTGTCGACGATCTCGGCGGGCGTTTTCCTGGGCGCCCCGACGCCGAACCAGCCGCTTGCCTCATAGTCCGGTACGAACTCTCCAACGGTCGGAAGATCGGGCAGCGCTTCCGAGCGCGCCGCTGTGGTCACGGCCAGCGCGCGAAGCTTGCCGGCTCTGACGTACTCGATCGAGGAGGACAGGGGGCAAAATATCACCTGCACCTGGCCTGCGAGCAGATCTGTCAGTGCCGGCGGCGAACCACGGTAAGGCACGTGCACCATGTCGACACCGGCCATGATCTTGAACAATTCGCCGGCCATATGAAGCCCGGTTCCGTTGCCGGCCGACGCCATGTTGAGCTTGCCGGGATTGGCCTTGGCGTAGGCGATGAACTCAGGGACCGTCTTCGCCGGAAACGATGGATGCACCTCCATCCCGTAGGCCTCGTGGCTTATGCTCGCAACCGGCGCGATGTCGCGAATAAAATTGAATTTGAGCTGCTGGTAGAGCGTGGCGTTGACGGCGTTCGCAAGGCTCACCAGAAGCAGCGTGTAGCCGTCGGCGGGCGCATCCAGCACGGCTTCGGTGGCGATATTGCTGCCGGCACCGGGCCGGTTCTCAATGATGAACTGCTGGCCGAGCCGCTCAGACAGCCATTGCGCCAGAAGGCGCGCGGCGATGTCGGGCGCGCCGCCGGCGGCGAAACCGACGACAATGCGTACCGGATGGGCCGGATAGGTCTGTGCGTGTGCCACGCGCGAGATGACTGGAAGACCGACAGCGATCGTGGCGAGACGCAAGAACCTGCGGCGCGGAAGTTTCATCGCGGTCTCTCTGTAGGATTTCGTCACCCTCTGAAATACTTCGATGGATACCGTAGCATTTCTAGAGCGGGCGCGGTCAAGATGTCGAGGTGCTCACAGCAACGCCGAAAGCCACCGATGTCTACTTCCGAAGAAAACAAGCAGTTCGTGCTCACTCTGTATCGAACGTTCGGTACAGGAGAAAAGGACAAGATCGCGTCTTATTTCGCGCCCGACGCCGAGTGGATCGCGCCTGAACGGAACGGCATGGCGGTGGCGCTAGGGCAGCCCGCCGGCTGGGTGGGCCGAGACGCCGTCGTCAGATATCTCACCGAGGACATCGGGCGTCTCTTTACGGGCTCCAAGGTCGAGCTTCTGAGTGTCGTCGCCGACGGCGACCATGTCGTCATCGAGCAGTCGTTTGAGGGAACGGTGTGCAACGGGCGGCCTTACAAGATGATCTACTGCTTCATCTTTGTGGTTCGTGATGGTCTCATCCACCAGGTCCGGCCGTACTTTGACACGGCGCTGGGCTTCGAGCTGATCTTCGGCAAGGAGGCGCCGCGGAAAATCGCCTAGCAAGTAGGATGGGTTGAGCCCTCCGCGAAACCCATATCTTCGCAAGTTGCAATTCATGGGTATCGCTTCGCTCCACCCATCCTACGCGCTACCCAACCGTCATTCCGGGCGATGCGAAAGCATCGAACCACGATGTGCAATTGCACATCGGAGAATCCCGAGATTCCGGGTCTGGTCCTGAGCCTGTCATCGGGCGGCGCTTGCGCCGACCCGTTGGGACCGTCCCGGAATGACGAAGTCCGGCCGAATACTTACGGCTTCTCACATCTACTTCGGGCCGCTGGCATCCGGCCTTGTTCGCCTGACGAAGCGCGCAAGCGCCGTGCCGATCCCGTCAGGACTGTCTTCCTGAACGAAATGGATGCCTCGGACGGTCACTTCCTCCTGGTTCGGAAACGACCGGCAGAACTCGCGCGCCCGTCCAATCAGCAGCGATCCTGGCTCGGCGTTGATGAACAGTTTTGGCAGCGAACTCCGCAGCAGCCACTGCCCGTAATCCTCCACGATTTTTACTACGTCGGCAGGTTCGCCTGAGATCGGCAGCTGGCGCGGCCAGATCAGCATCGGCCAGCGCGCGTGCGGCTCGATAAATGGCAGACGGTATGCGTCCATCTCGGCCTTGGTCAGGGTCCGGATGATGAGCTTCGGCAGAAGCATCTCGATGAAGGCATTTTCGTCGATGACCATGCGCACGCCCTTCTCCGATCGCAGGTCGCGAAAGATCGGCGCCCGGCTCGGTGGGAGGTCTTCCCAGTCGCGCGGTTGCACGATCGACTCCATGTAAGCGATCGCCCGCACCCGCTCGGGATGCCTGGATGCCCAATGAAAGCCGAGGGCCGATCCCCAATCGTGCAGCACCAGGGTGACGTCTTGGCGCAAATCCAGCGCCTCGAACCATGCGTCGAGATAATTTGCATGGTCCACAAAGCGATAAGCCCGGCCGGGGGAGGCCGCTGATCGGCCCATGCCGACGAGGTCTGGCGCGAGGCACCGGCCAAGACCGAGGACGTGGGGGATGACGTTACGCCAAAGATAGGATGACGCCGGGTTTCCATGCAGGAAGACGATCGGGTGGCCCTCACCGAGGGTGACGTAGCTCATCTCAGCGTCAAGGACGCTGACCCGACGGCGAGGATGATGATCCTCGGCTGAGATGATTCGGTCCGGCATGGCATGTTCCCGTTCTGATCGGTGGCGGATGCGAGAGGCCGCCTAGTCTGGAATTCGTGAGCAATCCCCTAGCATCAACGCGCGCGAAGCAATTGGGTTCAGCCAGCACCAGCCTCTCCCGATTGGAAGCGGCAGTTCAAATTTGACTTACTCAAGGTAGCGATCGGGCTATGCGCGAGGCCGTCAGCCGGTGCTCATTGCTGGTGCCTTTTTCTGGCTATCGCGAGGGTAACAACCACAATGATCACTAGCGCTCCCGCACGAATTCCTTCGCGGGAGATCCCGCCATAGGTGTGAATATGTGACGCAACAAGGCTGACGTGATAATCGCGCCGATCAGAAACGTGAGAACGTACCTGGATCGCAGATTAAGTGCGTCCATTCTGCCGGCCACTCCTTGCCAAAAGCTCCGAGTATTCGTCGCCAGCGTTTTCAGGCGATCAAGGGCTTTCGATTCAGCCCGCCATTCCCTGGCGGAGCTCATCGCGCAATTCGGGCACGACACGATGAGGGAAGTGCGAGCAAATCCAAATTTTACGTAGACGATTTCGAATGGGCTTTGGCAGTGCGGGCAAAGATCCGGTTGGTGTTCGCTGACACTCATCGAAACTCTCCCAGCTGCCAGAACCGGTCACCCTGAATCCGATCCCCGGCCAGCTTTCTCTCGGTCGCTGACCTTTGCCACGGACCGACGAGGAAGGGGGCCGGCAGTACAGCCGCCTGGCGGGGCTTAAGATTGTTCGGGAACCAAACATGTCATTCGGCTCCGGACGTCAGAAGCTAGGATTTTCCCAACCTCGGCGTGGAGTCCGAAAACCGCAGAGCACGGATTGGAGACGGGTGTTGCGAGTCGAGCACAGGCTGACTGCGGCCATCTATGCGGCAGACCCTAAATCCCGAGATAGGCCGCCCGGACCTGCTCGTTGTTGGCAAGCTCGTGGCTTGTGCCGTGCATGATGACCTTGCCGCTCTCCAGCACATAGGCGCGCGCGACCAGCGACAGCGCGCGGCTGACATTCTGCTCGACCAGGAGGATCGCCGTGCCCATCTTGTGGATCTCGCCGATCTTCTCGAAAGTCACGTCGGTCATCACGGGGGCGAGGCCGAGCGAGGGCTCGTCGAGCATCAGAAGCCGGGGTTTGAGCATCAACCCGCGGCCGACCGCCAGCATCTGCTGCTCGCCGCCGCTCATGGTGCCGGCGAGCTGGCGTCTGCGGTCGGCGAGGCGGGGAAAGATGCCGTAGACGAGTTCGAGCGTGCGCGCGCGCTCGGCCTTGGCCGCCGGCACGTAAGCGCCGATCTCGAGGTTCTCCTGCACGGTCATCTCGGGAAACACCTGCCGCCCCTCCGGCACATGGGCAATTCCCAATTCCGGGATTTTGTGCGGCGGCAGCGAGGCGAGATCAGCGCCGGCGAAAGTCACGCTGCCGGACGACAATTTCACGAGGCCGGAGATGGCGCGCAAGGTCGTGCTCTTGCCGGCGCCGTTGGCGCCCAACAGGCCGACGGCCTCGCCTTCGCCGATCGAAATCGAGATGTTGGAGATGGCCGGCACCGAGCCGTAGCTGGCGCTGGCGCCGTTGAGCTCAAGCATCGCTGTCTCCCGCGGCCTGCGGATGCACATAGGAGCCGAGATAGGCGCGGATCACTTCGGGATTTTCGACGATCTCCTGAGGCGCACCTTCGGCGATCTTCTGGCCATGATCGAGTACGACGATGTGGCGCGCCACCGCCATGATGGCGCGCATCACGTGCTCGACGATCACGATGGTCAAGCCCGCTTGCGAGAGCTTTCCGACCAGCGCCACCGCCTGATCGATTTCCGACGGGTTAAGTCCGGCCATGACCTCATCGAGAAGAAGGATGCGCGGCTGCGTCGCCAGCGCGCGCGCCATTTCCAGCCGGCGCTGGTCGATGGTGGTGAGATCCTTCGCCGCCGCCTGTTCCTTGGCCGAAAGACCGACGAATTCGATCGCCTCGCGCGCCTTTTTGCGGGCAGCCGTGACGTGGCGGTCGCGCAGGAAGGCGCCGGTCATGACATTGGCGAGCACGGTCATCGCGCCGAAGGGTTTTGCGACCTGGAAGGTGCGGGCAAGCCCGAGGGCACAGATGTCATGCGGCTTCAGCCCTACGATCTCGCGGCCGAATGCCTCTACCGAACCGGAATCCGGCCGGTGGAATCCGGTGATGAGATGAAAACTCGTGGTCTTGCCGGCGCCGTTCGGGCCGATCAGGGCGAGCGTTTCGTTCTCCCTGACGGTGAAAGAAACGTCCTGCACCGCGCGCAGGCCGCCGAACCGCTTGTTGAGACCCTTGATGACGAGCGCATCGGCCATGGCTGTCCTTACGCACGCGCCGGTTTGCGGCTGACGTAGCGCTGATACGCGTCGCTCACCATGCCCATCAGCCCGGTCGGCCGCCACAGGATCACCGTCATCAGGATCAGGGCATAGACCGTGAGCTGCACGCCGCCGGTCGAGCCGCCGAGCCAGCTTTGCAACAGCGCGGAGGTGGTCTCCAGCAGCACCGTGCCGATCACCGGGCCCCACAGCGTTCCGATGCCGCCGACGATCGACACCAGCGCGGCCTCGATCGAGATGTTGAAGTTGAACGCGGTCGCGGGGTCGATGAAGTAGATGTACTGGACATAAAAGGTGCCGGCGAGCGCGGTCAGGAACGCGCTGATCATGTAGATGTCGCGCTTGATGCGCGGCGCGTTGACGCCGATCGCTTCCGCGGCGTCCTCATTCTCGCCGATGGCGACGAGGTAATAGCCCATCCAGGATCGTTCGATCCGCCAGGTGATCACGAGCCCAAGTGCGAGCAGGCCGAGCACGACATAATAGTAGGCCGCCTTGCCTTCGAACTGCATCATCAAGGGCGAGCTGCCGAGGTTGGGGATGGTGGTGCCTTCGGCGCCCCAGGCGAGATCGCGGAATTTCAGGAAGATCAGCATCAAGGCCTGCGCGGTCGCGATGGTGGCGATGGTGAAATACGGGCCGCGCAGGCGGAAGCAGAGCCAGCCGATCGGCAGGCTTGCCAGCATCGCGACGCCGCCGCCGGCCACCATCCCGATCCAGGGCGAGATGGAAAAATCGACCTGCATGATGGTCGAGGTGTAGGCGCCAAGCCCGAAATAGGCGGCATGGCCCAGCGACAACTGCTTGGCATAACCCCCCATCAGGTTCCAGGCGACGCCGATGAACGAGAACAGCAGGATGCGGATAAAGATGTCGACCGCGAACGAGCTTTTCACGACTTGCGGCAGCACCAGCACGACCACCACGAGCGCGGCGAGCGAAAGCACTTTCCATTTGCTGATATCGGCCACTACCGCATCCTACCGCCGCCGAGGCCGTTCGGCCTGAAGGCCAGCGTCAAGAGCAGCAGGGCGAACACCACGATCAATCCGGAATCGGCGCCGACGAACTGGATGCCGAGCGATTCGGCGACCCCCATCAACAGGCTGGCGATAAGCGCGCCGATCACGTTGCCGAGGGTGCCCATGACCACGGCGACAAAGGCCATCAGAACGAACACCTGTCCGACAAACGGATAGGCCGAATAGAACGGCATCAAGAGCGAACCGGCGGCGCCCGCGAGCGCCAGCGCAACGCCAAGTGCCACGCAAAACACGCGGTCGGGATTGATGCCCATCAGGGTTGCGACGTCGCGGTTTTGTGCCGCCGCCCGCATCGCCTTGCCGAGGTCGGTAGTGTGCAGGAACACCCAGAGCGCGCCAGATAAGCCCATCGCCACGACAAAGGCGATCAGTTTTGCCTCGGGGATATAGAGCCCGCCGAGATGAAAGGCTTCATCCGAATAGGAGGTGTGGACGGTGCGATAATTCGCCGAAAACAGCAACAGCGCGAGATTGAGCAAGAGCAGCGACAGCGCAAAGGTCAGGAAGATCTGCGGCATATCGTTTGGCCCGAGCACCCGGCGGATCAAAAAATGCTGGATCAGCACGCCGATCACGAACAGCGTCGGCATCGATACGACAAGCGAGACGATCGGATCGATGCCGAATTGGCTGGCGAGATAGAACGAAATATACATCCCGATCATCACGAATTCGCCCTGGGCGAAATTGACGATCTTGACCACGCCGAAGATCAGCGTGACGCCGATGGAGACCAGCGCGTAAATACCGCCGATGAGCAGGCCGTTGATGACGGCCTGGACCACTGTCTCCAGCATCTGAACTTACCGGCCTTAGCTCTTCATCAGCGGTGCGCGGGCGTCGTCCTTCGGGAATACGCTGGCGAGGTCGCCGTTCTGCCACTGCACGCCGACTGGCCGGCCGTAGACGTTCTTGCCGTCGGGCCCGAACTTCACCTTGCCGCCCGGCGCCATCGCGGCAAAACCGGACGAGACATCGAGCGCGGATAGGGCGTCGCGAACCTTTTGCGGATCGGCGGACGCCGCCCGCTCCAGTGCGTCCGCAATCATGTAGGTCTGCGCCATCAGCCCGCCGGCATATTCGAACAGGAATTCGCCGGTACGCTTCTTGTATTCGGCGTTCACCTTCTCGGCATTGGCGTCCATGTCGTGGTTCCAGTGCGCCACGCCCTGCAGGCCTTCCGCGAGCTGGCCGACGTTCTTGTAGAAGTCGGGAATGACGAAGCCGCCGGAGCCGCCATTGATCGCGACATTCAGGCCGACCTGCTTGACCGTGCGCACGATCAATATGAGGTCGTTGAGGTAGGAGACCGAGAACAGCGCATTCGCGCCCGATGCCTTGACCTTGTTGATCAATGGGCTCGCGTCGGTGAAGCCGGCCGAATAGGGCTCGAACATCACGATCTCGACGCCTTCGCCAGGCGCCAGTTCCTTCAATCCGTTCGAGGTCGCGGTGCCGAACGCGGTATTCTCGAAGATCACGGCGACCTTCGGCTGGTCGCTGACCAGCTTTGACATCTGCAACTGTGCCTTCGCGAATTGCGAGGCGCGGGCGAACGGCGTGAAGGTGTGGGTGCGGCCCTTGTTGAGCTGGTCAGAGCTTGAGCCCGTGATGATCGCAACCTTGGCGCGTTCGCAGACCTCGCTGGCAATCAGCGTCAGCGCGCTCGCAAAGCAGCCGTGGATCGCCGACAATCTGTTGCCGGTGATCAGACGCTCGGTCTCCGTTCGCGTCACTGTGGTGTCGCTCTGCACATCGGAGATGATCAGATTGAGCTTGGCGCCGCCGAGCGACTTGATGCCGCCGGCGTCGTTGATCATTTCAACTGCGAGCTTGGCGGCGGCAACGCAGCCGACGCCGATCTGGGCCATGCTGCCGGTGGTCGGATAGAGCGCGCCGATATTGATGGGATCGGCGGCGAAGCCGCGCAGCGGCACCGCGCCAAATGCGCCGGCAGCTATCGCGCTGCCTGCCTTGACGAGGAATTTGCGGCGGCTGTGCCGTTTCGAGGTGGTGTTTTTCGCACCGATGCCGCCGTCAACGACGGATTGCTGGCGATCCTTTGTCATGCCGTCTCCCCTGGTGCGATATGGCCTGCGGACTTCCGTCCGCTCGCTTGTTAGCCTTGGAATGGTAGCGCGGCCGAAAATTGTTTACAATATAGTTTTCAATATTATTATCGCCATTGGAGGTTTCGCCGCTCGGCCCCCACGGGTTGTGCCGCGGGCATGTCCTCCGACGGGAAATCGATGGCGGCAAGATTACCTAAACCGGCGAAGGCGCGCGCGGCGAAATCCCGCGAGATCGCGGCGGCGCCGGCGCGTGAGCGGGCGGCAGCCACCATCATTTCCAGAAGTATCGAGGAGGACATCGTGCTGGGGCGGCGCCAGCCGCGGGAGCGCCTGATCGAACAGGATCTCTGCGACCTGTTTCAAACCCATCGCGGCGACGTGCGGCTTGCGCTGTTCGAGCTGGAGAAGAAAGGCCTGGTGGAGCGCATTCCCAACCGCGGCGCGATGGTCCGTGGATTGACCCCCTTTGAGGTGAAGGAAATCTACGCGGTTCGTGAAGAGCTTGAAGTCATGGCGGTCCGCATCATCCCGTTTCCGGTTGCGCAAAAGGATATCGACCTCTTGGAAGAGCTTCAGCGCGAGCATGCCGCGGCCATCGCCGAAGCCGAGCTGTTGACCGTCTTCTACAGCAATCTTCGTTTTCATCAGGCCTTGTTCGGGCTTTGCGGCAACGCCTGCCTGATCGAGACCATCGATCTGTTGGCGCAAAAGGTCTACGGCATCCGCTCCTATGCCAATGCGTTTCCGGAGCAGCTCGATCGGGCGCGGCGCGATCACCTCGACATGATCAAGGCGCTGCGCGGCTCGCGCCGCGAGGATCTGATCGCGCTGACCCGACGTCACCTGAAACCTTCCCCGGATGCCTACATCAAGGCCTATGAGCGTCGCTTCGGCAAAGCCGAGCTGATGCCCGCGCAATGATCCGGCTTTATTCGGCGCTGCTCACGAGCTTGATGCGCGGCTCGGCGGCCTCCATCAGACTGCGATAGGCCGCGAGATAGTCGAGCGCCATGCGGCGGGCGGTAAAGCGTGCCTCGAACTGCTTGCGGATCGCACCGCGGTTCAATCCCGAGAGGCGATCGACCGCGGCGACTGCGCTGATCTCATCTTCCACGACGAAGCCGGTCAAGCCTTCGTCGATGATTTCAGCGACCGAGCCGCGGTTGTAGGCGATCACGGGCGTACCGCAGGCCATGGCTTCGATCATCACCAGACCAAATGGTTCCGGCCAATCGATCGGCACCAATAACCCGACTGCGCCGCTGAGAAAGTCCGATTTCTCGTGGTCGCTGATCTCGCCGATATATTCGACAAGCGGGTTGCCGGTGATCAGCGGGCAGATCAGTTCGTCGTAATAATCCCGGTCGGCCGGATCGACCTTTGCGGCGATCTTGAGCGGAATGCCGCAGCGGGTCGCGATCTCGATGGCGCGGTCGACGCGCTTTTCCGGCGCGATCCGCCCGAGCACCGCAAGATAATCGTGGCTCGACGGCTGTGGCATCAGCAGTTTTTCCGGTAGGCCATGATGAATGGTTCGCACCCAATTGGCCTGCGGCACCGGGCGCCGCTGGGCGTTGGAAATCGAGATCACCGGAAGCTTGGAGAACGTATTGAACACCGGCTGATGCTCAGGCAGATCGAGCCTGCCGTGCAGCGTCGTCAGAAACGGCGTCGGCTGCCGGGAGAACAGCGACCACGAAAAATAGTCGAGATGGAAATGCAGGAAGTCGAATTCCTCGTCGTCGCATTTCTGCCGGACCCGTTCCAGCATCACCATGTGCAACGCGTAGGGGTCGCGGACGGAGCCGTCGAGGCGCAGCGCCTTCGGCCAGGTCGCGTCAAGTTTTCCTGAAGTCCGGGAATCACCGCTGGCGAATAGAGTGACTTCATGTCCGAGTGCTACCAGTTCTTCCGTCAGCCAATGCACCACCCGTTCGGTGCCGCCATAGAGTTTGGGTGGAACAGCCTCCGTAAGCGGAGCAACCTGCGCGATGCGCATCTCACCATCTCCTGTCTACAGTCATGGGTGTTTGGCCCCCAATTTTGTGGCACCGATATGCCGAACAGGGAACGTTTCCGCACCTGCGAAGTTCCCTTGTGCAAGGTTACATCTTCGACACCTGACCAACCGGCCTTGCTGATGCCATCACTTCGAAGCAAATTTTCAGCGTGGCTCAAATTTTCAGCGTGGCTGATGTCGCGGGATTGATGAGTCGTGACCGCGATGCGACGGGAACCGGCCGGAGCGTTAGCCGTTCAATCCAACAGAACGAAGTTCCGCCGAGATCTTTCCACCCTCCCAACGGATTTTGCAGCCAATGGATCAGCTCTCAGGATATGCGCATCGGCCGTTTCACTTTGTGCTGCGCTATCTGCGCAAACGGCTGGCATCCCATCTCGTCATCCTGACTGCTGTTATTGCAGCGGTTGCCTGTTCGGTGGGCACGCAATATGGCGTGAAGTATCTGGTCGATTGCCTGTCCGCCGGCGCGGGACGCGCAGGCAGCGTATGGCTGGCATTCGTTTTACTCATGTCGCTGATCGCAGCCGATAATTTCTTGTGGCGGATCGCAAGCTGGACCGCGAGCTTCACGTTCGTGGGAGTTACCGGCGATTTGCGTCGCGACATCTTCCGCCATTTGACCGGCCACGCGCAGAGTTATTTTTCCGACCGGCTGCCGGGAATGCTGACCAGCCGCATCACCGCGACCTCCAATGCCATCTTCACGGTCGAGAACATGTTCGTCTGGAACGTGCTGCCGCCCTGCATTGCCACAATTGCGGCGATCGCCCTGATCGGGACGGTGAGCTTGCCGATGGCCGCGGGTTTGATCGTGATCGCGGGCACCATGGTGATCGCGATGTTCCATTTGGCGGCGGCGGGCAAGCCCCTGCATGACGATTTCGCGGACAAGGCGGCGGCCGTCGACGGCGAGATGGTCGACGTCATCAACAACATGCCGCTGGTGCGGGCGTTCTGCGGCTTGAGTTACGAGCACGACCGCTTTGACGCCACCGTGAACCGGGAAGTGGTCGCGCGCGGCCGCAGCCTGCGCTATCTAGAAAAACTGCGGCTTACCCATGCCGCCGTCACGGTCGCGCTGATCATCGCGCTGCTCGCCTGGGCGATCATGCTCTGGCAGCGCGGTGGCGCGACCACCGGCGATGTCGTGCTGGTCTGCACGCTCGGCCTTTCCATTCTCAATGCGACGCGCGATCTCGCGGTAGCGCTGGTCGATGTCACCCAGCATGTCGCGCGGTTGACCGAAGCCATTGCCACGCTGTTGCTGCCGCACGAATTGCGCGACCACCCCGAGGCCGAGCCGTTGATCAAGAGTGGTGCTGCGATCGTCTTCAACAACATCTCGTTTCACTATCCCGGCGGCCTCAAGGTGTTCGACCGCTTCAGCCTTCGGCTGCGGCCCGGACAGCGGGTCGGGCTGGTCGGGCAATCCGGTGGCGGCAAGTCCAGCCTGTTCGTGCTGCTGCAGCGGTTCTACGACGTCGAGAGCGGCAGCATCACGATCGACGGCCAGGATATCTCGAAGGTTACGCAGCAGAGCCTGCGGCAGTCGATCTCGGTGGTGCCGCAGGACATCTCGCTGTTTCATCGCTCGATCCTGGAAAACATCCGCTACGGCCGGCCGAACGCCACCGACGATGAGGTGTTGCGCGCGGCGATCGCGGCGCGCTGCGACTTCGTGGAAACGCTGCCTGAAGGCCTTGCGACCATGGTCGGCGACCGCGGCGTCAAGCTGTCGGGCGGCCAGCGGCAACGCATTGCGATTGCGCGCGCCTTCCTCAAAGATGCCCCGATCCTGCTCTTGGATGAGGCGACGGCCGCGCTCGACAGCGAATCCGAGGAAGCCATTCGCGAAGCGCTCGGCCGCCTGATGCGCGGCCGCACGGTGATTGCAATCGCCCATCGCCTTGCGACGCTGCGCAATTTCGACCGCGTCGTGGTGCTCAAGGCCGGCAAGATCATCGAAGACGGCCCGCCTGATCGCCTGATGCAGGGTCAGGGCCCGTATCGCGAACTGGTGACGCAGGAAATGAGCCGGCTGGCGAAATTCGCGGCCTAAGGCATGATCGGAAAAGTGGGCACCCATTTTCCGAAAAGATCATGCTCAAACAAAAAGATAGAGCGGGATGACGATTCGAAGAAAAGTCGTCTCACTCTAGGCGGTTGCAGCGGTAGCATCAAATTCGGTTGCGTTTTCGGAAGGCGAGAGGTACCGCGAGGTCGTCATGTCAGCCGAAGTCGTCACCCAGATCATTCCGACATCGCAGGCGATCGAACTGGTCGCGGAGCAGCCGTTCTACATCCCGATGACGGGTCCCGCGGCGCGGCCGCGGCGCTCGCTCAAGCACGACGACACCTTCATCGTGCTCGACAGCCATGGCGATATCGGCGCGTCCGCCGGCGGACCCGACGGGCTGTTCAATGCCGATACCCGCTATCTCGCGCGGCTCGAGCTCGTGCTCGACGAGTTGCAGCCGCTGCTACTCGGCTCGAACCTGCGCGACGACAATTCGTCATTGACGGTTGACCTGACCAATCCGGATATCTATCGGCAGGGCCGGATCGTGCTGCAAAAGGACATGCTGCATATCGTGCGCACGCTCTTTCTCTGGCGCGGAACGGCGTATCAGCGGATCGGCTTGCAGAACCACGGCGACCGCCTCGCGAGTTTTGATCTGACGCTGCTGTTCGACAATGATTTTGCCGATCTGTTCGAGGTGCGCGGCGAAAAGCGCCCGCGCCGGGGCACCGGCTCGAGCAAGCTCGTCGGCCCGGCCGACGTCATGCTCGAATATTGGGGTCTCGACGGCGTGGTGCGCGCGACCGCGCTGCACTTCGATCCGAGGCCGACGCGGCTTGCGGCGAACGCCGCGACCTGGCATTTCGATCTGAAGCCGCATCACGTCAGTTCGCTGTTCGTCGCGGTCTCCTGCAACAAGCCGGCCGGCTCGAAGCCCGCCCGTTTCTTTTCCGGACTATTGGCGCATCGCCGCGAGATGCGCCGCTCGACCGCCGATACCACCAGCGTTGAGACCTCCAACAATATTTTCAATGAGGTGTTGTGCCAGTCGATGGCCGACCTCAACATGCTGATGACGGATACCCCGCAGGGGCGATATCCCTATGCAGGGATTCCCTGGTATTCGACGACTTTCGGCCGCGACGGCATCATCACCGCGCTGCAAATGCTGTGGATCGATCCGCGAGTCGCGCGCGGCGTGCTCAAGCGGCTTGCCTTCCATCAGGCAAAGGCGGCCGATCCGCTCGACGACGCCGAGCCCGGAAAAATCCTGCATGAAATGCGCGGCGGCGAGATGGCGGCGTTGCGCGAGGTGCCGTTTGCGCATTATTACGGCAGCGTCGATGCGACGCCGCTGTTCGTTCTGCTGGCGGGGCTTTACGTCGAGCACACCGGCGATGAAGAGACGCTCGCCGAGCTGTGGCCTGCGATCGAGGCGGCGCTCGGCTGGATCGATGGGGCCGGCGATCCCGATGGCGACGGCTTCGTCGAATATCAACGCGCCTCGGAACAGGGTCTCGCCAATCAAGGCTGGAAGGATTCCTACGACGCAATCTTTCACGCCGATGGCCGCTTGGCCGAAGGCTATATCGCGCTCGCCGAAGTGCAGGGCTACGTATTCGCCGCAAAGCGGCTGGCAGCGCGCTGCGCGTTGCGCATGGGCCTGGCGGAGAAGGCGGGGCAACTGGCGACTGAGGCGCAGACCCTTGCCGAGCGATTCGAGGAAGCGTTCTGGTGCGAGGAACTCGGCACCTATGCGCTGGCGCTCGACGGCGCCAAGCAGGCCTGCAAGGTGCGAAGCTCCAACGCCGGGCAATTGTTGTTCAGCGGCATGGTGCGCGAGGACCGTGCCCGCAAGGTTGCCGCCGATCTGATGCGGCCGCATTTCTTTTCGGGCTGGGGCATCCGCACCGTGGCGCGCGGCGAAATCCGCCACAACCCGATGTCCTATCATAACGGCTCGATCTGGCCGCACGACAACGCGCTGATCGCGCTCGGGCTATCGCGCTACGGTCTCAAACATTCGGTCGAGCACGTGTTCAAAGGCCTGTTTGAGGCCGCGAGCTATATGGATTTGCGGCAGTTGCCCGAATTATTCTGCGGCTTCCAGCGCGAGAAGCACCGCGGGCCCACGCTTTATCCAGTCGCCTGCGCGCCGCAGGCCTGGGCCAGCGCGACGCCGTTCACCTTGCTCGAGGCAGCCCTCGGGCTCGAATTCGATGCCGATCGCGGCGAAATCCGCCTGCGCAATCCGCACCTGCCCGCCTTCCTCAACGAAGTGATCCTGCGCGAATTGCGATTGAAGGACGCGAGCGTGGACTTGCGGATACGCCGCCACGGCGACGACGTGTCGCTCGAGGTGTTGCGCAAGCGCGGGCACATCCAGGTGTCGATCGTGCTGGCGCACTAAGGCGACGGCGCCGATCGGAAGGAGGCCGTATGCGTGCAAGACGCAAGCTCATCTTTATGGCGGCTATATTTACGGCGCTTGCCGTTGCCGCCTCGCGCGCGGAAAATGAAACCAGCGCGCCGCACGTCGACGGCACCACGACCCAACCGGTCCAACCGCAAGCATCTCCGCCGGCTGCGGCGAAGGAGCCGGCGCCGCCGCCCTCGGTCACCGTGATCGGCGCGCGGGAAGCTCATGGCGTGCTCGGCCGCGACGTTCGCAGCCCAATGGATGAGGACATGTCGACGTGATCGTCGATCGCGCCGGCGTGGTGCGGGCCGCGGTCATCGATTTCGGAGGTTTTCTCGGCGTCGGCAGCCGCAAGATCGTGGTCGACTGGAACGCGCTGCATTTCGGCCGCGTCGCCGACAAGAGCGACAGCATCACGCTCGAACTGACCAAGGCCCAGGTCGCCGCTGCGCCCGAATACAAGGAGGACAAGCCGATCGTGGTGCTGGGGGCGGCTGGCAATCTGCAGCCACTCGACGATCATTAGAAAAACGGGGGAAGTCGTCTGGTGGTTCGCCCGTCCCATTCGATCGACCCGACTGATGGAGATCGCCGCGAGGACTCCGTAGGCGACGACAATGTCATATTGCTGCCGTCGGGGCCGGTCGATGCCGGGGAGATGCCAGCGCCGTCGCGGCA
>Ga0210401_10001217_pt1 | contig 30254 bp, 23 predicted proteins | sample IncBWH32MmetaG_FD_150866 | JGI IMG/M metagenome (GOLD analysis project Ga0210401, IMG submission 150866) | Forest soil microbial communities from Barre Woods Harvard Forest LTER site, Petersham, Massachusetts, United States - Inc-BW-H-32-M | ecosystem: Environmental > Terrestrial > Soil >...
CAACCCATACCGTTCGGCAAACCGGAATGTTCTCTGAATCGAAATGTCCCAAGCATTCAATCCCGGAGCTACGAGGGGATCGCGCGGGCAATCGCCAAAGGTTCCAGGTGCTGGTGAAGCAAATGAACTCTGGGAGGCGTACGGTTGCGTTAGATCCCTCAGTTGGTAGTGAATTGGAGCGACGCAATCGAACCTGGTGTGAAAATTTCCCACTCCGCTTTCATCGCCAAACGTTAAGAGCGGTGCGGCCAAACCATCGCGCAGCGTCGTCGTGCCGGAGACCTGCCAGTCCTTCAGCGCATATCCAAGGACGCCAGCCAGTTTCGGCGATGGAAGCGCGTAGATGTACGTGAAGATCAGCGCGCGACGCTGGTCGAACTCAGAATTCCCATAGCTGCCCGCCAGGTTCCGGGAGTCTTGGGGAACGAAGCCGCTTGTTCCGAAAAAATCCTCGACTTCTGATCCGGTGTCCAGGTTGTGGGACCAGGTGAAAGAGACCTGCGTCGTGAGACCGTGCCAGTCGTTAGACCTTAAGACCGCTTGCAGGGCGTTGTAGTGGGCCCAACCGGCAGACGAAATTGTGTTGATTTGAGATAGCTCTGGAAAAGTAAGATTGAACGGTCTGCGAGCCTGCTCCGCGGCCGGATCGTTGTCTCCGGGAGTAGGCTGGTTTATATCAAGAAGTTGCAGCTGATGGACGCTGTGATTGCCAACGTAACCAATCTGAAAAACAAACCGCTGGCTCAATTCCTGCTGGATATTCAAGGTCCAGATCTGTGTGTTCGGGGTTCTGAGATTGTGTTGAATACTGGTGATGTTAAACGGAGGTTGTGGTGTTCCGGTGCCGAAGCTGGGAATACCAACGCCAAAAGGAATGGGAGCCGTGGGAACAATTGTTACCCCGCCCGTCGGACCACTCGGGTTTTGCGCCAATCCCTCTTCGAAATTGTTTAGCGGAATCGTGTCGTAATAGATTCCGAAGCCGGCCCTGACGACGGTTTGCCGGCCCGGAATGATTTGAAAGGGAGGATTCCAGGCGACGGCAATGCGCGGTCCCCAATTATTTTTGGGCGCGTTGTACAGCTTCCCTCCGGGAAGCTCAGAAACGGGGACCAATCCCAGCGTGGGGTCGAAAGCGGAGAAGCGCCCATGGTCTTCATGTACCGTGGTGAAGAAATCGTAGCGCAAACCGGCGATCAGAGTGAGGTTGGGCGTCAGCTTGAAATTATCCATTGCGAAACCGCTGATGATGTTCTGATTGATGTTGGCGCGGTCTGTTCCCACACGAGTGATTTGCGTCAACCCCGAGCCCGGCGAAGGCCTACCGGCAATTAAATCAATCAAGGAAGCATCCAAACCGTTATCTGCCAGGTTGTCGGGAATCGCCAGCTGAGATCCGTCGAACGTGAAAATGCCGCGAGATCCCACGACTGTGTAATCCGAGTAGTTATGCAAGTAGTTGAAGCCAAATCTAAACGCGTGCCGCCCGCGGGTCCAGCTGACATCGTTTGAGATCTGATAACTCGTTGCAACGCGACCTCCCGCTCCGTTCTGAAGGCCGAGGTTGGAAAAGCGGCCCGGAGTAAAACCCGGCGTGTTTAGATTCGAGCCGATATCAATCTCCGGAATGCCAAAACTTTCCGGCCCAACTCCGGTGTCAAAGCCGAGGGTGGTGGGGTCGACGTTGGCGTCCCGCCCTTTCTGGAACTGGCTGAAGCGATTCCAGCCGAGGCGCAGCGTATTAATCAGATTGGGATTGAAAACGTGAACTTCGCTGATCGCAAAATTATTCGCGACCGTGGGCGTTACACCGAACCACGGATTCAACTGCGAACCCCCGCCTGGCCCCGGTCCGCCGCCTGGGAACTCATCTTCACCATTTCCTTGTAAATAACGGCCCGAAAGAGAGTCGGAATCCGAGATTTTGTGGTCGATCTTGAGCACGCCGCTGTTCGGAGATTGTTGGCCACGGTTGTCTGCTACAAAGGGGCCGGAAAGTCCTAGGTTGGAGTACAAGCCGAGAATATTGAGAGCCAGTTGGTTCGGAACAATTCCTTTTGATTCCACGATGTTTGTTGCATTGGTGATTTGTGCCGCCGTCGGAGCGATTCCGTTTTGGGTTACGCCCAGGCGCAAGCGGCTTCCGTCATACCCCGCGAAGAAAAACGTTCGATTCTTGATGATCGGACCGCCGACCGTCGCGCCAAACTCGTTCCACACGAAGGGCGCTTTGTCGCCGGGAGCCTCGAAAAAGTTCGAGGCATCCAGGGCCGCGTCGCGGTGCACTTCGTAGGCTGACCCGTGGAACCGATTCGTTCCGCTTCGCACAATTACGTTCATCACGCTGCCGGAATTTTGGCCTGAGTCTGCTCCGCCGGCGCTGACTACACTCACTTCTTGAATTGCATCGAGCGGCAGTCGCGTTGCGGCGGTCGCCGAGTTTCCGCCCTCATTAATGGATGGTAGGTATGTGGAGGGGTCTGTGTCCGAAGCTCCGTCAATATTGAATCCGTTCGATCTCGAGCGTGAACCGTTAATTGTGTACTGCGCGAATGCAAAATTACTATTTTGGGTCACGCCGGGCAGAGTAAGCGCCAAGCGCGTGTAGTCGCTATTTCCGATTGGAAGGGCAGTGACTTGCTCTTGCGTGAGTTGCCCGCCAACAGAAGCTGTCTCCGTCTGAAGCAGCGGAGGCGCGGACGTGACTTCGATCTCCGACGTAACGTTGCCCACCTTCAAGACGGGTGAAACCGTGTTGACCTCGTTCTGCGATGTCACAATATCTGTGATGGCGACGGTTTGAAACCCGTTCTTGCTGACCGTCAGCCGATAGCTTCCCAAAGCTAAATCGGGAAAGTTAAACTCTCCATTTGCGTCCGTCGTTTCTGTTCGTTCCAGCCCCGTAGCGGGGTTCGACAGTTTCACGCCAGCATCTGGAATCGCCGCCCCCTGTGTATCTCGTACCACGCCAGTAACGCGGCCTGGAAATAGTTGGGCCGACGAGTTGCCTGCACAGGTGAGAATCAGCACAAGAACGAAGAAGCAAAGGCGGGCGATGCGACCATCTTTCACGTCATCCTCCAGAGGCCCCGATTTGACGCGGACGCTACACCTCGTTGTAAAGTATGTCAAGACGATTCTACCTGTATACCAGTCGTACACGAGACAGTGGCTCCACAAGCAGTGTGTGGCTGTCCGAGCTTTCTCTGCCGGTTTTCGACTCAGCGTGTGACTTGCTTTCGCGCCGGGCGAATCAAATATGCAACAGTCACGGCGGCGAGAAAACATAGGAATGCAGGAACCGTCATTGCCAGGCCGGGAACAAAGAAAGTAGCCGCTGTGATTCCCAACAGAGCGAGAATTCCGACAATCGTCGAGTAAGGATAGAACAGCAGATGCATCGGCAGGCGCGCGACGCGGTCTTTTCCGAGCGACCGGCGAAATGCGATGTGAGTAATTAGAATTACAGTCCAAACAAAAAACATTCCTGCTACAGCGATTCCGTAGAGAGCGAGAAAGGCTTTACTCGGTGCGTAAATCGCAAAAATAATTGCCGCGGCCATTCCCGCCGACGACACGGCTAGCGCGCGGCCTGGTACGCCGTTCGCGCTCAGTGTTCCAATCCATTCGGGCAGGTAATGCCCGCGTGAAAGCGAAAATAACATGCGAGTAGTGAGGTAAAGGTCGGTGTTGCAGCTTGAGAGCGCCGCTGTAATCACAACCATGTTCATGACGCTGGCGGCATAAGGGATTCCTACAATGGCAAAAGCCCGCACGAAGGGGCTCGCGTTTAGTCCGTTCCCCGCGCCCGCCTGATTCCAGGGCGTCATCGCGAGCATCACGGTGACAGCGAGAACGTAGAAAATGATGAGCCGAAAAACAATCGTTCGCATCGCTTTTGGGATCGTTTGTTCCGGCCTTTCAGCTTCGCCGGCTGTCACAGCAATGACCTCGACTCCCATGTAGCTTGTCAACACCAGCGTTAGTGCTAGCCAAACGCCCGTCCAGCCATGCGGCAAAAACCCTCCGTTCGCGGTGAGGTTCGAAAGGCCAATGGCGTGTTTTGTTCCAATTCCAAATATCAACGCCGCGCCGATCGCGATGAATGCCAGGATCGCCACCACTTTTATCAGCGCGAACCAATATTCGAACTCGCCAAATCGCGCCACTTGTAGTGTGTTGATTACGATAAGTGCTATCGAGACGCCGACAACCCATATCCATTGCGGGACACTGGGAAACCAGAACGCAAAATAAATGGCTACCGCCGTAACTTCAGCGCCGATAGCAATCATCTGAACGAAAGCATAGGTGGCTCGCACCGCAAATCCAGCCCAGCAACTCAAGTAGGTTTCGGCATAAACGCCGAACGAGCCAGCATCGGGATGCACGACCGCCATTTCGACGAGAGCAAACGCAACGATCAGAGCAATGATCGCGCCCATCAGATAACTCAGGATCACCCCAGGGCCGGCCAGTTGAATCGTAACGCCGCTACCCAGAAAGAGGCCGACGCCAATCGCGCCGCCGATCGCGAGCATCGTTAACTGACGCTGATTGAGGAGGCGTCGTAGTTGCTGCGGGTTCTCGCGGTCCCCCGGCAAGCCATTCGAGCTAGCCATGCCTGCTCAACCCCCGTGGCGCTGTGCTGCGGTTCCCTGAAAGTGTCATTCGTGCATGAAAAATTGTTTTTCTCGTGAGTGTCTAGCCACGCGCTCACGAAGTTGGCAAGACCCTACCCCGTTCGTTTCAGTGTGTCAATGAAATGGTTTGTGTATGCAATTGGTATACGTTTGACACCATACGACAAATGATGAAGAATGCAGGGGTTTGCCTGAGTACGTCGGAGGGCAATTGACAAAATCGGAGACCGGAAGCGGTTCGCGCCGGCGTTCCTTTTCAACGCCCTCGCCGCTGCTGGCGCCCGCGGCTGCCGCAAATACGCTGAGCGAAAAAGTGTACCGTGCACTTAAACGCGACATCATCCACGGCGTATACCAACCCGGCGAATCCCTCAACGAAAAGGATCTCGCAGCTCGCTACAAAGGCAGCCGCACTCCTGTGCGTGAGGCTGCTGTTCGCTTGGCGAATGAACGCCTCCTTCGCATCGTCACGAACCGCGGCTATTTTGTAACTCAGATCACCTTACAAGTGTTGAACGATATCTATGAATTTCGCTGCGCTGTCGAATGTGAAGCAGCTCAGCTCGCCGCTTTCAAGGGGGCAAACCCTGAGGTCCTCCACAAACTTTCGGAGCTGGCCGGCGTCACTTGCCGCGCGGATAACCGCCAAAGCTGCGTCCGTTTTATCGAAGCCGATACGGCGTTTCATGGAACCGTTGCGCGGCTCTCGCGCAATCAAATGCTTGTCCAAGCCGTAAACGAAGCCCGTTCTCAGATGGAGCGGATCATGTTCGCGGCAATCGACATCGATTACTACGGCGAAGCGCCCAGCGTAGAGCACCGCGAGATATTGAAGGCGATCCAGGATCGTGACCCGGCTCGCGCGCGCCAACGGATGTACGAGCACATCGTTCAATCAAAAGACAAGGTCCTTGGGTTGACTGGGTTTACGTCACAACTCCGTTAGCTGTTCGGTGCAATTCGGTTTCGTATCGCATGAAGGTGCCCCGTAGTTGCTTCAGCATTTCAGAACCCTTCGGATTTCCTAAACTGTACCAGACCTAGCCTTTCGGCGGATGTGGACGAGGATGCACTGTGCGATTCTCTTTTTGGAGGATCAAACATGTCTCAAGAACTCATCGAGCTTTCGAATGAGCTGGCACAATCGACTGGTCGAGCTGCCGCGAGCGTCGTGGCTGTTCACACCGAGATTCGCGGCTCTTCCAGCGGCGTCATTTGGCGTTCTGGAATAATTGTCACGTCTGAGCACGCACTGCGCCGCGACGAAGAGATTCAGGTGACATTGCCAAATGGCCGAATCGTCACTGCAACACTCGCGGGCCGCGATGCCTCAACAGATATCGCGGTCCTCAAATGTGCCGAGGCTGATAGCGCGGTGACCGAGTCAGGCGACACGGCTCAGGTGAAACCGGGTGCCCTGACGCTCGTCATTGGCCGCACGCGCGCGAGTGGGCCTGTGGCTGCCCTGGGCGTCATCAGTCTTGTCGCGCCCGATCGCCGCACCTGGACTGGTGGATCGCTTACTCCGTACATCCGCCTCGATGTCAGTTTGCAACCCACCGCCGTAGGTGGCGCCGTGGTTAGCCCGCAAGGCGGCACGATCGGTTTAGCGACGCCGCGCTTCGCGCGTTTTGGTGCCATTGCGGTCCCGGCTTCGGTCATAAATAAAATTGCGGACACGCTTCTGAAGAAAGGACGCGTTCCGCGCGGATATCTTGGAGTTGGTTTGCAGCCAGTGAGCTTACCCGATAATTTTCGAGAATCCTTGCAGCGGAAAGAAAAGACCGCCGCGATCGTGCTAGAAATTCAGCAGGACGGGCCGGCGGACAAGGCGGGCATGGTTATAGGCGACATTCTGGTGTCACTGGCGGGAAACCCAATCGCACGACCGGGAGACATTCAGTCTCTCCTGGTCGGGGACGCGATCGGCAAATCACTTCCGCTGAAGTTCGTTCGCGGCGGTTCCATTCAAGAAAGCCACATCGTGGTTGCGGAACGCCCTCACGCAGGCGAATGACATGGCTTTCACGGGATTTGGCGAAATCACAGAAAAACTGCGCCGCTCCACCGTCTTGATCCACGTGGGTAACCGGTCCGCTGGCTCCGGTGTAATCTGGTCGAGCGATGGCACAATTCTCACCAACGCTCACGTCGCGCGCGGTAGGCAGGTCAGCGTTCGGCTTTGGGATGGTCGTGAGTTTCACGCCACGGTCGCGTCTCGTGATCCTCGCCGAGACCTCGCCTCACTTCACATCCACGCAACGAACCTCCCATCAGTTTTCGTTGCCGACTCAGCGCAGGTCCGACCTGGCGAACTTGCGATTGCCATCGGCAATCCCATGGGTTTTGTGGGAGCACTCACAACCGGGGTGGTTCACGCGATTGGCCCAGTTCGTGGATTGGGCCCGCAATTTTGGGTGCAAGCAGATGTTCGGTTAGCGCCTGGCAATTCAGGAGGCCCACTTGCGGACGCGCACGGCCGACTGATCGGAATCAATACCATGGTTGCAGGCCGCCTGGCATTAGCGATTCCGAGTAATGTGGTTCGAGATTTTCTGTCCGCAGCTCCGCCCGACGCTTGGCTTGGTGTGACCCTTCGTCCCGTTCGCATTCCCCGATCCACTGTGGCTGACGGTTTTGGTCTGGTGCTCCTCGAAGTGGAATCGCATAGCGCGGCTTCCTACGCGTCTCTTTTACCAGGCGACATCTTGCTGGGCACCGAGGATAAAGTATTCACTTCGCTCGACGATCTCTCGAAAATATTGGAAGGCAGGGGTGCGCGCCAGCTACGTCTTAGATTTCTGCGGGGAGATTACTCGCGTGTTCGGCGCGTCACCGTTCGGCTGGGTGACCACAACACGTTAAGGAGCGTTGCGGCAGCGTGATTCGGGTGTTTATTGTCGCCGCTTCGCCTCTGTCTCGGGCGAATCTAAAGAGTCTGCTCAGGACGCGGAAAGTGGAAATAGTTGGCAGCGGCCCAAACCTTGAAACGCTCTGGGATCAGCCACCAGACGTTGAAGTGGACATCGTTTTAGTTGAGGCCTCCGGCGATCACTTCGAAGAAACCATTGATTCTCTAAACCAATCGCAAACTAGTTCTGAAGCTGCCGTCGTGGTTCTTTCGGACCGTTCTGAGCCTGGGCGGCTCGCCGAAGCGTTGCGAGCAGGCGTCCGAGCTATATTGCCCAGCGACGCATCACCGGACCAAATCATTGCTAGCCTCGAAGCCGCGGCAGCGGGTCTTATCGTCCTCCATCCTGCCGAGGTTGACGCCATGTTTCCAGCACCAGAGGCGGCATCTAGTCCACTCGCAGAACTCATCGAACCACTTACGCCTCGCGAGAGCGAAGTCCTTCAAATGCTGGCGAGCGGCTTGGCAAACAAGGAGATCGCAACACGCCTTGCGATCTCTGACCACACGGTGAAATTTCACGTGGCGTCGATTCTCGGCAAGCTGGGCGCTGCGAGTCGCACAGAAGCTGTCACCCTCGGAATTCGTCGCGGTCTCGTTCTTCTATAACGTAACGTTGCGGTCTGAAAACAATGGCTCTCGATCTCACGACGCATCGCCTATTTGTCCCCTGCAACTGGGTTACAAAAACCAGGACCTCAAATTCTCACTCGTTGCAGGAACTTGCGCCGGAATCGTGAAATGTCTTGCCCGCCTCCGGAATAAACTCCCATTCGTACCCGCCCGGATGGAGAATCATTTTCAGAACACCGAAGGTGTCAGCATTCCGAACCTCACTTGTCGGCAGCGGAGCAGCAAAAGGGCGATGGTTTCTTCCGCCTGTCCCAGCGACAAATTCCCGAATCCCCCGAGTCAGGTCTGGCTTGCCATCTGGATCCTGCGGTGCGAATCGTTCGTAGTCGTGATCGTGTCCGTTGACCACAAGGGTCGCCTTTTTCCTGTATAAGTCCATCCAGAATGCTTTCATCTCAGGATCGTTCCCATGCTTTGCCCCTGAGCTAAAAAGCGGTTTGTGCCAGTAAGCCAAAATGCAGCGAGCAGGGTGAGCGTCGAGATCCGAACTCAACCACCTCTCCTCCCGCGAACCTTGTTGGCATCCTCCTACCTCAAAGCATTCGCTGTTGAGAACGATGATGTGCCACGTCCCCAATTCGTAGCTGTAGTAGCCCTGCCCGGGATCACCCGCATTCTTCCCAAAATAGCGGAAGTATGGCGTTGCGATGTAAGAATAGAATTCGTGATTCCCAACCGCTGGGCGCGTTCGGTCTTTGTGGCGTCCCCACGTAGGTTGGTAGCAATTTCTGAACTCCTCGGCGGTACCCCTTTCATATGCGTTGTCGCCTGCGGTGAACACCACGCCTGGAATCGAATCGAGAAGCTTCGCCGTAGCCTCAGCGCCTGACAAATCCTGGCAAGAGGCGATGTCACCAGCTCCGACCAGAATCGGATCTTGACCCGCCGGGACAGAGAGAGATTTGCCCGACCTTGCCGGCGAAGCCTCTCCCGCTTGTTTTTGTGTTCCTTTCTGGCATCTACCCGCCATGCTCGAAATCAGAAACAGGAAGCCGATTGCACCTCGAGCGAGAAAACTACGACTTGCAAAAACAATCGCCACGTTGCTCACCTTCGAACTAAGCCCGTCTATTCAATCTGAAAAACAAATGAGTTAGGAAGTCACGGCTCGCTCAGGTTCGCGTGTAGTTGCCATGCAGCCATTTTTGAGACAAGGCGAGTCCAGTTGGCCTCAGCATGGTGTTGAAAGTCAAAGTTTTGCTGCATGCGGTATATCCCAGTTATTCATTAGCAGTGAACCACTTCTGAAAGAACGGCGTCTCTCGTACCGAACTATCGTAGTATATGGTTCTCTCCGGGCAGCGTTCCTAGGATTCAGCGCACTGAAGTGTCACTTCTCGTGACAGGGAGCACAATTGTGAACACGCGTTCGGTTTTCTCCAACATCGAACATGCAACGAAAATGCAGGTCCTCTCGTTCCAAAGTTATACGCTGCTCACTCTTCAGTCGGTGAAGGACATCTTCACTACGACCCGCTACACCGGCGACATGATTGTCCAGATGGACCAAATCGGAGTGGGTTCATTGCTGATCGTAATCGTCGCCCTCGTTTGCGTCGGCGGGGTAGTTGTTCTGAATTCCTCATCGCAATTTAGCCGCTTCGGCGCAACAGCTCTTACGGGCGACGCAGTTTCGCTTGCTCTCCTCCGCGAACTCGGTCCCGTGTTCACATCGCTTTTGGTGGCGGGCCGGAACGCCACGGGAATGGCTTCCGAGTTGGGGTCCATGGTCGTTACAGAGCAAGTGGACGCGATGCGCGGACTCGGCATTGACCCAATCCGCAAACTTATGACCCCTCGATTGCTTGCGATGGTGCTGGTGCTCCCCTTACTCGTGGCAGTGGGGGATTGCGCGGGGCTGCTCGGCGGATTTGTGGTAGCAACCATCACGCTCCATCTCAGCGCAGAACAGTTCTGGACACGCGCCGTTCATGCGCTGGTTTTTGGAGATCTTGTGATGGGGTTCGCAAAACCAGTCATTTTCGGATTCATCATTGCAAGCGTGGGTTGTCATGAGGGATTTCGAGTGAAAGGAGGGACCGCCGGCGTAGGCCGCGCCACGATTACGGCATTCGTGGTTTCCTCCGTCGTTGTTCTAGTTGTTGATCTGTTCGTAACACGGTTTCTGCTGTACGCGTTCAATTTGTGAGAACTACTTCATTTAAGAATTGCGGCAGCCAGTGAATCTTCCCGCATTGACGCCGTATTGACACCCGCCTCCTGCATTCCTATACTTGCTCCCCCACGCCCACTTCCTTTCAGGGGGACTTCGATGTTTAAGCTTTTTCTGGCCGCTTCCCTAATCGCCGCTTCAGCAACTGTTAGCTTTGCGCAAGATCCTGGGAAAATTCATCAACCAAAACTTACTCCTCAACTGAGCGGCACCACGCAACTCCTGATTTCGGTGAGTCCAGTGAACTCCCGCGTGGTTTGGGCAGCCGGAACTGGTGGTACCTACGTGGTGACGACCGATGGCGGCCAGACATGGAAAGCCGCTGTTGTACCGGGAGCCGAAGCCCTTGAGTTCCGCGATGTGTTTGGAGTGAGCGACAAGATTGCCTACCTGATGTCGATTGGAAACAACACGACCGATTTTCATATCTACAAAACCGTCGACGGTGGCGCGACCTGGAAGATCGAGTTCACCAATCAAACCGCGGGTGCGTTTTATGATTGTTTCGCTTTCTGGACCCCGAACCGTGGCGTCACGCACAGCGACTCGGTGAACGGAGTATTTCCCGATATTCGTACAACGGATGGGATGACCTGGCAATCGATCGCCGGCAATATGCCTCCAGCTTTGACTGGGGAAGCATCGTTTGCGGCAAGCGGAACCTGCATCACGACACAAGGTTCGAGCAATGCTTGGATTGCCACAGGCGGCGCCTCAGCTGCTCGCATCCTAGCCACGCGCGACGGAGGCAACAGCTGGAACGCGTATGACACGCCACTGGTGAGTTCGCCCAGTGCCGGTGCAGTGTCTGTGGCCTTCCGCGATTCGCGGAATGGGATCGTCGGTGGCGGCGATCTGGCTTCCAACACTGCAGCCGACACGGCAACCTCGAACGACGGCGGCAAGACGTGGACTCTAACGAACAAGCCACCTGTGCAAGGTGCGATTTTCTGCCTGGCCTATGTCCGCGGCGCTCGCAACAACGAAGATGACGGCAATGGGCGCGGAGAGGGCAATGAGATCGGTCATCAAAACGACCGCACCGTTGTAATCACTACCGAGACGGAGCCCAACTTCACCTCCGGTGAAGCAGCTTGGACTCCGGATGAAGGGCGCACCTGGAACGTGCTGCCCGATGTCAGCGGCTTCTGGGCTGTCGCTTTTGCCGATAAGCACGATGGTTGGTTTGTTGGCAACAACGGCCAAATATTGAAGATTAGTTTCTAGCGCAGGCTGTAGGGAACAGACCGTTCAGCTATTTCAACTCGATCGCAATTGCCTCATACGGGAAGTCGCTTAGGTTTTCTGGTTGCCGCTCGGCTGCTGGCAATAAGTGAACCTGTCCGGCTTTGGAGTGGATGTTTTCCGTTCTTCCGTCTGGATAAGTGACGAGGAGATGAGCGATTGTGAGGTTTATCTCGAGCAGAGAAGGCTGTTCCTGCATCACCGATTTCTCGTGAGGTCCGAACCTGACGCGGAGCACCCGCACCTTATCGTTTTCGAACTCAACTTTATAATGGTCAGGATCGACTTTGACCGGATCTAGAGTTTGAGGCTGCATCTTCAAGGCTGTGGACATATTTCCTTTCGACGGTACCCTATTGGCGCAGGACTCCGGAAGCAGCTTAGGTTCAACCGCTTCGCTGGCTATTCCGTCAAGAAATAGTGTCTCTGAAAGGCAGAGCGTTTCAGGTAATTTTCAATGAGTGGTTCCGTCCCGGGGGCTTTCAAGATTCAGAGGGACTTACCAAATTTCCGGCTCTAGTTTTCAATCCTGAGTGCTCGTCGCCGCCTTCGATTTACTTCGACGACGTTTCGACTTCGTAGACTTTTTCGCAGGGTGTTTCGTTTTAAGGCGTTCGTTTTCGGCTTTCAACTCAGTATTTTCCTTCGTCAGGACATCGATGCGATTTCCCAAGTCACCAGCATCCTTCTGCAATTGCAATACCTGAGCTTTTAGTTGTTCGTTCTCCTGACGGGCTTTCGTATCCTGGCAAGCCGCCAACGACAAGCCCAGCGTCACCGCGAGCGCGAAACCGCCTAAAATGTTTCTACTCAATGGACCCTCCTAAATCACTGTGAGCCGACCCTTGGGTTTGCTGACTTTCCAGAGAGAACCGTGGCTTTCCGGATAAATTGCTTTGCCACCCCCTTGAGGTTAGCCTGTCGAAAGGGATTCGGCTACGGTGAATTGCGAAAAATGCGGGAAGTGCGGTGCAGAACTCGTGGCCAAGCCTGTACCCGGCGCGAAGCAATTTCCGCGCAGGCTCGAGTGCCCCGAGCACGGTTGGCAACAGGAAAAGCTGCGGCCGATACGTATGAGGTTTCACAAAGATCGTCCCAACTGGTAAGGAAGATGGTTCCTTGATTGTGACCTTCGCTGGGCCGCCCATTTACTTTAGCAAATTTCTTCGCTAACGTTGTATCCCCGGCCATTCATCAGAGGAAAGACGACTTTGATGGGGCTGAAGATTGCCGCCACCAGCTGTTCTTTCCTGCTTGATAACCGAGGTTACAAATGAAAAGAACCGCTGTGGTCCTGGCGGTCGTATCGATTCTCCTTTGCGCTGTCCTGCCCGCGTCTCTCGCACTGCCATCAAATAGCTCGCAACAGGTCACGCAGGGGCAGTCCAAGTGGCAGACGTTTGGCGGGAGAGTCGTCTCCCAGAACCAAGTGCGTTTCGTGTTAAAGGATTATGAAAACGATACCTGGTACCACATAGATGACCAGCAAAAAGCGGCCAGTTTCGTTGGGAAAAACGTGTTGATCACCGGAGCTTTTGACGGTCTTACGGGCACGATTCGCGTTCAGAATATTGTGGAGGCCACACCGGAGCAGGTATCGGCGGCAAACATCGAGAGAATCAAGCAAAATACCCCGCCACCACCTCCACCCAAGAGCTTGCCGCCCCCGGCGGTAGCAGCTAATACTCCCGGCGGTGCGCCTCAACACGCAAATCCGCCCCAACAGTCGGCCGCACCTCCTTTGGAGGCTCGAAGGACGCCCCCGGTGGACGAGACTCGGCGTCCCGCGCCGCGGACTGAGGCGCCAACCAGCGCTTCGCGTCCTGTTGCAGCTCCGAGTCCCGCGATAAGCTTGCCGGAGGAAGCGGTAAGCGCCTCCTCGACTGTCGCTATCAGCTCTCGGCGTTCAATCGCGATGCCTCATGGTGGCAACTCACAAAGACCGCCCCCAAAGGATTTGGTGGTTGGGCGGCTACTCCGAAAGGTGTCGCCTTCTTACCCGGTCGAAGCCAAACAACAAGGGATTGAAGGCACAGTACGATTACACGCTGTGATTGGTGCTGATGGCAACATCCAGAGCGTCCAACCGGTGAGTGGCCCGGAACCTCTTGTCGCAGCGGCGGTAACTGCTGTTCGCGAGTGGCGCTACGGACCGACGCTGTTCGAAGGCCGTCGCGTTCCGGTCCATGACGATATCAGTTTCGTGTTTCGACTGCCGGACTAGCAGGCAGAGTACAGTTCCTCATTTTGCGCCCACGTGGCAAATGGTGTCGCTTGCCTTCGTGGCTCCATCATAGGACGGTTGAATGGGCGGCAGGCCTCGAAAAAACGAAGTGCGGATTCGAGTCTGTGGATGGCGCGCTAAGAAAACCGCTGAACGATGAAGCCGTCCGCCTGCTAAGCTGCGCCCGCCGTTTTTGACCGTTGGGAGACGCGCTTCAAATTCGTGGTGTCGATCGCCGCGAGCACAACGTGGTTAAACGAACTGAAGACAAAGTAAGGGCCGGGCGCTTGCGATGCGAAATGCTCCATCCGCTCCCGTGCCGTAGCTAGTCCCTCCACCGCTTCAATCCAGACGACATCTTTATCGCCAAAACGCCCCCTGAAAATATCGAAAGAAGGAATCACGGAAGAGTCCATAGAAGTAAGCCTCCTCCCTGCTGAAGGGCGGAAAGTCAGCAGGTGGTCGCCCAAAAACGGCAACAATCAGAAGCCTCAGTAGGAACTCGTTTTATAGCACTCCCGCGCAGCACAGCGCAAGCACTTCGGGACTTATGGAGTCCACCTGGCTCATCCCCGTCGTGATGACGAAAAGCCAATTACAAACGCGCTGAATCGGCGAAGACGTCGGCACTATTGTCTTTACAGAAGTTATCCCCAGACGTATAAGAGTCCGCCCGGCATCGGCTTCTAGATTCCACTTTCGAGAATATATTGAAGGAGATCGAAATGTCCCGGAAGAGTTTGCTTTTCCTTTTTTTTGTCGCGTCGTTTGCTTCTGTTTGCATCCTTTACGCCCAAGAAGGCCTTCAACAGCAAGTCGGCCAGTTGAAGGAATCGATGGCGAAGAACAAGCAGGCCCTCGCGCAATACACATGGGTCGAAACCGTCACGATCAGCCTCAAGGGGGAAGAAAAAAAGCAGCAACATTACCAGGTGCAGATGGGGCCGGACGGAAAGCCACAGAAGACCTCCTTGGATTCGGCGCCCGCGGCACAGCCCCAATCGAGTGGGCGCGGTGGTCGGCTAAAACAAAGGGTAATAGAGAAGAAGAAGGAAGAGTATGAGGACTATGCCGAGCAAATGAAAGCTCTCGCCGGGCAGTATGTACCCCCCGACAAGGATCTAATTCAAGCTGCCTATGCGAAAGGGAACATCTCGATGGCGCCCGGACCAGGAGGCGTGAAGCTCGTTATTCACAACTATGTCAAGCCAGATGATTCCATGACTCTGACAATCGATAAAGAACAGAAGCAGCTTCAAAGCATCCAGATCGCGTCATACATGGATGGGCCGAGCGACGGCATGAATCTCACGGTCAGGTTTGATCGCTTGCCGGACGGGACGAACCACGTCTCCAGCACAACGGTCGAAGGCGTCAGCAAACAGCTTACCGTCGCGACGCAAAACGGAAACTATCAGAAGCGCTGAAAAAGATCGCAAAAGGGAATCGCGGTATCGGGGAGCCGTCGGTTCGCTATTCCATTTCGAACGTCAAATAAGTAAATTTTCCGCCTCTCTCCACGAGCATTGCAGCCGGTTCTCCCGGCTTCAGACTCGTGAAAGCCGCCCGAAGATCGTCCACGGTGGTAATCCGCACGCGATTCAATGTATGAATCACATCGCCCTCGGCCAGTCCTGAATCAACCGCGAGCTGATCAGACACGAGCGATGCCACCGCCACACCTGACGGCATCCGCAGGCCGCCCAAGAACTCGGCCACTTCCGGCGTCACAGTGACTCCGACGATGCCTAGCCTCGCGATAAGGCCCTTCGCCGGGTCAGACATCTCGGAAAGCCTCTGCGGATCGCTGCGAGGTTCCACCACCGCCACATCTGCTTCAAATTTTTGAGTGCCGCGCAAGATTCCGAGCTTCGCGGAACCGCCCGAATTCAACACATACAGACCCAACGTAAAAAGTGGAACATTGTTCACTGGAAAGCCGTCTAGACTGACGATTACGTCGCCCGTCTTCAATCCGGCACGGTCCGCTGGGCCGCCAGGCGCAACGTCGGAAATAATCGCGCCAACGTCCGTCGCGAGTCCCAGGCCGCCAGCCAGTTCTGGCGTCAACGACTGAAGGTCGACGCCAATCGCGCGCCGGCGCACTCGTCCATACTTTCGAATTTCTTCGTATGCGAACCGCACGATGCCGCCTGGGATCGCAAATCCCAGTCCTTCGTTCCCGCCCGACTTTGAATAAATGAACGTGTCGATACCCACCACGTTGCCTTCCACGTCCACCAACGGTCCGCCGCTATTTCCAGGATTGATCGCCGCATCCGTCTGTATGTACACCATCTGATCGTCCGGGTTTTGTTGCCTCAGAACCGAGCTCACCAGGCCGAACGCCACAGAATTCTGCAAGCCTTCCGGGCTGCCAAACGCCAGCACGATTTCACCCTTCTGCACCCGGTTGTAGCGGCCGATCGGAAGCGTAGGAAGGCCGGTTGCTTCTACCTTCAAAACTGCGAGATCGATCAGCTTGCTCACTCCTATAATTCGCGCCGGCAGAATTCTCCCACGTGCCTTCAGCAAACCTTCCGCTTGCGATTCATCGGTTATCGGCGGAGTCAGCGCCACGCGCACACGGTCCGCGCCCTTCACCACGTGAGCGTTCGTTACGATGTATCCGTCCGGATCCACAATTACGCCAGATCCGAGTGCTCGCTCGCGCCCCAACGCGCTCGATGCCTTCTCATCCTCATCGCTCGGCGATCCATAGCCTGTTACAAGCACCTCAACAACCGCTGGCGAAACTCGCTTCGCCAGATCCTGAATGGAACGGCTCATCTGGAGCATCACGTCAGCATCTTTTTGCGCTGGCGGCGTCGAGGGTTGACTTTGGCTCTGCCCAAACGAAGGAATAAAGCATCCGGCCACAAGAAAAGCGAGCAGCGCGAGAGCAGGCCGAACTACCAGGGGGATATTTTTCGCACCGTGATTCATTAAGGTAGTTCTCCTTTCGGCTGCAGGCTGAGTTTCTCAGCGGAATGCACTTCCACCTTGCCCCACGTCACAATCTTCAGATCGAGCACAAAAATCGAGTAAAGCACCGGCACCAGCAGAAGCGTGATGAACGTCGCTACTCCTAACCCGCCAATCTGCGCATAACAGAGCGGCTGCCACAAGGGGCCTCCATGAAGAGCCAGCGGAAAGAGCGCCAGGATCGTTGCGCCCACGGTAATCATCACCGGCCGCAGCCGCACAATACCCGCGTCGAGCAGAGCTTGCTCCAGCGGCTCGCCTTTCTCATGCATCTCCTCAATGAAATCGAAGAGCACAATCACGTGACTTACGATCACTCCAATCAAGCTCGCAATCCCCAGGAACGCCATGAAGCCAAAGGCAGAGCCCATTACGTAAAGCGCGATCAGCGCTCCGGCAACTCCATATGGCGCGGCGGCCAGGACCAGTATCGGCTTGATTGAATGCTTAAATTGAAAGGCGAGCGCCAGAAAAATCATGGTGATCGATATCGCCATCACCACACTCAGGTTCCTGAAGCCATCCACCTGCTTGGCCTGCTCACCGCTCACGATGATCTTGTAGCCGGGTGGCAGCGAAGCCTCCACTTCCTTTAATTTCGGCGCAGCGGGAGTGAATACCTCCGAAGCCAGAAATCCGGGTTGAGTGAAGCTCTGCACGGAAATTGTTCGGAAATGTTCGAGACGCCGGATGCGCATGTTTCGCAGCGTGTTCTCCACCGACGAAACTTCGAGCAGCGGTACTTTGTTGTTCGATTGCGAGGAGTAAACGTAAAGATTCTGAACGTCGGACAGATTTACGCGCTCTTCCATCCGAAGTCGCGCGACCACCGGAATTTGTTGGTCGCCTCGCCGCAAAGTGGTGAGTGACGACCCGCTCAAAGCTGCGCTCGACGAATTCGCCACATCCTGGTTCGTGACGCCCGCCAGGTTGGCGCGGTCCGAGTCCACTTTGAGTGACACCTGAAAGCCTTCCGGTCCCCAATCATCGCGAACGCGAGCCGAAGTAGGAACCGCGCTCAAAATTGCTGTTACCTTGCCCGCAATGGACCGCAACGTCGCGATATCTTTTGCTTCGTCCAGCGCGCTGACGTCCGCAAGTCCGGTAACGCGCAATTCCACTGGATAATCCACCGGATTCGTCTGTAGTTGGCGCACGTCCACACGCGCACCGAGCGCATTCTTCGAAATTGCATCCTGAAACGCGCCTACTAGTTTTGGTGTGTCGTCTTTGTTATACAGCTCGATAATTATTTGTGCGTAGTTTAGCTGCTGCAATTGCGGCGTTACGGAAAACCAAAATCTCGGGCCTCCCCCGCCCTCGAACGTCGTCAACGATTTCAGCACCGGCTGCGGTTTCCCGTCTTTGCCTGGATGCTCTTTCGCATAATTCTCAGCTGTCGCTCGCACCAGATTTTCGACTTGCACGGCGGACCGGTTGGTCACCGTCAGCGGCACATCATTCGGTAGCCAGACGTCCAGGAACGACAGGTACTGCACATCGTCCGGGAAAAACTGCGTCTTCAACCGATGCCCGAAAAATCCCCCTAGAGCCAGGAAGAGCAGCGATACTCCAAAAACAGGCCAGCGGTGATCGATGGCAAATTTTCCCACCCGGTAGTAGAACCCCGTAAATCCGCGTGTTTCGCGTTCCTCCATCGTACTTTCTTCTTTTTTCGACGGGCGCAGCAGGTAATAGGCTAGAAATGGGATAAACGTCATCGAAACAAGCCGCGATGCCACCAGCGCGCAGGTCATCACCACTGGAAGGCTGTACAGAAATTCGCCCGTGGTCCCGTTCAACATCAGAAATGGAAGGTAAGCGACTATATTCGTAATAGTCGCGAACAAAATCGCATGCGCCAGCTTTGTCGGTCCGAGCCACGCAGCGATTACCGGCGGACGGCCATCGTCCAGCGATCGCTTGATCGAGTCTCCGGCCACCACAGGATCGTCCACGAGAAGGCCGAGCGCGATAATCAATGTCGCGACCGACACCTGCTGAATATCAATGCCCAGGAGGTGCGCGAAACCAAACGTCATCGCCAGCGTAATCGGAATCGAAATCGCCATCAGCACTGCCGAGCGCCACTCCCAGAATCCGACGAGCGATACGATCACCACCAGCGCGATCGCTTCGTACAGCGCGTCCATGAAGAGATCGACGTTCTCTTTCACTTGCCGGGGCTGATCGGAGGTGGCCGCAATGATCAAGTCCGCAGGCAACAGTTTCTTGGTCTCGGAGATTTTCCCTTGCACGTGCTCCGCAAACTGCGCGATCTGGTCGCCCCTGCGCATCTGCACAGAAAGCGTCACGGCCCGCGTACGCTGCCATTTCCCGTTTTCGTCCCGCCAGGTGTAAAAATTCAAATAGCGCGCGGGACTTTGATATCCACTGCGGATATCCACCAGATCTCGAAGATAAACGGCCGAGCCGGCGTCTGACGTCCCTACGATTACGTTACCGATGTCGGCCGTACTCGTGAACTCACCCGAGGGATCGACCAGAATATTCTTCGACCCCGCTTCCAGCGCCCCGCCTGGCAGCGTAATATTGCGCGCGTTCAAAATCCCTTTTAGATTTGACGGCTGCAATCCATACGAGGCAAGCCGCTCCTGCGAATAATCCAGGTAAATCTGTTCCTGCAGCACGCCATTTCGATCCACTCGCGAGACTTCCGGCGCCCCCAGAATCGTGCGCGAAAGAAGGTCCGTGTATTGGTCTAATTGGCGATATGTGTATTTGTTTCCTGGCGCGGCTGCGAGTTGCGCGCCAACATGGCTTGGGTCACGAACCACCACGGGAGGCCAAGTGTCGGGATGAATCTCCGATTCGTGTACGTTGAGCTCGAGATAATGTTTGATGTAGGCGTAAATCTCGGAGTCCGTTTTTTTTGTAAATCCATCGACGGCCGCAAATCCGGGACCATTGACCAATTTCGCTTGGCTTAGTACTCCTTGCACTTCAGTGGACTGAACGAATACCCGCACATTTCTTTCCACCGCCTCTTGCGGAACTGTCAGTGGATAACAATAAACCAGTGATACCGGGACGCCGCTGGCTTTGCCGCGCCGCTCTTTGCGCACGCGTTCAAGCACAGTTTCGATCGCGTAGCCGCGCACGGCAATTGCGGTCGGATCCTCCAGCGGGCTCGCAACCGTTAGCATGAGCGCCGCCGTGTCTCCGAAATCGCTGTTGAATTTGATAGGCCCCGCGCCCTGTGGAAGGCTCAAAGAATTCAGCTTCAAGTTCATGTCGCTGAATTCCTTCTTTGAATCCTTCACACTGTCGGAAAGCTGCACCTGGATAATCGAAAGGCTTGGCATCGAGAGCGACTTGATCCCGAAATCGCCGCCCTTCGGCGCTCGTATGTTCGGATTCTCCGCGATGGTCGATTCAATCTGCCGAGTCACCAGCTGTTCTACCTGCTCGGTGGTTGCGCCCGGCCATTGCGTTATTACAGACGCCACCCGCACAGGAATATCCGGATCTTTTCGCTTAGGCATCCGCGTGTATCCATAAATGCCAAGCGCCACAGTGGCCAGCAGAAGAATCCCTGAAACCTGGCGGTTTTCGACGAAGAAACGAGCGGTATTGCGCTCGTTCTGGATGTAGTCCGCGTCGCTCCGGTGTGCCATTCGTTGGTCTCTTCGGTTGCCTGAAGGTCTAGGGAATCACCCGCACCACTTGTCCGTCGTTTACCAGCGTCGCGCCGTTCGAAATCACCCGATCGCCTGGGCTGAGGCCTTTTGTGATTGACACCATGTCGCCATACGTCATGCCCGGCTGCACGATTCGTTGCCTCGCCACGTCCTTGTCACCATCTCGCACTGCGACAAACACGCTGAATCCTTTGTTCGAACCGCTCGGTCCAGAAACGATGGCTCCCAGCGGAACTACCAGCACCGATTTAGTCAGTTTCGCTTGGCCAAGGTCGAGCGTCGCCACCATGCCTGACTTCAACAGGTTATTCGAATTGGGGACCGTCACTTCCACCTGAAACGTCCTGCTCTTCTGATCCGCTTGCGGCGCAATGGCGGTCACCTGGCCATAAAATTCCTGGGGATACGTTTCCGTTTGAATTCCTTGTTTCTTACCTAGCGTCACCGAAGCGAGCACTGTGTCCGGAATTCCAAACACCGCTTTCACGCGTTTGGTATCGCCCATCGTGAAACCGGTCGTACCGGTTCCCACCAGCGCCCCCAGTTCGATATTGCGGCTCAGAATCTGGCCATCCGTCGGCGCGCGCAACTCACAATCGCTTAATGACTGCTGCGCCTGTGCGACAGCCGCCTGCGCCGTGAGGACAGAACCTTGGCTCGAGTCATTCTGCGCTTTCGCAGCATCGTAATCGGACTGCGTCATTGCGTTCGCATTGTAGAGAGCCTGGGCGCGTCCAAAATCCTGCTTGGATTTTTCTGCCCCGGCCTGCGCTTGCTCCAATTGCCCCTTGTACTGCTCGACGGCATGCTGGTAATCCGACTCGCGCACCCGCGCCAGCACCTCTCCCTTTTTCACCCAGTCGCCCTGCTGCAGATTGCGCTCCCGTCCGTCCACGCCCTTCCGCTGCAAAATCGTTGTCACATATCCTGCCGACTTGAACGCAAGATTCACCTGGTCATACGGCACGATGCTCGCCGAATAAGTCACACCTTCCGGCCCGGAATATTCCTGCACCTCTGTGACCGTCACTGGAATGGGGGCCTTCTCCTGCGGTTTCTGCGCGGACTCGCACCCGGCTAGAACGCACGCGACCAGTAAGCAATGAAGTGACGCCAGGCTGCGGCGGTGCCTTCGTAGTCTTTGCATCTAATCCTCGCCCAACGATTTTTCGAATTCCGAACGCGCGCTCCAGAAGTTGGATAGCGCCTGCTGATACTGTGCCTCTGCCTGCGCCATGTTCGCTTGTTCCGTTTGTAACGTGCTGAGCAGTGTAGCTTTCTGCTTGTACTGCTCCATCACGACCTGCAGCTTTTGCTTCTCCGCGTCCTCTCCAAGCTGCGCCGCTTTCAAGCCCGCCCTCGCCTCTCGCAGTTTTCGAAAACGGTTGTCCAGATCAATCACCACTTGGCTCTGCGTCTCGGTCAAATTCAACTGGCTCTGTTCGATATTTCTCTGCTTCTCATCCATTAAATGGCGCTTATAGCCCCAGTCGTAGACATCCCATTTGAGCGAAATCCCCAGGGAATTCACAGCGGACGGAAATCCCTGGATTGTGAAGGGTGAAAAAAAAAGGTACTGAATCCCCACCTCGGGAATGTACTGCGCTTTCTGCATGCGCCGCGCGTACACCGCCTGGTCAATCTTGAATTGTGCCTGTCGAATCTCCGTGCGGTTCGCCAGAGCCGTCTTGCGCGCCAGTTCCAGATCCTGTTCCTCGGGAAGCGCTTCCGGCACACCCCCCAGCTGAAACTCCGTCCGGATATCCCGTCCCATCAGGTCGTTCAGATTCTCTTTCTGCGTCTCCAGCGTGTCTTGCAGCGTGATCACCTGCAATTCCGCCTGAGCCAGCTGCGCTTTCACCCCTGTCGACTGATACTGCAGCGCGGTTTTCTCCTGCAAATATTGTTCAGTAGTCCGGTCCACTTCCCGCAGCGCCTTGAAGTTTTCCTGCGCAGCTTCGAGCGCGCTCTGCGACTGCAACAGCCCGTAATAAGCCTCTTTCACCGAGTTCGTGATCTGCTGCCGCTGCTGGCGCAATTGTTCCTCGCTCAATTGCTTCCCCACTTTCATCAGTTGAATATTCAAATGCGCGCTATAGAGCTGCGAGAGCGGCTGATAAGCCTGAATGAAAGCCAGCGCAGAGAATTTTGGTTCCGTCGTAATTACGGTGTTTTGCGCTGGCACCTGCGACCCGTTGACCGTCCCGAGCGCGTTTTGAGGAATGTTAACGTTGATCGCCTGCAGCAGCCCGGAGCCTATCAGTTGCACGTTGAACTGCGGATAGCGCTGCGTCTTCGCAGCCAGAATTGCGTCGTTCGCGTATAGCACGCCCTGAATTGAAATCTTGATCGACCGGTTATTTTGCTGCGCTTCGGCGATCGCGCCCGTCAGGGTCAGGACGCCTCCCGAATCCTTCGGTGCCTCCTGCGCATAGACACGGGCAGCCGTCAAAAGAACCAAAACGGCCGTAAAGAAAAGGCGGGGCATTCAGACCGCACTCCCTCGTCTGCTGGGACGCAAAATTCGCCGGCGCGGGCGATTCCCTCAGATTCCTAATTTCAGTTGGATGGCTCGCGGAATGTATACCGCCGTGCGCGACCCTGTCAATCGAAACGGCCATTTCCAACGAGCGCTAGAAATTGATTGCGGCACGCGTGGCATCAGCGACATACTTCATCCCCAGCGCCGACGACATCCAGCACATTTCTAGATCAAATCGTTTCGCGTTTAACTCAAAAGAACTGATTCCAAACAAAAAGAAGCGCCACACGGCGCCCGAAAGAAAAACCCGGAGGAAATAATGAAAAGCAGAATAAGCGTAGGAAAAGTCCTGGCGCTATTTATTTTTCTCACCGTCGTCGCAAGCGCCGCCTCAGCTCAGGACAAGCCCGCAAATGTCGCCGGCAGCTGGACCATTAATGTCAGCGGTGACACAGGCAACGCCAAGCAATCCATGACGTTGGCGCAAGACGGCGGCAAAATCACCGGCACCTTCAAAGGTCCGCGCCAATCCGGCACGATCGCTGGCACCGTCGACGGCAACAACATCAAATTCCACGTCACCGCAGGCATTCCGCTCGATTACACCGGCACAGTCGACGGCGATTCCATGTCCGGCACGATGAGCGGTCGCGGCAAGACCGGCGACTGGAAAGCGGCTCGCGCAAAATAATTCCGCGCCGCACGCGCATCTCGCGCAAGAGGATTGCTACCGAATCTGCGCGATACGCCCAGTAGTAGGGAAGCGCTTGAATTGCTCCGAGTCGTGTCCGGGCACCACACGATCCGCAGAACCCGCAAGCGTGATCATACGAGCCTGCTGCGCAATGTTTCCCGCCGCGTCCGACGGATCAAACGTAGCGCCCGAGCTGTGTGTTCGAAGGTTCTCGTAGAGGTAACAATTGTCGGAGGCCAGCACATATGGCTGCTCCCCACCGACTCGAATATATTGTGAAGCGAACGTGTGCCGCGACCCGGTGTACGCCCGAATCCCGGGAATGATTTCCACGTCATCTCCATCCACGAATCGCAACTGCCCGCGCTCATTCCGGCGCACCAGCTCCAGCACATCTTCCGGCTCGATTCCGCCATGTTTTCCGCCCGGCTGCCACGCCGCGCCCGAATAATATTCGTACTCAGCCTTCTGAATCCAAATTGTCGCCTTCGGAAACAAATCGATTCCGTCCATATGATCCCAGTGCGCGTGGCTGATAATGATGTCCGTCACACTATCCGGCTCGATCCCCGCCTGCTTCACCGCTTGATCGGGCGAAAGAAAATCGCTCAAGCCGTACTCCTCAATCCATTTCTGGCGATGGCAACCGCTGTCAAAAAGAATCGTCCGGCCCCCGCCCTGGATCACCCAGAAAATCATCGCGATGTCTATCGTCCGATCTTTCGGTGCGCTGGTTACGAGTTCAGCGAGAGGGAACTTCGCGAGGTTCGCATAACGTATGGCTCGTATCGTGTAGTTCGGTTCTGCTGTTGCTTGCGAAGCAGTAGGGAATCCGCCAACTGAAATGCCGAGCCACGCAGCTAGAAAAACGCCAAGCAAGCCGACAACTAACCCGAAGGATATTCGGCCCCAGACTCCTCTCCTCATCTCACGATCACCCGTCGCGGCTCCGTTCGCACTTTGTCGCGCCTACGTACCGAATCGAACGGCCGCTCGAGCCTTGGCCTTAGCAGCTTCTTCCTCTCGATTTTTCGGTGTTGCAGTCGTCTCGAGCGATCGCAAAAGGCGTCCGGAAATTTTCGCGATTTCGTCCACCGCGCCGTCAAACGCAGCCTCATTCGCCTGCGACGGCTTGTTGAAGCCCGTTATCTTCCGCACGAATTGCAGTGACGCAGCCCGCACCTCGTCAGGCGTCACCGGCGGATCAAAGTTGAATAGTGTTTTGATATTTCTGCACACGGAAAGCTCCCAAAATCAGATTAAGAAGACTGCGTATCATCAGCACGCCGCTTCTCACTTCGCGTTACTACATCGCGGCCGCTCGGCGCTTTGTCACGGCCTCGCAACCTACATCCTCATTCCGTACCGCCCGCAAGCCTCGAACACAGATAGCAGATGCGACATCCCGAGCAAATCGCGCACCGCCTTGCTCATGTTGCAAACCTCCAGCTTGCTACCGGCGTTCCGCGCCGAAATATACAAGCCCACCAGCGTTCCCACCCCGGAACTGTCCATGAACGCGACCTCGCCGAGATCGAGAATAATCCGCTTGTGGTTTGGAATCAGTGGTTTCACTTCAGATTTCAGATTTTGTGCGTACTCCATCGTAAGTCGCCCCGCGCATTCCACCACCATTGCGTCTTCAAGCGCGTAGCATTTGATCGTCAGTTGATGGAGCGGGAGGCTGGGAGTTTCCGCTGTCATCATTCGCTACCTTGCCGTCGCAGCTTTCGCTTCGTCGGCGCGAACCACCGGCACATCCACCAGATGCTCGGAAATAAACCACACCTGCAGCTCGTTCGTGCGAATAATATCGCTCACAATCAAATCATTCGTCCCGTCGTCCCCCGCATCGCTCGCCTGCTTGGCCATCGTGCGCGCTTCCTTCAAAATAATCTCGTGCGCTTCAAGCAGACGCGAAAGCTGCACCGGCACTTCCTCGCGCCCTCGCGGTGGCCGGGGAATAATAGTCGTCTCCGCCACGTCCGCGGCCATCGCCAGGCTGATTGCGCCCAGCAGCTGAATCCGCTCCGCGATTTCGTCCACCAGTTCGTCCTGCTCCCCATGATGCTTGTCGAAAAGCAGATGCAGTTGATAGAACGTATGACCCGCCACCTGCCAATGATGTTTCTTATACATGTCGCGGAGCGTCATCGTGTCCGCAAGCAGCTGATTCAAATTCTCGGCGCTCTTCGCGCACACTTTTTCGTCCAGCGCGATCGGCAGCTTCGCAATCTTGCCGTACGGCTGAATCTCGCGCGCGTTCTGATGCAGAATCGGCTCAGACCGCCGCGTCCCCTCGGAAAGTTGGCTGTAGCTCGGACCGCGCTTGTCGCCCTTATCGTTCTTCGATGCCATGTCAAACCCTCCTCATCATTTTGAAATCCTCAATCTCTCGGAATCTTCCGAACGCCCTATGAACGCCGCGCCATCAGCGACGCACCGAAACCGCTCGATCACGATTCACCGCCCACGATTTCACCGCCTATGATACGCCCGGCAGAGATATCCAAGAAGCTGTCCGAAGCCGCAGCCGCGCCTGGCTTATTTCGGCGCGCCGCTAGCTTTCGCAGCGATCAGATTAAACCCTTTGGCCTTCGCCTCCTGTGCGAGCGCATTCAAAGTCACCCGCGCCTTGGCCGTCTGCCCAGCTTTGCGCTCGATCTCGCCAAGCGCCAACCGCGCTTCGAACGCGATCGCCACAAGTCCTGCCGCGCGCGCTTCCTTCTCGACCGACGCGAGTCCCGTCAGCGCCTCTTCTGTTTTTCCCAACGCCGCATCAATTCGCCCGTTCGCAATCGCTGTCATCAATTTCAAATTCCGGTCGTTCGCCTGCTGCGCCAGGTTCGTCGCCTGCTCGATCTGCGTTCCCGCCCCAGCCGTATCGCCCAAATCGAGCAACGCCAGCGCAAGCGTTCCCCGTCCCTGTGCTTCCCCGCCCACGTCTTTCTCGCTCGCCAGTTCCGTTACCGCATCCTGCGCAAGCTTCTTCGCATCCTCTGGTTTCTTCTCTTCAAGCGCCAAAGTCGCCAGCGAAATCTGTGAGTAGGCCGCATCGCCCTTCTGTTCCAGCGATTGCTGGGTCTTCAGTGCATCTTGATAACTTTGCCGCGCTTTCAAGAGATTTCCCTGAGCGACTTGCACATCGCCTAGGCTACTCTGCGATCTCGCCTCACGCCCAGCGTCATTCATCTCCGACCGCATGCGAAGCGAACCTTCACAACTCTTAAGCGCTCGATCGAGTGCACCGCTCTGGAGTGAGACCATGCAAAGGTTGTTCAGAGCGAGAGACTCGGTTCGCTTATCCGCGATGTCATGCGCAAGCTTGATTGATTCCTCGAACAGTCCTTCTCCACGTCGCGAATCTCCTAACTTGTAGAGGACGATAGCGAGGTTCTGCTGCGCGAGCGCTTGCCCGCTCTTGTCGCCACGGTCGCGAGCGGCCCCAATACTATCCTCGTACGCTTTCCTGGCCCCTACCAGATCGCCCTGATCGTTCTTGATGTTGGCAATGTTCGTCAGCGCCCCCGCCTCGTCCAATTTATCTCCAATGGTTTGGGCGATTGCTGCCGCCTGCTCGTACAGAGGGCGAGCCGCGCCAGTGTCCCCTTGGCTGTAGTAGGCATTCGCAATCTGATTCGTGGCACGAGCGATCCCAAGCTGATCTCCGGACTGCGTGTTCAGTTTGCTCGCCTCTTCGCACAGGGGCTTGGCGTCCGCAGGGCTTCCCAGGTACATCGTTGCCCAACACTGAAAGACCCGGGCGCGTGCAAGCAAGAGATTCGATCCCAGCGATTTGGCTTTTTCCGCAGCGGAGTTTGCAGCCGAAAGCTGCTCGCGGTAATTTGCGAGAAATTGTTGCGCTTCGGCTCTTAGCAAGTCCATCTGCGCCTGGGGGCCGAGTGGTAGATCTCGGCCGCTAAGTTGTGAGAGCGTCGTCAGCGCCGCCGACGCCTTGCCGGCTCCGATTTGGGCTCTGGCCAGGAGTAGCCCATATTCGGGGTCGTCGCTGAAAAGTGTCCACAGCGACGAGTACTGCTCGATTGCTTTGTTCCAATCGCGGCTCATCTCAAAGTATCGGCCGCTGATAATCCCGCGCGATTCAGTCGACATTTTCCCGGCCAGATCAAATGCTTTTTTTGCCTCCCGCTCCGCTTTCGAGTCGTATCCTAGATCGGACCATGCCTCCGCAAGCAGGCTGTGGGCCTGTGCGAAATCAGGATCGGCGCTTATGCTCTTCTCGAGCAGCTTTGTTGCGGCCAGCACCTCGAAGTTCCTTAGTTTCTCTCTCGCTTCCGAGAAGTATTTCAACGCGTCACTGTTCGTCGAAAAAGCTGAGTCCATTCGCGATTCTTCGGAAACGCTCAATTCCACGCCCAGCCTGGCGCGAATAAGTTTTCCCGCGCTCACCGCCATGTTGTTCAGTTCCGATTCACTGCCATTCCTCTGAACGGAACCGATGCTTTCGTCATCCGCAGTCCGAATCAGGTGAATGTTCCAATCAACCGTGGACTGGCCGGGTGTTCCGCCCACGCGATACGAGCCCGTCACAAGCACGTCGCTTCCCAGGTATTTCGCAATCTTTTCTACCTGCTGTTTGTTGAGCGACTCGGAAATATCGCGAATGCCCAGGCTTTGTCTCATTTCATCCACCCGGCTCGGTTGAATGAATCGAATCTGATCGGTATCCAGCTGCGACCACAGGCTGTCGGCCAGCATTTCGCCCAGCACGTTGGCGCTTTCCTGTCCGGAGAGGTTTTGAAAACCCAGGATTGCAACCGATGTGCGAGCCTTCTCCCCTGCGGGAGTCAACTTGCTGGTCTGCTGTGCGCGCCAGAAGTCGTGTTTGTACCCCGCGTAGCCCAGCGCACAAAGAACAAGAACGATGGCTGCCCCAGCAGCGAGATAAATTCTTTTCTTCTCGTTGGCGGAACCCTTGCGCGTTCGCCGCTTCGGCAACAATACCTCGTCGCCTTTCAGCACCTTTATCAGTTCGTCGGTTCTCGCAAACCGCTCGCTTGGCTCGCGCTCGAGGCATCGCAGGATTCCGCTTTCCCAACCAGGGTCAACACTCGGAACGTGCACCCGCGGCGATGGCGCAGGCTCGCTCAGTCGCTTGAGCGCAGTCGAAAGCGGATTATCGGCGTTGAACGGAACCGCCCCTGTCAGCATCTCGAACATCACTACGCCCAAGGCGTAGATGTCAGTCGCAGGCGTGATCGTTCCGCCGTTCAATTGCTCGGGTGCCATGTACGCAGGCGTGCCGACCACCTCTTGCGTCCCAGTGAGCGAGAGCCCGGAGGGAACAAGCCCGTGCGCCAATCCAAAGTCGGTGATCACTGCCCGCACCCCGCCCGGACTGTGTTCCGACGGAACCAAAATCACGTTGCTGCTCTTGAAGTCCCTGTGGACCACACCCACTCGGTGCGCGGCATCGAGACCGGCCGCCATCTGCTCCACCAGTGGAAGCGCTTCGCCCTCCGTCATTTTCCCGCCACGATGAATTCGGTCCCTCAACGTTTCGCCAGCCAGTAATTCCATGCTGACGAACATCGTTTCGGTCGTTCGCCCGTCCGGGTGTGTGTCAATGTGCCGGAACACGTCGAACGTCCGGCAGACGTTGAGGTGCGTCACCTTTCTCGCAAGTTGGATCTCACGCTTGAATCGTTCTGCGCTCCGATCCTCCTCCGCGAATTCGAACCGAATGGTTTTCAACGCCACTCGCTCATTTAATTCAGTGTCTTCCGCCTCGTAGACCTCTCCCATACCGCCTCGCGCCACAAATCGGACGATCCGGAAGCGCCCCGCCAGCAACTCACCTTTAACGAACGAAGAAATCCGTGGGGAGAGTCGGTCTTGTGTGGCCCGCGCGTCGAAGCTGTAACCGGACGCGGTTCGGTCTTCACCGGGAGGCGAGCTCACTCCTAGCGTTTCCTGATCGGGGTTGTCCGGTTTGGGGTCGTCCATGAAGGGAGTCTCGGAAAGTTTTGCAATTATGCCACAGGCGCCTCCGAAAACTCGTGGCTCTCGATAGGGGGCGACGAAGGCTTCTGTTACCGCCAGACGTGCCTGTCAGCGTCATCGCGACGCTCAAACGCAGCCCGATGTGCAATGATTTGGACGAAAAGCGAAATCCTGTCGCCCCACCACAGGCCTTTCGACCGATGGGTCGCTCAAACTAAACAAAATAAGTCGTTCCATCTTGGGAAAGCAAATTGCTGCATGTTTTAGCGGAGTAAAGCGTCCAGCCGCTCGCTCCAAATATTGACCTCTCAAAAATCCAACCCTGGGAAAGAACTATGACCTTTCAAGCACGGCTGCTGTTTGGTTTAGCGCTTCTGTTGTTTTCCGTCGCTCCGGTCTGGGCGAGCCGCACGGAAGTCGGCGCCTCTGGTTACGGCGATACCGATCCGAATTGCGTAAACCTTATGACGAATTGCCAGTCCGCCACTCAGTTGAGCAACACGGTGGCAGGTAGCACGGTTTTCTCATTCTCGTTCGTCAGTCAAGGCGGCAATCCCGCCACAACCCTGTTTGCATTTCAGATTCCCGATACGATCACTCCTGGCTCGGTTCTCACTCTCACTTTTCCGAGTCTTGCT
>Ga0210401_10001219_pt1 | contig 30229 bp, 25 predicted proteins | sample IncBWH32MmetaG_FD_150866 | JGI IMG/M metagenome (GOLD analysis project Ga0210401, IMG submission 150866) | Forest soil microbial communities from Barre Woods Harvard Forest LTER site, Petersham, Massachusetts, United States - Inc-BW-H-32-M | ecosystem: Environmental > Terrestrial > Soil >...
TCCGTCAGCGAGGAGAGTGTCAAAAGCTACGTCAGAAGCATTCTGGCCAAGCTCGGCGCCAATGACCGGACGCACGCCGTGACGATCGGGCTAAAGCGCGGAATCATCGGACTTTAGCCTCGCGGCCTTTAGCCTCAAAAGAGGGGTTCGGAATTACCTTTGCAGGGTATCGAACCATCGTGCGGACTGCGTACGATAAAAAAGGGAACCTCTGCAGCGTCGATTCTCAACCTTTCCCGATGGCTGGCCGGGCGCCGGTCTCTTGCTACTACGTGCTAGCGTGAGCTTGCCCTTAATCTATTGGGCAGTAGCAGACCTGTATCGCTCGATCGCGGGTGCCACATTCGTTTTATCGGGAGTTTTGTCGGACGTGGTCGCAGGAATGGCGGCGTTGGTCCTGCTTACAGGGTTGTGGACACGGTTTACAGCAGTGGTAATTGCAATCTACGAGCTGTGGATCGCTTTCTCAGCCGGTCTCGCGCCGACGGGTGAACAGTGGATCCACATTCTATTAGCCGCGCTGAGCGCCAGCGTGGCAATGCTCGGGCCGGGCGCATGGTCGATTGACGCTCGCCGTTTCGGAAGAAAGGTCTTCGATATCGGGGATCGCAGCGAAACGCACGACGACTCCGTCTAAGTCGGGACAATTGGCGCCGCGCTGGCGATGCTCCGGCCTGGAGCTTTCTCCGTCGATGCCCGCCTGATCGGAAGAAACCGCCTGATTCGGGATACGCTCAATTCCCCCTAAAGAGTTACTCCTCGCTTAACTATGCAGGCAACTGTCCGGCTCGAATTCGGGTTGGCGGCCGACGGGAAAGGTTCCACAATCAGTCCATGAGTTAGAGGAGAGACCAATGACCAAGACTGAAATGAACCGATTTCGAGGGATTCTAACTGCCAAGGTTGCTGAACCCGGGCGCTTCACTCGCCACCGCGAGGGGATCACGGTTGAGAGAAGCGCCGATCAATTGGACGAGATCGAGGCGGCTTCGCAACGCGCACTCGCGGTGTGCAACCTCGATCGTGAATTTAACCGACTTCGAGACGCTCGCGAGGCCCTTCGCCGTATCGAGGAAGGTAGCTTCGGGATATGCCAGGGGTGTAATGAAAACATCCATCCAAAACGGCTTGCCGCCGTACCGTGGGCTCAATTCTGTATACGGTGCCAGGAAGCCTTAGACGGCAATCTTGAAGAGATTCAAGCGCCAAGCGGCGATCCGCTCGGTCGAGCCGCTTGAGGCATCACAAGGCAAAACGTGGAAGTTAGCTAAGCAGAGCCTGGACACGTGATTGTCGAAAATATAGCGGACGAAAGGAATCAGGTATGGCGGCACAAACAAGCTGGCTAGGAGAAGCGCCCGTAGTCAACCAGAGCGTATCCATTGAAATCGAGGATGCGCCGTTGGCGAAAATCGGGGGACTGGACGAGAAAACCCTGGACCTTCGCAACGAGGTTCTGTCGACGTCCATGTTCGAGGAGATGGTCGGTTCTTCCGACGCGATCTGCGGCGTGACCGCGCAGGTGATGAGAGTTGCTCCTTGCGATGCCACTGTTCTGATCACCGGTGAGAGCGGCACAGGAAAGGAGTTGATCGCTCGGGCGATTCACAGGACGTCGCGTAGATCCCAATCGGTTTTCACAAAGATGAATTGCGCTGTTACCCCTCCGTCGCTGATAGCGGCCGAGCTTTTCGGCTACGAGAAAGGCGCCTTCACCGGCGCCAATCAGCGTCATGCCGGGCGTTTCGAAGTCGCGAACCACGGGACGATTTTTCTTGACGAGATCGGTGAGATGCCGAGCGAAACCCAGGTCGCCTTGTTGCGGGTGCTTCAGGAACGCGAGTTCGAGCGCGTTGGAGGCACTCACAGCATTCCAGTCGACGTGCGTGTAATTGCCGCTACAAACTGCGATCTGCCATCGGCAGTTCGTTCCGGGAAGTTTCGTCTGGATCTGTTCTACCGGTTGAACGTCTTTCCAATCCATGTCCCGCCTCTTCGTGAGCGCCCGGAAGACATTATATTGCTCGCCAAGTATTTCATCGAACGCTACGCTGCTAAAGAGGGCAAGAGGATTCGAAGGGTAGAAAAGCGCACAGTGGAGCTTCTAGAGGGTTATGACTGGCCTGGCAATATCCGGGAGCTTCAAAATGTCATAGAACGAGCCATGATCTTCTGCGACTCGGACACATTCTTTGTGGAGCAGGCGTGGTTGCGGCGTGAAGCAGAGCCTCCGGTCAGCCTGCAGCCGTCTCTGATGAACCAGGAACGAGAACTCATCGAAGCGGCGCTGGCGGAAACCCGCGGCCGCATTTCGGGTGCGGATGGAGCTGCCAGGAGGCTGGGAGTTCCGCGGACGACACTGGAATATAAGATCAAGAGCTTTCGCATTGACAAATACCGGTACCGGGTTGAAGGTCGCGAGTTGTCATCTAAGTGGTGATCTTCGTATAGCGAGGTTAGGCGGCACAAACAAGCTGGCTAGGTGAAGCGCCCGCAGTTGTCGCCCTCTACTTTTGAGGACAGGATCAAAGCTTTGAAAATCGATAAATTCCTCCGATCTTAAAGCAACGGAAGGGGGAGGATACCCAGACCTGCGTGGAGCGATTGTCTCAGGCGGCTGCTGGCGAAAAGCTCGGACCGTTGTCGAAGAAATATCTCCGCCGACCGACACGGGATCGCCCTTGCTGAACTCGCTTTTGAAGCGCCGGTTACGTGGCCATTAGTCGCCGTTTGTGAGATTCCGCCAAACAGCATCGTTCCAGAACTTCAAACTTCCTGAACAGGTCGCTTCAGTTTTCGCTACTTTTAGCCAAGCGTTGCGTTTTTTCGTCGCTCTCGCCCCCGCCGGTGACCGCTACAGTGACCGCTACCAGAACGGAAATCCGCGTACGATTCGGCACAAAGCGGACATCGGCTTTCCTATAAGTGAAAGAAACGAAATCGGGCTGACGCGAGCGTACAAAGAACCTCCTAATTCGGGACCAGGAGGCCCGTGCAACTTAATGCACCTGAGGTTTTCTGCGGTTGCAACTAGGGATCTTTAGCGAGCTTATTTCCGGCGGCCCGGATGGTGGCGATTCCAGGTGAGAGTTCGTTCGCACGCAACAGGGCAATGGAGCGCCCGGGTGCCTGTGCCGAAACTCGCCTTGGGCTTTTGGCACAGCAATACGAGAGCATTAAAGGTCGTCGTCGTGGCAAAGGACCATGCTGAGAGCGGTGATCACATGGCGTGTTGGCCAGAGCACGTCTCGAAATTGTCGAATGCGTGCGACCGATAACATAACATATCATAAGGCAAATTCAAAAATCAAAAAAACTCCCAGCAACAGTCGTGTGAGTTGCCGTCTTGAAGATCCGCGCCCCCAATTCAGGCTTGTTGTTCTCACCTTTCCTTTACCGGAAAGAATCACTTAGGACGCCAGCGTACACCTCCGGGAGGTCAGCGCGAATTGACTTCCGGCCGATCACAATCCAGGTCTTGGTGTGATTGCTTCCCTTGTCTCGATTTGAGTTTTCGGCGGCGCGCAGCTTCCCGGATACACCCCAGCTGACCGCAGTAGCTTTCACGACCCAAAGCTGGTTTCCGATGCGGCTCAAACTGGCGACCACATATTGAACACAGGTACATCTTCTTACGTTGTGAAACGGCCAGTGCTAACTCGGCCGCGAGCTTCGCAATTAGGTCAGCTCCGCTGAGGCTCAGCTTACCGTCCAGATCACAGATCCAAGGTCGAAATCTTCCTAAGCTCATCAATGCCCTTATTGCCTCCAGCAGAAAGGTTTCGTTGTACTCAGAGCCCTGTGAAAGGCGCGTCGGTAATACTTCCTGATAGAGGCACATCCAATCTTCGTGTGTACCGTGTCTTCCAGCTTGGAAGCTCGCAGCTATATCGAGAATTGCACGACACTGGCGAGAGAAGAACCTCCAAGTTTCGAGCGGTTCCCACTTTAGTCGTGAACAGATTCGAGGAACTAGTAGCTCATCTGGTCTGCGGACTCGAACTCCCGCCTTCTCAAGCAGCCGCTGAAGGTGGAGGTCGACTGGAGGAGGCATTCTCAGCCGGTACCGGGCGAGGTGATAATGTCGGTAGGGCATATTGTGTTCACAGATGTTTAAGCTTCCCCAAACTTTGGCATAGCCCAGAATCTCTTGATCGGTGGCTGAGTGCAGCCCCGCAAACGACCGCAACATATCCTTTTGGTGCCGCGCCCCATCCTTCGGATCTGGTTGGACCACTCCAGAGGTCATAGGCCAATCATAAAGGGCGATTCCCTCAATGACTCGATCTGGCTTTCGCATTTTCCAAATCAGGTACCGCTCGAAAATGTGCACGCTCTCTGCCGGAGGTAGTTCCTGCAGATTAATCGGCACGGATCGCGTGAGCACTCCATCAGTCGGCAGTAAGTCGCCTAGTTGCCACAGCGTAGACGCTCGGTCACGTTGAATCACGTTGAAATCCTTGATGTCTTTCGAGTTTACAGCAACGATAGTTGCAGTGGAAGTAATAAGCATTCATCACAAGCGTTTGAAACTCAAGATCTCGCAGAGCAGACTGGCAGCGTTATCCGGCGTGAGCCGATTTCGAATCTGTCTGTACAAACGCGGCGATCTTTTGCTCAGCCAGGCCGAGCTTAACCGCATCGATGAGGCTATACGCAATGAAGCGCAGCGTATTCAGGCCGAGGCTCAAGAAGTAATCGATCTCTTAGTGTAGGAGGCAGGTCGAAGAGCGATGAGTGGAACGAGACAGCCGGAGCCGATCCTAGTCGACCCGCACTACTCGCCCCAATTCTACGCGGAACTGTGGGGAATCAGCCCCTCTACGGTCGTCCGATGGTTCCAAGATAAGGATGGCGTACTGAGGGCCAGGAAGGCTTCGAAGAATGGCAAACGCACGCGGATCGAATTACGCATTCCGTTTTCGTTGGCGATGCGCGAATACCGTGAGCGCACGCGATCGGAGATAGAATGACTGCCATGCTTACAATTCAAAGACGACACTCGAAAAAGTGCCGAATAAACACCAGGAAAACAGCAGCGCGAAACAGACGCAAGTGTCGATGCCCAGTTTGGGCTTGCGGCATGGTAGATGGGAGAAGGGTACGAATTTCCCTCAAGACTCGCGATCTCCAGCGGGCTGCCCGACGACTAACCGAAATGGAAGACCGCTTGTCTGGTAAACCGCGGAAGACGATCATTGACGCGGTCAGCGCTTTTCACGGCCAGCATGAGAACAACGGAATTGAAACAAAACGTAGGTACAAACGCGTCTTGCGCTACTTCGTCGAGTTCTGCGGGAGCTACCCACTGACTTACGTGGACCAGGCCGACGTCGAAGCAATGGACAGTTATGCTGTCACTCGGAACACGCTCAGATCGTGGAACAAAGATGTCGAGTTATTGGTGCAACTCTTCGAGTTCTGCCGGGACCGCGGTTGGACGACCAAGAATCCCGCGAGGGCTTTACGGATTCCAAAGTTGGAGGCAATTGATGTGGTGCCGTATACACGCGACGAGGTCGTAAAGATCATTGCCGCTTGTGACGGGATCGGCAGGAATAGTTACGAGCGCCGGCGTGCACGCGCGATGACGCTCGTCATGCGGTACGCCGGCCTTCGCATCAGTGACGTCGTGACACTGTCGCGAGAGCACATAAAAGGTCGCCGCCTCGAAAAACGTGCGGTGAAGAACAAGAAATTGATCCGTGTGGAATTACCTTCAGCGGTAATGGAGACACTCGATCTTCTACCACCGCCGAAAGCGGCGGCAGAAGACAACAAACGATTTTTTTACAGCGACACGACCGGTCTGCGGACCCTCGTCAAAGCAGCATGGCGGACCATGAACGCTGTGTTCAAGCGGTCTGGCGTAGTGGGAGCGCACCCCCACCGTTTCCGCCATACGCTAGCATCCGAGCTACTAGGGAAGGGTGGGTCTATCGAGGAACTTGCAGGTATCCTCGGGGATAGCTCCGCCACTATCAGCCGTTACTATGCCAAGTGGACCCCGGAATACCAGAGCCGCCAAGATGCTCTGATCCGGACAATCCACGGCACAAATCTGGCACAGGCGGAAGAACAGGCGAGTAACTAGTGATTAGAAAGAAGTTAGAACGGTGGCCAGGGACGGAATCGAACCGCCGACGCCAGCCTTTTCAGGGCTGGACTCCTCCGTACCTATCGCATTGAATCTATAGCATCAAGATTGCTTCAGTTGTCCCTAGACCCCCAATTTTTTGGGACAGTAGTGGGACAAAAATTCTGGCCGGTCGAGATTTGCCTACCCCACACTCCCACTCCGTTTTTACCTCAATGCGCTTTTATTGGCGAGGTGATCAATGGATGCTTTGTCTCTCAGCGTCCACGTCGCGTACGCTTTTAGAACCTTCTGTACAACTCCGAATGCTGATGATAACGCTCTGCTCTCCGGAGTAAGAGATTTCACACACCTCGGCCTTCACCGGGGTCTGCGGAAGGGCGATTCCGCGGGAGTATCAAGATGAGGGTTGCGCTCTATACCCGCGTCTCGACCCAAAACAAGGGCCAGGAGACAGCCAATCAACTCCTACAGCTCCGAGAATGCTGCCACGTCCAGAATTTGTCGATCATTGTGGAATACGAAGACCACGACTCGGGAGGGAAATCCGAACGCACTGCATTTCAGCAAATGTTGCGCGATGCGGCGGTAAGAAGGTTTGACATCCTTTTCTTTTGGTCCCTAGACCGACTAACAAGAGAGGGTACCTTGGCCACTCTCAAGTACCTGGAACTGTTGGAGAGCTACGGCGTTCGTTGGCGCAGCCTCACCGAACCATGGATTGATAGTGCCGGCCCTTTCCGCGATGTCATCATCAGTCTGTTGGCCAGTCTCGCCAAGCAAGAGCGAGTTCGTATCTCAGAACGAGTGCGTGCTGGGCTGACGCGGGCGAGACAGTATGGAACTCGCAGCGGAAGATCCATTGGCAGGCCGCGATCGATGTTCAATCGAGATCGGGTCCTTGAGCTTCGAAGGCAGGGACTCTCTTGGCGCAAGATTGCGAAAATCATCGGCGTGAGCCCGACGACTGTTCGCCGTGCCTGTCAGGGCCCAACTGACACGCGATAGCCGTAACAAAACCCTGCTGCAAGTTTTTAGCAAGGGCTCCCCGATCGCCGCAGCCAGGCGAACTCCCTGCTTTCAGGGAACCGTTCCGAAAAACAGTTTTATTCCTTTTGACACGCTTTCATCGGTTGCATTCGGCAGCGGACGACTCCCCGTCTGAGTTTGTGCACCGAAACGGAACCCTTTTGGTGCGTGAGCTGAACCGCGGCACATCTTCTGCCTTCAGACTTGACAACCATGCATTTGATAATGGTTCGGTTGATTAGCGCCAGTCCTCGGCAGGAGTTCGGTATATGGACATTATAGTAGGCTTCACGAGACCTGATGGGCCTCTAATGTGCCCGTGACGCCCATTGTATTGGAGTCGGTGAAAATGGCAGGTGGCGACTTAGCACTCAGAGGAATGTTCACGCCCGTGACAATGTCACCATAATTGGGTCGAGCGCACGTCCACTGGTGTCGGTCGATAGGCGAAGGATAATGGGACCTTCGTTTGCCCAATCTCGATTCGCTGAACAAGGACGCGAATAATCTCCCGTTTGGTTGTCTAGTCTGCGTCCCTGAGTTCGTTTTGCAAGTGGCTCGATATTTCCCAAAAGGCGGCTCCTATCCTAAGCGCGCCTGCCTCACAAACCCGTTTCATGCGGATCGATCCACATCTGATTCGGGTGATTCGGAATCAGATCGGTCTTGCCAGCCAATCGCGGGACCCAGAAGCTGTGGTCGGTATCGACGGAAAGCAAAGTCAGAAACGTGGGTGTGGGGTGGGCCGGATCGCTGACCGGCACATACTCCCACCAATACTGATGGCCAGTGACAATCACTTCGAGCGCTCCGGGAAGACGCGGCGCATTTTGAACCGCGAGGATAACGCGTGTCGCCGCCAAGAAGAGCGCCACCACAATGAGAACGGGGATTACGGTCCAAGCCAATTCTACCTGTGTGCTCCCATAAATCTGCGCGGGCTCGGTGCTATGAGGACTTCGGTTCCTGAATCTCACCACCGCATAGGCAAGTAAAACGAATACGACGACGAAGATTACCGCCACAATCGAGAACACGAAGACCGAGAGTCCAAAGATCGATTCCGCTGGCGTTGATGCCGGAGCAAAGATGCTAGTCGGACTCATAGGACTTATTCGGCTATTCACTCTCCTGGAGTACGGCCAATCGTCTGCTGCAGCTCCGCCTGAGCAAGCAGGTAGGCCAGTTGCGCCTGCAGGAGATCTGCCTGGGCTTTGTAGTTCTCCGCCGAAGCCTGGCGCCCTTGCGAAACTAGCACTACGCCCTCTTTCAGCTGGTTTTCGGAAACACGCTCGCTTTCCGTGCGAAGTCTGGCCACTTCGGAGGCGACCTCAACCATCTTTCTTGTCCGCTCTACTTTGTTTGCACTCTGCTCAATTTGGACCGCGATCTCCTCTTTCAGACGCTCGACATTCTCCCGAGTCTCGGCGAGCTGCGCCTCGCGCTGCCTGACCGCCGCGCGCCGCTTCCCGAAATCAAAAACGTCATAGTTCATCTGAGCTCCGAACGTTCCGAAATTGTGGACCAGGAATGGCACACCGTTCTGGTAACTCTGCCGCGCGAAAACGGAGATGTCTGGAATGAAGGCCGATTTGGCCGCCTTGACGGCCGCCTCGGCCTGCTCGACCGATTCCGTTGCAGATGCAATGTCGGGATTGGTCGCGAAGGCGATCTTGAGCATTTCGTCACGCGATAGGTCGACAAGACCGTCCACCGGCGCAGGACTCAAAACCAATCGGGTGTTCAGCGGGAGACCCAGCAGATTGTTCAATTCGGTGTTTAGATCGGACAAGCGAAGCTCAATCATCAGCAGCGACTGCTCGCTTTGAAGCAGCCCAGCCTGCCCATTCAGTACGTCGACATTGAGGGCGCTCCCATCGCGCACGCCCTGCTGGGCCTCGCTCAAACGAGTTCTTTCGTAAGCGCTGTCCTGCTCTGCCCATTGTTTTTGGAGCTGTGCGACCAGGATGCCGTAGTAGTCTTCATGGACCTTCACCGCAATCTGGTTCTCGAGTTTCTTGACGTCGTCCTTCGACGCCTCTATTTCGGAGGCGGCAGCGCGATTCTCCTGGCGGATGCGAATCAGCGGTGTTAGCGGCTGGGTCAGACTTGTTCCGACGGTCTCGACGGTCGGGCTTCCTTGGCCGATACGGACGTTTTGCGATGGGATCAAGCCGGCATTCGGGAACCCGCCGAGGGCGCCGGCTGGAATTTCGATGTTCTCAAGCGCAGTGAAGTGCAGAAGGCTGGATTCATTCTTCAGCTTTGGAAAATAGTCCGCTTTCGCGCCGGCTTTTTTCTGTTCCATCTCCTGCACTTTCAACCGCGCAAGGGTGATCGTTCTGTTGTGCGCGACCGCCAGCTTGACGGCATCCGGAAGGGTTAGGGTTACGGACTCGGCCGCGAGCCCGGCGGCGGGAATAGAGATCAATAGTACAGCGATGACCCGGTAGCTCATGCAGTTTTCTCCTTCGGACGGAGGCTGAGGGAACCCGGCCGCATGCACACGACCAGTAGAAGATATCCAGCGATGGCCCAGCCGATAAGCAGAAACGCATCGGAATACGCGAGCGACAAAGCCTGCACGCGGACTTGTCCGCCGAGGATCGCAGCGGAGCGAGCGGCGGCTTCCTGGGGGCCTGCCGATGAGGGCATTAAGGAAAGCGCCATGCCGTGCAGCCTGTCGTCGGTGATCCAGTCTCCGGCTGAGACGTGATACCCGAGCTGATTGGAATGCAGTTGCTCCCGTACAGCGACGAAACGGCCAAAGACGACAGCGCCAACTTCACCTCCCAGCAACCGCATCGTGTGCATCCATGCGGCATAGGTCGAAGCGTTCACGACGTTGGTGGCCGCGCCCACCTCGGCCGCGAGGAGCAGCAGATTCACAACAAGCGCGACGAATGCGACTGCTATTCCCGTGGCAAGTATGAGTTCGAGCGCCTCGAAGCTTCTCCCTGCCCATTGCGAGTCCAGGCGTGCCGCCATCCAGCACGCGATGGCAATCGTCGCGAACCCTCCAGCCATTACAATGCGAGGCTGGACGAAAACCGTTACAAATGCAGCGACCCAAACGAGCGCGAATTGAGGAATCGCGACCCAGGCCAAAGCGGCTCCTGTCTGAATGGGACGATACTGGGCGATGCTGCCAAGGAAACCAGGAATCGCGGCCAACGGTGCGAGCAGGACAAACCGGATGGTGACAATTCCCAGCCCCAATATAATGATGTTGCGGGCGTTCAAAAACGGCAGGTTGATTAGGGGATTCGGTTGGATATATCGCCGTACGAATGAAACCAGCAGGAGAAAGATTCCTCCCGCCAGCAGGCCGACGAACACACCGGAGTTCCACCAATCCAGCCGCTGACCTTGGTCGAGAGCGCCATAAATCATGGCGAAGCCTGCGCTCGCGTAGAGGAAACCACGCCAACTCGGCCGGGGGCCGTTGTCAGCCGGTGGGACTCCAAAGTAGATGCACAGCATCATCATGGGAGTAAGAACAGCGGCGGTCCAGAAAATCCAGTGCCACGACAAGTGGTCGATGTACCAGCCCTCCATCAATGCGGCGACGTTACTACTCACTACGATGTCCATTGCATAGGCTGCAACTCCAAACAGAAGCAGCTTTGGCGGCAGACTGCGAACTACAAACGAGAGTGTCAGGGTGTAGAACGTTCCCGAGGACACTCCGGCGACGGCCTGTAATACCAGCATTGCGGGAAGTCCGGGAAATAAGGGAAGCAGAAGCGACGTGAGGGTAAAGATCGTTCCGGCCACCAGCAATACGCGCCGGATTCCGTAGGCACTTCCTAGAAAGACTGCGAAAACCCCGATGAACATCGTGGCCATGTTGAGTACTGTGGGAATCCAGGATGCCTCGTCGAATCCGAAGCCGAGGGCGCCGCGCAAGTCGGGCAATCCAACGCTGATCAATCGGCCATTCAGGGTAGCGGTCGCCGCCCCGAGGAACACGCCAAGCACCCCGACATAGGGGTTCGTCGCGATCGCCGGCGAAGGGCTTTTGGTGGCCGACTGCTGTACGGTGGCGGTCATCTGAATCAGCCTTTCGTCCTGATGGAGGCCACTACGGATAGCCCAGGCCGCAATCGTTCCATCCCGTTCTGGTGTTCGTCGAGGATGATTTTGACCGGCACGCGCTGCGTGACCTTTGTGAAATTACCCGTGGCATTGTCCGGAGGGAGCAGCGCGAATTGTGAGCCGCTGGCGGGAGCGACCTCCTCGACCGTTCCCTTCAACTTCAGATCAGGAAATTCGTCGACATGAATTTCGGCCGGATCGCCGGTGCGAACATGGGCTAGCTGAGTCTCCCGGTAATTGGCCTGCACCCAGATGGGGCGCACGACCAACGAAACGATCTGAGTTCCCGGACTGACGAGTTGCCCCGCGTGTACCTTGAGTTCTCCGATGGTTCCATCTTGCGGTGCGACGATCCGCGTATAGCCGAGGTTTGTCCGCGCTAGGTCGAGGGCCGCCAGGCGGCCCTTTAGATCTGCCTGAAGCGTTTGCTCCTGAGCGTCGAGCACCGCGCGCTGCCGTCGCTGCACTTCCAGTTCGGCGCGCGAGCTATCCAGATGAGCCTGCGCGCGCTGCAAATCAGCCTCGCGGCTGGCGAGCTGGGCCGCTGATGAATCGATTTCAGCCTGTCCACTCTTCTGCTGCGCTTGAAAGCGTTCTTCGTCCGCAACTGCTTGTTCAAGTTTCTGCCGCGTGGCTGCGGCCGCCGCAACTAAAGCCTCCTGGCGCTTGCGCTCAAGTGAAGTGCGTTGAACGTCCGCTTGAGTAGCCGCCAGTCCGCCGCGGGCATTTGCCAAGGCTGAATTCGCGGCCTGAACGCCGGCTTCGGCAGCCGAGATCTCTGCTTCAGCCGATGCGACTCCGGTCTGAGCCTGCTGGATCCGTGCATCCTGCAGTTCTTTCTGCCTCTGATTGTTGATGAGAGCCGCTTGTGCCGCCTGAACTGCGGCCGCGGCTTGATCCACCTGCGCGCGAAAATCCTCGTCTCGAAGACGAGCCAGCAGCTGTCCTGCTGTCACGCGCTGATAATCAGAAACCTCCATCGACGCAACGAGACCCGCGGCCTTGGTGCTGAGAGGTGTGACATCGCCGTGCAGATAGGCGTCATCGGTCTTCTGCTCCGCGCCATTGCTCGCCCAGACAGTGAGGTTCGAGGACAGAGCCGCGATAACGCCACCGGCTATCGCCAGGACTGCGACCGCTACAATCCATCCTCGCTTTTTTGTGGAAGTGGTATCAGCCATGTCAGTGTCACCTCAAATTGACGGGATCAAAGTCCTGCTCCTGCGCGCAGGCTCAGGAGCCCCATCAGGACTTGGTTCTCCTGCCTACTCAACTCGTCCACCGAACGGCTGCCCGCTTCATGCAGTACACCCTCCACCACCGATTGCTTCAGTGAATCAGTCACGGTTGGAGCGTTCAGCGTTGCGATCATCCCAGCGAGTGGTTGCATGAGCTGGTCCATGAAATGGTGAATTCCGTCCTGACCGCCACCGAGATGCCACTGCAGGCTGGGCCCCATTACTCCCCAGCGCAGACCGGGTCCGTAGCAGATCGCGGCATCGGCGTCTTCGACGCTGAGCACGCCTTGCTGGACGAGGTACAACACTTCCTTGTAGAGCGCTGCCTGAAATCGGTTGGCGACGTGCCCCGGAAGCGCCTTGTACAAGCGGATTGGCTTTTTTCCGATGGACGCGTAAAACTCCATCGCTCGCTGAATAGTTTCCTCGGACGTCTTGGCTCCGCCAGCCACCTCGATGAGCGGAATTATGTGCGGTGGGTTGAAGGGATGGCCGATCACACAGCGCTCGGGACGTTTGCAACCGGACTGAATCACGTCCATGGTGAGCCCTGACGAACTGGAGGCGATGATGGAATCCGGCGGCGTGGCGTCGTCCAAGTCGGCGAAGAGCTTAATTTTGAAGTCCGGCCGCTCCGGCCCGTTCTCCTGCACAAAGTTCGCTTTACCCACTGTGTCGTTGAACCTGGGTGCAAAGGACAGCCGGTCCAGCGAAGCGTTTGGTGCACGCCCTGACGCGGTCAGCAGCTCCCAGGCGTCCTTTACGTACCTGCGAAGACTCGTCTCCGCGTTGGGCGCGGGATCAGTCGCTATCACGTCGAATCCTCGCGCCAGGTAACATGCGGCCCAACTGGCGCCGATGACGCCAGTGCTGACAATCGCGATGCGTTCAATAGGTTTGCTCAATGGCACTTCTTTTCTCCTTATTTACTGACCTAGCTTCTACACTCTTCCTGCAATACCCGCGGCACCCACTTGGTCGGGCCATTCGGCTTTGGGATGATCGAGGATTGGATCGACATGGACATTCCCGAAGTATTCCCACGCCCACTCCAAAAAGCTTTCAACCTTCGCCCTGGAGGTGGTGAGAAGCAGGGCGTGCACACCGAGCCACCCGGCGAACGCTAACATGCCTGTCACCATGTGACTATGTGAGCCCACCTCAGCCACAGCCGCATTACGGCCTACCATCGCCATGATCCCCTTGTCCCGGTATTCGAACGGCTTTTCAGGTTCTCCGGACATGGCCGCGATGATGTTTTTGGCACAATGCCGGCCAGCCTGTTGTGCAACGGAGGCGAGCTGAGGCAACGCCTCGCCGGTGGAGGTCTTGAAGTTGGCGAAGTCTCCCAACGCATACACGCCAGGAAATCCGGAAACGCTCAAGTCCGGCTGCACGTCCACTCGTCCCCCGCGGTCGGTCTTGATCCCTAAGGAGGCCGAGAGACGTGAGGCTTTTAGTCCGCCCGCCCAGATCACAAGCCGCGTGGGAATCCTCGTCCCGTCCGAGAGGAGAACTCCGTCTTCCCGCACTTCCCGGACCGATACGCCGAGCCGTAGCTCCACACCGCGCTCCTTCAGCACTTCTGTCGCATACTCCTGCGAATGCTTGCTGAACGGGCCGAGAACTGTGTTCGCCATGTCGATGAGTGTCGCTGAGGCGCGTTTCAAATTGATATGCTTGAACACGTAATCCGGTGTCCGCTGCAAAACATCCCCGATCGCGCCCGCGATTTCCACTCCAGTGGCGCCGCCCCCAATCACAACGAATCGCAGCGGCTCCTGGTTCTTCAGCGCTTTCCGGTCGGCCGCTTCGAGCGCTTCCAGCAGTCGCGACCTCAGGCGCTCCGCGTCCGTCAGCGAGTACAACGGCAATGCGTACTCAGGAACTCCTGGCGTATTGAAGAAGTTCGGCTCCGCTCCCGCGGCAAGCACGAGGAAATCTCCATGAAATTCGTCCCCGTTTGCGGAATACGCCGTGCGCTTTGCCAGATCGACAGATTGAATCTCCGTCATTACGACGTCCACGTTCGTGTGGTGCGCCAGTACAGCTCTCAGGTTGAAGGCTGCGTTATCCGGCGATAACGTGCCGGTAGCGATCTGATACAGCAACGGCTGGAATTGTTGATAGTTGTTTTTATCCAGTACAACAATGCTCAGGTTCTTGTGGTGTGCCAGTTTCTCTGCACAATTCAGTCCGGCAAAGCCGCCGCCCACAATTACGACTCTCGTGGTTTCGTCTTCCATAGGAACTCCTCATTCACCGCGCAACGCAAAACGACAATCGATAACAAAAGCAATAGCGTTGTTCGCTTTGACGCGCCGATAATGTGTGCGCACATTGTTTCGACGAATACGCATCATTGTCTCGAAGGCCACTGAATTTCTATCCTTGTTTCTTCCCGGTCCGCCATGAGCCGCTCTCGTAGACTACGATTGCAAGTCATTGGCCAGCCTCACGCAGGTGTTATGTGATTGAGGCTGAACCCTTCGCGAGTACCGCCGTATGACGTGACTGTCGATTTGTCGAAGCCTGCTCGTCGTCAGTTCAAGAAACGCTTCAGGCCACAGCGAACCGAGTTGCGCTTGATGAGGCAGTTGGGCGTTCCGCGACCGCGCATGATGCGCGTGTCAGATCGCCGGCCGTTATTCACCATGGCGACCTGTACGGCATCGATCTTGCCGTTTCAGCAAAACTGAATTTCATTAGGGCGTGAATGATGGTATGTAACGAGTGGACGCACATTCGTGTTCTTTGGTCGACTCGTTGCCGGAATAGCACGCCTGATACGCCTCGAAGAAATAAATGATGATTCGTGCGGTCGATCAGCAAACATCTACGGGCGCGCCCAACTGGCTTCGCAGCCGCAAGTCCTGCAAAACCTCCGCCAACAATGACAACCACTGGCCTTGTCCGTTCATAAATGCCTCGCTCCCATGGAGCGCATCGTTAGTCGCGCCTTGTCACGCGGCATCTGATTTCGGTTGGACATTCGCGGTGAAAGCCTGCATTTGGATGCTCCCATTTCGAACCACGAATGTGTCGCTTGCCAGCTCGTAGGAGTTGTCTGGCGTCTCCGCGGTAAAGACGCTGTAGACATACTCCCCTTCGACGAGTCTCTTCTTCGATGTAACGGACGCGCCCGGTTTTGCGAACTCGTTAAGCAGCTTCTCAAAGACGCCTCTGATGGCTTCGGCACCACGCAGTGCGCCCTCCGGAGTGAAAAACAGCGCTTCGGCAGAATAATCCGCCATTATTCCGTCAAGATCCCGATCTGCGAAGCACTTGAAGTGGTGAGCAAGGACCTCGGCTGTTGATCTCTTTTTTTGACCTTCCGTAATCGCTTCGATGATCTCATCCGCGGTCACGACGGCAGTGGCGTAGTTCGGAATATTGACCTCGAGAGCGGCGTGCATCTGGTCATCGGAGTAGCTTGCGGTAGCATCCTTCACCACGGTGACCTCATACCCGAGCTCGGCGGCATAGCGGACAGTAGCCTCCACACATGTATGAGCGATAAGCCCAATAATGATGAGTTTCTCGATACCGTGTTTCTTGAGCTGCAAATCCAGATCCGTGGTCGCGAACCCGCTGGAACCCCAGTGCTCTGAGGTAACAACGTCGCCCGGTTGAGGCTGGAACTCGCTGCGGATCTCGCCGCCCCAGGTGCCGTATTCGAAGGTCTTTCGCGACCACGCGGACTTCTGGATCGGCGCAATGTACTTCCAAGTCTCGTAGTCACCAGGGCGATACCGCCGATGCAACGCATAAAACACGCGGATACCTGCTTTGCGCGCAGCCTCGAGGACCTGCACCATGTGTGGAATGCACTGGTTACCTTCAGCGACACCCTTAATGCGATCCCAGACCTTGCCGCTCTCGGAAATTAGGTCGTTGTACGGATCGATCACCACAAGTCCGGTGATCTCTTTTTCATATGTCACTCGTGGCATGTTCTTTTCTCCATCCTGCTGCGATTCTTAGATATCAATGTGAGTAACGGGTGAAGACCAGGTCGCGATCTTTTGCTAGCGCGTGGCATGGGAGCAGGTCTTGTGCACCGCCTTAGCGTCCAGCTTGCCGTCAGTGAATTGAGCGAACCCCCAGTCGGGGCGTATTTTGTTGAGTCCTTAATCACAAACTAGATCTCGGCGAGCGAGGGGGCGGGCCTTCCATTCAAAACAGCGTCGATGTTGTCGAGTGCGACCATGCCCATGTTGGTCCTGCTCTCAATCGTCGCCGACCCGATATGTGGCAACAGAAACGTGTTCTTGAGCCCGATATAACCTGGGTTGAGTTTTGGCTCTCCTTCGTAGACGTCCAGACCTGCGGCTGCGAGCCGCCCGATCTTTAGAGCCTCGATCAAGTCCTCATCCTTGATGAGGCCGCCGCGCGCTGTGTTCACCACGATGGCGCCTTGAGGAAGCAGAGATATGGTCTTCGCGCTGAGGAAATGGTGAGTTACTGCCGTCTCGGGCGAATTCAGGCTCAGGAATTGACTGACTTTTAGCAGCTCGAGGGGATCGGCATGAAATATCACGTCACCTGCCATCTCTTCGGGTAGCTGGTGTGGATCCGAGTAATGAATCTTCATCCCAAAGCCTTGCGCGCGCCTGGCAACCGCCTGTCCGATACGGCCCATCCCCAGAATTCCGAGAGTCTTGCCGGTAATCTGCCAGCCCAGGAGAGCACCCGTACCTGGTATCGTCCACTCACCGCTTCTTACCAATTCCTGTGCTTCGAAAGCACGCCGGCTCGCCCCCAGAAGTAACAACATCGCGATGTCCGCTGTTGCGTCCGTCACCTCCGCTGGCGTATATCCAATTGCGATGTTACGCTGCGCAGCCGCGTGCATGTCGATATGATCAATCCCAACGGAATAGGTTGAGATCACTTTGACGGAGGGCGAGATTTGCCGGAAAAAATCGGCGTCGAGTCTGTCGAACGGGGTAATGAGTATCGCGTCGGCACCTTCAGACGCCGCAAGGAGTTCGTCGCGTGTGAATAATGTTCCATCGGTTTTCCGCCTGACTTCGTACTCTGTATCAATCCGTGCGTCGATCGGTTTGATGAAACGGGATGTGACGACCAGGATGGGTTTTTTCATGAAGAGATATACGCTGGCAATTCTCAACGAACCGGCATTGGAATTTGCGCATTCACTGCTGACTGTGGCCCGCGTGCTCCGTAGTCGGTGTCGGCGATCGCGTGCCCACCGAGGATCAAATCGTATGGCGCGTCGTACTTGTCCATGACACATTCCACCAGGACCATGCTCGACTGCGGAGAATCCAGCACCCTCTGTAATTCATTGCTGGTGGTTACCACGTGAGTTTCTGCTTTATTGTCTCGACTGAAAACAGTCGGCAATTCGGAATAGCGCCAGGTCGCGATATCGTTGTACCTGGCATCCTTACCCAGAACGGCTCGCTCTACTGTGTACCCCTGGTTCTGGTTTACAAAAACCAAAGGTTTAAGGTCATGTCGCATCACGGTCGAGATCTCCTGGACGGTCATCTGGAGAGACCCTTCGCCGGTCAGCAAGATGTGACGCCGTCCGGGGGAAGCGAGAATGGCTCCGAGGAGTGCGGGTGTTGCATAGCCGACAGAGCACCAGACATAAGCTCCTGTGATGTAGGTGCAGTCGTCGGGAAGCGTCAGTCGGCCGAAACCTGCACTCGATGTTCCGTCCTCGACAACGATCACATCGCCAGGCTGCAAAAAGTTCTGTATTGCCTTCCAATATGCGTCTTGAGTCAGGGGATCATTCGATGGAACGAAGTCCAGGTGCTTCGGCGGGCGAGCCGGCTGTTTGTTTGTGAGCATACCTGAAGACGAGTCAATTACGGACTGCAAGAGCTCGCCGAGATAAACCCCCTGAAAGTTCTTATCCGTCGTGTCGACATAGGTTGAATTCAAGTGGATGGCTGAAGCGGGCAGTTTGTCCGTGAAAAAGCCGGTTGTCGATTCGACGCGTCTGTAGCCAACCGTCAACAGACAATCACTCCCTTCGATTGCCTCGCACGTTGCGGCTGAGCTTGCAACCCCGGCGTAAATCCCGACAAAAGCTGGGGAACTTTCAGGCACAGCTCCTTTGGCACAGTTCAGCGTCGCGACGTGCATGTGAAATCGCCCGGCAAGCTCCATAATCTGCGCAGAGACCCCGAAGCGGATCGCATCGATATCCAGCAAAAACGCAGGCGACTTGGCGGCATTCAATTTTTCCAAAATCATCTCTGTGCAGGTTTTCAGATTTCCCCGGTCGCTAGGGATCATTTCGAGTTGGATGGAACGCTCGGGCACCTCGATCTCGAGATAGGAGATGTCCGAGGGCAGTTCCAGGTAGACGGGAAGCTTTCGGCGCCACGCCGTCAGAATAACCCGATCGATCTCACCAGCGGCATTCTCCGGAGTGAGTTGCGCCTGGGCAGCGGTCACCTCGGCGAAGATTCGACAGAGGTCTCCTTTTCCTCGATCGGCCAGAGTGTGGTGCATCAGGTCTCCACGCTGAACGGAGCGTAGTGGAAGGGAGCCGCTGATAAGGACCACGGGCACATGTTCGCTGTATGCGCCGGCGATGCCGTTGATCGCGCTAAGGGTGCCGACGCCGTGCGTCACAATTAGAGCGCCAAGGCCGTTGATTCGCGCGTACGCATCGGTCGCGTAGGAAGCGTTCAGCTCGTTGCAGTTTCCGATCCAGGCGGGTTCACCGCGGTCTTCGAGCTGTTGCATGAGTTCTAGGTTGTAATCGCCGGGAACACCAAAGATGTGGCGAACACCAGCTTCTTGAAGACGACGAAGAAGAAAGTTACCGATCGACATTTTCATATGAGACGTCTCCTTTGCCGCAGGCATCGAGGCGGACATTTGAGGATCGGCATTTGCAATGCCAAACACATCAATCCGCTAATCCTTGCAGAATGAAGAGAAATTCGACGGAGGATCTCTGCAGAGTGCCGAGAGTCGTAACTGTCGACGCAGATTCGACGACACGAACCGTCAGATCAGCCTGTCCGCTTGGCTCACACCGACTTGAAGGCTGGCTGATGGCCAGGCTAGCCATTCCAGGTCCGGTCGGTTTTGGATGCAGATGAGTGCTGTCGCAGGCCCCTACGGTTACCATCTTCGGGTGGCGCCTATTTAGATCGCGCGGGAGCCCGTTTGATTTTAAGCGCTCCGCCTTAGAACAGCAACTTGAGCGCGAGTTCCACTACCCTAGGATTCCCAACGGTGCTGGTGATCGTTCCGAAACCCGAGCTGGATATATTCGCATTCGGACTCGCGAAATTCGCAGTGTTGAACGCGTTGAAGAATTCGGCCCGCAGTTCCCCGCGCAGATGTTCCGTGATCGGAATCGCCTTGCTGAGCGAAAGATCAACGTTCCGCTGGCTTGGCCCGCGCAGGATATTACGTCCGGCATTACCGAACAGATTTCCGGCCTTAGTGAAAGCGGCGGTGTTGAAGAATTTCGTGAGCCGGCTTTCTACTGATCCGGAGAGTTCCGCAGTTGCCAGCGTCGCGCCCGGCGCCCAATTTGCCCGGCTTCCGGTCGTTCCAAAAAATACGGCACCAGTGCTGTCTGTTACCGAAAATGGCGCTCCCGACTGAGCGATGACAATTCCCGCGATTGCCCATCCGTTCACCAATCTGCCCAACACTGAGGATCCGATAGCCCAACCCCATTTGGGAATCTCGTAGCTCAAGTTGGCCACGAATCGATGCCTGCGGTCGAAATCGGAAGGCCCTTTGCTGGTCCAAATTCGTGACTCGTCCCCCGTGATTTCGCTGAATATGGTGGTTGAACCGCCGGAGGTATCGTCAATGGACTTCGAGAACATGTAAGACACGGCATACTGCAGGCCGTGACTGAAGCGCTGTCTGAGGTTGGCCTGCAACGAATGATAGTGCGAATCGGCGGCTGTTTCTTCCGCGAGTAATCCATCCGGTGAAAATCCTATATATGGCACCCGAAGTGGAGTGTTGGCAGCCGTGTTCGTCGTGATTCCGTTAATCGGAGCGTCCGGGCTGGCGAGCAGCGCCTGATTGATTGCGCGGCGATCCGGCAACGCCACTCCCTTGGTGCCGACGTACCCGACCTCCAATATTGTTTCCCTAAGCAATTGGTACTGCAGGTTCAACCCCCATTGCTGAATGTAGGGCGTCCGAAAATGTGGATCGATCGAATTCAATCCAATCGCCGGACGATCGTTCGTGTAAGGTGGTGCATATAGAATCGGAACGATTGGAAACTGTGACTGCTGCGGCAGCACCGGAAATGGATTCTGCAGCGTCGACGCGATGTTTCCGGTCCCGGTCAGGGTGCTACGGAGGTAATCTGGCGCTGATTGGGACGTGAGTAATCCGAGCTGATTGGAGAGGCGATCGTAGTAGATCCCGTATCCACCGCGCATCACGAGGCGTTCGGCCAAGCGGTACGCGAATCCGAATCGGGGGGCGAAGTTGCGATCAGGGCTGTTGTCGATGAGAGTGGGATTGACCATCGGAAGCCCCGGCAGCGGGTGCTCCGTCGTCGAACTCTGAACGAATCCAGCGGAGGTCTGGCCTCCATCGGGCGGAGGTTGGTACAGCCGGTAGTCGAAATTGCCGCGCCGGCCGAATACATCGACCGGCCAGCCGAGGTAATCCCACCGAAGGCCAACATTCAGTGTCAGACGGGACGCGATCTTCCAGTCGTCCTGTACGAACAGACCGACGTCCGTGATTCGGTCGGCGCCGTCGGGAATGCCGCTTGCGACTCTGGCCGTGTTGATATTGCTGAATCCGGTACCGTTCCCGCCCTGCGCGATCGGGGTTCCGGCAAGGCCCAGTAGAAAATCGGCCATCGTGGGGAGCGTCAAGGCTCCGCGATCATCGTTCCGGCTGTAGTAATTGTCGTCGTATCGCCGCCCTTCAATGCCGCCGCGCAGATTGTGTTTGGCCCTGACCCAGGAAATCGTGTCACCGTAGTGCCAAGTGGTCGGCTTGACACCCTGATCGCCGTTGACGTCGTATCCCACGGAAAATGCTCCCGTGACCGTGATCATCGGAATATCGGGGTAATAATTGGAGTTGAATCGGTTCATCCCGATGCTTGAAAGCGTGACGACGCTTTGCGGGATGACCGCGCCGATCACCCGCGACACTCCAAACCGGGCTTCATTCACCAGTGAGCCGCTGAAGACGTGCGTGTCGGTAAGGTTCGCGAGACGGCTCTTGAAATCCTGACTTGAGCCAAAGCCGGGCAGATTCGCCCCGGTGCTTGTGAACGACCTAAAGGTCGGCTGCGCTGCAATCATCCCGCGGAACAAGAGATGGTTCTTGTCGGTGAACTGATGATCGAGGTTAATGATGCCCTGATCTTCGTCAAATGTTGACGGAATCGATTGCGTGTAATTGACGCCGCTTCCGGCGACCTGCGGCGACGGGATCAGATAGCTGCCATCAGGCAACTTCAGATTCAGCAAGGCAAGTGCAACTGGATTAATGTTCGAGCCATCCGCTGCGATTGCTGGGCCGCCTCGTGATCCAGTTTGTCCAGCGAACGCATTTCCAAGCGAAGCAAGTGAACGGTCGAGCGGAATCGGGGGCAGCCGCAGTGACGTCGATCCGGCCAGGCCGTTGATCTGCCGGGTCCCCTGATACGAGAAAAAAAAGAACGTCCTGTTACGACGCAGCGGCCCGCCGAGCGTCCCGCCGTACTGATTCTGATTAAGCACGCCGCGAGGAGTACCGGTCGCATTGAAGAAGAAGCTGTTCGCGTTGAGATCCGTGTTTCGGAAGAACTCGAAGGCCGACGCGTGCAGATCGTTGGAGCCCGATTTGGTCGCCAGAACGATGTTTGCTCCGCCGCTGCGCCCCGACTGGGCGTCATACAGGCCCGTTTGGACTTTGAACTCCTGTATCGCCTCGGGTGACGGGATTATAGTCCCATTGGATCCCACGCCGTTATCTGTCGCGCTGTTGGTGTGGATATTTATCGCGTCGACTCCGTCGATAGTGATCGCATTCGACGTAGTGCGCGCGCCGGATGAGGAAATGATCTGGGTTCCGCGGCCGAGAGCCCCTGCATCGTTCAACGGAGCCGATGTTCCGTTCGTAAGCGATAGCAGTTGCGTGAAGTTGCGCGTCGAAAGAGGCAACTGGCGGATCACTGCACCATCCACAACGCGCCCAGCGGCCGATGTTTCCGTTTGGAGTTGAGCCGCCGAGGACACCACTTCCACTTTTTCCGGGACCACCGAAAGCTTGAGGGCCGCGTCCACGGCGATACGCTCGGTGATATTCAAGGTTGCTTGTTCCACTACCGTCGAAAATCCAGGAAACGAGAACTCCAGAGAATAGGATCCGGGCGGAAGAAAGGAAAATGTGTATTGTCCCGAGCCGTTCGTGAGAGCCTCACGGCGTTCTCCGCTCGCCATCTGAACGATCACAACTTGCACGCCAGCGATCGGCATTTGCCGGGGATCGACTACGGTTCCGGCGATTGTTCCATTGGTCTGACCTGTAGCTAATAATCCGGAGAAGAGGAGCGAATAGACCAGACGGCCTAGGTTCATGGGCCCTTTGTCCCCTTGAAGTCGTGAAATCGAGAAGCGCCCGCAGAAAGACTCGATCGGCCCGGATGGATCGTCCGACCTCACGCTACTTCTTCTTCAGCAGTGATGGCCAGTTCACAATGACCGTGAAGCTGTTTGGTGCCTCTCGCGCATCGCTCCGAAATACCAGCACACAATTGTCGGACGATGAAAACGAACCGAGCAGATCAATTGTTCCTGCGGCGGTCCCGATAGGACCGGCTATCGGAATTGAGGCGCCTCGCAACTCGCCACTCTTAGGATCGACGGGTTGCGCGGTTAGCATGTCGCCGCGTCGAGACAGAAGGTACCCCGGCCCGGTATAAATTGCGGGGTGCTCGGTTTTAAGAAGCTCGCGGTCCACTTTTCCGTCCAGGGAGGCGAAGCGGACTGAAAAACTGTCGCTCTCGGCTATGTTGTACACCAACCAGCGCCCGCCCGGAATCAGGCTCGGGTAGGAATAAGCCTTACCGTCAGTTTCATCGCCTCTCTTTATCCATCGAACCCCGGAGCCATCGGGGCGAAACCATCGGAGGCCCTGTCGGCCACCGGCCACAATACCTTCCGGCTGCCAGGAAGAATAGGCGCCCACGACCGGTAGCCGTTGCGGCGAACCGGCATTCAAATCCATCCTCCAAAATACATTAGAGCGGGAAAGAAGAATGGAACGGCTATCAAACGACCAGTAGACTGCGGTAGTATGCTCGGTTCCAGGAACGGATTTGCTGGGCCGGGAGGCCAGGTTATATAGGTACCAGACGGGGTTGTGGCTGGCAGCGTCGGCGACAGCGAAGAGAACCGATTGGCCGTCTGGAGAAACAGTTGGCCGGCCAAACAGCGGCAGAGAGCCGTTCCCGGGAGTATCGACTGTAAAGCGAGCTCCCGCTGGCAACGGATTTTCGCGATGCAAAAGGATGAATCCGAATGTCAGCGCCGCGGCGAGGGTAGCGGCGCTGGCCCAGGGCAGACGTTCACTGAGCTTGCCGTGCGGTTGATCCGACGCTCTTACCGTTTTCATTCGGCCTCTGCGTATCCACCACGGCTCGAAGACCAGATCCGGCGCGCTTGCCCAAGCCCGTTCGGTCTTCTACCGCGCTTCTTGGAGCATTGTATAATCTATTGGATTATACTCTCGATGCACGGCACTAGCGTGACAATCGATGTGGTCGATACGGCGCAACAGCACCGCTGAGTTTGAGGAGCCGCAGAGCGGCACGGGCCTGAAAATCGAGTCTTAGGAGCTTCTTCGATCGGCGAAAAGAAATACAGTTATGGGTTTGACGATCTGCCGCGCGTTCCTGAAACATGTGCGGCGCATTGCGCTCTCCGTCCTACTCGTCGCTGTGTCTTATAACCTCTTTGCGCTTGATCGCGATCGGACCATCGCGCAATTTCTCCATACCGGGTGGGCAGCAGCGGATGGTGCACCGAGTGGTGTTCATGGACTCGCGCAAACAACGGATGGCTTTTTGTGGCTGGCATCCACAAACGGGCTCATCCGTTTTGATGGCGTTCGCTTTCAGCGGTATGAACCAAAGCAAGGCGACACGTTGCAGGACCGTGATATTTCGGCCCTCTTAGCTACTCCGGATGGTGGCCTATGGATTGGCCGCGCTGGCAGAGCAGTTTTCCTCAAGAACGGCGTGGCCATCACTTATGGGCGGAACGAAGGCCTGCCGCTGACAACCGTGTTTCGCTTCGTCTTGGATCATCAAGGGACGGTTTGGGCGGCCACAAGTCGCGGGCTCGAACGATTTGAGAATTCGCGATGGAACGATGTAGGAACTGAATGGAAGTTTTCAGCGAAGTCGGCCACAGACCTCTTCCTGGACAGCCGCCGCAACCTTTGGGTGGCCGCTCCGGGCGCACTTTTCTGTTTGCCTCCAAACACACATTCCTTTCAGATGCGTAAAGCTACGCGCCCTTGGCTTCTGCGCGAAAGCCCGGACGGCACACTTTGGATGTCCGAGTACGGTGCGGGCATCCACGCTGTCACGGGCCCGTTGGCGCAGTTTCACGACTTGTCAAAACTCACGCTGCGGCTCGACCGAGGTCCGCGCGAGGTCCTGGTGGATCGCGAGGGTAGCATGTGGTTCGCTGACAAGGGAATTGCCCGCATCGCAAACCCGGCAACGTTAGCCGATGCAGGTGTCGATTCCGCCAGTGGTCTGATTCAACGATTCACACAGAGAGACGGGCTGACCGGGGATACTGTTCAGGCGGCGCTCGAGGACCGCGAAGGCAACATCTGGGTTGCTAGCACCGCTGGCCTCGACCGCTTTCGCAGAAGGAATGTCGTGTCCGGAGCCTTCCCCTTCAGCAGCGATTCTGCGTGGGCAATTCTCACGGATAAGCAAGGTACCGTATTAGCCGCCAGTAACCAGTCCCTGATGCAGCTCCAGATCGGGGGCGTGTCCATGCGCGCAAGGATTCAGATGCCGGTCGGCTATATGTTCCCGCAGGCCAGCATCACGTCCGTCTACCGCGATTCCGAGGGAGTATTTTGGCTCGGCGGCCACGGCGTGCTTACTCGAGTAGTCGGTAAGCAGGTTGAGAATGTCGAACTTCCAAATGGCGTTCCGCCGGTCGGTCATTGGGACGTTCAGGCCATAACGCGCGATCATGTCGGCGATCTTTGGGTTTCCATCCAGCAGCATGGCGTGTACCGGCGGCATCAAGGGGTCTGGAGTCATTTCGGTAGCTTGGAAGGTCTAATCTCCGAGCGGACCCCAATTACTTTATGGACTGATGCGCGTGGACGCATCTGGTTCGGGTACGTCGGGACCAAAATAGTTCGGCTGGACGGACAAAATGCCAGCGTCTATTCGGCCGACGGGCTGCATATCGACACGGTGACATTCATCGGTGGACGCGGCGATCACATCTGGTTGGTCGGCCACCGTGGACTCGCGCTTTTCGATGGAAAGGCGTTTCGGACTATCGTCGGCGAAACCGATAAAAACTTTAACGGGATCAGCGGTGTTGTTGAAACTGACAACGGCGATTTCTGGTTAAATCAGGCAACCGGAGTCGCCCACATTCCTGCCGCCGAGATTGACAGGAGAATGCAGGACATTCATCACGAACTCCGGTACGAACTGTTCGATTTTCGGGATGGGGTGCCCGGTGACGCAACCACAATAGGACCGCTCCCGTCCGCGGTACTGGCTGGCGATGGCCGGATCTGGATGAGCGGCTCGAACGGCACTTACTGGGTTGATCCCGCGCGGATCTACAGAAACCCTCTTCCACCACCCGTTACTATCGAAGCAATCTACGCCGAAGACAAACGATATGACCCTTCCGCAACGTCTCGTCTGCCAGTATTGCCGTCCAATGTACGCATCGAATATACGGCGCTAAGCTTGTCTATCCCTGAGCGCGTTCGATTCCGTTATCAATTGGAGGGAGTCGACAAGGGCTGGCAGGACGCGGAAACACGGCGCACCGCATACTATACCAAGCTCCCGCGCGGTCAATTTCGCTTCCACGTGATTGCGTGCAACAACGATGGAATCTGGAACGAGACTGGCGCAGTTGCGGTTATAGCCGTTCCGCCAGCCTTCTTTCAGACCACGTGGTTCATGGCGCTCTGTGTCTGCGCAGCCGGCGGGCTTCTTTGGATAGCCCATCGTTTGCGCTTGCGCCAAATCACCGCGCAGATGAACGTCCGCCTCGAAGAACGCGTAACAGAACGGACCCGCATCGCGCGAGACTTGCATGACACACTTTTGCAGAGCTTTCAAGGCCTGATGTTACGCTTTCAGACGGCGCGCAACATGTTTGCGAAGCGTCCCGCCGAAGCTCTAGAGGTGTTCGACACCGCCATGGTCCAAGCCGATCGCGCGCTCATTGAGAGCCGGGAAGCGATTCAGAATATGCGTTCCTCGACGTCGGTAACCAACGACTTGGCGGAAGCGCTCCGGACGGTCGGAACCGAATTAGCGTCCGAGCTACGCGTCGAGTTTCGAATCGTCCTCGCGGGAAAGCCGAGAGCGTTGCACCCGATCCTCCGCGATGAGATTTATGGGATCGCGCGTGAGGCGATCCGCAATGCATTTCGCCACGCGCACGCTCAGGTCATAGAAACCGAGATCACTTACGGAGATCGTGCGCTGACAGTGCGTATCCGGGACGACGGAATCGGTATCGAACCGGCGATCCTGAACGAGGGGCGCACAGGTCATTACGGCGTTGCCGGCATGCGTGAGCGGGCCGCCGGAATCGGCACTCAGTTAGAGATCTGGACGCGGGAAGGAGCGGGGACGGAGATACAATTGGCAGTCCCCGGTTCGATCGCCTACAAGGCCTTGGGCGCTCGGCGAAAAGTCAAGGTCGACCGGGCAATATGAGCGATGGGCATAAGGAAAGCAGCGCTATCCGGGTTCTCGTGGTGGATGACCATGTGCTTTTGCGGGAAGGAATCGCGTCCCTGCTCGGAAACGAGTCGGACATGCAGGTGGTCGCGGAAGCCACTAACGGCCGCGAGTCGATTGAGCAATTTCGTAAGTATCGTCCCGATGTCACTCTGATGGACTTGCAAATGCCGGGAATGAGTGGGATCGATGCGATCACCGCCATCTGCGGCGAGTTTCCGGGGGCCCGGATCGTCGTGCTGACGACCTATAGCGGTGATGTTCAGGTAGTCCACGCACTCCGCGCAGGCGCACGAGGCTATCTGCTCAAGAGCCTGCTGCGGAATGATCTACTCGATACCATTAGGGCTGTGCACGCCGGGCAAAAACGGGTGCCGCCGGAGATCGCCGCGGAAATCGTCGAACACACGACCGGGGATTCGCTCACGGCGCGGGAAGTCGAAGTGCTGCGGCTCATCGGAGGCGGGAACGCGAACAAAGAAATCGCCGCACAGTTGTCCGTAACCGAGGACACGGTGAAGGGACACGTTAAGAATATTTTGGCCAAACTTTCCGCGAACGACAGGACTCACGCACTGGCGATCGCGCTCAAGCGTGGCATCATCAGCCTGTGACGAACGTGCCACCCGAAAGGGTGGCATGTCCGCGACTCCATTTGGTCTTTTGAACATTGTGAGAGGTTGGTTAAGATCGCTGTGGGAACTTGTTTCTGCAGCGCCTCTTCTCGACATTCCCGGCGGGTTTCCCTGGCATCGGGCTGCTTCTTTTGCGACTCGGAGCGGGAATTCCGCTTACTTATCTTGCGCTCGAAGATCTGCTGGCCGCTCCCGATTTGCTCAAAGCCGCTCTTAGCGTAGCGAAAGGTGTTGCGGGTGTTCTTCTGCTAAGTGGCCTCTGGACACCCCCAGCGGCCGGGGTCGTTGTGTTAGCTGAATTATTGACCTTTTTCTCTCAATTTTTGGCTAAACACGTTTGTCCTTTTGAACACATTTTTCTGGCGGTCCTCGGCTCGGCGCTGGCCCTGCTCGGGCCCGGCGCCTGGTCAGTGGATGCGCGCCGATTTGGAAGGAAGCTGTTTGTGGCCAGACAACGCCCCACGCAACGCCCACTCTAAAGGGTAGCTAGCGGGCATCACCATCGGGCCTCGCATTCATCTCGATCTAGGGATGTGCGAACCATCAAACAGGTCCACAATCGTTTCAAGTGAGGAGACCAAATGGAAAATTGGAAAATATCAGATTTGATTGGGTCGAGTTCCAGATTTCGGGCGTTGCTCGACAGTGTCGACATGGTCGCGCCGGTGGACGCAGCCGTCCTCATTCAGGGCGAGACGGGTACCGGCAAGGAAGTGATTGCGCGAGCGATTCACGAAGCCAGTCCTCGGCGCAAGAACCGTTTTGTGGCGCTCAACTGCGCAGCGATTCCGAGTGCCCTGCTGGAAAGCGAACTCTTCGGTTACGAAAAAGGCGCCTTCACCGGAGCCGTCGGTCAGACCGTCGGCCGTTTTCAAGCCGCAGACCGGGGAACATTGTTCCTGGACGAAATTGGAGATCTTCCCCTAGAACTGCAGCCGAAACTTCTCCGCGTGCTCCAAGAAAAGCAGTTCGAGCGCCTGGGTGGTGGTGGTCAGACAATTCACGCCGACGTCCGCGTCATTGCCGCGACCAACCAAGACCTGGAGCGCTTGGTGGCGGAGAAGAAGTTTCGGATCGATCTGTTTTACAGACTGAACGTGTTTCCGATGACGCTTCCGCCGTTGCGGGAACGGCGGGACGATATCGCACTGCTGGCCGAACACTTTGTCGAAAAGTTTGCTCGCCAGCAAGGCAAAGTAGTCGACACGATTCCGGATGATGTGATGGCCGCTCTGGAGCTTTACGACTGGCCGGGTAACATCCGGGAGCTGCAGAATGTCATTGAGCGCGGCGTCATCATTACGACGGGTCCCGTGCTGAGCCGGCAGACCACCGAACACCTGGCAATATCGGTTCTCGTTTCAGCGGCCGCTGACCCCGGGGGCATCGGGAGGATCGCCGATGTTGAGCGTGGGCTAATCACTGCAGCACTTCGCGCAACCAATTGGGTTGTCGGTGGGCCAAAGGGAGCCGCGGTGCACCTCGGACTGCCGAGAACAACTTTGCTATCCAGAATGCAGCGGCTCGGAATTCCCAGCGGGGTGGCGCTAAGACGCCGGCAGTCCATTGGTCATGTGCAGGTGACGGGCGGCCTATCCTCGGGTTTTGAAGTCGAGTCAGCGGATCGATTCCGAGTAATGGAAACAGTAGCGGGCTGATGCGCCGCTTACAAAGTCAGACAATCAGGGCATCCAAACGACAGAGTTGGCATGGGTCCGAACGGAATCGCTGATGCGTGCAAGGACCCGAGCGTTCGATCTCGCAAATAACATTGCGCACTGAGTTCGCTGGTGCGATGCGACTGTCGTACTCCGGGGGCTCGGCTGCGATCTTTTTCTCGAGAGGCCACCGCGGCATGTTCTTGACAATCTCGCTCGAGAGAACCCTTCAGATGTCAGCTCCGTTCCGATAGATACCGAGGTGTCGCCAAAGGCCCTCCGTTTGGCCCGGCTCCTGGCCCCATTATGGTGGATGTGGCCCGATGTCATTGGAAATGCTTCTGGAGAGATCTCGCGCCGATGACCCGAATAAGTTTGGAGACGGTGTACCACGCGTGTTAGCTCCTGTGCTGGCCATGACGCACGGTTTTTCAATGACTTCGCACTTTCGGATCAGTTGACGCCGCTCCTCGCCAGTACTTGTCCTCATTGAGCCGGCACACAATTCGCGCACACGTCTGACG
>Ga0210401_10001221_pt1 | contig 30163 bp, 38 predicted proteins | sample IncBWH32MmetaG_FD_150866 | JGI IMG/M metagenome (GOLD analysis project Ga0210401, IMG submission 150866) | Forest soil microbial communities from Barre Woods Harvard Forest LTER site, Petersham, Massachusetts, United States - Inc-BW-H-32-M | ecosystem: Environmental > Terrestrial > Soil >...
CCCTGAGGAGCCGATCTTCGCGGAGTACCCTGAGGAGCCGATCTGCGCGGAGTCCCCTGAGGAGCCGATCTGCGCGGAGTCCCCTGAGTCGTTTTTGCCACTGGTGGCGTCCAGGATTTCTTTGATCCGCCAGTTTTCAGCGAGAATGTCTGCGCCGAATTGATGGATCAACCAATCGGCCCATTCATTGTGTCCGGCCTTTTCGAGCTGACGAACAAACTCGCCGTATTCGATGCCGTCATCGATGTTTTTCTTGACCCAGCGGAAGCCATCTTCACACGCGTGCTTCTCGCGCAACATGGCGAAAGTAATTTTCATGAAATAGCCTTCCTCTTGTTCGCTTAACTGGCGCCACTGTCTCGACGATGGAGCCAGCTAAACGCCCCGGCGTGTTTTCAGGAGAGCCGGGGCGTCCCCTCGCGCGATCTCCCTTCCTCACCGATAAACTTGTTGCACCAACTTCGCCGTCTGTTGAATGACCTGGCCGGCGTTCGGTTTCTTCTCAGCCGGACATTGATGGGCTGAGTAGCAATGGCCTTCCATCGGAGCGTGGCAGAATTGCTGTCCGCAATCCCGACAGACTCGAAGGTGAGAGTTGCAAAAGCTCTGACCACAGCCGGCGCATTCGTAGACGGCTGGTTTGGGACACTCAAACCCTCCGTCTGCGGCTCCGGGGCGAGATTCAGTCGTTTCGTAGTGGCAGCGCATTAGAATGGCAACTCGCTTTCTTCCGCAGTGCCTTCGTCGAATTCGCGGATGTCGATATCGAGCTGAGCCAAGATTTCTAGTTCACCCTTGGCGAGGATGTCGTTCGGCGGATCGCCAGCCTTCTCGCGCTTGATGCGCCGTTCAAAGGCTTGCAGGATGCGCAGGCCACGTTCGACCTTTTCGAGCGACATATCTGCAGCCGCTTCCTTCGAGAGCACATTGAAAATCGAGCGTGTGACTTCGCGGCGGATGTGCTTGTCTTCTTTGCCGGTTCCACCAAACAGGTGATCGAGCAGTTCCGTGATTTCGCCAGCGCAATGGTTACGCCGTTCCCGGTTCTTGTAGAACTCGGAATTCCCGTTGCTGTCGATCATGTCCGAGCTGTCTTGTGTGGTATCGAGTGTCACGAAGCCCATCGTCTGCTGGACCAGGTCAAAGTGCGGTTTGATTGAAGTCCATACATCGCGGTAACCGCCCGGCTTGTAAGCTGCCTTGTCAGACCAGCGAATCACTTTGCCGTTGAGCGCCCAGGTGCGGTCCTTGAGGACATCGACGCGGTGAACCATCCGGCCTTCGCCTTCGAGAGTCGAGCCGGCTTTGCGCTTGGCTTTCCGCTCCAGACTCAATTCGAGCAACAAGTGAGGCTCATAGCCGAACGACTCCGAGCCGCCAGCCTTGAAGGTAGTCCCGGTTTTGACCAGCTTCGTGCCGCCCGTCTTCGACTCGTCGTCCTGAATTTCCTCCATGACGTTACCGAGCCGCCCAAGCGCAAAGCAGTGCATCGGGGAATTGAGGAAGCTGGATGTGTACTGCCCCCACAGCGCTTTAATGTCTCCCCACACGTTGATCGGGATGCGTCCGCCGTTCTTCGCTTTGAACGACTGCATCAGCTCTTGCCAGATGATCGTGAGAGAATCGCCAGCCCACACACACGCTCCGCCTCGTTGCGCGTCGCGGATATCACCGAGCATGGCCTTGAACGTCGGAACGGTGCGCTGGACGAGTTCAACTTTTTCCGCCGCAAAGAGCGGCTTCATGAACTGCCAGCCTGGTTCGGTGTCTGTAACCCATACGGGCGCTCGATTGTGAAGCTCGATCGATAGACCGAGCGCAAGCATCGCGGCAGAAGTCGTTTTGCCGGATCCCTGGCCTCCGAAAATACCGACTTTGATCGGGATGATTTGTTTTTGCGCTGTAGTTGGATTCACGACTTGCGGCCCTTTACCCTGCCGCGCATCGAGAATGGGTGGTTGATGGTTCACTGCGGTTGCCATGTTGTTTTTCTCCTCCGATACGATTTATCGTTTCTCGGTCTCTGCTAATCTCTTTACCTCTGACTACGGACGGCCCTCGATCTGAATATCTCCGCCAGCTTTTAAATATTTGGCTGCGTTCTCGGTTTCGCAGACGTTGCGTTTGCGGATTAGGATCACGAGCATCCCGTCTGGCTGCAGATTGAAATACCAGTCACAGTTGCCGCAGCGTTTGTTGATGGCGTCGATATCGAGAAAAATTCCGATCATCGGCTCACCAGCGCATAGACAACGGGCAGACCGTAAATAATTCCCGCCAGCAACCCCACTAAGCCGGCGAGGTTGATTGCCAAGACGCCGAGCTCCTTCCAGGAATCGAACATGCCAGGCCGTTGATTCATACTTTCCCCATGAGAAAACCGATCCCAAGCGCCACAATCAGCGCCGCGATCAGAATGCCGGCAATAATTGCCGTCTCGCGCAAGATGCTCACACTCCCTCGACTGCGCCCAGATGCGCATCCGCTTCCACATAGCCAGTTGCGTCTGCAATGGCAATAAATCCCGGCCAGGTCGATTGCTCGTAACTGAACCAGGCTGAGAGCAGAATTCTGGCGATCTCGCGGCCGGTGTATTTCTGGTCGCCTTGCGCCTGGAAGAACAATGCCAGACGGGTGATGACGCCCTTGACGACGAATTCAGTGGTGGAACGCTTCACGCTGCCGCCTTCTGCTGCGAATAGAGCCTGTTGAGGGAGCGAGCTTTGGCGTAGGCCAAGCCCATGTCCCGGTGCCGAGAGACCCAATCAGAATTCCGGGGGATCGAAAGGGCCATCGAGCCGAGAGGGAATTTGTCGGTGTCCCAGACCCCCCAGGCGAAAACACTTCTGCCAGTGGGAAGGACCAGGAAGCGCGGTCGATAGAAAATTTGGGGGAGGGGTATTACAGGTTGGGGTCCGAGGTTGCCAGCTTCGACTTGTTCGCGATCTGCCATCGTTTCACCGTTTCAGGTGATGATCTGCAGATCTGGTAGGCGCGGCAGGAATTGAACCTGCAACCCTCGGATTAGAAATGCGACTTGAGAAATCGCTCATCCGAGGTGTGTGCCGCGTACATCAGAAATGCACAATCACCCCAAAGAATAACTACGCTGCGCTCTTTAGAATACCTTCCGCCTCGGCCAGTTTACGGATGCCCATACGGACGATTGCCGGATCGGTTACACCTAGTTTCGCTCGGAGGTCATCCATCAACTGTTGATCTTCCGCAGTCGGTTGCCAGGTCTTCACTGCCGGCTTGATTCTTTTCTTCTGAGCCACGCCAGTAGTATAAATAGTCATAAATAATTGTCAAGCACTATTTTGAGGCCTGCTCTCGCCTTGCCTGGAGGGCCTTTTGCAGGTTATCCACAGATTGCGCCGGCTTCTTGTCCATTGCCGCGGCAACCACTTTCAAGGCTGCCAATTCCTGATGTCCATACCGGCGAAACATCCGCTCCGAGATCCAGCCGAAGTACGCTTTTGCGCCTTCGCGGGTGACTCGTTTATTTGAGATCGCTACCGACACAGCATGGTGACGGAAGTCATACGGCCGGACTTTTACGTCGGCCATCCCAAGGAGCTGGTTCAATGCCGAGCGCCATCCATCCTCGCTGCAGGGCTTGGTCGGATCGTACTTCTTGTCGCGGTTCTGAAACGGGATCAGGAAGTGATCGGGCTCGCCGGCGCCGCACTTCTTCATGGCGCGTTCGAGCAATCCTTCGAGCGCCCACGCGCCGGCATCGTTCAACGGTATAAGCCGCTGTCGCCGCTGGTTCTTTGCCCCCTTGGGCGGAATCACAATCTGCGGAGGATCGAGCGAGCAGTCCTTCAATCGCAGGAAGCGGATCTCGCCCGGTCCGCATCCGGACTTCATGGATAGGATCGAGGTCAATCCCGCGACGGCCCACTTGGGAACGTCTGCAGCCGCGCGAAAGACTTTCTCCAGCTTTTTCTCTTCCTCATCCGTCAGCCGGCGCCCTGGCGACTCGTAATCTTTGGGCTCGCGGAGGCGCTGGTAATCGGAGAGGGGCTGCCCGATCCGCTTCCGCATCATCACCAGCACGCCGCACTCTTTGTTGATGAGCCCGGCGCCGGCTTGCAGACGACGCGCCCGCTGGTACGCTCGGACCTGGTCGCCATCGATTTCCGGCAAGCGCATCTCGCGGAAGAACCGGGTCAGTGTCTTGATGTAGTTTCCGTAATCCTCAAAGGTTCGCGGGGACAGGTGGAAACGGCGGCTCTCCAGCCATCCGAGGGCGGCTTGTTTGAAAGGAAGTTGCGTTAAAGCTGCCGTCTTCACCAGGTCTGAGACCTCGGTGCGCGGCCAGGCTTGCTCCATGAGATCGGACCGGAGCAGTGACGGGGGAAAGCCCGCGCATTCTGAGTTTTCGAGACAACTTATTCAAGAGAAATCACAGTCTGTTACAAATTCCGAACATCAAACAGTTGAAACGGCCTGAATGCTAGGGCTGACAGGCGGTTCGGTCAAGTGGCCGAAAGGCTCAGAGGCCGAAAGTTGTTACGATTTCCGAACAGCACCAAGGTGGGGGATTGACAGCGGGAGTATGCTAGTCGAGACATGAACCTGCCAAGCAAAGGTGACCTAATTGTGATCCGCGATAAAGAGGGCAAGCAACGCGGAACGGCGCAAGTCTCGCATGTCGATAAAGACTCCTTGGTAGTGGAGTGCGATCAGCTTCCCCCTGGAACGGCGACCGGGGATCATGTTGAGATTGATGAGTGGCACGGCTTGCGCCGGAGCTGAGATATGGGAAAGTTACTCATGGCCGCGATTGCACTCTTCGTCATGCCGGCTGTCGCGGCCGACTCTTCGCCCAAGAAACCGTACTGGGGTCGTCTGGTAAGAGTGACCATGACCATGGTAAATGCGCACGGCGTTAGAAGCATCAGCGCCGAGGACGCCTTTCCCGGCGAGGGAAAGCCAATTCGGCATTTTGATTTCACTTGCAACAAGGATGACAAGAGTTGCACTGCGCCATCGCTGGATGAACTATACCGGACCGATGTTCCCAAGATTGACATTTACAAATGCGACAATTACTCGCTCTGTCGAGCTGACGATCCGAATTGCATCCTCGTCTGCCTCGGCAGCGTTTATTAAGGAGGACTGCTAAGTGTTGGCCTTGTTCCTCGCGATGCTCATCATGGTTATAAGTTGGTGGGTGATCGCCAAGATTCCCCGTTAGCGCTTCTTTTTCTTCCTATCGGGCTGAGCCGTAGAAAGTGCAGCGCCCGCTGCTCCAGCTGCCGGCCCTTCGTGAGCTAGAAACTGTGCGGCTCTGGTTTGAATAGCAGGAGATGAAAGAGCATGTCTCGCAGTTGCCAACGCAGCTCCCGTTAGGGCCCCCTCGATAGGATGTCCCACCGCCAGGCCAGCAGGGACACTTCCAGCGGTCAAAATGTAATCAGGCAAACTGACTGCGTTCTGCCGTTCTTGGACAGCGGCCGTTCTGTCAGTCGCCGCTCCAGCGTTCTTCAACATTCGATAACGCGCATTCAGTGGGGCAACATCGGGAACCGCCTGCTCCACGGCATCTTTCAGGTTCCCATAAATCGCCGCCTTTACTTGATTGAATTCGTCCCGAAAAGGAGTGCCCTCCCATTTCGTCACGTCGCCCACTTGGCGCTTGATGTCGGTTACTTCTTCCGGCGTCAGATCGACCAAGGCTTTATTCTTGGTGATCGGTCCGATCGGTTGCAGATCACCATTTGCATCTGGAGCGAAATTCTTAGTGAGTTGGTCCTTGATCGTCTGCAGTTTGGTGTAGAGATCAGCACGGCCAGCATTCTGTGCCGTCGTCATTGCATCATCGATCGGTTGCGTGACTGCGGTATGAACATCGAGCTTCTGTGCGGCTGCGGCTGGAGTCGTGAGCGTATCACCGATCTGCTGTCCAACCATGCGGTATCGCGATTTGATGTTCTGCGCGAGATCTGCTGTGCTGTTCCCCGTCAAACCTTCATCGATGACGGCTTGTCCAGGATTCTGTCCCCGTTCGAAATTCTTGAGGCCAGGTTTAATTACCCGGTTCATCATTGCAACGCCGGTCTTGGGCGACGATCCCGCAATCGCATCCGCCGTTCCGGCCGCGCCTCCTGCGACTTGCGCGCCATCGAAGAACAGTTTCTGCAGATCATCCGGGCTCATGTTTCCCGGCTGAGTGCTGATGTCTGCAATGTCGCTCGCGCCTTTGGCAGCGTAGCCTGCAGCTCCGAGACCCTGCACTGCTTTTGCAATACTCCCTACGGCTCCAGGGACACGACCGAGAGCGCCGGCGACCGCAAGAGCGAGAGAGGCGGGAGAGGAAATCAGGCTTCGCGCTGTGCTGAGGGTGTCGGCATAAGTGCCTTCGATCCCACGCTTGATCCCGGTCCAGATTGGATGATCGGCGGTCTCCATTGTCGGCGGAGCGCTCACATCCTGACGCGCTTCGCTTTCCGCTCGACCTTCGGGAATCAGAGGGGTGTTGATGTAGCGCCATGCGCGGCTCAGCATGCCAGGCTCTTCGCTTGCAGGAGGAGGGGTGTAGCCGGTGGATCCTGCCTGCTTTGCCATTGCCGCATAGTCGATCGGTGCGGCCGCTGGCGAGCTGCCTGCCATGCGATACGGCGCAGTAGGCCCGGGCGCAGCGGCCGGAGGCGGCACAGACGAGGTCGCGCCCGCTTGCTTAGCGAGCGCGGCGTAATCGACGGGCTGAGGTGACATTTACTGGATCCCCGCAAGTTTCTTGAAAGCGTCGGCGGCCGCCTGGTTTGGAAAGGTATGAACGCCTCCGGATGGATCTGTGACCGTGACCTCGCCGCCTCCGCCTCCAGCGGCCGCTGCAGGCTGTGCGCCAACCCCGTAGAGCGACGGCCGTCCATCGAGCCGGCCGTTTGCGTCCGAGCCGGTGACTTTGTAACCGTACGTCCGATGCACGTCTTCGAGGTTATCGTTGGCCTGTTTAATTTTGTTGTCGGTCAACGTCTTTGCGGTTGCGATGACATCGGGGACGAGATCCGGAGAGAATTTGTCGCCCTGCTTCCAGCCGAGCAAGGTTTGTTTCAATTTATCCGACAATCCGCCCAGATGCTCGACGCCTTCAATTTCTGCCGGCATGATGCGATGTGTTCCGGTCGGCTGTTCTAGGCCAATCATTTTGAACATTGCAGCCGTCTGCCCCGCGGGATCCTTTTTGCCACTCAGTAGATCCTGCATGAGCTGTTGCTGGTTTGCGGCATCGCGAATGTCAGCCAGGTGCGTCGTTGCCTGCTTCTGTCCTTCGGTCTTCTGCGCATTCTCGAAGGCCTGCGCCTGGCGATCGGCCGCGTAGCCGGCAACGCGCTTTTCTTTGTTCTCTTCGGTCGTTTCCTTCGAGGACGCGGCTGTAAGCGCATCGTTCCACATTTGCCGAGCTTCGGGATCATTCGGCAGATTCGATGCTGAATACTTATCCCCCTGGCGATCGGTGAGCTCGATCGGTTGCTCGGTTTGCGGATCCCGCGAGAGCGTGTATTTCGAGCCAAGCACTTTGGTGCTGTCCACGGCGTCATTGAGCATCTGCATCGACATGCCGGGAATGGTGCGAGCCTCAGGCAGCAGTGCGTTCAAGAGGTCCTGATCGGTCGCGTATTTCCCGGACTCTTTCAGTGTCCGGGCTTTGTCGATGAAGGCCTGCTGACGCTGCAGCATGGGAACATTCGCCTGCAGGTTGCGCGTCTCGGCCGCGGTGTGCTCGATCCCGGCTTCTTGTGCGGTCTGTCCGAGGTAAGTGTTATAGGCTGCGTTCTCGGCTTGCGTCTTGAGGAGTGGAAGGTTTGCGTCATATCGCCGTTGCTCGCCTTGCGCCTGCATTTCATTGCCGAGAAACTCATCAGCAAACGAGCCTTGCTGATGCGCGAGGCCAGCGCCGAACTTGTTGAGACCGAGGAAGGCCATCAGCAACGCCTTCCTCGCGCCGTGGACATTCGCCATTGGATCTACGGGCCGGCCGGGAATGGCCGCTGCAGACGGATTGTCCATCGCATACTGATGCGCGTCCGCATAAGGCGAGGTTCCAGCGGGGGAAGGCGTGCCAGTGCCGAAACTGGCTGAGGAATACGGCGGCCCGATCTGCGAAGAGGAGCCAGCTCCGGCGCCAGGTGCGCCCGGTTCGGTTGCTGCGGGAGGCTGCGCAACGATCGAAGTCCCTGGACTCCAGGGATTATCCGGCCGCGCCATCGCATCAACAACGTTCCCAGAGTCCTGGACGAAGTGACGCGACGCCGGATCCGCGAACATTTGCGCGAACATCATGCGCACTGAGGGATCGGTCTGCGCCTGTTGCGCAATCTTCGTCGGATCGAAGCCGACGACCGGCGCGTTGGGATCCTGCCCTGGCGTTCCAAACGGCGATGTTAGATTCGCTAATGACATAGGCTATTCCAAGCTCCAGAATCCCTCGACACAGTACGTGCGGTTGGTGTTGTCGTCGCAGGTCACGATCTTGTAGACCGTATCTGTGCCGACGCGGCTGACGCTCTTTACGCGGCCGCGATCGTTGCCGAGCATGTCGAGATCGAAGCCGACTGCAAGATCTTCAGCCTCGGTGTATCCGCCCTTGGGATTGATGAAAGCGTGCTCGGAGGCGACCAGCACAACTTTTTCGTCGAAGCTCTCAACGCGATAGATATTCGCCAGAGCATAAGGAATCGGAGCGCATTTCAGCTTCGCGACGCGATCGCCTTTCTGGCAGATCTCATCGCCGGCACGCAAGCGCTCGATCTCCAACTCGCCGCGCGGCGTGAGGATCTTCGAGCCTGCCACGGCGCACCCCGGAGTTGCGCCCGCGGGCGTCGGAGGCGTCGGCATCAGGGCCGCGGATCCGATAGCGCCTCCAGCAGCAAGACCAGACCCGAGAGCCGAGGTCCATGCCGGAGGATGATAAGCGCCGGCAGTTCCATAGATCCCGGAAGAAGTCGATCCAGCTCCCGTGTTGCCAGCCACGGCCGTTTGGTTGTTCGCTCCGGCTGCAGTTGCCGCCGTCCCGGTCGCATTCCAGAAATTGTTGATCGCTTGCTGCTGCTGGTTCGTCACAGCATTGTTGAATGCCTGTCCCGTGAGGTTCGCCGTCTGCAAACCCGTATCCCGTGCCATCGCTGCGATCGCAGGGCTCGACAGTCCAAGGCCGTTATTCGCGGCCTGCTGGATGATGCCCTTCTGCGCATTGTTGCCTTGATTCTGGATCTGCTGGATGGTCTGCTCGTAATTCGTTTTGTAGGCGCCGGTGGGCGTCGTCACGTTCATCGACGCCGGATTCATGAACCCGGAGAGCGTTCCGCTGGATCCTGAGCCGCCCGAACCGAAGAGCAGATTGTAAAGAGAATTCGCGCGGCCGCTTGCGGCGTTCGCCGTTGAGATGTTCCCCTGTACCGCCGTGTTGGCGTTACTGGCCGCTTGCGACGCCTGGCCTGCGTTCGCTTGTCCTCCGCCCATATCTCACTCCTTGAAGTTTTCTGCGAAGAACTTCACGCCCATGTACACTCGGTGCATTCCGAATGACACGGCATTCTTTTGCATCGCCTGATTGACGTTCGAGATGAGGCAGAAATAACCCCGGATCAGCGGGTTGTGCCGCATGTCAGCAAGCCAATCGCGAAGCCAACGGATAGTGAGATAAGTTGCTTTCTTACGCTCGAACGGAGCAAATTGCTTCCGGGCGCCTTCAATCCATTTGATCGGCTCAATCTGCCAGATCAGCCGGGCGTTGCCGTACATCACAATCTTGCCTTCGTAGGTGGTTACGCAGACAATTCCCTTCGAGAGATCCACCTGTTCCCACTTTGCCGGATCCTTCGCCAGGTCCGCCTGCAGCAAAGCGAGTTCTTCCTTCGTCGCGGGACGCACATCCCACGGTGATCGTCGCCAGGGCATTCACTCACCATTTCACGAACGGCAAGACAGGATCCGAAGGAGTGCTCTCGCCGGTAGGATTTACAGACGTTACATACCACTGGTACGTGTTCACGCCGCCATTGACGTGCCCGGGATCTGCCATCGAATAGTTGGCTTCCTCGGTTTGCTGGATAGTTTCGACCAGCGTTGCGCCGGAGAACGTTCCGCCATAGGCCCCGCGGTAAAGCCGGTACTCGGTGACATTCGATTCCGGCGCGGCCTGGAAGCTGACTTCCGTCAAGCCGTGGCCTTCGGTCGCGACGACGCTCGCGAGCTTTGTGGGAATCGTTGCCGTCCCATTGAGCGTGAGGGCGACGGCTGCGCTCGCGCTCGAAATCGCTCCCGCGGCATTCACTGCACACACGGAGAACGACGGCGTCTCGCCGGTTCGCTTGAGCGTGAAGGTAAGGACAACGTTTGTGTCCTGGTAAATTTCGACATCGGCCCCATTGCCGTCGTAACCGGCAATCAAGACCAGGATGCCATGACTGTAATCGGTATCCACGGCCGGCAAACATGACAAGTGGACAATGCACGTCCCGGCTTCGATGCCAGGCTCTTCCGAGGCTGAGAGCCACACGATCGGCGTGGCCGGAAAGGGAAGCGCAGTCGCCGGCGTCGTGCTCACCGGACCGTAAAAGATATAGACCGGGAATGAGATCGTCCCTAATTGTGGAGGTCTCATGCGGTTGCCGGATTCCACGGCGGCGGTGAAGAGAAGGACCCGATTGCTTGCGGAATTTCCAAGACAACCTGGACCCAATAGTAAACAGTCTTTCCGAGAATCGCCGGATCCCCGTCAATGTAGCTATAGACGCCGGTCTGCAATGGCACGTCCGCGAGAAACGTTCCGGCCGCGATCGCGGCCACGCCGGATCCGGTCGAGCTGAGATCGGGCTTGGTGAAGCTGCGAATCAGGGAAATGCTCGCAACCTGATACAGCGTGTTGATGCGAAAACTCACCGTGACCCCGAGGAATGTCGCGCTCGGTGTCACTTTGAGGTTCGCGATCTGGTTCCGCGCCGGCTGTCCGACTGGCGAAGCTGGAGGAGTTGACATTAGACCTCCGGCAGTTCTTTGAAAGAGACCTCGATCGCCGAGAGCGCCATGTCCTCATCGAGATCAGGCGGGAAGGAGACAAAGAGCTTGATCCATGCCCCAAACGCCGTCTGCTCGTAGTGATTGAGGTTCGCGCGCGCGACCGTGTAATCGACCGCATTCCCATCCTGATCCAGTTCGAGATCGAGATCCTGTCCCGTTAAACTCGGATCGACACCTTTCGAGGCAACCGCGGCCATGCGGAACGATTGATAAGCGTTCTCGATATTGGTGAGGATCTTCGCGAAGAACGTCCGCGCCCGTCCGCTCATGCCGGCCGCAGGATCATTCGAGAGCCGGACCCACGGTGTGCCGATTACCGCGTCTGCAATATCTTCGCCGTTGAAATCCGTTCCTTGCGGGAAGCGATAGACAAGCCCGCTCGTCGAAGAGCCGAAGTACATGTAATCCGTGCCGGCATCGCGGGCCGTCAGCGAAGTCTGGAAGTTGTCATACGGAAAAAAGTCACTCTCGGCCGGCATCGGGATCGGACCCTGAATCGTCAGTACCCCGGTAATTGGAGAGAGATCCCAGATCTGGATCCAGTCCATTGCCGTCCCGGAATTGACATGGCCACACAGCACGATCCAGTCGTAAGTCCCGTTCGAGAACCAGCGCAGCTCGCACTGGCTGAGGAACGCCGGTGACAGGCTGTCCATATTGAGCTGATCGGCGCTTTTGCCGTGCAGCGCCACGCTCATCGGGTAAGGATCGTTGCCGACGACGCCATTCCAGCTCCAGAGCTTCTTATCGGTCCCGAGCCAGACCAGGCGTCCATGCACGACGAGCGCGAGCTTGCGGCCGGCGCAGCCAGGTTTAACCACCTGGTCGAGCATCTGGAAGGTCGTAATGTCCTGGCCGCTGATCTCGAACCAGTAATCTTGGGTTGCGAGCAGGAGCGCCTGTTGAAAGACGAGCCCCGCCACGAGGTTCTTGATCCCTCCCGGAACGATGAATTGCAGATAGAACGGAAAGCTCTCGTAGGCCACGCCGAGCGGCGTCTCGTTGAGCGCCGACATTGAGACCGTATCACCTTCGAGCGCGACGCAGCGGCCGCTGTATTCGATAAGGATATTCGTCAGCGGAGGCGGATAGTTGTCAAACGGCGCCTGCCGGGTCGTGTCCAGATCGATGTCCGGAGAACTGTCTACATAGCTTGCGGTGGCCACCGGGATCTCGGCGACGAAGTAATATGTTCCCGAGGCATTGATCGGCGAGTCCTGGACGCGGAAGATCCAGAAATGCGTCGTGTTTGGATTGATCGCCACGAAGGCGCTGAGCGTGACCGCCTTTGTCCTGAATTGCACAGTCGCGCCGGCCACTGTCGTCGAAGCCGCGGCCGTCAGTGTGACCGTCGTCGCGTTGGTAAAGGCGCTGATCGTGGTGACGAGCGGGCCGCCATTCGGGGCCGCGCCGTTCACCGTGATCTGCAAACCAACATCGCCGGCGACGAAGCCTGCCGTTGCGGAGGTCAGCGTATGGCTGCCGGCGTTCATGACGCCGTCTGTGACTTGTAGGCCGAGCGGGCCGGTGTGGGCGCTCAGGTCGGACGGAACGCCGATATGATACCGCTGCGTGCCTAAAGAATCCGTCCAGCGAAACACTTCGGCATAGACGTAGCGCGTGCCGTAAGTCAGATAGAGGCCTGCCCCACCGATTGCAATCGAGGGCGGCGAGCTCGCCGGCTGCAAACCCCACGGCTCCAGGGTCTCGACGCCCGCGATGTTAATCATCTTCTTCGCGGCCGCGCCGTTGTTCATGTAACAGGCGAAGGCGTTCTCGATGAAACCGAAATCTCCGCTCGTCTCCGTGTTGCTCAGCTCGACCGGAGGGCTGGAGCCGTCAATGGCCGATCGGACAATCCCGGTCCCGCCCGTTGCGATCAGAAATTGCATCTGATCGGTCTGGCGCTCGAAGGAGAAAAGCGCCTGGACTTGCGCCAGGGTGGTATCGAGGATTTCCTGATAGCCAGGCATGGGCTTCAAGGCGCCCGATTGCCGGATAACGTTTCGCGCCACAAGCAGCGAGTTCCGCGGGAGCGTAGCTTGGTTGTCGGATGTGTGCCTGCCCATGCTCCAGTCGGCCAGGACGATCTTTTCGAGACCTTGGATCATCACGCTCCTTACGGCGAGCCGGGAATGTAGAAGTTGTCATCGTCGCCGGCATCCTCATCAGCGAGGTATTGACCCACTTTCGGAGGATCGGAGATCTGCTTCTGCCGCAGGATGACGAGCGCGGAGTTCATCTGCCGGAAGGCTTTGGTTGTGTACTTGTCCGCGAGGTCGTCATTGTTCGGATCGAGACAGTCGGCGATTGCCAGATTCTTGCACGCCGGCCGGAACTCGGGCGGAAGCATGAAGTAGTCGCCTTCGCTCTGGATCTCGACGTATTGCGCGTTGTAGACGATCTCCAGCAGCCGGTTCTCGTCGGCCGGAGGCTCGATCTGGATGTAGAAGCTGCCGTCGTCCTTCTCGTACGGCCCGTACCACTGAAACGGAGAGTCGGTCGAAGATCCGCTTGCGCCGCCCGCAAACATCTGCGGAAACATGGCCTGGAGGCGCGACATCGCCATGAAGTCCGTGTTGTGCATGATGCGCCAGGTGCCAAACGTTGAATCCTGCTCGCGGATCCGCACGATGCGCTCGACATCGGGCTGCAGCTTGTACTCGAAGCCGCGGAAGGTTGCCTGCCCGAGTGCGATCGTAGCTTGCGCCGGCTGCGAGAGAACCACCGTCGTCCCGTTCGTAAGGCTCTGGATATTGCAATTCAGGGCATCGCCATCGGGCCCGGCGCCGGCGACGCTGATTCCCGTTCCAACATCCGCGGCGACAAACTTCGCGCTTGCAGATGTCAGCACATTCTGTCCTTGCGTGATATTGGCATCGAGGATGGTAACGGGAGGCGTGAAGACCTGCGAGTAATCCCACTTCAGGAAGTACCCGCTCTGCTCTTTGACGATCCAGTGAAAGATCTCCTGAGCAGCATCGTTGATCGCCTCGATGACCTCCTGGCGCTTGCGGCTGAAATATGATTTCCGCGCTACCGAGTCGATCATTTGAGTCAGGTTCATCGCGCCTCTCGTGTCTTACGCCGGCCTCGCGGCCGTTTTCGGAGCTGCTTTCGGAGCGGGTTTCGCGGCCGGCTTTGCCGCGGGTTTCGGAGCGAGCGGTTCAATGGCCGGCGCCGCCCCGGTTGCAACCTGTGACTCAATCTGCTCGTCGAGTGCCGTGTCTTCCCGGGCCGCGAGCAGCCGGAGGACCTTGGCGAGCATTTCCTTGGTCGCGTCGAGTTCCTTTCGGATGGTTTGCGCTTCCACGCTCTGCAGTTCGGCTGAAGCCGCGGTTACCGGCGCGGCTTGCGCCGCCTTATAGCTCTCAAAGCCCTTCTCGGCCGGATCGACCATGTTGAGCAGCTTGAAAGCGCGCTTGGTGAAGCCCTGCGCTTCCCGCGGGAACCCTCCCACGGCGCGGGCGCGATCGCAGTTCTCGATATGCGTGCGCACGACTTTTTCGATGTATTTGAGCCAGTGGCGCTCGCCTTTGGCCTTGGCTTCCTCCTCGGTCTTCGCCATCGGCAGCCGTTCGGCGAGTTCTTCGTCTTCCGGAACTTCCCACTCGTCATCGACCAGGATGACGCCGCGGTCCTTGAACCGCAGCAGCACCGTCGCCGGGAAGTCTACGTTGATGCGATCGCCGTTGGTGAAGCGGAGCTCTGTCGGCACACGGAAGAACGATTCCGGCTGCGCGTCCAGCGTCCAGTTCGCAATGGCGTGAATGTCGCCCTGTCCAGGGATCGAGAATGCGATGTTTTCGAGGACGCGATCTCCCGGATTGTAGAAAAGGTAGCCTTTGTTCGTCTTGAACGTTGGCAGGTTCTTGCTTTCCATCAGTGTCTCTTTTCCCGCGAAGTCAGATCGGCTCGAAAGCCGTTCCCCTCGCGTTTATTTGTCACGTTTAATTGTTGCCAGGACACTGGCACGGGAAGATGTAGATCGCCATTCCCACAGACCCGCCAGCAGGGATATTGCCGAGCACTTCATGAATCCCGAAGTGCTGCATTCCGATGCCGTGAAAACCGACAGAAAATAATGGGTTACTGTTCGCGTCCCACATCAAGACTTGGCACTCGTAAGCGCCGCCAGCATTACAATCAATCCAACCGTCCATCTGCGTCGAAGAGGCTTGCGCAGGGACCGTGTAGATGCCATAAGCGCATCCGGCCGAAGTGACAAAATTCGCTCCTCCGGTTGTTCCTTGAGAGAACCCCCCCCCGTGGTAACACCCGTCACGCCCGGCGCGGCAACTTCGTTAATTACTTGAAACGACTGACAACTGCCAATCGAAAGCGGAAGGTTTGGGCCTTGCGCCATCTCGATCTCAAGACGGTAGGTCTGACCGCCATCATTGAAGGAAACTGTCGCTTCCGCATAACCCACCGTGGCGCTCGTCGCATTCCCGCCAATCAATGGAGAACGCGCATAGCGTGAGCCGGTGCGATTGATGGTAAGTTTCGGATTCGTCCATGCGGAACTGGACCATGTCACCACATAGAAATCGTAAGGACCGCCTTGCGTGATGCTCTGCGGATTGTGGCTGCCATCATAAGTGGCCGATCCGAGCATCGAACAAGTTAAGCCACGCATGCAGCCGGAAATGTTCGCCTGCCAGTTCGAGGGAGTTCCGCCCTGGATCAAGAATTCCCAAGTGTTCGTAAATGTGCCACGCCCTTGATCGTCGAAGATGACGCCAGTGCTGCTCGCTGTCGTGTACGTCTGCGAGCCCAATATGACCTGTTCCGTTTGACCACCCAGCGATGCAGTAATCAGTAAAAAGCAAAACAGAAGGGCGCGACGCATCGTGTCATTCTCCCTATTTGTTCGGTCTGAGCCAGTCGTGGCGCTCCATCAGGAGCTTGAGTTTGTTGCGGACGACGCGATGATGCCGCTTGAGATATCGGAAGATTTCATGCGCGTTCTCGCGTTTCTTCTTTTCCTGCTCGCGATCGAAAGCCGCAGATTCAGCGCGGAATTTCGCGAGCGCATTCGGTCCAGTGCCGTACTTCCGGTAAGTTTCCATCTCGTGCAGCCGCTCAATCACACGCTCGCTGAGCGGCATGTAAGCGTCGCCGTTGTTCTCGTGGCGCACGAGCCACACGTAGATTCGCCGGCAGAGATGGGAATGCTCCTGAACTCCGTTGACGAAGAGCGCTCCGGGATGGTGCTCGATGCACTGCTCGATAACCCAACGCTGTTTCTTCTTGTGCCAGGTGATGAGCATGTCCTTGGCGAAGGTCTCTTGCATCTTCCGCAGAAACCAGCTCGGAGGCGTCCGGTTCTCGTCAACACAGGTCGCTGGAACGACGAGGCCTTCGTGCATCGCGAGCTGTGACATGAATCCCTCCGAAAAAGATAGAGGGCCAGCATCCCCCCCGTAGAAATGCTGGCCCTTTTGTGACCTCGCCACTCGTCGCCGATTAGCTCAAGTACACAGTATCGACGAAGAGATTCTGCACCCGTCCCCCGAGCTGCGGGTTCGGATAAACGTAATTGCCGTACTCAGCCAGGATCCCGGTCCATGCGGCATAGCCGGAAACCCACTTGAGCACTTTGCCGTCGCGATCGAGCCAGCCGAGCGGCTTCACGACGCCGTTCTGCACGCCGTCGTTTTTGAAGACATGGATATTGAATTTCGGGCAGTCCACGTCCTTCATGAAGCCCACTCCCAAATAATCGAGGGTCGCAAAGCCCATGTCGATCTTGGTTGAGACGAACCGCTTGAGCGAAGTCCCGATCGCCGCGTAATGGTCCCACTGGGCATTATGCGTAACGATCGTGTTCGGCTCCTGGCCGGTTGCAATCTCGATCAGCGAGAAGAGTTGCTGCAGGAAGACTTCCGAAAGCATCTGGCCGCCCGCGTCGATGACGTTGCCGCGATAGCGCGGAGTCGTCGCCCGGTTGACGTTCTGAAACACAACCGAGGAGCTGTTATCGAAGGCAATCTGCAGCCCGATGTACTCCTTGTTGGCGGAGTTGTAGCGGGTCACGATATCGCCGGCCGTCAGCGTCAGGTTCTGATCGAGCGTCACGGTCTGCGTGGTGGGCTCAACCGAAACGATCGCCGCTCCGCCCGGAGGACAGCGCCGGATGGTCAGCGTCGAATCCCAGATATCGAGCTGGTCGTCGGTCATCAGGTAGGTCGAGCCGAACGAGCCCCAAGTCGAGCCCGTCTTGCCGACGAACTGATTGGAGTTGTTCGTGTTGGCGTTGACCGTCGCCAGGATGCCCGTGCCATCTCCGTAGGTGATGATGTTCATGTGCTTCATGAAATCAAGCACAATGTTTTCCATTTCATCGTCGAGATGGTTGATGAAGGCGTCCTCGGACTCTTCCGCGTCCTGGATGTCCTTGTCGTACAGCTTGATCGTTCCAAACACGGAACGGTCATAGACCATTGCTTTTTGATGCCGCTGCCGCTTTGCGACAGGCATCGGATCGTCAGACAAGCGAGCGCCCACGCCTCCGCGGTTGCCGGAGACTCGAACATCCATCTCGTAATGATCGCCGCTGACTCGGACTGCCTTCGCTTTGGTGAACTTCTTGCGAATCACAGTCGCCTGATTCTGTAGCTGGACGACGCCATCGTCGTACACGTTCTTGAGCATTGCGCCGATGCGTCCCACCGTCTCCACGTCTGCATTGCAGACCAAAGAGCGCTGGAAGCCTCCGCGCAACGCCTTCTCGATGCGTCCACCTTGTTCCATATCAGCCACGTTTTTTCTCCTCAATGAGACGTTGTTGGTGAGCTGCCTATCCGCGAAGCGCTGCCTTCGCCGCGGCTCGCCGTCCCTCGGAAGTCGAGAGATCGTGAGACCGTTCGGCCGGCCGGCGTATTTCCACTCCAGCAACCCGTTTCGGGAATGAAGTGTCCCGAATCTTGCGTCGTTGCACTCGCTCATTGCCGGCACTCACGCGCTTGCCGGTCAAGCGAGCCTGGACCCGATCGACGATCTGGATCAGATCGACAAAGTTATTGCGCGAACAGCGATTGAATATCGCCTTGTTATGCCCGAGGCCTTTCATCTGCGGCATGACGAACTCTTTGAAGTCCTCGTCGGACATCTGGAGTTCTTTCGCGTAGTTCTCGGCCGCGGTGACTGCGGCGAGCGCGACGGCGGTCCGCCGCTCCCCCAGCTTTTTCTCGTCATCGTTCGTACGGCGCTGGCCGGCTTCGCGGCGCAGTTTTTCGTTTTCCTCGCGCAGCGCTTTCTCTTTCGGCGTCTCGGCGGGATCCGCTACCCCCGCAGCTGGCTTCTTGCCGGCTGGGGCGCCGGTGGATTCGATCAGGCCAACCTTTTCCGCATACGCGAGGACGGCCCGCAGTGCGTAATCGTGAGCCTCTTGTCCCTGGAACTTCTTGACCCGCTCGAAGATCCCGTCTGCACCTTTGCCCTGCATGATGTCGTAGAGGGCATGGGAATCCGCGAGCCGAGCCGAGAGTTCCTGGACGCCTTCCGCGATTTCTTCTTCGGTCTGGCCGCCAAGCTGAGGAATCGGGTAATCGGTCTCGTCGAGCGCTTCGAGCAGCGCATCGAAGGTCTCGCTTCGGTGATTGAGGACCTGCAATTCTTCGGCGGTGATCTCTTCCGGCACTTCGCCGGCCGCTTCTGCAGCTTCCCGCGCCTCGCGTTCTTCGTCGGTCTCGCCTTCGCGTTCCTCAGCTTCGGCCGCTTCGCGCTCTTCCCGTTCCTCGTCGGTCTCTTCAACCTCTTCCTCTTCGAGTTCGGCTTCTTCGGCTTCCTCAACCTCTTCCGCTTCTTCGACGATCTCTTCGGCGGGTTCCTCGACTTCAGCCGCGGGGCGCGGAGTATTGAAGATCTCGTCCAGCGTCTCAACTTCTTCGCCCTCAGTCGGCGTCTGCTCAGCGACCTGTTCTGCGCTGACGGAGCGCATTGACTCCCGCAACTGCTCGCGCCGTCCCGCTGCATCGTTCTCGATAATTGCCATGACCGTTTTCTCCTCGCAAAGATAAAGGCCGACCCGAAGGCCGGCCCTCTCGCAATCTCACTTAGTAAGTCTTGTTACCGGATTCCAGCAGCCAAGATGAAGAACGTCGTGCCGGACAGGTTGGTCGCGTTCGCCACTTCCGTTCCGGCGCTTGAGGTCGAAACGTGAATATTGCCAGTCGCGTCCATCGACAAATCATAAGCCACATTGTTGGAGGCGACCGGAAACCACCATTCGAGAGCCCGCCAACCAAAGAGCGACGCGGTCACCGGAATGCCAGCGGGGTTCGAGTACGACACCGGCCCGAGGGCCGAAATCATTTTTACGTCGCGGCCGCCCAGATCATGGATCTTCTCTTTGCTGGATGGATCGAACGATTGCGGGAAGACGGTGGGACCCGTAAAGGGATTCGCGAACATCGTCCCCGCCAAAAGAAACCAGCGAATTACAGCTTTCATCATGCGCCCCACGTAATCAGTCCTCCTAAGTGAGATGCCGCGCCAGGCGCGGATTACTTGTCCAGCTTGTAGGTATCGCGCGAGGTATGCGTCCCGCGGATCCCGATGTGATGATCGACCTCGGCGCCCACTTTCTCATTACCGGCGCTGTCCACCTTGTCGGTCACTGTGTTCTTGGTTTGATCGGCCTTGCGCATCTGCGGTGCGGGAACAACATCGCGCGGCTTGTTGACTCCGCGCGGGCCCATCGGCGCCGGCTTGCCCGCTTCTTTCGGTTTGCCGACACTGTCCACCGTGTCCGTCTTTGTAGACGGGCTCGCGTTGGTTGAAACTGCCTTGTTCGCTTTCGCGAGCGACGCCTGCGCCGGCGAGTTCGCCGTGGGCTCCGCGACTGGCGCTAGATTGGTGGAAACAACTTCTGCCGGCGCGGTTGGAACATTGTTCTTGATTGCCATCGTTGCTCCTTACGCTCCCATCTGGTGAGCGAATTGGTCTCCCTGGCTGAGCGCGGCGTCCTGTGTCGCGCCCGGTCCAGAGGTCACGCCCGGCACTTTCGCCAGCGTTTGATTGTTAGGATCCGCGGAGCCGGACGGCTTTCTCTTTCCGAGGCTCGGCGGCTGCTGCATCGCAAGCTGCGTCATCATTTGCTGCTGCGCGGCGAACTGCACTTTCTGATTGCAGTATTCGCCGAACGCGAGGACATAAGTCTGCAACTGCGGATCGAGCCTCTCGAATTCCTCCGTCAGCGTGTAGTTCGCGACGGCCTTGAGTTCGATGTTCCAGTCCTGGAAGGGCGATTCGTGCGGCATCTCGCCGCGCTTGACGGCTTCAAGGTCTCGCTCCGCTTTCCGCATCTGGAGCTCGTTGACCAGGTTGACGCCTTCGAGGTTGATGAGCTCATAGACATACTGCCGGTTGCCGGGATCCGTCAGATCGACGAGGCCGCCCTCGACCAGCGTCTGCAGCATTTCGAGCTTCTCGTCCTGCGTCTTCGGGATGGAGGAATTCGGAACGTAATTGACCTCATACGACCCGAGCAGATCTTCGCCAGTGAAGGATTCAAACAAATAACGGCCGTTCGGCCCGGATACTTTCACCTGGCGCTCTTCATCCCAGACCAGTTTCGCGAGAAGCAGGAGCTTCTTGTAATGCAGACAATGCGCCGACTCCCACAGGTAACGCTGTGTGTTGAGCTGCTCGCTGGCTTTAGCCCCGAGGTACGCGATCCCCCGGAACGACGACTGCCCTCCCGCATCGCCCGTCTGCACTCCGAGCGTCAGTCCGAGCTGCTGGAAGTCCGACAAAATGGCGGCGCGATACTGCCAGACCTGGCCGGTAAAGGGCTGAGGCTGGACGAACTCCGGCGCCGCCTTTCCATCGCCGATCGGGTCGTACATGATGACATCCGAAGGATCTCCGTTCGGCGGCTTCATGTTTGACTGCGTTGTCGGCCAGATCCACTTCCCGGCCGCATTCGACAGCATTCCAAGTTCGATCAGGGAATCGAGGCGGTTCAACCGCTTCTGCAGCGGGACCAGGTCCGCGCCAATCCCTTTCGGGTAGACGCTCGCCGGATCCGCATCCCATACGAAGAACGTGAAAGGAAAGTAATTCTCATCGCTGTCGGGATCGACATTGGGGTTCGATCCCCACTCCAGCATCGTGCCTTGCGAGTAGATGAAGAAGATCCCATGCTGCTTGATGCGCGCGAGTTCGTCCTCGTCGCCAGGCTGCGCCGGCGCCGGATTGCCGGGGCGCAGTTGCGGCCGCTGTGATAGCTCGGCGGTCTCTTGCGCTTCTTCGTCCCCATCTTCATTGCCGGCAAACTCGTCGGCAATCGCTTCCTGCAGACGTTTGGGGAGCTTGTCCCACTCGGACCAGATCTCGGTAATGACGGCGGTCTCGGCGTTGACGCGCTCGGCAAAGGTGTAGGAGCTGAGTGTCCGCAAGACATCGTAGCGGGTCTCGCTCGTGTTGGTTGCGGGATCGTCCGATGTGATCTTTTCGGCCTTGTCGTCGTACTTCCGCCGCAATTCGCTCAAGGTGCGGCGATAGCGATGAACCACACGGTAGGTCAGGTTTGGATTCTGGACATCCCGCGGAAGATAGACTTCAAAGATCGGCCGCACTTCGGTGCGAACATAGCCTTTGCCGCTTACATACTGCGAGACGGCAATCGGCCGCTGCCGTGTCCAGTTCGCGGTCTGGTCTGATCCGCAATCCGGGCAAGGAATGGTCTGCTGGCCGAAGTCGCCGGAATCCATCTGGCCGGGCTCCAGCTCGTTGACGCCGCCACAATCGAGGCACCCGACGACGTTCGTGTCTTCCGTCTCTTGCTCGTCGAGCGCCTGCGGATCCGCGGAGGTGTCGATTGTATCCTTGAGGACGCCGATGCCCCAGAGCGCGGTATGCTTTGCCAGTAACGGATTCAGGAAGATGAGGTTCGTCTCGATGTCGAGAGCGTCCTTCGCCATCTCCGCATAGTCGGCGGCTCTCCGCGTCTGCGCGTCATCAGTGCGCGGCGTGGCTGTGACTTTGACGACTTGCGCTCCGAGCTGGTTTGCGTTGGCGTTGACGGTCTTTGCAAAGTAATTCGAGACCGGCATCGGCCGCGGCTTGCGCTTGTCGGGCTTGAGCTGTGTATAGCGCCGTTCGCCTTCTTTCCACTCCAGCCACTGCCGGCGCTGGTAGAAGAGACCTTCCTCCTGCCACTCGCGCTCTTCGGCATCGCGGCCGAGAGCGTCTTCGCGGAATTTCAGCTCTCCCCACGCAATGAGAGCCGACTCGACATTCGCCGCTCCCGCGCCGGTCCCGGCCGTTGCCGCGTTCGCATTGCGGCTGCTACCTTTTGCGTCCATGCGGCTCCTCGCGGGTTAATTCTCTTTGATGACGACTTGGGAAGTGTCGTAGGCGGTGTTGGTCGCGGATGCGGTGCCGAATTGCACATCCACCGCCTCAAACGCCCCGCCGCTGACATTCGGCCCGCTGCAGGCCGTCCCCGAAGGAGTGCAGGTCGAAACGAAACCATGTGTCGTAACTCCGCCGGCGAGCACGTCGTAGAGGATGTCGCAGTTCGCATCGCCAGCATCGACTCCGCTGCCCTGTGTTCCGCATTCGACCTTGATCGTGACAAACCAGCTCGTGTGCGTGCCATCGTTCAGCGCAAGCTGGAAGTTGGAACAGCTCGGCGTCGAGCTGGAGGCAAGCTGCCAGCAAACATTGACGGCCTCGGAGCTATTGAGCGCAATGACCTGCATGGTATTGCGATAGACCCAGGCATCGTTCCCGGAGCCAACGTTCCCCGCAGAGAGCGAGATCCCTTTCATCTGCTGGATCGAACTCGTATTCGCGTTGAACGACTGGATCGCGTAATCCGCTTGCAGCGTTCCTGAAATGCTGGATCCTCCCGGACATGTCAGCGCTTGCCAGGTGGTACCGTTGCCGACGAGGCAGTCGCCGACGCTCGGCGCGGAGGCGTTGGTCATGACGATGTATCCGCCATTGCCGGACTGATTGCTCGACGTGAGATACGACCCGCCGCCGATCGAGATCTCCGTCAGGACATCGACGATATTCACGACGACGTGCGGGCCCACGGCTACGCAGGAGGCGACCAGCAGCAACACGAGTGACGCGAGAATGACGTTCTTTTTCATGGAGCCTCTTCTTTACGGGTTGAGCGTCGCCGGACCAAGCGCGATCGCGTTACTGCCGTCCCACAGGAATTCCTGGACGGTAAGCTGATTGGCCGCGGAGCCGATGGTCGCTCCTCCAATGACGTTGCTCGGCCATGTGAAGGTTCGGCCGCCCGTCGCATCCTGCGACAGTTCAAAAATGAAGATGCTCGGAATGCTTCCGGCAATCAGCGTCGGCGCCGTCACGTTTCCGGTGAGCGTCATCTTCCAAAGCATCAGCGAGCCGGCCGGCGAGAATGTCGGTGTGGCACTATAGGCGACGACGGCATATGAAAAGCCGCCGTTCTGCAATGCGCCATAAACCGGAGAAGTTCCCGGCGTCGGAATGATATTTGAGATGTCTAGGCTCGCGACAGTCGCGTAGAAGGCAAATCGGACTTGGCAGGTGTAGTAGGGGCACTCGTCAACCTGGTAGTACGTCCCTCCCGGAGTGAGCGCCGTATTCTGAATCACGACGCAGGATCCGGTTCCGGGCAGGCCGCCAACGAAGTTGACGATCTGTCCGCTCGAATTGATCCCGCACGTTACCGGAGGTCCAGGAACGAACCGCGAAGCTCCGGAAATGGTCGAATCCACCGAAGGCTTAAGCGTGAAGACAAACTTGCCGCTCGTGACCGGGTTGTTTCCGAGGTCCCGGACCGTGCCTGTCAGCGTTGTCGTGTTCTGAGCGGCACTAACGCAGCTCAGCAGGGACAGCGCTAAGAGGCTCATCAGCCGGTTGCGCGTGTTCTTCATTCCACTCCTCCACCGTTGCCGGCATTGCCGCGGCTCGCGCCTCGGGTGTGGCTTTGGCTGCATCGAGTCCCTGAATGACCCGCTGATATTCATCCTCGGCGTCGCGAAGCAATTGTTGCCGCGATTTGACGATCTCTGCCGCGGGAGCTTCGTCCACCGCTTCTACATCCGGCTGAAGCCGGACCGCCGAATGCTCTTCCTGGACAATAGCCGGGCGGCCGCGGCCTCCTTTGAGGATGACCAGGTCCGCCATCGCCGCGCTCAGCGCCTTCTGCTGCGACTCGACCGTCGCGACCAGCGACTTCCTGTCGGCAATCGCGTCGCCGGCGAGCTTGCGCAACCATTCCACTTTTTCAAGCGCTGCGCTCAGCCGCTCCGCCAGCAGCTTCTTCTCTGCTGCGTGCAATGCTTCCAGGTTCCTGATCCGGTCGATCGCCTTCCTCAGTTCCTCCGCATGTGCATCCCGAAGGCTCTCGGTCAGCCGGTCGTGTACGCTCGTGGGATTCGATTGCATCGTGTAAGCCTTTCGTGGAGACGGCGTCTGAGCCCGCCTCCCGGATATGTTGCTGCCGGCAACCTTCGCAGCAGAACAGGTCGCCGGTCTTGCCTTCAAACAGCCGCAGACATTTGCGGTTGAGACAGCGAGCGCGGCCGGAAGCCGTCGTTCTGGGATCGAACTGCGCCTTAGCAAACTGGCGCAGCGGCACGCGCTTGCGGTCTGTATTGTTTTCGAGCATCAGGAAATCTTGACCTTCACCTTTCGCGCCGCAGGCTTCGCCGCGGCCGGCTTCTTGCCCGCAAGCTGCTTCTTGAGGTCGTCAATCTGTTTCTGCATGGCCTCAAGCTGCTGCGCTCCGCTGATGCGGGGCTTTGCCTTGAAGGTGACGATGCGCCTGCCGTTTTCGTCGTAGCGCTCTTCCGGCGCGTTCTCGTCTTTCTTCTTCGCCGGCTTCTCCCGCAGATGTGGAGGTTTCTCCCGGCCGCGCATCCCGCTCGAATAGACTTCCGGGACCTTCTCGCTCGCCTTGCGCTTGGTTTCGACCTGTTCGCCGATGGCTTCGGCGAGGGTTTCGATGACGCCACTTTTGTCGAGCGGCTGTTTCTCCGTCTGAATTGCCACTGAGTTCCTCCTTGAGAATTAGGAAGCGCCAGGCGTACCCGTTCCGCTTCCATTCGCATTGCTGGTACCGTTGGTTTTCCCGAAGATCGCAGTCACGCCTTTGTGCGTGAGATTCAGGCCGTAAGGCGCGGACATGAGGACGACGAGACTTGAAATGTCCGGATGGACATGGTCACGCCAGAGCATGACCGAGATCCAGACGATAATGCCGAGGACCAGGGCGCTCCCCGCAAGGCGCGACCAGCTCGCCGAGCCGTCGCTTTCGCTGTGCGCCGAGCGCATGAATCCGAGAAAGCCTCTTGCGTCCATCGCTACCCTCCGACGATCTTTTTCTCTTCTGTCCGCACGTTCTCGGGCATCGAGGCCAGCTTGCGGACCGAGCTGAGGTCTTCGGCCAGCACGACGCGCTTCCGTCCGTCGCCCTGGAGCTGCGCGAGTTCTTCCTTCACCCGCGACAGGACGCCGATCGCCGCGTTGCGCTCGATCATCATGCCTTTGTAAAGGGCGCTCGCCCGCGTCAGCATGTCCGCCTGGACGCTCGCCCGGAAGCAGGCGCCGGCGATCCATCCGACGATCAGCGCGACCAGGCCGGTTACAACAACAACCGCAGCGTGCATGAGGCGTTCTCCTTTGCAGACATCTGCACTACCAGCGCAGCGCCAGGGCGCAGAATCCGACGCCGGCAATCGAGCCCCAGATCGGCGCGTTCTTGCGTCCGGTGGCCACGCCCGCGGCAGCCCCGAGGCCTCCGCAGCCGGCGACGCGCGTTGCGAACCAGGAACGCGACGCGACGCCCGGCTTCGCCGCCTTTTCCCAGATCTTGGCTTGCGCGAGCGCGGCATCGCGTTCCTTCTCGGTGTCCGCGACATCCGCGAGGCAGTGGCCGAGCTCGTCGTGCTGCTCGGCGCAGGTTTCGAGGGACTTGAACAGCGGGACAATGTTCTTTTGCGGAACATTCACGGAGACCGCGTTCGGATCTCCCGGCGTCGGCGACGGCTCAACCTCGAAGGGATTGAAGGCCAGAGCTGGCAGCTTCGACGAAGGCCGGGCGAGGGTGGTCGCCACGTCCTGATTCGTCTTGATCTGTGAGAGCTGAGTCTGGAACGCTTTGAGCGCGGCCGCGGCTTCTGCATCCCGCTTCGCCATGTCGGCCTTTGCATCGTCAGCGCTTTTCTGCGCCGCCTCCGCTTTGAGCTGCGCCTCGCGCGTCGCCGCGCGTTCGGACATGACGAGATACGTGCCCAGACTTCCTCCCACCGCGAACAGCGCGAGGAAGACCAGGATCAGTTTGTGCTCGGTTGTCATTGCTCAACCTCGTAGGAAGTGTTTGGCCATCTTGCGCCGCGCTTCGCGCTGATCGTCCGGAGAGCCGTGATGCCACTTGCGGGCGTTGATGGCGAAGTTGGCTTCTTTCTTCTCGGCCGGCGTGCCATGCTCTTTCAGATCTTCTTCGTCTGAGAGCGAGACCTTCTTGCCGGCCTTCGTCCCGGTCGCACGATGCAACCGGCCTTCATGGGATGGCTTGATGTGGATCGACATTTAGATCGCCGCCATTTCATCCCGCACAGCAGATGCACCAGCAATGCTGGCAAATGTCCCTAGACCGATACTTCTACCGTTGCGCTTCAATTGAGCTTGGAACTTGCCGCTACGAGTGGGATAGACTCCCATTGCCCCGGTCACAGAGCGGATCGCATGCTGATTCTGCTGATTCGCGGCACGAGTAGCGATCTTGATGTTGTGTCGTCGATTGTTAAGCCCATCTCCATCATCGTGATCGACTTCTTGACCCGGCATTGCACCAAGGAGGACACGATGCATTTTGATCGTCGTCTTCTTGCCTGCGATCCTCACGCTAGAAATGGCGTAGAACGTGTGACGATGACGCTGTGCGTACCACTTGAACTGCGCGATAAGCGAGAAATCGGCGTCATCGAGGATCGCGAATTGTCCTTGGCTAAGTGGTATTTTCATGGCGTTCAAAATCAAAGGCTCCCCGCTAAGGGAGCCCATGATGCTCTGGCGATTCTCCGCGACCTCCCTGTAATCGAAGTCGAGGCAAAGCATTCGCCGATACTCTCGCGAACGTGAGAGCTTATTGAGAAGGTCCAATCGGCTGCAAATAGAAGGTCGTGATGCGGATCTTCCCTGCGGTCGGAGCGCCGCCCGCGCAGGTAACCGTGATATTCCCTGCGGCAGGCTGGCCAGGCTGCGCCGAGGCGGTCGAGATCTGGTTCCATTGATTGATGCCGATGGAATTCGATCCCGCCGTCAGCGTGGTGTTATTCGAGGTAAAGCGGGCCGCAGTCGTGCCGTCGCCGAATTCCCATCCCGTACACGAGCCGGTGATCGTGGTCGTCACCGTTCCATTGACGGCCAGGATGATCGAGCCGGCCGGCAGCATCGTCGGCGTCGAGGTCACGGTGGTCGTGCCTCCGGTCGAAAGCGTCACATCCTGCGAGACCGTGCCGAAGAACAGTTTTGAGCCATTGAGCGCGCGGACCAGCATCGCGCCCGTCGTCTGCAACGCCGCATTCGAGTCAAGCGGATTCCAGCCGGCATCCGGCGTGTAGCAGTAGGAGCCGCCGCAGGTAAAAGCATTGCCGCCCGTCCCGCCCTGGCCGGGAACTTGCGCCTGGCCGTGAGCCAGCGCGGGAACGAACATCGCAAGCGCCAGGATGACGCTCAGGATACTGATTGCAGAGAATCGCTTTGTCACAGTGTGTGTCTCCTGAATTGAAGTCACGCTTGCGCGTGTTCCTTACTCGACTTCTTGCGCGACGGACGAACCGAGCGAGGCTTTCGCCTTCTTGCGGCGCTTCTCGCCGGCATCGAGCGAGCTGTCCGCATCGATCTCGCCGAATTCTTTCGCGAGCCGGTCCTTGGGATCCTCGTCGGCAAGATGGACATCTTCATCGGACGGCTTGTACGGGCTGTCGCCGCTGTTGTCGTACTCGGTCCGCGTGGTATAGACGCCAGGACGCCGCGTCTTGGTGAATGTGACAGACTTCGCTTGCTTGGCATTGCCGACTTGTTTTTTCGGCTTGCCTTTGCCGTCCTCAGCGAACGGCGTCTGTCCCTGATTGAGTGACTGCTGGTTCTTCGCCACTGATGACCTCCAGGTTGTAATCGTGACTGTCGCGGATGTGTTCCCGAGCGGGCCGGGACTGGATGATGCAGCCAAGGCTGGCCGTGCCAGGAGCCTGGATACTGTCCCCATGCAGCTCCAGAGCCGTGCGACCGAAAGTGTTGGTTTCGGGCAATGGCGTCAGACGAGCGACAACAGGGCCTTTCTCGGGGTGATCAAAGAACGTTCCGATCAGATATTTGCCGCACGGGATCGGCCCTACGTCGTGGACCGCCTGCATGGCGGGATTGTTTTTCCCCTCGCCGTGTCCGGAATAGCCCGTCCAGGTGAATTGCGCCGCGCCGGTGTCGTGCGTCCACTTCCCCGTTTTCTGCTCGTAGATGTGCGGCATAGTCTCTCCGTCAGGTGTTCGGGCCCTTACGCAGATGTTCGAGACGCCAGGCCTCGATCGCGGTGATCCGTTCGCCATGACCGCCAACGCCACTCGTCACCGTTTCGAGGTTCGTGATTCGGCGGCCGTGGTCAACAGTGCGATCGCCAAGCGTTCTCACTCGCTCCGTCAGCCGTCCATACACATAGGCGGCGGTTGCGACTTGGATAAGAATGGTGAACAGCGCCAACACGATCTGCCAAGTCATACTCACAGGAGACACTCCTTACCTCAGACCGAACGTGGGATAAGTGGCATAGCCGGGATTGTCAGCCGGCATCGTAAGTGTCGCTGGAATCGTGCCGCTCGATACCCCGGTCGCCGTTGGCACCAGGAATCCGAATTGCGACCCGGCAGCGGTTCCGATCGCGGATCCATTGAAGACAAGAGCGCAGCTCGTCGTACAAGTCGTCGGCGGAGCGACGACGAAATAGATGCGCGTCCCGGCCGGTATCAGAGGCGTTGTAGCAGTCGGAGTGAGAACATCGATCGCGCCGGCCGCAAGCGTGGCACTCGACAGTGCCGCCGTGTAGCAGAGGCGCGTTGCCGTCAGCCCGCTGATCCCGGTAAAGATGCCGATCGCGTAGGAGTTGTTCGTGTCTGCAGTTTTGACGCTCGCAAGGATCTTGTTGCAGGGAGCCGCTTGCTGGACGTAGACTCCCCACACTTCGTAAGTACCCTGCGTCAGCGCGACGGTTGAGGTTGTGCCGGTCGTCGTCGTGAAAGCGGTTGGAATGTCCGCGCCAGCGAAAGCTCCCTGCCAGGCGCCTCCGGTCAGCGCGATGTTGAGCGGATTCGTAATGCGCGAGTCGTAGACATTCGGTCCAATGTTGACGCTGAAAGGATCGAGGACACAGGGAACGCTTGCGGTCGAGTTAATCGCCTGGAAGCCGTTCGTGATTGTCCCGGTTGCCGGCCCTTGAATGGCAGAATGTCCGGCAAAGTTGAGCGATCGCATGTAACACGAGGTTGAAACCGGAGAGGCAACGCTCAGGAACCAGGCATACCCGATCGCGCCGGTGGTATTCGAGATGTTGACTTGCGCTGTCGCCGGATAACCGAAGGAAGAGTCTGCTTTGCAGACATTTCCCGTCGCAGTCAGGCCAGAGATTCCGCCTCCGGTCGTCGTGCTCTGCACGCTGTCGATGATGCAACCACATCCTCCGGCGCTACAGGCTTGCGCAGGATTCGTGACGGTATTGTTCTCGACGATGCAATTCATCTCGCCGCAGACCAGACCTTCATCCGCGGTATTTGAGACATCGTCTTCGGCGAGCGTTATGTCCTCAGCTTTGGCCGAGACCTGGATTCCTTCGCCGGCTCCGGTGTCAGTCGCGAGCGGCGTCGGGAATGCCACCCACCAGGAAGCATTCGACAGCGCGGTCGGAGTCGTCGTAAACGTGCAGGCGGTCGCGCTCGTGCAAGACGAGATGATCGCCGTCTTGCCGGCAGTCCCAAGCGTTCCGAGCGAAGTCCCGTGGAACGTCCATCCATTCCAGACGCTCGTCGAATTCAGCCAGCCGAGCGAGCACTTGAACAGGCCGTAAGTATTCGGGCCGACGCCGTTCGTGTCGGAATTGAGCGTCAGCGTGTTCGTTGACACC
>Ga0210401_10001222_pt1 | contig 30154 bp, 31 predicted proteins | sample IncBWH32MmetaG_FD_150866 | JGI IMG/M metagenome (GOLD analysis project Ga0210401, IMG submission 150866) | Forest soil microbial communities from Barre Woods Harvard Forest LTER site, Petersham, Massachusetts, United States - Inc-BW-H-32-M | ecosystem: Environmental > Terrestrial > Soil >...
ACCTGGATCGGTCTCCGAAATATTGTTAGCCGCAAGATAGGCGTGATAGGCAGCGTCGAGCGACCCGCCTGCGAGCGAGGGGAAGCGGCTTACTAGCACGTCGCGTGTGGCCTTGGCGACTGCTCCAGCGGTCGACCCCGAGGCTCCCGTAATATGCGCGTGATACAGCCGGAATTTGTGATTGATCGACTCAACGGCATCATAAACGGCGATCTGGACGATAGCGCTGTCGAGGAAACTGGTCGCGCCGGGATGGGTGGGCTGGGCGGCGATGGCTTGTATGGCGATCTGATTCCAATACGTCACCGCGTCTGCGCGTGCGAAGCACGGGATGCAAAGAGAAATCACCAGGGTAAGCACGACAATGCAGAATCTCTTGTGGTCGGACATTCGGTCTCTCCTTTCAGCAGTTGCGATACTCATGCTTCTCCTCCTGAATTCACAAATTCAAAAGTCTAAACGGCTGTTAGGTTCAAATGGCACCAAGAACTACGGAATCGATAGTCGGCAATCTGTCTGGCGAGGCCGTAAGCAAAGGCACTGTGCTAAGAGCCGGAACAACAACACAGGCGAATGCCTCGGGGCCATTGGCCGAGATCGTGGCTGACTCTGAGACGTACCAAGGGCGCGGGAACTTTCTATTTGCGTTGGATGGAGAGCGACTGAAGGACACGCCGCCCCGAGAATGGGCGGTTTTCGATTGGATATATTGCAAGAAACTGTAGAGCAGGTTCTTCTGCACGCAAGGAACAAGACGGGGCTGGAGGAGGATCTTTACATACTTTGCAGACCGTGCCAGTGAGGGGTGAGCTAGAATCTTCGACAAAATCGTTGGAGGTATCGTCACTTAAGCTCATGGATTCGGGGAGTTCGCTGCAGAACAATCCGAGCGAAAACAAGAACAGAAGGAAGGTGTAAAGTATTCTAGCGAATCGCATAGCCACCCTGCCGTTATCTCCAAACCCCGCGGCAAGCAGCCCAACCTGGAATGGCGTTAAGTATCCGGGTGCTAACGAGCGATGTCAATAACAAACTGACGTCGTAAATAATTTCCACGTGGCCGACGAGTTTTACTGATGCAACTGGTCGATGCCGTACTCTCTAATCGGCTGATCCCGTTATACTTTCCAAAAAAACGCTTGGCTGTCTAAACTGCGCGGTGCGCCTCGGTTTTCCATCGGCTTATGTCCAGTCCCACTTCTCTGACGAGCAACTGGGCCACTATCACATCGACGCCATCGATGCGCGTCAGATCCACTCCGGTGATGCGCTGCACTTTCAGCGGATTAGAGACAGCCGCTGTGTGACAGCAACCCTGACCACTGCGATCGTTGGCTGCGTGGCTCGTCGAGCAAGAGGCCGAAGAAGTAGAATGGAGTCGACGGCGCAATATTTGAAACCAGTTTGGGGAGCACTGGAACGGTATTGGAAGCCGATGTGCGAGAAGCGAGAAGGCGCACGCCCTAAGTCGGGAACGCTGCATCTGGCACAAGCGCAGTCCAATCGCGGGCGGCGCGGACGAAAGAGAGATTTCGTCGATGCCGAACGCCTTCCATGAGAGTCGAAGGTACCGAGGAATGTTCTTGGTGCTCATGATCCCGGCCACTCACGCTTGGCGCTCGGGGACACATCGGGAACCCTACCGAATCGCACGGCAAAGGTCTCGCCACAACCTTTGTCCGCTGCTTGCCAGCCATGCGTACTTCATTTGTGGTGCCGGCGCTTGACGCGCAACTGGGCCAGGGAACGCGCCAATGAGGCGTTGATGGAGGCGACTTCTTCGTCGGAGAGTTTTTCTTTGAGCCGCGCCTCGGCGCGTCGCCGCGCTTCCTCAGCCTTGGCTTCGTCAATCTTGTCGGCCTGAACCGCCAGATCGGTGAGGATCGCGACGCCGGTGGCGGTGACTTCGATGAATCCCGACCCGGTGGCGAAGAACGTGTCGTGGCCGTCTTTACGCACGATGATTTCGCCCGGCTCCATCTGCGTCATGAGGTGGACGTGCTGTGGGTACACCCCGAACTGGCCGTCCACGCCCGGCAAGGTGACCATCTCCACGTCTTCGGAATACGCCGAGCCTTCCGCGGTGACGATTTCAAGTTTTAGCGTATCTGCCATGTTTCAACTCGGCTTGACTTCCTCAATCCCGCCCTTCATGTAGAAGTCGCCCTCCGACACGGCGTCGTGTTTGCCGTCGAGGATCTCCTTGAAGCCTCGCACCGTATCGGCCACGGGGACTTGTTTACCCTCGATGCCGCTGAAAACCGTCGCCACGGTGAAGGGTTGGCTCAGGAAGCGCTGAATCTTGCGAGCGCGCAACACCGCGGTCTTGTCGTCGGGTGAGAGTTCGTCCATGCCGAGAATCGCGATGATGTCTTGCAGATCCTTATAGCGCTGGAGCACGCGCTGCACGCCAAGCGCGACATCGTAGTGCTCCTGGCCGACAATTTCCGGAGAGAGCGCCCTGGAGGTCGAGGCGAGCGGATCGACCGCCGGGTAGATTCCCAGCTCCGCAATCGATCGTTCCAAAACGATGGTTGCGTCCAAGTGCGCGAACGTGGTGGCCGGGGCTGGATCGGTTAGGTCGTCGGCCGGTACGTACACCGCCTGGAACGAGGTGATCGAGCCTTTCTTAGTCGAGGTAATCCGTTCCTGTAGCACGCCCATTTCAGCAGCCAGAGTCGGCTGGTAACCGACGGCGCTCGCGGTGCGACCTAGCAAAGCCGACACTTCGGAGCCGGCCTGAGAAAACCGAAAGATGTTGTCGATGAACAGCAGCACATCTTGATTCTTCTCGTCCCGGAAATACTCGGTCATGGCGAGGCCGGACAGGGCGACGCGGAGGCGCGCGCCGGGTGGCTCGTTCATCTGGCCATACACCAGAGCGATTTTCGACGCGCCGAGGTTGTCTTGCTTGATGACGCCGGCCTCCGACATTTCCTTATAGAGATCGTTGCCTTCCCGGGTCCGCTCACCGACGCCAGCGAATACCGACACACCCCCGTGGAGCTTGGCGATATTGTTGATCAGCTCCATGATGATGACCGTCTTGCCCGTGCCGGCACCGCCGAATGCACCGACCTTGCCGCCTTTCAGGAAAGGGCAAATCAAATCGATGACCTTGATGCCGGTGGGCAGAACTTGCGGTGATGGCGATTGGTCCACTAGCTTGGGCGCCGGGCGGTGGATCGGGTAACGCTTTTCTGCCTTGACCGGCCCACGTTCGTCGACCGGGTTGCCACACACATCGAAAATCCGCCCCATCACTCCTTCTCCGACGGGCACGGAAATGGGGGCGCCGGTGTCGATGGCTTCGTAGCCGCGTTTGAGGCCTTCGGTGCCGGACATGGAGATGGTGCGGACCCAATGATCACCGAGGTGCTGCTGCACTTCGAGTGTCAGATTGAACGGCTCGTTCGCGACTTTAAAGTCGACAGTCAACGCACCGTAGATCTCCGGCAGCTTTTCCGTGAATTCAACATCCACGACCGGACCTACGACTTGGACAATTTTGCCTTTATTCATTTGGCACTCTTTCGCTAATCATTTCCGAGCTGGCCCCCGGCAATTTCGAGCAGTTCCTTGGTGATATTGCCCTGCCGCAGCTTGTTGTATTCGAGGGTCAAATCTTCGATGAGGCCGCTGGCACTGTCGGTGGCGTTCTTCATCGACACCATGCGGGCGCTTTGTTCACTGGCCTTGGCTTCTAACAGGACCCGGTACATGAAAATGTTGAGATAATGCCCCAAGAGATAGGAAAGAACCGTCTCCGGGCTAGGCTCAAAGAGAACCTCATTCGTGTCGGAGGCCAAGTCCACGTCGGACCCCACACCGGGAATCTTCATTTCCTTGATTTCGCCGATTGGCAGAAATTCCACCACTCCAGGCTTTTGTGTCAGCGTGTTGATGAATAGTGTCGCGATGACCTTCACTTCATCCACCTCGCCCTTCAAAAACAGGTCACGAGCAAAGTTGGCAATCGGCCGGGCTTCGTCCATTCGCGGGGAATCCGTGAAGGTAAACTCCGCCGCCAACTGGCGGTGGGTTCGTGCGATGAACTGCGACTGCCGCTTGCCGGCGGTGATGAACAGGGTGGTCGCCGGATCAAAGCGAACAGCCTCGCGAAACAGGTTGGTGTTGAGCGCCCCGCACAACCCTTTGTCCGTACCGACGATGATCACCGCGCGCTTGCGAACTTCACGGACTTCCAGCAACGGATGGATGAACTCACTGGAGGCAGTAGTGGCGCGCCTTTGGATGCGATAGAGCAGGCGCGCGAACGGCCGCGTCATCAGTGTGGTCTGTTGCGCCTTGCGCATTTTCGAGGCCGCCACCATTTGCATCGCGTGGGTGATCTGCGAGGTGCTAGTGATTGACTTGATGCGTCGGCGAAGTTCACGAGGGCTGAGCATATTTCACCAGTCAGTGTTCATTGCCACGTTTGCTTGAAATCGTCGGCGGCCACCTTCAATTCGGCCTTCAACTCGTCGCTGAGCGCCTTTTCCCTGCCGATCTTGGCGAGCAACTGGCCCTTGCGAGTGGTGAAGTATTCCGTCAACTTGTTCTGGAACTCCTTGACCCGTGCGACGGGCACTTGATCCACGTAACCGTTTTGCACGGTCCAGATCACGACCACCTGGATCTCCACCGGAATCGGGTTGTACTGCGCTTGCTTGAAGATCTCCATGATGCGTTTGCCGCGGTCGATCTGCGCTTGTGTCTTGGCGTCGAGGTCGGAGCCGAACTGCGCGAACGCCGCCAATTCCCTGAACTGGGCAAGCTCACCCTTGAGTTTTCCGGCGACCTGCTTCATGGCCTTGACTTGCGCCGCGGAGCCGACGCGCGAGACCGAGATGCCGACGTTGATCGCTGGCCGCACACCTTGATAGAACAAATCAGTTTCCAAAAAGATCTGTCCGTCGGTAATCGAGATGACGTTGGTCGGGATGTACGCCGAAACGTCGCCGGACTGCGTTTCGATAATGGGCATCGCCGTGAGCGAGCCGTTGCCATACTTCTCGCCGACTCGCGCGGCACGTTCGAGCAACCGGCTGTGCAGGTAAAACACATCGCCGGGAAACGCCTCGCGCCCCGACGGCCGCTTCAACAAGAGGGACACCTGCCGGTAGGCCACTGCTTGCTTGGTTAGGTCGTCGTAAACAATCAACGCGTCCATGCCGTTATCCATGAACCACTCGCCCATGGCTGCGCCAGCAAACGGCACGAGATACTGGTTGGCGGCGGAGTCCGAGGCCGGGGAGGCCACAATGATCGTGTATGGCATGGCGCCCGCTTCTTCGAGAACTGCGATGACCCGCGCAATCGTGGACTGCTTCTGGCCGATCGCGACGTAGATACAGTAGAGCGGCCGATAGTCCTTGTCGCCCGCCACTTCGGCGGCTTTGTTCAGCCGCGCCTGGCTGATGATGGTGTCGATGCAGATCGTTGTCTTACCAGTCGCACGGTCACCGATGATTAATTCGCGCTGGCCTCGGCCAATTGGAATCATCGCATCAATTGGCATGATGCCCGTCTGCACCGGCTGACTGACTGAGCGGCGACGGATGATACCGGGCGCGGTTTTTTCCGCTGGATAGGCCTTGTCGCTCTTGATCGGCCCTTTACCATCGACCGGTTCGCCCAGGATGTTGACGACGCGACCCAACAAGCCCTTGCCCACGGGCACTTGCAAAAGCTTGCCGGTGGTGCGGACTTCGTCGCCCTCTTTGAGTTTCGTATAGTCACCGAGAATGACGACGCCGACTTCGGTCTCGTCGAGATTTAATGCCAAACCGGTAACACCTTTGCCGAGGTCGATCATCTCGTTGAGCATAGCGTCGTTCAGGCCTTCGATCTTGGCGACGCCGTCGCCGATCTCACGGATGACGCCAACGTTTTGTTTCGCTGTTGTCGCCTTCGCGCCCGCTATTTGCGCTTCAATTTCTTTCAGTAGGTCTGCCATAGTCACCTTGTTTCAAAAACTCTTCTCCAACGCTTCCAGTCCAGCCCGCACACTGCCGTCATACACGTCGCTCCCCACCTGAATCCGTATCCCGCCAATCAGCTCCGGGCTATGAGCGAATATGATGGTCAATCCCGGCCCGTACCTGTGCTCCAACCCGTTTTGGATGACAGCACGTAAATCGGGCGGTAACGGGGTGGCGCTCTCGATGGCAGCCGTGTGCCGCGCGCAGTCGAGTTTCACCAACCGGAGAAAATGGGCGAGGATCGACGGGGAATTCCGCTCGCCAGACGCGGCGAGGTGCTGCGCAACTTGTCGGACACGACTCTCATCGAGCAAACCCTTCACCAAACAAACGCGGAACAGGTATTTGGCGTCGCGTTTCGCTCGCTTGGTGATCTTCATCGTTACACCGCGAACTGTCTCGAAGTGATCTCGGCCAGTCGTCGCTGGTCTTCTGCGGTTAGAATCTTGCCGGTGACCGTTGCCGTGGCCTGTACCACCAACTTACCGACCTCGCGTTTGAGTTCGGCGAGCATGCGGTCGTGATCCTGCGCGGCAGCTTCGTGCGCCTTGACCATGATCTGCTCGGCAGCGGCAATGGCCTTTTCGGTTTCTTCTTGCTTTACGCGGGCCGCAGCAGCCCGGGATTCGGCGATGAATTTGGCGCCTTGGGAGTGGGCCACCGCCAGCACTTCCTGGCGCTGGGTTTCGGTTTTGTCCAGCTCCGCCTTAATCTTTTCGGCGTTGGCGATGCCAAGCGCGATTTGTTCACGCCGCTGTTCCAACATCGCGAGGATGGGCCGGTAGGCGAACTTGTATAGGACGGCGCACACGATCGAAAAGCTGATGATCTGCGCGCCCAAATGCTGCCAGTCCACGCCGAAGGTACGGGCGATCTGCGCGACCTGGCCTTCGCTTTCGGCCGCGGCCAACAAGATAAAGACATTCATAGTGCTGCGCCCTCCAGTGGTTGTTATTTCGCCAGAAACAAAGCGTAGAACACGATCGCTTCTGCGAAAGCGATGGCCAGAATCGCCTGGACCAAAATCTTCGTGGATGCGCCAGGATTACGCCCCACCGCTTCCGAAGCTTTCATGCCGATCAACCCCACGCCCAGCGCCGCGCCCAACGCTGCCAAACCCACGGTGAGATTTCCGCCTAACTCCGCTGCCAACATGGTTGCGACCATATGCCGTACCTTCCTTTGCTTTCTCGCCGGTTCCCGCGATTGAACGCGGGTCAAACAGGCGGAATTCAGTGTTCGGTTCTGGGTTCTGCCACCGGTGCAACTTCTTCGTGTTGACACATCAGCAGAGTGAACACGGCGCATAACAACATGAAAACCAGCGCCTGCACCAAGCCCACCAACAATTCCATGAAGTAAAACGGGATGGGCAACAACCAGCCGAAGCCCGGCTTCAGCCGGGCCATGGTCTCGAGCATGTTCTCCCCGGCAAAGATGTTGCCGTAGAGACGAAAACTCAGGGAGACCGGCCGGAACAGAATGGAGATGATCTCGAGGCAGCCGCACGCGAAAAACACGACGATCATCAGAACTTTCAAAAGCCCGGTTGTCTCACCTTTCGGCGCAAACAATTCCTTGGCGAATCCGATCGGGCCCACTTCCTGCAGCGCCCAGACGATCCAACAAGCGAAAAAGATAATGGCCATAGCGAGCGTCAGGTTCAGATCGGCATTCGCGCCGCGGAACAGCGGTTGGTCAATCACGAAGCCCTGCGAAGTCCGCTGTCCCCACCCAATCGTGCCAACTCCTGGAATGAGGCCTAACCAATTTGCCGACAAAATGAAAATGAAGATCGTCGCCAGAAACCAAAACGTCCGCTTGACTAGGTGTGGCCCAATGATTTTCTCCAAGAAGCCGTACAGACTTTCGACCAGCCATTCCAGAAGGTTCTGAGCCCCACCGGGAACCCGCTGCAAATCACGCGTGGCGATTCTGGCGAAGATAATCAAGCCGATGGCGACAATCCAACTGACGATCATCGAATTGGTGATGAAGCCACCCCAATGTTCGATTTTGACCGCGGACTGCGGCAGGCCGTGTTCCGTCTCCGCGGCAAGCACGTTGCCATATGGCAACACGACCACCAACCATAGCCATCGTTGGAGCGCGGCTCTCATCAATTTAGTACCTCTCCTCCACGAACTTTCGGCCTTGGAGAGGCTTCTGGTCATCGTAGGCGCGTTTCATCGAGCGCTCTGGCAGCTTCACCTTCTCGTGCGGTAGCTTCTTGTACGGGATCAACTTGAGAATGTGGGCGAGACAGTTCAGCCGCGCGCGCTTTTTGTCGTCGGAACGCAGGATGTACCACGGCGCGTGTTTGGTGTCCGTGGCCTTCAGCATCATGTCGCGGGCACGGGAGTAATCGAACCAGCGCTTACGCGACGGCAGATCCATCGGACTGAGCTTCCACTGGCGGAGCGGATCGTCGATGCGTGCTTCAAACCGGCGCTTCTGCTCCTTGTCACTGGACTCAAGCCAAATCTTGATGAGTTGGACCCCGCCGTCGATGGCGAATTGCTCCACCTCGGGGCAGATCTCGAGGAAACGAGCGTGTTCTTCCGGAGTGCAGAAGCCCATGACGTACTCGACGCCGGCGCGGTTGTACCAACTCCGGTCAAAAATCACGATCTCGCCTTTGGCTGGAAAATGCTGCACGTAGCGCTGCATGTACATTTGCGACTTCTCGCGGTCGGACGGCGCCGGCAATGCCACCACCCGGAAAACGCGCGGACTGACTCTTTCGGTGAGCGCTCTGATCGTTCCGCCCTTGCCGGCAGCGTCCCGTCCTTCGAAGACGATGATGACGCGCAGTCCCTTGAACTTCACCCACGCCTGCAGATAGCACAGCTTCTCTTGAAGCTTGCGCAACTCCTTCAGGTAAACTTTGGTCTTCAATTTTTTCGGTTCACCATCGTCTTTCACTTTTTTGCTTTTGCTCATCCATCAACTCCGTCAATCGCTTGCGTTAGATCCAACAAAGCGTGGCTAGCTGCCAGAGCCCAAGCCATTAGAGGGAGCCTGTCGCCGATGATCACTAGAATTTGGGGATCATTAGATCCAAAAATCCCTGGGTGTTCGCAAGGCAGACAGGACGGCGTCCTCATAGGTGCCAACAAATACGGGCTCATAAACGAATTTGTCCTGGGGCCGACGCAACCTTCGGAGGTCCTGCGTCAAACTCCTGCCAGGCCGTCTGACGCGCGGGGCTCACCACCAGCACTTCGAAGGGCGGTGCACCGCGATTTCTTCCGCCTCACCGGTTGCTTGGTTCCCCAGACTGATGGCGGCCAGCTCTTCGCCCTCCCAATCTCCCGCGTTGGTCCGGTGAGAATGCGTCAACAGTGCGGCGCTCATCGACTGAACAAGACGAGCGGTACCCGCTGCGTCACCCGACGCGATTCGCTCATCAAGCGATTTCAGTAGGGAGTGTCCCGGATAAGCAAAGTAATCCTCCCACTGACGCAACTCCTGGAAACAATTTCGCGACAGCTGCTCGTTGCTCCGCTCGGTTTGGCGGCTGCTGGTTGCTCGACCTTTCCCAAGTGCGGGCTGCCTGCAGCAGCGTCCGCCAACGATCAAATCGCGCTTCGGCTACCATGAAAAATTGGTCTACTCGCGGAGCCTGCGGCTTGGCTGAGGTACTCATGATTTCCTCCATCGTTTTTCCCGATTTCCGCTTTTAAAAGGACCTCTCCCGATTTCGCATTGACCTGGGCCATTGGCTGCAATGAGCAACTCGCGCCAGCTAGCCGATACTGGCCCCCCCTGCTGGCGGCACAAACTTGGCATGGTGTCTTTCTAACTCGATGGACCGAACGCAACAACTAGGGAAATACCTAGGATTAGATGTCTCTGGGGGCCCGTTGACAAGTCAGTCCCCATCGTAATCTCTGAGTCGGCGCAATTCCCCAACCCGCCGCCAAGAGATCAGGGCCCGATTGGGATAATTGTTGGACCTACGTGTGATTGCCGAACTCCAGGTATAACTTTCCGGTCAGGAATGTTAACAGTTCGATTTTCCTTCCCGCACCTAGGGATTTGCCTAGTGGCGCTCCACGCCCACTCGCGATAGAGAGTGCATAAACAAGCAGGTCCGCGGGGATTCCCCAATATGAGCGGCGCTGTACTCTCACAATTTTGTCGCGTTTTGTCCATGCAAGGATGACGGTATCTAAGTTAAGAAACGATTTGAGCAGTTCATCGGAAGCCGCCATTCTGCTCTGGAGAGAGTAAAAGAACTCTTGCTACGGCTGGAAACTCAACAAAGAAGTATCAAGCGTGTGTTGGAGCCCGTGGAGAGAATCTCGGAGTTCCTCTTTGGCCTGACAGCGGCACGATTCGAGTGGAAGACATCATGGCGACTCGTGCTTGTCATCGACTCCGAACGAGTAGCTGGATCGATATTCGAAGACAAAGGAAATATCAAAACAGCACAACTCAAGTTCTGGATGCAGGCCACGGTATAGCATCGCCGAGTTACGTTGAAGCCGATGTTCGTTGGAGCCGGGAGTGTCGTATGCCTGAAGCCGATGGAAGTCTCAGCTTTTATTTCTTCGATGTCGACGACAATCTGCTCTCCTTCCCATAAAGCTGTCGAACCATCTTCTGTAGCCACGTATGACTGATGCCAAGCTGCTTAGCCCAACTGCGACCTGACGGCCTGCTAGCATCGCGGCAGGTGAGCCACAGGAGCACATATCGCCGGACCATGCGCGCCTCCTCCTTGCTGCGCCACGGCCTGGGTGGATGCCACCGCGGGCTTTCAAAAGCCTTTCGCAAGTTTCGGATGCTCGCATCATACGGATCATTACGAGATTCTTTTCGGTACAGCGACGCCGCCACACCACACAGCGGAGTCGAGGAAAGTTTCCTTTCACTCCTCGGCCTGCTGAAAGAAGAGTTTGGGCGCTTCGATCTTGAGAACCCGCGAGATTTTGCCCCTCGGTTTCTCCTCCCGGCTTTTCACCCGTGGTATATTTGCCCGCGAGGATTCCGTATTCGTGATTCACAAACGCGCTTTCCGCCGGTCCAGCAGAGTCTTAATAGCGGTTGTTAGGTCGCTCTTTCTTGGCTTAGCCCTGGTGACGGGCCTTACCATTGCCCGCCCGCAGGGAGCCAGCGAACAAAAGCCTGTTGCTCGTCGAAACGCCGCTGCAGAAGGAAAGGAGATCTTTGTGAAGCATTGCGCTTCATGTCATGGAACGGACGGTACGGGCAAGGGTCCGGCGGCAGTTGCCTTGAAAACGCCGCCTCCGGATCTCACCGCACTGGCTCGGCGCCACGAAGGCAAGTATCCGGCCGGCTATGTTGGCGCTCTGCTGAAATTCGGTAGAAGCCGTACCTCGCACGGATCAGAAGATATGCCAGTCTGGGGATTGCCTTTTAAGGAACTCGATCCGGCCCGTGATCCTACAGGGCAGCAGCACATCGACGACGTAGTGGCATACATCGCGTCGATTCAAACGAAATAGTAGAAACAAGAATCTCGACGGCTTGTCCCAGCGGGGCGTTCCCTAGTCCTGCTTTGATTGGCGCGACTTGATGTAGTTCGCCAGGTTTCTGATTCGCAATTTGAATTGGGACTTATCTTGTTGGCCTGGCCTGTCGCTTCGAATTTCGTTCCCCACACGGGCATCTCGGCAGGCCCATGGGCGGGCAGGCTTACGCCACTGCGCAGCACCCGCAGTACATAGGCTTCGGGAAATGTGCCGGCATGACGCTGTGACAGTGCTGTCAAATCAGGAGGCACCCTCATCGGGGTCAAGGTGCGCCGGATCGGAAGCCAAGATTTTCCCGCAACTCAGTTGTTCAACAATATCTCCGAGATGGCGGTATCCCTCCTTGCGGCTATTGATCTGGCTGTAGCTTCGTCCCTTCCTAATAGGAATCGGCAGGCTGAGCATCGTGCCGTCTTCGAAGATCGGACTCGGAATGCAACCTGTTGTGCCGTCAAATAGTCAGCGCGGCTGAAACCCAGTGAAAATTATGCACCTTATAGATTTGAAATGCGGTTCGACTTTCGCTGCTCCCCGGCTGCAACAGACAACGCTCGGGCCAGTGCAGCCGAGCTCAGTCGCAAGAAGTGAACTGCCCTCTCGATCGGACCCAACTGTGGACCCGAGCTAATTTGTGCCATGGCCGATTTTAATGAGTTAGAAGGCCACAATTAGGATTCTTCAATAATAGGTAGTCTGCGAATCGCGTCTCCGGCCCCACTCGTGGTGGGTCGTTCCCCTTCAGTTTGATGGTTCCCGTTGGAATGGGATTCCGGTCGATGTCTGGCTCAATGTCAAGAATTTGTACCCTCAGCGTACATATCCCCTGTCCGGAGAGCTCTTATGGAAAACGGACCAAGTGATGGTCAAAAGCAGTTCACTAGGGATTCCCCTAGTTGTTGGGAATGGCGCTACGTCTAAGAATTGGGGCTGTAGTCACACGGGAGCGGCTACTGTTTGCAGTTGTGACGGTGGCGAAGGAGCATGAAATGGCACCAGGAGCAGCAGTCGAAAAGGCTACACATTCCATTAGCGCGTATGGCCCAGCGAGAACAACCGTTGCAGGAGCACCTCTCAACGCCGAAGATTTGCGTAAGACCCATGCTTACTGGCGTGCCTGCAACTATCTGATGCTCGGGATGATTTACCTGCAAGACAACCCTCTCCTGAAAGAACCTCTGAAGGCCGAGCACATCAAGAATCGGCTTCTAGGACACTGGGGGGCAAGTCCTGGATTGGCGTTCACTTACATCCATTTAAACCGGCTCATCAAAAAATACGACTTAGACATGATCTTCTTAGCGGGACCGGGCCATGGCGCCCCTGGAGTTTTGGCGCCTGTTTACCTAGGAGGAGCCTATTCGGAAATCTATACGGACAAAAGCGAAGACGAAGAGGGCCTGCGAGAGTTTTTTAAACAGTTTTCCTTTCCAGGGGGCGTCGGGAGTCATTGCACACCGGAAACACCCGGTTCCATCCACGAAGGGGGCGAGCTCGGATACGTGCTTTCGCATGCCTGCGGAGCCGCGTTCGATAATCCGGACTTGATAGTCGCGGCGGTAGTCGGAGACGGCGAAGCGGAGACTGGGCCTCTGGCGACTTCCTGGCACATCAACAAATTCCTCAATCCTGTGCGAGACGGCGCGGTCCTGCCAATTCTTCATCTCAACGGCTACAAAATCAATAATCCCACACTACTCGCGCGCATTAGTCACGATGAGCTGGAAAGCATCTTCCGGGGCTACGGATGGACGCCGTACTTTGTCGAGGGCTCTGATCCGGAAAGCATGCACCAAGCAATGGCGGCCACGACCGAGAAGTGCATCTCAGAAATCAGGAACTATCAGCAGGAAGCTCGCAAGACAGGAGTGGCGGAGCGCCCTCGCTGGCCCATGATTGTATTGCGGACTCCAAAGGGGTGGACTGCACCGAAAGAGGTTGATGGCCACAGGCTGGAAGGTTTCTGGAGGGCGCATCAGGTTCCGATGGCGGACGTCAAAAAGAATCCGGAACGCCTTCGTCAGCTCGAGAGCTGGATGCGCGCTTACAAACCGGGAGAACTCTTCGATCAAAGCGGGAAGCTAATCCCGGAGCTGAAAGAACTCGCACCCACTGGCGGGCGGCGCATGGGCGCCAACCCTCACGCGAACGGAGGACGCCTGAAGAAAACTTTACGCCTTCCGGACTTCCAGCAGTACGCCCTGAAAATCGATAAACCCGGAGCGGATCGAGCAGAAAACACCCGACCGTTAGGCGCGTTCCTGCGCGACGTTATGAAACTAAATATGAACAACTTTCGCGTCTTCGGTCCCGACGAAAACACTTCCAACAAGCTGAATGACATCTATTCAGTTAGCAAGAAGTTCTGGATTGCTGACTATTTTCCGGAAGACTCCGATGGTGGAGACCTGGCGCCTGATGGCCGAGTGATAGAGATGCTCAGTGAGCATACCGTCGAGGGCATGCTCGAAGGTTATCTGCTTACGGGACGCCACGGCTTCATTTCATCTTATGAGGCGTTTATCCACGTAATAGACTCGATGTTCAATCAACACGCCAAGTGGCTTTCCATCTGTAATCACCTCTCATGGCGTGAAAAAATCGCCTCGCTCAACATCTTAGTCACCTCGACGGTCTGGCGGCAGGACCACAATGGATTTACACACCAGGATCCCGGTTTTCTGGATGTCGTGGTCAACAAGAGCTCCGCAGTCACACGCATCTACCTTCCCCCCGATGTCAATTCCCTGCTTTCGGTGGCGAATCATTGTCTAAAGAGCGAAAACTACGTCAACGTAATCGTCTGCGACAAACAGATGCACCTTCAATATATGGACATGGACGCGGCAATCGCGCACTGCACCAAAGGGATTGGCATGTGGAATCGGGCCTGCAACGACCAAGGGAGCGAGCCGGATGTGGTGATGGCGTCTGCCGGGGACGTACCTACACAGGAAACTCTAGCGGCCATTGTGCTGTTGAGGAAGGAGTTCCTTGACCTCAAGATCCGCTACATCAATGTGGTTGATCTATTCAAATTGCAGCCGAGCACGGAGCATCCTCACGGTTTGCCCGACGGAGAGTTTGATGCGCTCTTCACAGTCGATAAGCCGATTATTTTCAATTTCCACGGATATCCATGGCTCATCCACCGATTGGCATACCGGCGCACAAACCACAAAAACATGCACGTCCGTGGATACAAGGAGCAAGGAAACATCAATACACCTTTGGAGTTAGCGATCGAGAATGAAATCGATCGTTTCAGTCTCGCGATGGACGTCATCAAGCGTGTCCCGAGGATACAGCGAATCGGTGCGCACGCCATGGAGAAATTCCGTAATGAGCAGATTGCGTGCCGGAACTATGCCTACCAGCACGGCACTGATAAACCGGACGTTGCGGGCTGGGAATGGCCGCAATAGATAGCCAGATCTCGTGGTCGAGCCTGGTCGTGCCGAACTAAAGCCCAGATTTCATGGCGCTTCACGAGCGCGACCGATCGGTAAAGTGCCGATGAACGTTCTCGTACTCAACTCGGGAAGCTCCAGTCTAAAGTTCCAGCTGATCGCTACTGATCTTTGCCGGATCACCCAGAACAATGATGAGCACTTGTGCCGCGGGCTTATCGAGGGGATCGGAGGAGAAGCGATCATCTCGGTCCAGACACGTAAAGCTCTCAAGCAGACGTTTACAGCTTCACTTTCCGATATTTCTGGGTCATTGGAATACCTGGTGCGGTGGATCGAGTCAGACGAATCAGGAATAACGGAAGTCCGCTCTCGGTCCGATATCCAGGCGGTCGGACACCGTGTGGTTCACGGGGGCGAATTGTTTACCGAATCCACCGTGATCACCGACGAGGTGTTACAGGGAATCGAGGAATGCATCGATTTGGCTCCCCTACACAACTCCAACAACATCAAGGGTATTTTGGCGTCGCGGCGAGTATTCGGTCCAAAACTACCTCAGGTCGCAGTTTTTGACACCTCCTTCCATCATTCCATCCCGGAGCATGCATACCTCTATGCCGTGCCCTATCACTTGTATAGACGCCACCACATTCGTCGTTACGGATTCCATGGCACGTCACACCGATATGTGACTGACCGATACAGAGCCTTGCGTGCACTGACTGAAGAACAGACTCACGTAATCACACTCCACCTGGGCAATGGCTGCTCTGCGACGGCCATTCGCGGTGGCCGCTCGGTGGACACTTCGATGGGCATGACGCCGCTGGAGGGTCTGGTTATGGGGACCCGCTCTGGCGATATCGATCCAGCGATCGTGAACTTCATTGCCACGAAAGAGGGCCTGTCCACCCACGAAGTGGACGCTCTACTGAACACCCAGTCCGGATTGCTGGGCATCTCCGGGCTGACAAACGATATGCGTGTGTTGCTGCAGGAACTAGGCGATCAAGATGACCGCCGGGTGCGCCTTGCCATTGAGGTCTTTTGTTATCGCGCAAGAAAATACGTTGGCGCATTTCTTGCCTGCATGGGCGGCGCGGATGCGATTGTCTTCACCGGAGGGATCGGAGAGAACTCGCCCGACATCCGCGCTCGCATCTGCAGCGGGCTTGAATGGGCTGGATTGAGGCTGGACGACAACAGGAATGAGCGGATGGTCGGATTAGAAGGGCCGATTAGTAGTGATGATTCGAGGTTGTACGCATTCGTAATTCCAACCGACGAGGAACTCCTGATCGCACAAGATACTGTTCGGTGCATTTTGGCCAAACCTGAGAAACATCGAGCGGCAGCCGCCGAGAACTCCGGCGTTGGGGAGATGACGCGTTGAAAAACGATCTTCCCATCGTCTATCTGGCGAGACATGGTGAAACCGCATGGACCTTGTCGGGCCAGCATACCGGGCTTACTGACCTCCCGCTCACCGAAAATGGCGAGCGCAGCGCTCGGCGACTCGGTGAACGTCTGCAAGGGCTGACTTTCGCAAAGGTGTTCACCAGCCCATTGCAGCGCGCACGCCAGACTTGCGAACTGGCGGGGTTTGGCCCCATGGCCGAGATCGATGCTGACCTCGTCGAGTGGGACTATGGCAAATATGAAGGTCGCCGGGGCGCCGAAATCCGCGCGGAGTGCCCGGACTGGAACTTGTTCCGCGACGGCTGCCCCGGAGGCGAAACGCCTCAGCAAGTCAGCGCCCGTGCGGACCACGTCGTTAGCCGAGTGCGCGCGATTTCGGGAGACGTACTAGTTTTCACGAGCGGGCATTTCATGCGGGTAATGGCGTCGCGCTGGCTCGGGCTCGAGCCGACGGCCAACAGCAGATATTTTATGTTGAGCACGGCGAGCCTCAGTGCCTTGGGCTACGAAAACGATCTCTCCCGACCGGTGATCCGTTTCTGGAACGACACTCGCCACGTGGATGAGCCCGCAGTAGCGACGCACGCCAGTCCGTGAGGATCGCGCCTCAAAGGAATCCAGTGTAGATGGCAGCTCAAGTTCAGAGAGGAAGACTCCGATGAGTACAAAGGGTATCGCGGCAAGCGGGGCAAAAGCAGCGCAAGAAGATCCATCCAAACTTCTCAAACAATATGGGTGCGGCCCCATTCAGTTTACGGGAACGGACGGGCTGTACGAACGGCATCTTCTCTTCGACAATGTCATCGACGAAAAGTCGATTGGCCCGCGAGAACGCTTTGAAGCAGTTACGCGATCCATCCGAGATGTCCTTTCGCAGCGATGGGTGCTGACCGAGGAGACATATGAACAAAAAAATCCTAAGCGCGTCTACTACCTTTCCATGGAGTTTCTCCTCGGCCGCTCGTTGGCCAATAACGTCACCAACCTTCTGCTTGATCCGCTCGTAACGCAAACAGCGAAACAGCAGGACGTTGATTTGCTCGCCTTGCTGGAGCAAGAACCCGACGCTGGGTTGGGAAACGGAGGACTGGGACGGCTGGCAGCATGCTTCCTTGACTCCATGGCTACGATTCAGCTTCCAGCCATGGGCTACGGCCTGCGATACGAATATGGCATTTTTAAGCAGCTTATCCAGGACGGCTGGCAATACGAGCAGCCGGATAACTGGCTGCGGCAGCCGGATCCGTGGGAAGTCGCTCGTCCACATGAGAGAGTGGAAATCAAGTTGAACTGTTCCTTCGAGCTGCATGGGGGGACTTTGCGTCCGGTTCGCGGAAAGTCGTCCACGTTGTATGGTGTCCCTTTCGATCGTCCTATCGTCGGCTATGATGGTAAAACCGTGAACACTCTCCGGTTGTGGGCCGCATCCAGTCCAGATTATTTTGATTTCCAGAAGTTTAGCAGCGGCGACTTTGTTGCTGCTCTTACCGAGACTCTTGCCGCTGACAGTCTAACGCGAGTCCTCTATCCCGACGACAGTACGAGCATGGGCCGCGCCTTGCGCCTAGTCCAGCAGTATCTCCTCGTGGCATGTTCGCTCGCAGACCTCGTGCGGCGTTTCCGCCGCAGCAACTCAGATTGGAGCGCATTGCCTGAAAAAGTCGCCATCCAGCTGAATGACACCCACCCGACCCTGGCGATCCCGGAACTGATGCGCATCCTATTGGATGAAGCGCACCTTGAATGGGCCCAGGCATGGGATCTCACGCAGCAGACGTTCGCTTACACGAACCACACGCTACTCCCTGAGGCTCTTGAGAAGTGGCCTGTCGAATGGTTCGAGACCATGCTGCCGCGCCACCTGGAAATCATTTACGAGATAAATCGTCGTTTCCTTGATTCAGTTCGAGACCGCTTTCCCGGCGACGAAGGGCGCATCGCGCGCATGAGTCTCATAGAAGAAGGCCCGCAGCGCAACATTCGCATGGCTAATCTGGCGATCATCGGCTCGCACAGCACCAACGGCGTCGCTGCGATTCACTCCGGACTGCTGCGCGCGACAACCGTCAAGGACCTAGCCGAGATGTTTCCTGAGCGTTTCAACAATAAGACGAACGGCGTGACGCCGCGGCGCTGGCTACTTCTCGCTAATCCTTCGCTCGCTGCTACCATCACCGAAGTCATTGGCGATAGTTGGATCACTGATCTCGCTCAATTGAGCAAACTCAAGCGGCTTGCGGACGATCCGGATTTTCGCGACGCGTTCCGTCGAGCAAAACGCAAAGCCAAAGTACAGTTTGCCGATTGGCTCAAGGTCGCGACGCGCCAGGCTGTGGACCCGGACACCATCATTGATTGCCAGGTCAAGCGCATCCACGAGTATAAGCGGCAACTACTCAACGCCCTGCGAGTCGTCGTGTTTTACAACCGGCTGAGGGAAAACCCCAACCTGGAGATGCCCCCTCGTACGTTCCTGTTCGCCGGCAAGGCGGCACCTGCCTATCGGCTCGCCAAGCTGATCATCAAGCTCATCAACAATCTTGCCGGCACGATTGATGGTGACGCGGCAGTGCGCGGCCGTCTTAAGGTGCTGTTTCTGCCAGATTACTGCGTATCCCTCGCAGAGCGGCTGATTCCCGCCACCGACGTGTCCAATCAAATTTCCACTGCCGGCTATGAAGCCAGCGGCACCAGCAACATGAAGTTCATGATGAATGGCGCGCTGACAATCGGCACGAGAGACGGAGCGACCATCGAAATGGCGGAGGAAGGCGGCGAGGAGAATTTCTTCTTATTCGGCCTAACCGCAGCGCAAGTGGCCGATAGCCGCGGTTGGTACCATCCACGCTGGCACTACGAAAATGAACCGGAAACGCGCGCGGCTCTGGATCTGATTTTCTCCGACCACTTCAGCCGCAATGAGCCCGGTGTCTTTGAACCCCTACGCGAAACGCTGCTAACGGGCGGAGACCACTACATGCACCTGGCGGACCTCCGGTCTTATCTCGAGGCAGACCAGCAGTTGTGCGAATTGTATGCCAATCCGGACAGTTGGGCTCGCACAGCTATCTTAAATGTTGCGGGCTCGGGCAAGTTTTCGAGCGACCGGACGATCAAGGAGTACGCGAGCGACATATGGAAAGCGGAACCATGTCCGGTATCGTAAGCGCGAAATCTTAATCGGTGAACTGAAGAGAAAAAGGGCGATCTCCCTCGCGCTGGAAAATTGACGCCGAAAGAGATGTTGGTGGATGTGGCGCTACTCCAACGCTAATCGTGGACAACGCATTATCGTAGTGCTCGTTGCTGGCACAGAGAAAGAGAGAATATGACAGACCAAACTCAACCGATAGACCTTCCACCCTTCCCGCCGGACTACCGAGCGTCTGGGGTGTTGCTACATGTCACTTCCCTGCCTTCGCGATTTGGCATTGGCGATATGGGACCAGGAGCATTTTCTTGGATTGATCGTCTGCACGAAGCCGGTCAGAGCTGGTGGCAAGCCCTGCCGTTTGGCCCGACTGGGTATGGCGACTCTCCCTACCAAGCGCTGTCATCCTTTGGCAGCAACGGGTTGCTCATCAGCCCAGAGCTTTTGCTAAAAGATGGACTGCTACATGAGAACGCGTGCGAAGATTCGTCATTTCCGTCAGGCGTTGTCGATTATGGTGCGGTAATTCAGTTCAAGCACCGATTGCTCGACCAGGTATGGGGTAACTTCAGCGCTGGCATCCGAAGAGACCTGCGCGCTCCTTACGAGCGGTTTTGCCACCTGCAGGCGCACTGGCTGGAAGATTATGCCCTTTTCCGCGCACTAAAAGAAAAGTACCACGGAGCCTCTTACCGCGATTGGCCGGCGGAATTGGTTCAGCGAGTTCCTGCGGCTATGACAAATGCTCGGCGAGAGCTGTCGAAGCTCATCGATAAGGTGCGTTTCGCCCAATTCTTGATATTTCAGCAAGCGCAGCAACTCAAGGAGTATGCACATTCCCGGGGAGTTCGATTGATCGGAGACCTTCCATTTTTCATTTCGCCGGATTCAAGCGATGTGTGGGCGCACCCTGAACTGTTCCTGCTTGACGAAGGATTCCGTCCGCGATTTGTCGCGGGGGTGCCGCCTGACTACTTCAGTGAGAACGGACAACTGTGGGGCAACCCCGTGTATGACTGGGATGTCCTCCGCCGCACTGGCTTCCGATTTTTCATAGATCGTTTGCGCGCTCTTCTCGCTCATGTGGATGTGGTTCGATTGGATCATTTCCGCGCATTCGTTGCGGCATGGCACATCCCTGCCGATGCACAGACCGCGCGAACAGGCCACTGGATGCCGGGTCCGGGCGTGGAGTTTTTCCATGCGGTCCGACAGGAACTACAAGCGCAGCCATTCATCGCGGAAGATCTCGGTTTGATCACGCCTGATGTTTGTGCTCTGCGCGATGAGTTACACATCCCTGGAACAAGAGTGCTTCAGTTCGCTTTTGATGGAAGTGCGGATAACCCTCATCTCCCCGCGAACTATCCGACCAACACAGTGGTGTATACAGGTACGCATGATAACGATACAACTCGCGGATGGTTCGAAGCCCTTTCCGAAGCGGAACGAGGGAAAATCCGAGGCTATTTGAATCGAGCCGATTGCGATAGTAGCAAAATCGCCGGAGAATTGGTCCGCGTCGCCTGGTGTTCTTCAGCTGCGCTCGCGATCGCTCCCTTCCAAGACTTACTCAGCCTGGGATCCGAGGCACGGATGAATTTGCCCGGTTCAGCCAAAGCAAACTGGTGTTGGCGCTTGACGGAGGACATGCTGAACAGCCCGGTTTTCCAGCAACTCCGGGATCTGACGGCATCCTCCTCTCGTGTGCGCGTGCCACAGAATTTGCATGCTGCGAAGACTGTGAAGGCTGCATCGTAACGAGTTTTCTGGAGGTGATAAATGAGAGCGACACAATTACTGCACAATTTGGGACAGAGCATCTGGCTCGACAATATCACGCGCGATTTACTCGACAGCGGCACGCTCAAGCGCTACATCGATGAACTGTCAGTGACAGGACTCACTTCGAATCCCACGATCTTCAATCATGCCATCAAAAACAGTTCGGCTTACGGTGCAGCCATCCGCCAGAAGTTCGCAGAAGGTAAGTCCGGAGAACCGCTGTTTTTTGAGCTGGCGTTGGAAGACCTGACCCGCGCCGCTGACCTGCTTCGCCCGATCTTCGACCGAACAAATGGTGTGGACGGATGGGTATCGCTTGAAGTGTCGCCGTTGCTTGCCTACGATACAGCCAAGACTTTGGCAGCTGCTAGAGAACTGCATGCGTGCGCCGCCCGCCCGAACCTTCTCATCAAAATCCCTGGCACCAAGGAAGGACTGCCTGCGATCGAGGAGGCAATCTTCGCCGGAATTCCTATCAACGTTACACTCTTATTTTCGAGCGATCACTATCTGGCGACGGCCGAAGCGTTCCTTCGGGGAATCGAGCGACGCATAGAAGCTGGGTTCAAGCCAAATGTCGGCTCGGTGGCATCGGTCTTTGTCAGCCGCTGGGACGCCGCTGTCACGGGAAAAGTCCCCCGAGCATTGAATCATAAACTTGGGATTGCTATCGCAATGCGAACGTATAAGGCAGCGCGCGACTTGCTCAGCTCGCCACGCTGGCACCGTATCTACAATGCTGGCGCCTATCCACAGCGGCTGTTGTGGGCCAGCACGGGGACAAAAGACGCCACGATATCCGACATTCTCTACGTCAAAGCGCTCGCGGCACCTTTCACTGTAAACACAATGCCCGAGACAACCCTGAAAGCGCTTGCCAATCACAAAGAACTTGGATCGATTCTGCCAGCTGATGGCGGCGACTGTGAAGTGGTGCTGTCGCGGTTCGCTGACGCTGGTGTCAACGTCGATACCCTGGCTGCTCGGCTCCAAGAGGAAGGAGCCAAGTCGTTCGTGAAGTCGTGGGATGAGCTGATGACTCAGATTAGCTCCAAGGCCGTGCTGAAGGCAGCTGCTCGTTGATTCGTCAGCCAGTGATTGATCATCAGCCGGGGAAAGGATCACAAAGAAGTGCCATGCAACGAATCCACCAGGCGGTCAGGGCTCTAGCCTCGAATATAGGCCGAAGCGCTCCCCTTGGCTCAACTGTCGTGTGCGGTGGCGTAAATTTCAGTTTGTACTCACGGGATGCTTCGGGGATCGAACTGCTGTTTTTCGACCGTGAAGACGACGGGCGAGCCGCCCGTGTGATCGCTTTGGATCCATCCGTCAACCGTACTTACCACTACTGGCATGTCTTCGTTCCCGGCGTGCAGGCAGGGCAGCTTTATGGATATCGGGTTCATGGGCCGCTTGATCCCATCAAAGGGATGCGATTTGACGCTGCTAAAGTCTTGCTCGACCCATATGGTCGCGGGGTCGTCGTCCCTAAGAACTACTCTCGTAAGGCAGCCGAAGAAGGAGGCGATAACGCCGCGACGGCGATGAAGAGCGTGATTGTAGATCCACGCACCTACGACTGGGAAGGCGACACACCGCTTGCCCGACCATCATTTCAATCGATCGTGTATGAAATGCACGCCAGAGGATTTACCCGGCATCCGAGCTCGGGCGTCTCAGCGGAGACACGTGGCACTTTTCGCGGACTCAGCGAGAAGATTCCCTACCTCAAGGACCTAGGCATTTCGGCGGTCGAACTTCTTCCGGTGTTCCAGTTTGATCCCCAGGATTGCCCGCCAGGGCGTGTTAACTACTGGGGTTACGCACCGATCTCGTTCTTTGCACCGCATCAAGCGTACAGCTCTCGGCAAGATTCCCAGGGGCCTGTGGACGAGTTTCGCGACATGGTCAAGGCTCTGCATCGAGCCGGAATCGAGGTAATCCTTGACGTTGTCTTCAATCATACGGCCGAAGGCAATCACTCCGGACCAACGCTCAGTTTTCGGGGACTTGACAACAACGCTTACTACATCCTGGAACAGGACCGCTCGCGCTACTCCAACTACAGTGGTACCGGAAACACGCTCAATGCCAATCATCCCATTGTTCGCCGCATGGTCCTGGATAGCATCCGCTATTGGGTGGAAGAGATGCATGTGGATGGTTTCCGTTTTGATCTCGCTTCGATCCTCACGCGCGATTCTAGCGGCCGCGTGATGTCGAATCCCCCCGTGCTGTGGGACATCGAGTCGGATCCAGTTCTGGCCGGGACCAAGTTGATTGCCGAAGCATGGGACGCAGCTGGACTGTACCAGGTGGGGAGCTTCGTTGGCGACAGCTGGAAAGAGTGGAACGGGAAGTTTCGCGACGACGTGAGAAGTTTTTTCCATGCTGAAGACGGCTCGTTGGCGCACTTCGCTGACAGAATGCTCGGCAGCCACGAGATCTATCGTCACAAGGAACGCGAGGCGGAACAGAGCGTGAACTTCGTAACATGTCATGACGGATTCACGCTCAACGACCTAGTCTCTTACAACGAAAAACACAACGAGGCCAACGGCGAAGGCAACCGCGACGGCACAGACGACAATCGAAGCTGGAACTGTGGTATCGAGGGGCCAACCAATGATCCTGGAATTGAGAAACTCCGAAACCGTCAGGTGAAGAATTTCTTCACCGTCACAATGCTCTCTCTCGGTTTGCCGATGTTTGCAATGGGCGATGAAGTTCGGCGAACGCAACACGGCAATAACAACCCCTACTGTCAGGACAACGAATCCAATTGGTTCGATTGGTCTCTCGTCACAAAGAACGCGGATGTGCATCGGTTTGTGAAATTGCTCATCGCGAGACGACTGTTGCGAGATACCGGCCCCGAGCGTCGGCGGATGACTTTGACTCAGTTGATCAGCGGGGCGACCAAAAACTGGCATGGAACGAAACTCCATCAACCTGACTGGAGCGATCAATCGCACAGTGTCGCGTTCAGTGTCGAGCTAAAAAGAGCGGGTCTTCTCGTGGACTTCATCTTCAATGCTTATTGGGAGCCTCTCGAGTTTCAGCTGCCGCGGCTACAGGGGAGCGAGGGAGGATCCTGGAGGCGCTGGATCGACACTTTTCTAGAGACGCCCCAGGACATCGTGCCATGGCAAGAAGCACCCTCGGTTTCAGGCCACACGTATCGGGCGGAGCCTAGGTCTGTGATCGTTCTTTGGGCAAATCTTCGCGGGAGAGTGCTCTAAAGGTTCGGACTAGGAACGGATGAAAGTCAGAGACAGCGCATGATGGGGTAAATACTCTCCTTGTCCGTCCAATTGGCATTCGCAGTTCAAGCGCCACACTGGAACAGCCCCGGAACCGCTCAATGTCCCCGCAGTACTCCCCAGCAGCTTCTGGCTGGAGGATAGCTGTTGCCTTCCCTTTTTGGCGCCGCAGGATCAGATAAAGGAAAACAAATGAAATCAGCGTTGCAGAAACTAGGGGAGCTAAGCGAAGTCAGTAAGAATTATCCGAGCGTGGTGCCGTTGATTGGTGCTGTATCACTGGTTGGCCCGATTCCCACTTCGCCGGTTGGCGCGTTAATCGTCCAAGTGCCACGACGGTTTGCTTCGATTACTTCCTCGAACGCGGTTTCGGGATAACTTCCGCGTAGCCGAAGCTCAACAGTACCTCGGTTATTTAGCTTGCCTCCCGCAAACAAAGTAGGATCGCGCCTCACTTGTTTTCATCATCATCATCCCTTCGCCAAACAATTACAAATTTACGGTAAGTTCGGATTCGTGGGGTTGGGGGTGTTCCGAGCTTTGAGCGTTAGCTTCCGCAGCACAAATTCCTGCATTAGATTGAAAATTGCGGTACTCCCGACGCTCATCGCGGTATTTTCGAATGTTAATGCGGGCCCATTGCGATCGCTTGCCGGGTAGAACAGATTGGAGATGCCGCCCGATGCCAGGCTCCCGATGATGCCTGAATAATTCACCTGCCAGTGACCGCTGTCGCCTTTGCAAATCACCGCATTCGCTAGCGCGTATAGGACTCGAGATTTCGTTGTACCTATGCCCTTGTAGAAATAACGGGGGTCTTGTTTGAAAATGGAGGGGAACACCGCGCTGCCCAGGAAGTTGCTGATGGTGAAGTTCGCGTAGGTTGCCGCATAGCGTTTTGCATAACCTTCTGCGCCTTGTCCATATCCACTGAATTCATTTTGCGCTTGCTGAATTCCCGCTGTCTGTCCAGCCAAGAGGAATGAGACGGGATCGATATTCAGTCTCCAGGCCAGATTATATTTTTGTTTGGGCGTGAGTGGTGCCGCGTTAGGGACGTAGGTGACATAAAAGTTCGGAATGACGCCCAGCACGCGCTGCTTCTCTTCATCCTTCAACTGTTCTTGCGCGATTTCGATGACCGAGACTTCGACACGAACTTCAGTAGCGTTTGTCGCAAGAACCATCGAGACCTGCGGCACCGTGAAGTTTTCCCCAGAGTGCAGTTCCCCTGTGGAAGTATGGGCTGCGAAGCCCTCCGAGGTGATCACCAGCTGAAACGATCCGGGCGCAACCTTCGTAAACGTGAATTGCCCCTCTTCGTTGGACGTAACTTCCCAGCTGACCGACTGACCCTCTTGCGAGAGCTGCACATGGGCTCCGGCCACAGCTATTCCATCCTGGCCAACCACGCTTCCGGTAATAGTTCCGGGTACTTTCTGCAGATCTTCCGGCGCGTCGATAGCCATCTCTGGTGTGGGGGAATTGGGTGGACTGTTCTCCACAACCAGACGGGCAGGTGATTGTTCCGTTTGTGCCGGAGTGGGAGAGCTGCAAATCAGGACGATCAGGCTGAGCCAAGCCAAACGCACTGGGACAGAGATAAAAAATGAGCCGGCAATACGGCTCGAATTGTCCATGATGCACATAGCTTTCCTGGAACTCACCTATTTTCGTTGGAACGCCAGAATGGTGGATGGTTCGCGAGGACCCAACTGTCATTTCTTACAGTGCTTCGTACCAGGACTTCTCCGGTAACCGCTGCCGGCTCAGACGGTCGATGCAACACTTCGTTGAAGTCTACTCGCAGGAGTTTGAAATCCTAAAGTCTTTCTGGGACGCTGATTCAAGCGCAGCGCGATCTGGTCGAGCTGTACTTGCGAATGGACAGACAGGTCGGTGCCTCGCGGGAAGTATTGCCGCAACAGTAGATTCGTGTTTTCGTTGGTGCCGCGTTGCCAGGGACTTTGCGGATCGCAGAAGTAGATCTTAACATCCGTCGCTACCGTGAAGTCTTTGTGCTTGGCCATCTCTAGTCCGCGATCCCAGGTCAGCGAGCGTTTCAGCGTAGCGGGGAGTTTGCGAACATGTTGGCTCAATGCGGCAACGACCACCTCCGTGTTTTTGCTGGGCACCTTGATCAGCATGGCAAAGCGCGAATGGCGCTCCACCAGAGTCGCCATGTAGGTGTTCTTGGCACCGGCCAGCAGGTCCCCTTCCCAGTGGCCGGGAACCGCTCGGTCTTCTACCTCCGCAGGTCTTTCGCGGATGGAGACGGCATCGACGATCTGTCCTCGTGATTGTCCGCGAGCACTGGCATGGCGCGAACGACGCATACGCCGCTTCGACCGAAGCTGGTCCAGCAGCTCTTTTTTCAGCACTCCACGGGCCTGAATGAACAGGCTGCGATAGATGGTTTCGTGGGACACGCGCAGGCTCTCGTCATCAGGATACTGGGTCTTCAGCCATCCGGAAATCTGCTCGGGCGACCAGTCCAGGATCAGTTTACTCGCAACGATGTCCCGCAACTTGCGGTGGAAGGCCAGCAGACACCTCTTCGGTCGCGAGGCCGAGTCCCAAGCTCGACGATCCGCATCAAGGGCGCGATAGGCCGGACGGCCACCATGGCGAGAAATCTCCCGGCTCAGTGTGGAGGCCGCTCGATCCAGTCGTCGGGCTATCTCCCGAAGCGGCGAATCGGAAGCGATTCCTCGGGAGATGTCCTCTCGCTTCGCTAGCGTGAGCGCCAGCCGCGAACGGCGACGAGCGGCGGGAGGAATGCCGCCGCGAGGCAACAACACCGAGCGAATGCAGCTAGGTGGCTTGTCAAAGGCGCGCCCGATCTCATGCAGCGTCTGCCCGGCCTTCCAACGACGCCAGATTTCGTTCTTCTCGATCGCAGAAAGTCCAAACCGTTGTCCTGGCCTCATATCACACCACCTTTAGAGAGCAGCCTTACATCAGATGGTGTTGCATCGACCTGTCGAATGCACCGCGTTAATCGGGACTTGGCCCAATTGCGAAGCGAATCTGGTCCTCCATCACTCGCTGGGGATTCACCTAGTTGTTTAAAGATCGAACCAAACATAACGTCGTATTCGCCCTGCCCCCTATCGCATCCCGCGGAGATCGGCCTTCTCATCTCAACTGGTCAGGCCGCTTACGGATAACTTGTGTGCCTTGACCAACCTGGCTATGCGCCAGAGTGTAACCGCATTGCTTTAGAAACGTGAGATGAGATAGTAGTTGTCGGGGGAGCAACGGTTGTCACCAATTCGCATCCTGGTAGCGGACGACTTCGAAGATTGGCGACGCCAAATCCGTTTGCTACTTCAGGCACGACCACAATCGCAAATCATCGCGGAGGCGTCGGACGGAACAGAAGCCGTTCAGAAGGCCGAAGAACTGAAACCGGACTTAATTCTGCTGGACATCGGCCTTCCAAGGCTAAACGGAATCGAAGCCGCTCGACAGATACGACAACTCTCCCCTAGCTCCAAAATAGTCTTCCTAAGTCTGAACAAGAATCTGGAGGTCGTGCGGGCAGCTTTGAGCACGGGCGCCCTGGGTTACGTTCATAAGACAGATGCCCGAAGGGAACTACTGCCTGCCGTGGACGCAGTTCTTCGTGGAGGCAATTTGTCAGTAGCCGCTCAAAAGGCAACGAGTTCTCCGACACCTCTGTAGAGAAAGCCCCTCACCACCATGAGGTTCTGTTCTATTCTGATGACACGGTTCTTCTAGATCACGTTACTCGCTTCATTGCTGCCGCCCTAGGGGCCGGTAACGCGGCGATTGTGCTCGCTACGAAATCACACCGGGATAGTCTTCTTCAGAGATTGAAGGCAGGGGGTGTGGATACAGATGGCGCCCTTCAACAGGGCACCTACATTTCATTAGATGCCGCCGAAACGCTCTCAACAATCATGGTGAATGGTTTGCCTGACCCAGTTCGATTTTTCCGGGGCATTGGTGGCTTCATTGAGGCAGCAGCCAAAGTAGCAAAATCAGAGCAACCTCAGGTTGTTGTGTTCGGTGAAGCCGTGGCTCTCTTGCAGGCCGAGGGCAAAGCGGATGCGGCGATTCGGTTTGAACAACTCGGAAACGACCTAGCCAAAACATACGAGGTAGATATCCTGTGCGCATATCCGTTGAGCAGCTTTCATGACGAGGAAGACGAGCACGTTTTCCAGAGCATCTGAGCGGAACACTCAGCCGTTTATTCTCAGTGAGAAGTAAGACTCAATTCTAGGTTAACCTGCCGCGGCGGCGTCTCCCTTTGCGAGTTGACGCAGTTCAGCTTCAGGAACAGCAAATTCCGCGGTGCCACAATCCAAACAGACAACAAGCTCCGGAAATAACCACACGACGGGCTTGTCAATATGGGGGAAATGGATGCCCATCTCCGCGCTGAATTGCTGCTGGTTGACTGACCCACACGACTTGCACGACACACCGCCCCCCGATTCGGAAACCAAGCGCCACCTGTCGGGACGCATTTCCTTCTTGGAATGGGTACACGGCAGCAAACGCCAAGCTTCAAGTGAGGAGGCAAGTTAATACGGATAGTAACCAGAAAGCAAATCGTACAGGCACGGTCTAAAGGTATACAGAAATCATCACAAATTCGGCCAACCCTGACCGTTGCTTAGCTGGTCGGCTAACTCCTAATTGCGTCGGGTTACCGGAAACTTGCCGTACCAGGGCTCTACTTGATTGCATAACAATGCCGACTCCCTCGACTCGAGTAAACTTTGGTTGCATAACGACCAAGGGCTTGGAGGAAGGAGTCGGACATGATGTTGATAGGCGTAGATTACCACCCGAGCTTTCAGACGATTGCCTTTTTCATGGAAGAGACTAGTGAGTGTAGTGAACAGGAACTGAACCACGGTGATGGACAAACAGAGAAATTTTATCGAGACCTGAAGCAGCGAGGAATCTGCGTGCGGGTAGGCATGGAGGCTACCGGATATTCACGCTGGTTCGAGCGACTGCTGGCAGAGTTGGGGTTCGAGGTATGGATCGGGGATCCCGCGGAGATCAAGACCAAGCGAGTCAAGAAGCAGAAGACCGACCGCGAAGATGCCCGACTCCTGCTGAGGCTGATGCGGCAAGATAACTTTCCTCGAATCTGGGTCCCGGATCCGGAAAATCGGGATCTGCGACAACGGTTATGGCACCGGCATCGGTTGGTGCAGATGCGCACGCGAATCATGAATCAACTGCAGGCGCTAACGATAAACGAGGGCTATCGTTGGAAGAAAAGACTATTCAGCGAACAAGGGCGAGCACAGTTAGAGAAGCTCTCGTTAGCTCCCTGGGCCAATCGGCGCCGGCAGGAGTTGTTGGAGCTGCTGGACCGCATGAATCCGACCATCGAAGAGTTAACCGCAGCCGTAGAGCGGGAAGCCAGGAAGCGACCCGAGGTGTTGCGACTGATGACCCATCCTGGCGTGGGCCCACTTACGGCGCTGGCCTTCGTGCTGATCATTGGAACTTGGCAACGTTTTCAACGCGGCAAGCAGATGGGCAACTACGTGGGGATGATTCCGAGTGAGGACTCCAGTGCTGGCAAGCAGCGACTGGGGCACATCAGCAAGCAGGGTAACTCCTTGTTGCGCTTCTTGTTGGTGGAGGC
>Ga0210401_10001224_pt1 | contig 30075 bp, 25 predicted proteins | sample IncBWH32MmetaG_FD_150866 | JGI IMG/M metagenome (GOLD analysis project Ga0210401, IMG submission 150866) | Forest soil microbial communities from Barre Woods Harvard Forest LTER site, Petersham, Massachusetts, United States - Inc-BW-H-32-M | ecosystem: Environmental > Terrestrial > Soil >...
CAGTGAGGATCGTCGTGGAGTCATTCCCGTTCGCGGCGGCGGATCCTCCACCGGAAACGCTGACCTGATTGTTCTGGGGCGATGATGCGCCGCCAGCGACGTTGACGGTCACGATGATGGGCGGATAGCTGGCTCCGCCGGCCACTGCATCGCTGCGCGTGCAGGAATTCGACGCACAGGCCCAGCCCGTCCCTGACATGGAGACCAGCGAGAGCCCGCCAGGAAGCGTGTCGGTTACAGTGACCGTTCCGCTAGTGGGAGCCGCGTTGGGGGCGTTGGTGACCGTGACGGTGTAGGTGGCGCCCTGTTGTCCTTGCGTAAAGGCGCCGGAGTGAACCTTGGTGATACTAAGCGACGGCGCACCGAGGATAGTCGTGGAATCACTGGCGTTCGCGCCACCTGATCCGCCACCCGAAACGGTAACCTGATTCACCTGCGGTGAAGTGGCGCTCGCATTCACGTTGACCGTCACGGTGATTGGAGAGTATGCACTGCCGGCTGCCAGAACGTCACCGCGGGTACAAGTGGAAGTAGAGCAGGACCATCCCGAACCAGCCATGGATACCAGCACCAGGCCGGCCGGGATGGTTTCGGTCACGGTCACGGTTCCGCTGGTTGCGCCCGAGCCGGTATTGCCGACGGTCAGGGTGTAAGTGGCGTTGGTTCGGCCTTGGAAGAAGCTACCCGCGTGGGTCTTAGTAATACTCAACGTTGGACCGACTTCGCTGTCGGTGATTTTGGCGAAGAAGCCGTGAGCACCGGTTGCGGACGGGGAGGCGGTCGTATTCGTGAAGTTGGAGGATGAGGTTATACCCCCAATAAATGCATCGCCTGATGCATCGATTGCAATGTTGTCGGCTTGGTCAGTATCGGTGCCGCCGAGGTAGGTCGAATAAACTAGCGAAGGCTCTCCTGAGTCGTTGGTATTGACCTTGGCAACGAAGGCGTCGAACTGGGCAGTCAAGGTATTTTCGTCGACGATTGCGCCACCCTGATAGGTTGCGAAGCCCGCCAGAGGCCGCACAGTGGGGAAATTACTGGAATTCGTACGGCCGACCACATAGGCATTTCCGGAATTATCCACGGCGATGCCAGTACCGGCGTCCGACAGACTCCCGCCCAGGTAAGTCGAATAAAGCAGCGAGGCGTTTCCACCGGCGGTGGTGTTGTATTTTGACAGGAAGGCATCAGGGCAGGGGGAACCCGGAGCGATGCTGGCGCATCCGTTGCCACCATTGGTGGTTTGAAATCCGCCAGCGGTGGTGGCCAGCACGTTGGCGGTTCCGTCCACCGCGCCCGTCGCATAAGCGGCGAAACTCGAATCGACTGCCAGCGCATTCACGGGGGCCGAGGGAAGGAAAGTGAGATAGGTCGCCGAAGCGCCCGTGGAATTCAGCTTAACTATGAATCCGTCGTTGGTAGCGGTCGTCTTGGAGGTATTAAATCCCGTTGCCGACGACGGCTGGAAAGAAGCAGAGCTGGAGGTGGTTGCACCGCCGACATAGCTATTGCCGCTCGCGTCAACTGCTATCCCATTACCCGAATCGGCGCCACTTCCTCCAACGAATGTGGAAAAGATTAAAGATGCATGACCCGCTACGTTGGGATTGAATTTTGCTACGAACGCGTCCGCACCACCGCCCGCGAAAGCTCCGCCGACAGTGTGAACGAACCCAGTTCCGCCGACGGTCTGGCCCGTTATATAGGCATTGCCTGAGGCATCCACAGCGATCGCATTGCCGGAGTCGTTTCCGACACCACCGAAAAAAGTGCCATAAGGTACGGCTTGGCTGGGCAGCCCGATGTACTCCAGGAAATAGGCATCGGTCGCAAGCCCGTTGGAATCGGCGAGTTGGGTTTGATAGCCGTTTAACGCCGGAAAGCTGGTGCCGGAAGCCGCTCCGCTCAGATAAACCCTGCCGGCACTGGTGACAACCATACCGGCGGCCGTGTCCGCGCCGACGATGGTGCCTTGATTCATGGCACTGCCGCTCGGGGAGAAGGCCAGGATAACTACGCTTCCCTGCCCACCCGCCACCGCGGCGTAAATGTTTCCACCGCCATCCACGCCCGCCAGCACAGCAGTTGCAGGAGAGTTGATGGTCGGGCTGGAAATGGCCAAGGTCGGGTCGATCACAAGTTCACGGGATCGATCGTAATCTCCAAGCTGGATGCGAACTTCGTTAGCGGCTGCCAGCGTATAGCCGGCTTGAACTTCTTTGCGCTGGTGATCGATGACCTGGAACGCCAGCGGCCGGTGGTGGATCACCGTGCCGTACGGAGTTTGAAGCTCCAGATCGCCAGCGGAATTCAGAGCAAAGCGGCTCTCGGCGGTGAGCTTGATTCGGATGGAGTCGGGGTCAGCCTGGGGCGCCAGCACCATGTCGTATTCGAGCTTGTCCCGATTCCCGTAATACACGACATCGATGCCGGGCCAGACGTCGTGGTAACGAGCCTGGGCGTAATTGGGCAGATTTCTAAGCAGGCCCTTCGGATCATCGGCGCTGAAGTACGCGCTGGTGAACGCTACGCGATTGAGGCCTTGACCGCGCGACGACGGATTTGCTCCCACCAACTGCAGTTGAACCGAATGGGAACTCTTCGTTCCGGCATCGAATAGCTGCAAAGTCGCGCCGTTTGGTGACAACCAAAACTTATGACCGAATCCGAGCGCGATGAAATCAACACCCAGGGGCGCCTGACCATGGTTCTGCTCAAGAGTGAGGGCAGATTCTCCGAAATTCTCGAGGACCTGCCGGAGCTGGCCTGATTGATCCGGTCGGACTTGGGAGACCGGGACCTGGGCCAGTGCATAAACCCCGATCAGCAAGGCCGTCGCGAGTCTAAATGACTTCATAAATTATCAATCCCCTCCTCGATTCTGGTAGAAACGCAAGATAGTGGACTGACTTACGGCACAAGTAGTTTCATGCGGGCTGCTGAGCAGGTGCAATCTTCCTCGTGTCGTTTGGTCAGCTTGGACGCGGCGCCCTAGGTATGACAACCTAACAACCAAAAATCTTACCCGATGGTAAGCCTTTTCGGTGACTGCGGTCAACTGTTTTAGACTAGTGTTTTAGCCTTAGTACCACTGGCCCAGCCCGGTGAGAAGAGCATCCGTCCCTGGAGTAAGTAGATGGCGTTCCCAGCAATTACTAAGTTACTGACGCGGTCCAAACGCATATACGACGGACGTCTGGATGGAATGAACGGCGACGTAATTTATGGTTGGGCATTGAACATTGCCGAGCCCGACCAGGAGGTAGTAGTTAGTTTTTTTCACAACGGGACGGTGATCGGCGAGGCGGTAGCGAGAGAATTCCGGGACGACTTGCGCAAAGCCAAAATCGGGTCGGGGCATGGAAGCTACGGATTCAGCTTCCCGGTTCCTCGGGAAGTCCGGGCGCTCAGAAACTACAGTTTGAGAGCGTACGCGGCACCCAAGACTGAACTGGCCGGAAGCCCGCTGGAGATAAATGAGACGCCGGAATTGCCATTCAGGAAATATGGAAGCCACATCCGGGATTTCCTGGCGCAACAGTATCTGTGTGGAAATGGGATCGAAATCGGCGCGCTGAACCGTCCATGCAAAGTTCCCGAGGGAACGAAAGTGCTACAGGTTGACTCGAAGACGACCGAAGAGCTGATCAAATATTACGCTCGCGAGATGCGTGGGCAAACTGTGGTAAAAGTGGACCTGGTCACCGATGCGCACACGCTGGCGGGCATCGAGAGCGGATCGCAGGACTTCGCGGCCGCCAATCAAGTGCTGGAGCACCTGGAAAATCCCCTGCTCGCAATGGAGAATATACTGCGGGTAGTGAAGCCGGGTGGAATTGTCTTTCTATCGCTGCCGGAGAAGCAGTATACGTTTGATTCCGGCCGGCCGGTGACGTCGTTCGAGCACATCCTGAACGATTACAGGCTGGGGCCGGAGGCAAGCCGGGAGGCGCACTACCGGGAGTGGGTGGATCTGGTGGATAAGGTAGCGCCGGGGGAGGCCGCCGAACATTTGAACATTCTGATGAACGTGCTGCATTACCCGATCCACTTTCACGTGTGGACTCAGTTTGAAATGTGGGAAATGTTCGATAAAATGCGGGCGGTGCTGCCGTTTTCTTATGAGATCGAGTGCTTCAAAGCCAATGAGGCCGAAGCGTTGTTCGTGTTGAGAAAGCTCTAGGAGGTTGCTGAAAAAGTCTCTCGCAGGTCGGAGACCTGCGCCACGTGTAGAGCTAAGTCATTGACCTGGAGTTGTGGAGCAGGTCCCCGACCTGCCAATGTGAGCTCTTGAAAGACTTTTTCAGCAACCTCCTAGCAGGCCGGAGACCAGCTCCACAACGGCGCCACGCTACTTGTGCTGGGTTTCCCAGTCGTATTGAATCTGAGGATCGTTGTAGGGAATGCGGCCTTCGTCCTGCGGGTCGTAGAAGCGATCAGTGATGTAAACCAGGAATGCCGGGTCACGACCAACGACTTTGTAGCCATGCGCGACTCCAGGCGGAATCAATAATTGCCAGGGCCGTAACGCGCCAACATAGAGCGTGTTGCGAAGGCCGAAAGTGGGCGAGTGCTTGCGAAGATCGACCAGCGCGACCTGGAGCATGCCTTGTACCGGAACCCAGCAATCGGTTTGATGACGATGAAAGTGAAAAGCCTTGATGGTACCGGGATAGCTGAGAGCCGCGGAGATTTGAGTGGTGTCTTTTGGAAATTCAGTGACGAGCCCCAGGCCCATGCGGGCGACTTCGAGAAAATAGCCACGGTCGTCCGGCCAGATCGAATGCGGCTGGACGCGAACGCCGGAGATCAGGTCTTTAGAATCCGCCGTCAGTATGATTTTCCCGATGCCTTTGTCGCAGACCGGCGTGGTCAGTTCCAGCAATGCTTGTTCGGCGATACTCATGCGAGTAACCATTATCTCATTGAACAGCCGAAACGTCTTCCTCTGGCGCCGAGTCAAGGGCTCACCCAGTAAAATCGCCAGTGAAACAAATAGAGTGCTTAATCAGTCTAGAAGTCTTAATATTGATCTATGGGACAAGGCGCCGTGCGATTATGCCGGGAAAGTATTCCGCCATCCGAGCGGAAGTCTCATAACATCGATGTAACAAAATCAGCGCAAAAATTTCGATGGTGGGCACCTTTAGCCTGGTGCTGCGCCGCGGTTCTGATCCTGTTTGAGATGTACACTCCGGCAATACGAGGCCCGTTTTTCTTCGACGATTTCGCCCTGCCGTTCACGTTGCAGACTTATCGCGTCCAGCCTTTGATGGAATGGCTCGCGGGCGTACGCCCGGTGCTAATGTTCACTTATTGGATTAATTATCAGCAAAGTGGACTAGACCCTCGCGCCTATCACATTCTGAATATCTGGTTACATTTCTTCAACACGGCTCTCGTGTTTCTGATCGTACGAAGGATTGGAAGCTGGGTAGAACCCGATGCCTGGAAGCGGAATGTACTCTCGCTGTTCGCGGCGGGATTGTTCCTGCTACACCCGGTTCAAACGGAGGCTGTGAGTTATATCACCGGCCGGTCGGACGTGTTGAGCTCCCTACTGATGCTGGCGGCGATCATGGTCTTTACCTATCGCTGGCCCGACCGGATTTCGATACGCTGGCTTTTGCCGATACTTGTGCTGCTGGGCTTGGCCTGCGGCGCTAAGGAGTATGCCGTGGTGCTGCCCGCTGTACTGTTGTTGACCGACTGCTTTTGGACGTCGGAGACAGCTTGGGCCGCGATTCGCAAGAACCGTTTAATGTATTCAGCGATCGGTGTTTTAGGCTTGGCCGGACTGGCGTACGTGTGGCGGATCATCGCGACGGCCCCTACGGCGGGCTTCGGTATCAAGAGTTTCACCTGGTATCAGTATTTCTTCACGGAATGCCGCGCCGTGTGGGTTTACCTTCGACTCTTCCTTTTTCCGTTCGGGCAGAACGTGGACTACGACTTCCCGATCTCCCGGACTGTCCTCGAGCACGGCGCCTGGCTGGGCCTACTGGGGCTAGTGCTTGCGATTTGGATGAGCTGGCGATACCGCGGCCGCTACCCGCTGGCCTGTTACGGATTCTTCCTGTTCCTGCTGTTGCTGGCGCCTACCTCTTCGTTCGTTCCGATCATGGATCCTATTTTCGAGCGGCGGATGTATCTTCCGATGATCGGTCTGCTGTTCATGGTGTTCGATGGCCTTCGCCGTTTGCGCTGGGGAAAGACCGAGCTTTCGGTGTTGATGCTCGCGATTCTGGGCGTCGGCGCGTTGCTCACTTATCAGCGGAATAGTCTGTGGTCGAATGGGATCGCGCTATGGCAGGACACGGCCTCGAAATCTCCGCTCAAGATGCGAACCCACTCTATGCTGGGTATGTCATTGCTAACCTCCGGACGGTGTCAGGAAGCCGAGCATGAATACGCGACGGCAGCCAAACTGCTGCCGGTGGATCTCAAGCATCCCACAGCGAACACCGCCGACATCCTGGCGAACTGGGGACTCACTTTCTATTGCCTCAAGCAGACCGAGCCGGCCTTGACGAAACTCTTGCAGGCGGCGGCCATCAACCCTACGGCCCAACTGTATTCGCAAATCGGCATGATTTATGAAGAGGCGCACGCTTGGGACCAATCGCTCGATTTCCTTCATCGCGCCATCCGGCTGGACAACACCTACGAGCCAACCTACGTGTACCTCGGCAATCTTTATATGGAGACGGCGCGACCGGCCGAGGCAATCAATTACTATAGCCAAGCGACTGCTCTCGATCCCGCCGATCAATATGCTCGATCTGCCTTGGAAGTCTCGCGCTACCGCGCCGGCAAACTGGCGACCGGGGATGTCCGGCAGTAAGCAGTTTGAGTCTTAAGGCGTGCGGCCGGCTTCTTGCAGGGCTAGCCAGCGGTCCACTGCATCCAAGACCTTCGCGGTACTCTCGGCCGAGGTCTCCCGATCGGTGTGGCACTCAACTTCCGGCGCCGCGGGGGGCTCATAGGGGTCATCCACGCCGGTGAAATGATGAAGCTCACCTGTTCTGACGCGGTGATATAAGCCCTTCACATCGCGTTGCTCGCAAATAGCCAGCGGAGCATTGACATAAACTTCGAGAAAATTTCCAATTCGCCGACGCACCTCGTCCCGCACCGAGCCGTACGGTGAAATGGCTGAGACCAGCACAATAACGCCGTTGCGGGTCAATAGCTCGGCCACGAAACCGATGCGGCGGATGTTTTCGTCGCGATCCTGCTTGCTGAAACCGAGATCTTTACTCAGGTGCTGCCGCACGACGTCGCCGTCGAGCCATTCCACTTTGTAGCCGCGCGACCAAAGCTTTTCATAAAGCGCCTGGCAGATGGTGGACTTTCCGGCCGAGCTGAGGCCTGTAAACCAGACAGTCAATCCACCGGTCACAATGCTGGCCGCCAGGGAAGGGGCATCGCCGTTCGAGCGCGGCGCCTCGCCAGAGATCATTCCAGCGCCAACAGTTTCGTTCGAATTGGGATCGATGACAATGAACGAGCCGGTTACCCGGTTCTGCCCGTACGGATCGGCGTAAAACGGCTGATGGCCCTCGATCTCAACCTCACCGAATTCATTTAGAGCCAAGCTATCTGCCGGCTGCCGCGCGAGCGTGGCCGGATCAAGTACGGAGTGAATTCGCACCACGCTGCCGCAAACTTGACGCGTCGTATGTTTAATCAAGTACGGCCGGCCGACGGCAAGCGGCTGGTTGCCCATCCACAAAAGCGTGGCCGTCACCCGACGGGCCATCAGGATGGGAGAAAGCGGGTCGGCCAGCATGTTCCCACGGCCGATGTCGATTTCCTCTTCGAGCGCCAAGCTTACCGATAACGGCGGAAAGGCGTAATCTAATTCCTCTTCGCCTAAGCGGATGCTGGTGACACGAGTGGTCCGTCCTGAAGGGGCTATCAGCACGGGATCGCCGACGCGTACAACTCCAGAAGCGACTTGGCCGGCACATCGGCGGGAGCCGGCGGCGTCACGAATCACGTATTGCACCGGAAATCGGAACCGGTCCAGATCCTGGCTGGCATGGATCGGCACGGTTTCCAAATGTTCGAGCAGGCAGGGGCCTTGAAACCAGGGCGTTCGCGCGGATGAATGCACTACATTGTCACCGTCCAGGGCGCTTGCCGGGACGAAATGAAGCTGCGCGGGGCCGAGCCTGGAGACAAAATTTATGAAGTCGCCTTCGATGCGTCGAAAAATCTCCTGACGGAACCCGACCAGGTCCATCTTGTTGACTACTACCGCGAAGTTTCGGATTCCCAGCAGCCAGGCGATGACCGCGTGCCGATGAGTCTGCTTTAACAGGCCCTTGTGAGCGTCGACGAGCAGCACGGCCAGACTAGCGGTGGACGCGCCGGTGGCCATGTTTCGGGTATATTGTTCGTGCCCGGGAGCGTCGGCGATGATGAACTTGCGCCGAGGGGTAGCAAAATAACGATAAGCGACGTCGATCGTAATGCCTTGCTCGCGCTCCGCCCTCAGACCATCCGTGACGAGCGAGAAGTCGATGCCATGGGTACCGTTCGAGGTTGACGCCGAGCGCAAAGAGGCGAGTTGATCCTGATGAATAGCGTTGGTGTCATGCAACAACCGCCCCATCAGCGTCGACTTTCCGTCGTCCACGCTTCCAGCGGTAATGAATCGCAGCAGATCGCGTTCGCCGGGACGGGTGGCTGCGGTCACTAGAAATAGCCCTCACGTTTTTTCAATTCCATCGAACCATCCTGGTCATGGTCGATAATCCTGTTTTCACGCTCCGAGCGGACGGCTTGCTCCAACTCGTCGATAATTTTGGGCACGGTGTCGGCACTGGATCGAATCGCCCCGGTGCAATGGGTGCAGCCCAGTGTGCGCATCCGGCAGCGGACAAGTTGGGGAGCTTCGCCAGAACGCAGGGGCGGGTCGTGCTCCACGGGAATGAGCAGGTCGCCTCGAACCAACACTTCCCGTTCTCTCGCAAAATAAAGCGGCACAACGGGAATGCGCTCGAGGTCGATGTACTGCCAAATGTCGAGCTCGGTCCAATTCGAGAGAGGAAACACGCGAATGCTTTCGCCATTCTCGATGCGGCCATTGAACAGGTTCCACAGCTCCGGTCTTTGATTGCGCGGGTCCCATTGGCCGAAGGCGTCGCGGAACGAATAGATCCGTTCTTTGGCCCGGGAGCGCTCTTCTTCCCGCCGCGCTCCTCCTATAGCAGCGTCGATGCGGTTTTCCTGCAAAGCGTCGAGCAGAGCGCGGGTTTTCAGCAGAGCGCAACATTTGGCGGTTCCTAACCGGAATGGGTTGGCTCCTTCTTCGATCGCGCGATGGTTGGTATGGACGAGCAATTTTAGTCCGAGCTCGCGGCAGGTGCGATCGCGGAATTCGATCATCTCCCGGAACTTGAAAGTGGTATCGATGTGCAGCAGCGGAAATGGAAGCGGCGCCGGAGCAAACGCTTTCTGAGCCAGCCGTAGCAGGACGGACGAGTCCTTGCCGATGGAGTACAACATCGCGGGGCGCGAGAATTCCGCCGCGACTTCACGGATGATGTGAATACTCTCAGCTTCGAGCAGGCGGAGGTGTGAAAGTTGAAACTGCTGCAGATCCATCAACCGCTACCTGTACATAGTTTCCCAGGCATGTAAGCTTTTTTCGCCACGCTCATGGCGTCACCATTATCGCATCCACAGCTTAGAGATTATCGGTATCCGTCCAGGACAGGTGCCACGCCTCCGCACGCCAGAAAGCAGAGGGCACCGGCGCTTCGGACAGCCACTTGAGGATGAGCTTAAACTTGATCGGCGATTTCAGGAAGCCATACCGGCAGAGGCGCCAGCGGGCCGCATCCGGACGAGTTGTCATAATCACGACTCCACCCGTGCGCGACTCACGAGCAAACCGTTCGACTTCCCGATGAAGCGCGCCGGCGGCCGAGGCACGTTCGGGCAGGATCATCAGGTCGACGATAGCGGTCACGTCGAGATTGTTGATAGTGCTGTTTCGGACGACTGCCAGGCCGGTCAAGTCGCGCCCATGGTACTGGGCCAGGATGCGATACGATGCCGCTGGAGCACCGAGCCGCCAGCGAAAGAAATCCGCTGCGCGGACAAGGTAAATCTCATACTGAGGCGACCAGGCCTTTAGAAACATTTCGTATTCAGGCAACTCGAAGAACTCTTCCGGGGCATATTGCCGGCAGACGCCGCCGTCATCGCCGGAAGTTAATGCGCGCGCCACGGCCTGGTATATAGCGCACAGGGGGCGCAAAACGGGAACGAGGAAACTGAGTCCGCGAGAGGCGAGTAATGTAGTTGGATCGAGGAGCTTGAAATAAACCGGAAGTTCGAAGGCCACCTTCCACCCAACCTTGAAGTGCCCAGGCAAGACAGAGGGCCGTATGGGATAGCCGGTGACGAATGAAACGCCTTCTTTGGCCATGATTTCTGTCGCGTATCGGCCCTGCATTGTAAAAATGCCTTGGCCGCGCATGCGGGAATCGGTCATGACATCGCAAACCATGCAGGCTATGCGGGGGCTTCCGCTGACGTGATAAGTGAACGGCAGGGCGGCGTAGTAGCCCACCAGTCGCGCGTCTTCGTAAGCGCCGAATTCGAATGCGGGGCCGGCCTTACCGACGGCGCCATATTTCCAAAGATAATGCTCATGCGTTTCAAGGGGCGTGCCGGCGGTCTCGGGAAAGCAGTCCCTAAAAAGTTGCTGATACTCTAAAGCCGACGCGGCGGGCACCAAGCGCTTCTGCTCGATGCTCAAGTATAAAGCCCTCCATTCAGGTGGTACACTTGCCCGCCTGAGTAGGCGCCCGATTCATTCAGCAGATACGAAACCAGGCCGGCCAATTCTGCCCCATCGCCGAAACGTTGGACGGGTATTTGGGACTTGATCCGGTGCTGGTGTTCCTGAGGAATCGTGTTGATCAGTCCGTACTGGAAATAGCCCAGTGCAACGACAGAGACCGGAATTTTTTTGGGAGCCAGTTCCAGCGCCAAGGACTTGCTGAAGCCGATTACGGCGGCTTTGGCGGCAGCGTAATGGGATGTGCCGGCGGCGCCGGTATAGGCAACTATGCTCGAAATATTGATAATGCGGCCACGGGTCTGCTCACGCATATCAGGGATGAATTCGCGACAGGTCAGGAACGTGCTCATAAGATTCACGTCCAGGATCTTGCGGAACTCCTCGGTTGACAATTTCCACGAGACCGCGTTGCTCGAGCCGCCGGCGAGCGTGACCAGTCCGTAGAGCGCGCCGAAGGCCGTTCGGATTCGCCGGTGTAATTCGGCGGCTTGGGCTTCATCGGTCAAGTCGGCGTGGAAGAGCCGCTCTCGAGGATCGAGGCCATGGCTCGATAGAACTTCTGCTATCCCGTCCGGACGGGTGCTGTATTGGCATACGATATTTCGCCAGCCTGCCTTAATCAAGAGCTCGGTAAGCACTTTGCCGATGCCCCCGCTGGCGCCGGTGATCAACACTAAGTCGGTATTGGACATGGAAGAAGAAGTCAAGATTCTTTTCGTTTCTTCCAAACGGAAAGGATGTACATTGGCATGACGCGGTAAACGTGATAGGACGGCGAGATTCGTTGAAAGCCGTGTTGCTCTAAAAACTTTTCGACCTCATAGCCGGTGTGGTAATGATCCCAGGGCTTCTCGATGCGGCCGAGGATACGGCCCCACCGGGTTAGGAAGTTCTCACTCGGGCCGGAAGTAAACAAGTACCCATCGTCGGTGAGCCATCCATGCAGGCGGCGGATGGGTACGTCCAGTTCCTTAAAATGCTCGAGCACGTCGGCGGCGACGATGGCATCCGCCTTTTCGATCTTGGCATCGTTCAGATTGTAGATATCGGCATTGATGAGCCGCACATTTTCCAGTTTATAGGCGCTGACGATCTCTTTAGCCTCGTGAGCTTCAATGTCGATGCCCTGAACAAGATCGAATGTATTGGCCAGGGTCGGAAGGAAAACGCCGCTACCGCAGCCGAAGTCGATAGCGACCCGGCGTTGGGGAACGTTTTTCAGCATGCTGCGATGAATGGCTTTAAGGCGGGCCCAGAAGAACTTGCGCACAAAACGAATCGGATAGAAATACAAACGCGGCATCCGAACACTCACGGTCGCAATTTGTCGAAGGATTTCCGGGGGGATCTCCTCAAACGGCGCCGGCGGCTTTGCGATCATCCGTTCTGAATTTCCTTTCAGCGAAGACGTAGATCCCCTGGACTCCGAAGCTGAGGATGGAAAGCAACGTCTCGACTATGGCCTTTGCAAATACCGGCTGCATGCCACCGGCAATGAGTACACGAATGAGGCTGAACGACACCGCGGCGAAAATAGCAAAAGTGAAATAGTACCTTGCCAAACTGCGGAACAGATTCGCCTTGCTCTGAAAAACCAAGCGCCGGTTGATATTGAAATTAACAAAGGCAGCAATGAGGAGACGTCCAACCAGAAAGCTAAGCAGGAGATTCTGAGTCAGCTTCATCGCGACGCCGAACACGATCAAGTCCAAAAGCGCTGCGAGGGCTGAAGAGGCGTAGAACTGTAGGACCTTATAATAAATCTTGGCCGAATCCACCAGGGGATTGAAGTGCGATGATTTATTGTTCTCCAGATAAACAGTTTGGATCGGAATCTCGCGAATTGTAGGATATTTTGTGGCCGCGTAGAAGAGCATGCTCATTTCATAGTCATAACGCTGTCCTTCAATGCGCAAAACGGACGGAATGAGCGACTTCGGCAATGCACGCAACCCGGATTGCGTATCGTGCAAATGCCGTCCCGTCAGACAAGCAAACACGAAGCCCGTAAGGCGGTTGCCCAAATAACTTCGAAGCGGGATCTCACGCGAAAAAATCCGCGCACCGATGGCAAAGGCGGAGGGATTTTCGATCAGAGAGCAAGCCAGCCGCAGAATATCGTCAGGAACGTGCTGGCCGTCGACGTCCGCGGTAACAACACCTACCGCCTCGGGAAACTGACAGGCTGCGAAGTTGAGGCCGGTTTTGAGCGCGGCGCCCTTGCCGAGATTGATCACATGGGTGAGCAGATGGGTTTTCTTGGTGGCCGCAATCGCTTCGAATACACTTTGATATGCCGGGCCGCTACCATCGTTGACGACCACAACCGCACCCACGCGGTCGTCACTCACCAACTGACGGACCAAATCGGCCAGTCCTGAACTCGGCTTATACGCGGGGAAGAGGATGATCGGGCAGGTGGTCGCGGAACTTTGCGGCGCCACGGCCAGAGTGGCTTGGATGGAACTCATGAGAATCCGCCGTGGTGGCTGGAAACTGTCTCCCGGTGCGTATGATCGGAGACCATTGCGACGAGTATCTCATATGAATTAAGCTGTCAGCAATGTCGGGTCACGAACGAACTGTGCCTGTATCCGAACTCTTTCCAGGCTCGGTTGCAGCTTTCAGAGCACCCGATCTAACCGACAAAAACTTCCTGACTTTCGATATCGAGGAGTGGTATCACGTCAATTACCCAGGCATCGATACTTCCGGTTATCGCGAAAAACCCACTAATTTGGAGCCGCTCGTGGAGCGGCTGATTGATATCTGTGGACAGCAGGGGGTCCGAACGACGTGTTTCATCCTAGGCGATGTCGGAAGGCAAACTCCGGCTGTGGTCAAGAAGCTACATGCAAACGGTCATGAGATCGCTTCTCACGGATGCGCCCATGAGAGCATTTATCCGATGACCCCGGATCAGTTCAGCGCCGATCTGAAGCTGTCATGCGATATTTTAGAGAATTTGACTGGTGAGAAGATTGTCGGATTTCGCGCGCCTTCATTTTCTGTCAAACAGGAAACGCTCCAGTGGTTTTATCCGACGCTGGAAAGCCTAGGGCTACGTTACTCGTCCTCGGTGTTCCCAGGTCAAACCTTTTTGTACGGAATTCCCGATTTTCCTGAGCGCGTGCATTACCCGGTTGTGAACGGCGTGACGCAGAAAATCCTGGAGTTTCCCGTGCCACGCATAGAGTTCCTGGGTAAGCACATGGGCCTGTACATTCGACTGTTTCCCGCATGGATGATCCGCCGAAAGATCCTGGCCGACAACCGCAGAGGAAGGGCGGTCATCCTCTACGTACACCCACGGGAGATCGATGTCGATCAGCCGCGGCTGCCATTGCATGGCTTCGAGAAGCTCATCCATTATTGGGGGATTCGCACTTGCGAGGACAAGTTGCGAACACTGCTGAGCGACATGCCAGGCAGGTTTTGCGCCTTTCGCGACGTCCTGCCCGCAAGCGCGCCGGCAGGCAGAGGTTGATGTCCGTCGAAACGCATCCCCGGGTAAGCCTGGGGCGGATTTCGAGCTTCGACCCAAGCTGGTCGACGGCCACGATATTGATTTTTGTTGTTGGTCTCGGGGCGTTGATCAGAAATCTGGCTGTCAATCATCCTCTGATCTTTGGTGACGAGGGCATCTTCCTGATAAGAGCAAAATATATCGGGCACCCGCAGATGCTCGCCGGCAATGAACTGGCGGCGTGGGTTCCAAACTCGTTATACCTATGGCTGAATCATTTCATTTTCTACCTCGGAGCAAACTACGCGATCGGAGCGCGGCTAATCAATGTGCTGTTCCTGGTACTCAGCCTTATGATCCTGTATGCTATCGCGTCGCTGTTTGTGTCTTCCGGCAAAGCGGTTTTAGCGGCGCTCGCCGTCGGAGTTGGCCCGATGAGCATTTATTCTGCGTTCGTGATGCCCGAAACGATGTTTCTGTGCGCTTACGTTTGCTTGGGATTCGTACTTGTACGGCACATCCACGACCGTCCGATTTATGCCGGTTTTTTGTCGGGAACGGTGCTCGGCGCCGCTTCGCTGATCAAGCCTCATGGCCTGATGCTGATTCCGGTGGTTCTTTTTGCACTGTTGATCTTGAAATTATCGGTGCCGGAATGGTGTCGCTGGGCAACTTGCGGGGCCGCGGCGGGCGCGGTGCTGGGGTCGGCGTTCGCGACCATCGGACTGCTGAACTTTTTGATTTTGGACAAGTTTGGTTTCTCACTGGGCCCAACGTATACGACGCTGGTTAGCAAAAGCAGTGCGGCCTGGTCGATCGCTCCAATCTTCTACGTGATGTGCGGGCATATTGCACTCGTTCTCTCGCTGTATGCTTTTCCAGTACTCGTGGTGGCGATGGCCTTCTTGCGCGGCTCGATGGCGACAAGCACCTTGGCCGAGCGTATCGAGTTAAAGATGCTCTTGATCTTCACGGTGGCGACAGGCTGCCTGCTACTAATTACGACCAGTAAATTTACGGTATCGGTGGTAGGGTCGAGTCCATATGAGCAGCTTAACCGGGTGCATGTGCGGTATTACTTCTTCGTTCTGCCGTTACTGCTGGTTCTGTTCTTGGCGATTTATGAACGTCTCGACTGGACGAAGACCTGGGTCAAGAAGATCTTCGTTCGCGGCTGCATCGCGATGTGCGTTTTCGCGGCACTCTGCATTCTGGTGATGGATCGGCACTACTACATGAACTTCCCGGATTTTCCGGACGGGTTCTGGTTCAATATGAACCCGAATCTAGGGCGGCTGCTGATTTTAACTTGTACGTGCGGGACGCTGTTGGCATACGCCTGGCGCAGAATGTCCCCGGTGGTTTTTTTGTGCGCCTTCGGGTTCGTTTCGCTGGTCGGCAATTACTATGTCTCTCGATTTGTGATTCAGCCGCCTACGGTAACGGACCGCGCCGCGGCGGTGTTCGAGAAAATAATCGGCAAAGAGCGGCTCGATGCCGGGACAGTTTTCGACACGGAGCCAGGGGACGGAGAGGTGTATAGACTGCTCTTCGATCTTCCGGCCGCGTACCATCTCAAGATCGTAACTGATCAGTATCCAATCGCCGCCCGAATGCTTCCTGAAGAGCAACAATGGGCGCTTGTGACCTCTGCGCGCCAGGTCATGTTTCCGTACGGCGAGAGTTTAATATTCGGCAGATACCATCTCTATTTGCGCGAAGCGCAACCCAGTACGACATCGGGGCCGCGTCAGACGGAGCTAGCCCCCGGCGATCCATTTCTGACCGGAGCCTGTGCGGGAGGCCAACTGATCGGGTTTCAGCAACCGGAATCGTGGGGAGTTTGGTCGGCGGAGGACCCCACGAAGATCATGCTGCCGCGGGAAGTGCGCGGACGCTTCAGCATCGTGCTGGTCGGCAACGCGCTCGCTAAAGAGCCTCAAACGCTCCGCGTGCAGATGGACAACAGTGTCCAGACGATACAGCTTGGTGCCGAGCCAGCGACGATCCACCTCGACTACGATCTGCCGACCCCAGTCCAGATCATCGTGTTCCGGGGAATAACGCCGAAGACCCCGTTGCAACTCGGCATCTCGGCCGATGTGCGGCGGTTAGGCTTCGCCATCGACAAGCTGGATTGCGTTAGCGAGGCGAGCCAACCTGCGAAATGAGTCAGGATGCGCCTCCGTAGGCCAGCGAAGCGGTTAGGAGAATCTCGCCATTGCGGTTGGAGGGGTGACGGTGAGGCGCCCCCACTTGCTGGTGGTGAACCGATTCGGGCGTGGGGTGGGAAACCGATGACGGCGCCATTCGATTAAGATTAACAAGGAGATGCTGCTCAATCGGCCCGGCACACTGGGTCCGGAGGCGAGCGCAAATCTGCTGGCCAATGTTTTGCAATTCAACAAGTTTCCGGTGGGTTAGAGTGAGCTTCCGCATGACGCTGCGGCATTGAACCAGATTCGATACGAGTCGAGAAGCCAGCGAAGAAATAATCGGTCAGCGGGCCTGCCGCGTTACAAACCACACGACTAGCCCGAGCAATAAGCGTTCGAGCAGGTAGGCGGCGGCGAGCGTCGGGGCGAAGATTGCAATGGCTGCTGCGGTCTCGTGCATCAGTCCAGTTATCGGCGGATGTACGCGCGAACTTCAGTGTCGCTACGAGGAAATCGAATTCCAGTTTTTGGCTAGATGCTCGGCTGTACGCCAGCAAAGCGCTTGCACCGTTAACGTAGGGTTACGCGCTCCGCTGACGCCCATCACGGACGCGCCAAGGAGGCCGAGGTTGGGGGCTTCGTGCGAGAATCCCCAACGATCCACCACATTGGTCTCGGGATTATCGCCCATTCGCGTTCCGCCATAGGCGTGAGTGGTAGCGCCCGGGGGATTGGCCGGCGCGCGTAGGATCTGCACAGCACCGGCCGCCCGAAACCATTCCTCCATCTTCTTCTGCCCGAACTCTGCCGCCCGCGCTTCGTTCTCCTTGAAGCCGTTGGTGATACGGCAGACAGGATCGCCGAGTGGGTCGCGGATGGCGGAGTCGAGATCCAGGTAGATGTCTTCGTAGGGGAAGGCCGAGGTCTGCAGATACGCCACCGTCCAACGGGCCGCGTTTTCTCGAACATAGGCCTTCCAGCGCGAACCCCACCCGGGTGCGCGGCCGGTGCTGTTCATCAAGGAAGTGTTCAAGGAGGCGGCTTCGATGGGGTGCATTTCGGTATGCGGCTGTAGGGTGCTGCCGCCGATGAAGCCGAGGCCGGAGTGGTCGTAATTGTCGTCGGCCCAATCGTCGACTGCGGAAGCTTGCGCCGGCGTCCCGTACCAGACATTGATGTCGTATGGAAAGACGGCGGTCACGCCGCTTTGCCAGTGTCCGAAGTAATGGCGGCCGACCTGGCCGTGATTGTTCGACAATCCGTGGGGATAAGCCTTGGATTTCGAGAGCAACAGGAGCCGCGAGTTTTCGTAAGTGTATGACGCCAGCAGCACGACGCGAGCCGGTTGAAAATATTCCTTGCCATCGCGCAGATAAGTGACGCCAGTGACACGGCCGTCCGTGCCAGAGACGATGCGTGTGACATGTGCGCGGTCGAACACCGTCAGGTTTTTGGTCTTGAGCGCGGCCGGGATGGTGGTAACGGCGGTCGAGTTCTTAGCGCTGATATGGCATCCGCCACGGTTGCAATATCCATGAAAAGCGCAGCCCGGACGCCCGCCATACTCCTGCGAGTTGATCGCGGCGGGAGGACGAAACGGCTTCCAACCGAGCAGGCGCGCTGCGTCGGCCATGTGATCGGTGAAGCCGCTGCCGCGCAAAGGAGGCATCGGATATTCGCGCTGGCGCGGACCCTCATAGACGTTGCCGGCGGGATCGGGCTTACCCTGAATATTTCCGGCTTTGCCCGACACGCCGACTTCGTGCTCCACGATGTCGTAATAAGGCTCGAGATCGTCGTAGGTGAGCGGCCAGTCTTCGAGCGTGGATCGCGCCGGAATCGCGGTCGGACCATAGCGCTTAGTGGCTTCGCTGCGGGCCTTGAAATCCCACGGATTGAGCCGCCAGCTCTGCGCCCAATAGTGGATGGACGTGCCGCCGACGGCGTTCATCATGGGATGGATCTGCGCGCGCCGCGTGGGGGAGGACGGCCCGTCCCGCACGGTGGGGACTTCACGATTCGCTTTCGGTACCGAGGTGAGGAGTCCGCGGACGTTGTTGTGTAGCTCGTCGGGGCGGAAGGTTCGCGGGTCCATCCAGGTGCCGGCTTCGAGTCCAGCTACCTTGAGGCCCGCGCGCGCGAGCGGCAGCACAGCCGCGCCGCCGGCCGCCCCCAGACCGATCACCGCGACATCGACAGGTTTCAGATTGATCGCCATAGCCAGCCGTTTTCGTTTATTATCCCCCACAATCCAGCAGTGCAGTACAATCCCCCATATGGCCAACCAAGAACCCGACCGCCGGCAACTCCTCATGCAAGCCAGCGCCTTAATAGCGGGAACTGCCGCCGCTAGCTTGAACACCGCCCAAGCGCAAGAGGGCGGCCCGGATGCTCGACTCTTTCCCGGCTTCAAGGTTTCGAACGTCCAGACGTCGGGGGCGACTATTCACGTGGTCTCGGGCGGTCAGGGTCCGCCGTTATTGCTGCTGCATGGCGCGCCGCAGTCGCACGCGACGTGGTATAAGATCGCTCCGGATCTGGCGAAAGACTACACGCTGGTAATCGCCGACCTGCGGGGCTACGGCGACAGCAGCAAGCCTGAGGGCGGCAAGGATCACGAAAACTATTCCAAGCGCGCGATGGCGCTGGACGGGGTCGAGGTGATGAAGAGCTGCGGCTTCGACAAATTCGCTGTGGTGGGCCACGATCGCGGCGGCCGCGTGGGACATCGCATGGCACTCGACCATTCCGATAAGGTGACCAAGCTGGTGGTGATCGATATCGTGCCGACTCACAAGCTGTTCCAGAACGTCACGAAACAGTTTGCGACAGCTTATTACCATTGGTTTTTCCTGATCCAGCCGGCGCCGTTTCCGGAGACGCTGATCAACAACAGCCTGGAGTTCTACATGGGGCGCGGCGATTCCGAAGTCCATGCGGAATACGTGCGCACCTTCAGAAATCCTGGCACCGTTCACGCCATGTGCGAGGACTATCGCGCAGCGGCGTCGATTGATCTGGAGCACGACGAAGCCGATATGAGCCACAAGGTGGAGTGCCCGCTGCTGGCGCTGTGGGCCGCGAATGGCGCGATGGGCCGGATGTATGACGTACTCGCGACTTGGAAAGAACGCGCCATGAATGCGTCGGGCAAAGGGCTGCCGGGCGGCCATTCACTGCAAGAGACGACGCCTGACCAAACGCTGGCTGAGTTGCGAGGATTCTTGCGTTCTTAGCGCTCAAATTTCGGCGCCGCGTGATGGAAATTTGATACACTGCGCTCACTATGCGACCTTACGGAATCGTTTGCTGGATGTTACTCAGCGCGGCGCAAATTGTCGCGCAAAATAAAACTGGCCAGGTCGATTGGAATAAGCCGTTCCCACCGCATAAGGTTATCGCCAACGTTTACTTTGTCGGTACTGCTGAACTGGGTTCCTTCCTGATTACGACCCCGGAGGGCCATATCCTCATCAACAGTGATTTCGAGACGACGGTCCCCGTGATTCGCGCATCGGTTGAGAAGCTAGGGTTCCGCTTCACTGACATCAAGATCCTGCTGGGGAGCCACGCGCACGGCGATCACATGGAGGGCGACGCGATGGTGAAGGAGTTGACTGCCGCACGGGTGATGGCCATGGAGCAGGACGTCCCGGCGCTACGCAAAATGATGCCTGGCGGTAAGCCGCACCCGATCGATAAAATCCTCCATGATGGCGACGAAGTTACGCTCGGAGGTACGACGCTGGTGGCCCATCTCACGGCCGGGCATACCAAAGGCTGCACCACCTGGACAATGAAAGCGAAGGAGGGCGACAAAACTTACAACGTAGTGATTCTGGGCAGTATTGGCGTGAATCCCGGCTACATACTGGTGAACAACAAAGATTATCCGCAAATCGCCGATGACTACATCCGCAGTTTCAAGATCCTGCGAGCACTGCCTTGTGATGTGTTCATTGCCTCGCACGGACGGTTCTACGATCTGGCGTCCAAATATCCGAAGCTAGGGCAAGGGCCGAATCCGTTCATCGACCCGGCAGGCTACAAGGCGCATCTGGATCTTCAAGAGAAAAACTTCTACGCGAAGCTGGAAGAGCAGAAGAAATCTGAATGACGCGCAGGGAGGCGATTACCGTTCTTGCTGCGGGAGCTATGTCGAAAGGAAGGGCTGCGGGCGCGATCGTCCGCACCGTCCTGAAAGACCTGCCTCCGGAGGCATTGACGGGCGGCGCGACGTTGTTTCATGAGCATTTGTCGCTGGCGCCCGACTTCATGCCCAAGTGGATCGGGCTGGCGCGCGGCCAGAGCCCCCAGGCTCCGCCATCCGATCGTCCCTTTTTCATGCGGGATACCGAGCTCATGGCCGATGAGTTGCGGACCGCCGCGAAGGAAGGTGTGATCTGCATTGTCGACGGCGGCCATCCGGATATGGGCCGCGATCTCGATTTTCTGAAACAGCTCTCGATGCGATCCGGCATGCCGATCGTGGCCGGTTGCGGCTACTATTCGGAGCCGTTCTATCCGCCGGAAATCGCCACCATGACCGAAGATCAGATCACGCGGGAACTGGTGCGGCAGACGCGCACACAACCGGTGGGGGCTTTCGGCGAGATCGGGAGTTGGGGCGATATCACGGATCTGGAGCGCAAGGTTTTTCGCGCGGTCGGGAAGGCGCACCTTCAGACCAACCTGCCGATCTTCACGCACACCGGCATCCCAGGCAAGTCTGCCATGGAACAGCTCGACATCCTGGAGGCTGCCGGCGTCAAGCCGCAGCGCGTCGCGATCGGGCACTTGGGCAATCTGGTCGACACAAAGGTTGAGGTGCACAAGGCGCTCTGCAAGCGCGGCGCGTTCATCGGGTTCGACCGGCAGGGCGGGCCAGGCGACGCGAGGCAGGTGCCGATGGTAGTGGCCCTCATCGAGGCCGGCTATACGGACAACCTGCTTTTTTCGTCCGACCTTTCGACGGAGAATCAGCTCAAACGCAATGGCGGCGCGGGCTACGCAAAGACCCTGACGGTGTTTGTGCCGAAGTTGCGCGAGGCGGGCGTCAAAGAAGACACGCTGCACGGTATTGTAGTGAACAATCCGCGCCGTTTCCTGGCTTTCGTTCCACCGCGATAATCAGTGGCTGATCTGTCCTGCGCCGGCCGCCTTCGCGGACACGTTCCGAAGCTTGAACTTCAGCAGGTAGTTGTCTGGGAACATGTCGTCGCGGCGCTCCACCAGATCGAACCCAGCGTTGAGAAACTCGTCGGTGAAAGTGCCTTCTCCGGCGCGCACCATTTTCAGGATGTAGTCGCGCGACACGCCATCGATGCGCTTGAAGTCGATCAGCATGAGCATGCCGTTCGGCCGCAGCGCCCGGCGGATTTCGGCCAGCATCTCGGCCGGATACTCGAAGTGATGATAAGCATCGATGATGCAGGCCACGTCCACCGAGTTGGGCGCCAACTTCGGCGAGCGGGGATCGCCCAGCACGGCCTTGATGTTTGTAATCTTTTCCTCTAGCGCGGTCTTGGTGATGTAGTCGACCATGTTCTTCGAAATATCAACGGCATATACGGTGCCGCCCGGCGCCACCCGTTGGGCGATCAGCCGTGAGATCAGCCCACTACCTGCGCCGATGTCGGCCACATCCATCCCGGGTTTTAGCCCCATCGCATCCAGGATTTCGGCGCGCTTGTCGTAAATCGCGCGGCCCTCGTGCTCGAACCGCTGGGTCCATTGCGAGGCGTCGGCGTCGAAACTCTTGTTCAGCTCCTTGGCGGTGGGCGTGATTGTGGACTGCTGGGCGACCGTCCAGCTCATGGTGGCGGCCAACATCAGACCATTTAAGAATGTTTTCATGACACCTCCCGAAAAACTCGTCCTCAAAAGCTTAGGATAGCTCAGCAAGATGGTCGGGTCATCTTCCGGCGGCTAGCGTGGCGTGGTGGGCGAGCGCAAATAGGAAGACAGGCCAATAAGAGACCGGCAGCGAGCAACAACATAGTATACTGACGGCTTCGCATGGTGCTTTATGGATGGGTGATTTTTCTCGGTGCTTTTCTACTTTTCCAGATCCAGCCTCTCATAGCTAAAATCATTCTGCCTTCGTTCGGCGGCTCGTCGGTGGTTTGGAGCACGTGCATGCTGTTCTTCCAGGTGGTCCTGCTGCTGGGTTACGCGTACGCGCACTGGCTCAACGAACACCTGCGCGCCACCAGACAAGCCATGGTTCATTCCGTCCTGCTGCTGGTGAGTATCGCAGTTCTTCCGATCGGACCGGACGCGGCTCGTGGCGTCACCGGAGTCGATCACCCTTCGTGGCAAATCCTGAAGCTGCTGGCGGTCACCATCGGCGTTCCTTATTTCCTCCTCTCTTCCACCAGTCCGTTGTTGCAAGCCTGGTATGCCAGACGCAAGGGCAAAGCGCCTTACCGCCTCTATGCGCTCTCGAACCTCGCGTCCATGGCGGCGCTTCTGACCTACCCGGCGCTCCTGGAGCCTAATTTCACCACCTGGCATCAAGGCGCGATGTGGTCGATTGGTTACGTCGTTTTCGCCGCGATGTGCGCCGCCACAGCCTGGCAGAGTGCGCGAGGTCTGGCAAGGGCTGATCTAAACGAATCCACCGCAGCGGTTGATTCCGGAACGCCGCCACGCTGGCCGCTGTTGTTGCTCTGGATCGCGCTGGCGGCTTGCGGGTCGATCTTGTTGCTCTCAGTGACTACCTATTTGACGCAGGATGTGGCTGCAATCCCGTTCCTCTGGATCCTTCCACTGAGCGTCTATCTACTTACCTTCATCATCTGTTTCGATTCGCCCTGGCTGTATGTGCGCCCTATCTTCTATCCACTTCTGGCGGCTGCTCTGGGTTTGTTCGCCTACCTGCTGAAGCATCCCAACGGCGTGTTCAAGATCAGCTGGACGGTCATGCTGGCTGTTGCAGCGTTGTTCTTCTGCTGCATGGTGTGCCATGGAGAACTGGTCAGGTTGAGGCCGCATCCGCGTTACCTGACGCTGTTCTACACCATGCTCTCGGTGGGCGGCGCGACGGGTGGGATCTTCGTTGCGCTGGTTGCGCCGAATGTGTTTAGCGGCTATGAGGAGTTCCCGATCGGCCTGGGGCTGTGCGCGGTGCTCGCGGCCAGTTTGCTGCTGGCGGCCCATCGCGAGTGGTTGCAGCGGGTGGGGGGCCGTGTGTTGAGCGGCGGAGTGATCGCGCTGGTTGCCGCATATCTAATTTTTCTGGGGATTATAGTTCACGAATCGGTGTCTGGCTACCGCCTCGCGCGGCGCAACTTCTATGGACAACTGCGCGTGCAAGACGTGATGGGCGAGGACGACAACTTCACGCATCGCAAGCTGCTGCATGGAGTGATCAATCACGGCGAGCAGATTCTGGATGCCAAATACCGGAGAGAGCCGATCTCATATTTTTGCCACGGCACTGGAATCGCCTTTGCGATGCTAGCGGGCCAGCCGGGAGTTCCACGACGAATCGGGATTCTGGGATTGGGCTGCGGCACGCTCGCGGCTTATGGGAGGTCCGGCGATACGATTCGGATTTACGAAATCAATCCACTGGTCCTCGAAATCGCGCGAAGCGAATTCACGTACCTGGGAGACACTCCGGCCAAGGTCGAGACGGTGCTGGGTGACGGCCGGCTTTCGCTGGAGCGCGAATCCAGCCAGCAGTTCGATGTCCTGGTGATGGATGCATTCTCGGGGGATTCGGTGCCGGTGCATCTCATCACACGCGAGGCTTTCCAGACTTACCTGCGTCATCTAAAGCCCGGCGGGATTCTGGCAGTCAATGTTTCCAACAGGCACTTGGATCTCCGGCCGGTAATGGAACGGGGCGCCGCCGCCGTCGGCAGAATCGCTCTGTTTTATTCCTACGAAGCCTCCGAAGAAGATAGCTTCTGCAAGAACGCCGACTGGGTGTTGATTGCCGAGCCCAACGTGCGTGAAAAGCAGCCGAAGCTGTATGGGGCGGGTCAGGTTCTCAAGCCTTATACCGGCTTCCGGGCTTGGACAGACGACTTTTCCAACATGTTCCGCATCCTAAAGTGATTGTATGCACGCGGCAGCCGGGCGATCAGACGGGGCCAGACTGTCTCAGGATGGGGATCGAAGACAACGCCCGCGTCACCGGCGAAGACATGCCACAGGCCACGCGCGACTTCGTCCTGCAGTTGGCCGGGCGACCAGCCGGTGTAGCCGGCATAGACGCGGAACACACTGGAAGACATCTCGTCGGCGACCATTTTGCCGAGCAGGGTCTTGGTCGAAATCATGGAAACATCCGGCAAAACGGTCGCCGCCCCCACGGGCTTGGCGCGAGATCGGTAAAGCGCGCGGATACCGACCGTCAGTGGGCCACCGGCGTACAACTTCAATTGCGCGCCCTTGAGCTCCGGATAGACTTCCGATAAGGGGATGCTCAACGGGCGATTTAAAAACAGGCCGATGCTGGCCTGCCGGTCGTGGCGGACCAGCAGAATCACGGTCCCGGCGAAGTCGGCGTCGTGCGATTTCCGGCTGGCAACCAGAACCTTTCCAACGGAGAGATCTTGTGACCAAGCCAGCGCGCCTGCCAGCAAAAAGCACGCAATCGCTTTTGTCATTTAGCGACTGGTGAAGCTATGAAGCTGTAGCCGACGCCGCGGACGGTGATCAAGTGGCGCGGGCTGCTGGGGTCATCTTCGATATAGCGCCGAAGACGTACGATGAAGTTGTCGATGGCGCGGGTGTCGGTGTCTTCGTGCAGACCCCAGACCTCGGCCAGCATAGCCTTGCGCGAGACGTGCTTGCCTTCGCGCTGGATCAGGTAGCGCAGTACATTGGCTTCCATGAGCGTCAATGGAAACACCTGTTCGCGAACACGCAGCTCCAGGCGATCGAAGTCCACCGACTTATCGCCGAACGTGAAGGTGTCCTTGGGTTGGGCCACGGCATTGCTTGCCGCGGCAGCATCGGCCCGCAACCACTCCCGGCGGCGCAGCAGGCCGCGGATGCGCGCAATCAAAATGGACAGCTCGAAAGGCTTGGTGAGATAGTCGTCGGCGCCCGCAGCGAAGCCTTGCAAAATGTCATCCGGGTGGCCGCGCGCTGTGAGCATCAAAGTGGGAATGAACTGGCCCGTCTGCCGCATCTCAGACATCACCGTAAAGCCGTCCTTGCCGGGAAGCATCACATCCAGAATTACGACATCGAACCGATTCGAATCTGTGCGCAGAGTGTCCAGCGCGGATTCGCCATTGTCGACCACCTGGACCTGGTGACCCTCCGCCTCCAGGTTGAAACGCAGCCCGTCGGCAAGGTGCTGTTCATCCTCTACCACCAAGATCCGGCTCATCGGACAATGGGGAGTTGCAGAACAAAGGTGCTGCCGCGTCCGGGACCCTCGCTTTCCGCCCAGGCGCGGCCGCCATGACGCTTGGCCACCGAACGGACAATGTACAGGCCGAGGCCGGTCCCTTTCACGCGCGCCGCTAGCGGACCGGGAACACGGTAGAAGCGCTTGAAAATCTGCTTTAGCTCGATTTTCGGAATTCCGACGCCCTGATCTTTGACCCGCACCGTTACGAACTTGCCGTCGACGGGCGCGGTTTCGACCAGCACGTTCACAGCAGTGCCCGAATACTTCACGGCGTTGTCGATCAAGTTTGAAACCGCGGCACGGACCTCGTCCGGATCGCCCATGGTGGTGATGGGCGGGCCAGGATGGTATTGGAGTGATTCGGTCGTAAGCTGATGCAGCGTGCGGGCACGCGTAAGGCATTCTTCGACGACGCCGTTAATGTCCAACCGCGCCAGGTTGAGTTTATGGCGGATAGTGGAACCGATTCGTCCGGTGCGGAGCACTTGCTCGATGGTGGCCAGCAGGCGGTCGCTGTCCTCCACCATAATCCGGTAGAACTCGCGGCGCTTCGGTTCGTCCACTGGGCGGGTCTGGAGTGTCTCGAGGTAGAGCCGGATGGATGCGACCGGCGTCTTCAGTTCGTGCGTGACGGCATTGATGAAGGCGTCATGTTGCTCGTTCCGCCGTATCTCGCGCACCAGAAAGGTCGTGTTCAGGACGACGCCGCTGATGATCGTCAAGGCCAAAATGGTCGCCAGGAACAGGAGGATTCCAGTGCGCCAGTTGAGCAAGACCCACCCGATGTACAGGAGGATCATGACCGAGATCAGGCCGATGCCGAGGGCAATGAAGAATGCGATGGACCTGCGGCGGCCGGCGACTACCATAACTTCAGCTTATCGAAGTGCATTCACACGAGTGTGAATGCGGCACGCAAAAGTGCGTGCGCTACATGGGCGCTAGGCGGCTTCGCGCTCGGTTACTACACTATTTACTTTGGCTACTCGAATCGCTTTCGCGAGGCCGAAGAACTTCAATACCTGGATGGAAATCCAGGAAATATCGAATTCGTACCAGGCCAGGCCGTGGCGCGCCGAAGTGGGATGCGCATGGTGGTTATTGTGCCAGCCTTCGCCGAAGGAGAGGAGCGCAACCCACCAATTATTGCGGGAATCGTCGCGTGTCTTAAAGCGGCGTCCGCCCCACATATGCGTGGCGGAGTTCACTGCCCACGTGGCATGCAAGCCGAAAGCGATCGGGACGAAAATGCCCCACAACACCAGCGGCACTCCGCCAAAGGCGAACAGCCCTACGGACAGCAAAAGCAACGGAACCCAGTGGTAGTCGTTGAGCAGCACGTAAAAGCGATCCTTCGCCAGATCCGGCGCATACTTGGCCATCACCTTAGTGTTGTTGTGCTTGGATTCGCCAACCAGCAGCCAGCCGATGTGCGCCCACCAAGCGCCGTCGTGGGGTGAGTGGGGGTCGCCGGGGCGGTCTGAGAACTGATGGTGAATCCGGTGGGTCGCCACCCAAAAAATCGGCCCACCTTGCAGCGTCAAGGTTCCGCATACAGCCAGGAAATACTCCAATGCTTTCGGTAGCTGGTAGGACCGGTGGGTGTGCAGCCGGTGATAACCCATGCTGATCCCCAACCCGACACCCATCCAATAAAGCACGGCCGCCGCTAGCAAGAGGCGCCAGCTAAACATAAAAAGGGCTGCGAAGGCCCCGAGATGCAATACCACCAAAACGACTATGATCGTCCAATTCGGTTTTTGATTCTTATAGATACTAATTACGTCGCCGCTCACGAAATCTCCAATAAGTTGAAGGTACACTTCCAACCTAACAGGCATTTGAGTTTTGCTTTGTAAGACTTGTGTAATATCGGGTTACGAATGCCGTCGCAGCCAGATGCTTTGCCTTAGGGGCTCTCTGCAAGCAGGGCATGCAAAGTACCAAAGGACTAGGGAGGCATTATCCTAGGGGCTTATGGCGTCCAAGATCGTCGCGCGAATTGCCGCTCGTACGGGGATCCCCCGCCTGTTGCCGGCTCTCTCTGAAGACATCCCACTGAGCGATCTTCAGTCATTGCTTATGGGCGTGTACCGGGCCCGCACGGCTGAATCCAGTGAATCAGATCTCCGGCGAGGAGCCGGACGCGGTCTGGTGGTAGCGTCGAAGGTGGACGCGCGTCTGCTCAACCAGTTCGACACGACCGCTTTCCAGATTGCCCAGGGGTTCGATGCCGTTGAACTCTCACCGGTGGGTCCTCTGGGACTGAATCATGTACTGGGCGGTATAGATCAAAACAATGTGTTGACGACCATCCGCAATACGGAAGTGCTCGGCGATCCCACGACGGCGCTGGCGCTGGAATGCTGGCGCAGGCGCACAGACCAATCGCGTCAGGGTGGAGGCGGGGCGATTCGTTTATGCTGCAGCCAACGCCTGGTTCGTCTGCAACCGTTCGACGAGCCGGGCTACTCGCCACACTTCCGGTTATTTGCTCTGGTCTCGGCCGGGCGGGACACGGGATCGCACGCATTCGAGATACAACATCTGGGGGAGCACATTCGCTTCTACCTGCGGCTTTTGTCAGCCCTCAATGAACAGGGTTTCAGTTTCCGCGAGCCGCTGGTGGAGATTTCCGATACCGCGGTGGTGGAGGCTCTTCTAGGCCAGTCCGGAGTCGGGGCGGAAGAACTGCGGCAATCTGTCCGGGCGCATGTACTGGGAGGGTCGGCGCGATTCCTGGCTGAACGCGGTATCAGGTTGCCGGACCCAATCGAGGATCCGGCGCGAGAATTACCGGGTGGCGTACCTCATTTTCGACTGGCTCGCTTGAAAACCGAGCTGATCGATAAACTGCGTCAGGAGTTTCCGGACGCTCAGTTTCGCTTCAACCTGGCGAGGTTGGAAGGGCTGTCCTACTACCAAGGCTTATGTTTGCGGATATCGCCGGTGGCTCCGGATGGCAATCGCTACCCGATCACGGACGGTGGGTTTACTAATTGGACCGCACGCCTATTGGAAAATCGAAAAGAAAGATTACTAGCGACCGGCGTCGGCAGCGAGTTTGCGTGCGTGAAGTATCGGAACTGAATCGAGCGGAGGCCGTTCCGCAAGCAGCCTTGAGGAAAGGCGGCAGCTCTGCTCGATGTAATGGGCCAGCATTGGATCAGTGGCGGACAAGGCGCGCAACTGCCCGGCAAGCTCGTGCGGACCCGGGCTGACATTCCTTCCGGATCTCAGGTAAGAACGGAGTGCTTTTCCAAATTGTTTTTCGAGGATCGTGTCCGATACCGGCGAAGACAAGCCGGCATGACGCAAAGATTCCGAGGCCGCGACCATCAAGGCAAAAAGCAAATTCCCGGTGCAGGTCAAGGCGGCCAGGTAAAAAGGCTTCAACGAGCGCTCGATTGCGATCACGCGTCGTTTCTGATGCGCGACCAGGCGTTTGGCCTCGAGAATTGCAAGTTTGTCCCCCTCCACGAGGTAGCGGAAGTCCTCCAGGCCGTCGAAGCCCGGAACCGGGCTCAGGGAGCCGATCGAGCCTCCTCGGGCGGAGAGTTCACTGAGTTGGCTGCTGTCGAGCCACATACTGCACAGCAAAATCGCTTTGCCGTGCCAAGAGATGCCCGATGCCGCCATTTCAGAAACAATTCGTGGAAGGGTTTTATCGGGCACGCAAACCAGGATGAGCCGGCAGCCGTTCAAATCCGCGTAGTCCTTCACGGGATGGCCGGCGCGGAAGATATTCGAGATCCTGCTGGCCAAACGAAAAGTCGAGGACTTTACCGGTCCAAGATAATCGGAAAGCTTCAGAAATTTCGTAAGGGGCGAATCGGTGAGGTTACCCGCGCCGACCAGCGCTACTGGCTTGACTCTCTTCATACACCCCAAACGACTTCAGCATTTTAATCCGATCCCGAAGCTCGGCCGCCTTTTCAAATTCGAACTTCTTGGCGGCGTCGCGCATGCTAGCTTCCAGTTCAGCGATGAACTTTTCGCGCTGCTCGGGAGTCATTTCTTCGATAGGGTCCTCCGGCTCCACCGGAACCGTGACGTAATCGCCTTCAGCGATGGCCACGAGACTCATATCGATCGGCTTAATAATGGATTGGGGGGTTATGTTGTTCTCCTCGTTGTACTGCTGCTGGATGGCGCGGCGCCGGTTGGTTTCGTCGATGGCGCGGCGCATACTGTCGGTAAACACGTCGGCGTATAGGACCGCCCGGCCGTTCAAGTGACGAGCGGCCCGGCCCAT
>Ga0210401_10001227_pt1 | contig 30030 bp, 21 predicted proteins | sample IncBWH32MmetaG_FD_150866 | JGI IMG/M metagenome (GOLD analysis project Ga0210401, IMG submission 150866) | Forest soil microbial communities from Barre Woods Harvard Forest LTER site, Petersham, Massachusetts, United States - Inc-BW-H-32-M | ecosystem: Environmental > Terrestrial > Soil >...
GGCGTCAGCTCTTGCCGCCAGCACTGCATCCGGCAGCATCACTTTTAATAGGGATGTTCTGCCGATCCTCCAGAAGAATTGCCAAGTCTGCCACCGGCCCGGCGAAATCGGACCGATGCCGCTGCTTACATACGATAATGCACGTCCCTGGGCCAAGGCCATCAAAGCCTCCGTGCTTAGCCGGAAGATGCCGCCATGGCTCGCGGATCCCCAGTACGGTCACTTCAGCAATGATCGCAGGCTCAGTGATGGGGATATCCATAAGCTCGTGATGTGGGTGGACGCCGGGGCGCCGGAAGGCGATGCAAAGGACAAGCCGCCGGCTGTTCAATGGACCGAGGGCTGGAACATCCGCCCCGATCTTGTGCTTCAAATGCCGGATCCTTATAAGATTCCAGTCACCGGCACTCTCCCATACGTCTACATCGTTATCCCGACTGGATTTCGGAGCGACACCTGGGTGACCGCCGCCGAAATCCGCCCCTGCGCGCGTTCGGTAGTGCATCACATTATCGCGGTAGTACGGCCTCCCGGGTCGCTTTGGATGAAGGATGCAAAGCCATTCGTGCCGTATGTCCCCAGCGCCGAGGCCGAGCAAGCTTCCGATCCACAATCCGATCCGGTAAACATCAGTTACGAGCTTCTGGCCGGCTACTCGCCGGGAATGCAGCCGCAGCGTTTTGATATGGATCATTCAGCCAAGTTGATACCGGCGGGCTCGGACATTGTGCTGCAGGTACACTACACGCCCAACGGCAAGATTACCTTTGAGGATCAAACGAGAGTCGGTTTGGAACTGGCGAAGCAGGCACCCGAAAAGAGGTTTATGTCGGCTGTGGCGGCGGCGAACAATTGGACCATCGGACCGGGAGACCCAAATGCGGAGGGCCACGCCAAACTGACATTCGGCGAGCCGGTGGAGCTGGTTTTCATGCAGCCTCATATGCACCTGCGCGGGAAGGATATGACCATCCGCCTGGTTTATCCAACCGGTGAGTCCGAGACGATGCTGAACGTGCCGCGCTACGACTTCCAGTGGCAGATCATTTATTACCTCGATAAACCGCGCCGGTTGCCCAAAGGTACGCGCGTGGAAGTGACGGCGCATTGGGATAACTCGGTAAACAATCCGAACAATCCGGATGCGACCGCGACGGTGAAATGGGGAAACCAGAGTTGGGACGAAATGTTGAGCTTCGCGATGGGCGTGATTATAGACCGGGATTAGCAAAATTGAACGATCGGTGAGAGGGAAACCGGAAAAATGGCTGAGCCAAAGATGAAATGGGACACCTCATACGAATGGAAAGCGGTGACGCTGCTGGGTCTCGGATTCGGCCTGGTTGGGCTGGACCGCTGGATCATCGCGCCGCTGTTCCCCTTCATGATGAAAGACCTGAACCTGGGCTATCAGGATTTAGGAAACCTGATCGGCATCCTGGGGCTCTGTTGGGGTGTTTTCGCAATTGTGATGGGCGGAGTGTCCGACCGGATCGGACGCCGCAAGGTCCTGATCCCCGCGATTCTTCTGTTCTCTCTGCTTTCGGGCCTGTCGGGACTGGCGACCGGCTTGGCGAGCTTGATCATCATCCGGGCGATCATGGGGCTCACGGAAGGGTCCTATTGCCCCACCAGCTTCGCCGCGACCAATGAGGCTTCGGCACCCAAGCGGCGCGGATTCAATCAAGGCATCCAGCAGTGTACCTTCGCGCTGTTCGGTCTCGGTTTCGGACCGATCATCGCCACCCAACTTATGGCCGTTGTGCCGAGCTGGCGCTGGGTGTTCTTTATCGTCGCGATCCCGGGCTTTATTCTGGGTACGCTGATGTACTTTGTGCTGCGCGATGCCGTTACGCAAAAGGCGGTGGCCAAGAGCACCGAAAGCAGCGGCCGCTGGGTAGAGATTTTCCGCAGCCGCAACATTGTGCTGTCGATGGCCGCGCTCCTGTGTGCGATGACGGGCGTGTTTGTGCTAAGCGCGATGGTGCCCAATTACTTGGTGGATTATCTACATCTCACGCCTGGGCAGATGGGTTTTGTGATGTCGGCCATCGGCTTCGGCGGCTTCGTTGGACAATTTGGTATTCCCGGATTGTCGGACGTTTTCGGCCGCAAGATCATGGCGATTCTGGGCTTCGTAGGTGCGGCTATATTGCTCTACATTTTCACGGCGATCGGCGCCAATCCACCCGTGCTATTTGGGGTGCTGTTCGTGATCACGTTTTTCTGCCTGGGGTTGATCGCCCTGCTGACCGGACCGATCGCGACCGAATCGGCGCCGGCCGGCTTGGTCTCATCGGCAATTGGCATCGTAGTGGGCGCGGGTGAAATATTCGGCGGCGGAGTCGCGCCGGTGCTCGCGGGATATATCGCGCAGCACTACGGCATCCAGAACATTCTGTACCTGGCGCTAGGCGGTGTAACCCTCGGCATTTTGGTCTGCTTGTTCCTGAAGGAGACTGCTCCCAAGAAACTGGAGTCGCCGGAAAAGCAGGTAGGGGCGGAAGCCGCGGCGTAGCTTTCGCTAACTCTGTCGCCGGTACGACGCCGGCGAAACTCCGACATGCCTCAAGAACCAGTTCGACAAATGGCTCTGAGACGAAAAGCCTGAAGCCAAGGCCACATCCACAATCGGAGTGTCGCTATTGCGCAGCAGCTCTTTGGCGCGTTCTATGCGGCGAGCCAGCACATATTGATGCGGAGACTGTCCGACGGCGGCTTTGAACGCGCGAGCCAGATACAGCGGACTAATTTCTACTTCCGAGGCCATCGCCTCCAAACTCAAGTCGCCATCCAGGTGCGCCTCGATAAAGTCGATCAGGCGGCGCATTCTCCACCCTGACATGGCCTTGGTGACCGGCATCCGGACCGGCCGCGAACGCGTGGAATGCATGCGCGCCAAGTGAACTCCCATCATCTGCGCCAGGGTGTCTATATAGAGCCCGTCTTCCGCCGTGCCGTCCCGCAAGGCAGTGGTGATCGCAATAGCGAGTTGCTCGAGCAGCGGATCGAGAATCGCGAAGCGCGGCACCAGTTCGGCCGCCGAAGGGTCGCAGCCGTACATCTCGCCGACAGCCTGCTCATAAATGGACTGCCGCAAGTAAACCTGAAGGATCTCGGGATGACCGGAATGTTGCCACTGCGTGATCGCTTCGCCCGGCGTGAGGCAAATGCGGCGAGGTCCGATCAGGGCCTGATCCCGCGCGGCGCCTTCGATCCTGCGCATCACCTCGGTCGGACGCGACAGATGATAAATCAACGAAGGGTGATGAATGGCCGGCTCAGTGGCCCGGAACGGCGCTTCTTCGAGGATCGCCGCGTATAAAGACCGCCAACCGATATCGGGACTGTGGACGATTAAACGGTTGCCGGGTCTCAGCACGCGGCCGTGCGTCTCACGTACGGTAAAGATCGGATTTAGCGACGCGGTCACAAACAACCTCTGCCACGGAGAGCGGCTGTCCGCTGTATCAATCAGGCTTATTTTATACCGGCACAACCATGCGATCAAGGCCGGGTGTCAATGACCTTCGTTTACGTTGACCTGATCCTGCGAAGGCAGTGTGTCGCGGTTTCTGGCCACCCAAACATACAGTGTAGGAAGCAGATAGATGCCGAGCAAGAGAGCCGCCATCAGGCCACCGACGATGACAATCGCGAAGGGCCGCTGTGAATCGGAGCCAATGCCCCGCGACAACGCCGCCGGGAGCAATCCCAAGCTGGCAACCAGCATGGTCATCATTATCGGACGGAGCCTGAGGACAGAGCCCTCCACCGCAGCTTCAGAAATCGAATAACCTCGCGCCCGAAGCTGGTTGATGTATTCGAGCATGATGACGCCGGTTTGAACCGCTACGCCAAACAGCGCCAGGAATCCGACTCCGGATGACACGCTGAAATGAGTATGCGTGATCATCAGTGCCAGCAGGCCGCCGATCGGCGCCATGGCTACGTTGGCCAGTATCAGCATCACCCACTTGAAAGAATTGAACATCGTGTACAGGATCATGCAGATCACCAGAATCGTCAGCGGCAGTACGATCAGCAGCCGGCGTTGCGAACGCTTCTGGCTTTCGTACTCGCCGGCCCAGTCGATGTGATAACCGGTTGGAAGCTTCACCTTTTGCGTCACTTTCGCTATGGCTTCCTCGACGGTGCTGCCGAGGTCGCGCACGGGCACGCTGTACTTGATGGCGACATAGCGTGAATTCCCTTCCCGATAAATCTCGGAAGCACCATCTAGAACTCGTACGTTGCACAATTGCGCCAGTGAGACCCGCTCACCGGACGGAGCCAGCAGCCGAATATGCTCGATGGCCTCTTTGGTGTTCCGATATTGCGCTTGATAGCGCACGACCAGGTCGTAGCGCTGCTCACCCTGCAAAACCTGGCTCACGGCCTTCCCACCGACCGCAGTCTCGATAGCATCCTGCACATCGGCGACATTAATTCCAAATCGCGCAGCCTGCGCCCGATCGACGACGAACTCCAGGTTCGGTTGTCCGATGACACGGAACAAACCGAGGTCGGCGATCCCAGAAACCGTACGCATCACGCTGACAATTTTCTCGGCAGTCGATTCCAGGACGCGCAGGTCTTCGCCATAAACTTTGATGGCGAGCTGTCCTTTCACGCCGCTGACGGCCTCTTCCATGTTGTCGGCGATGGGCTGCGAGAAGTTCCATAAAGCGCCGGGGATCTTCTCGAGTTCACGGTCCATGGCGGAAACCAGTTCCTCTTTGTTCTCACGGAATACCGGGCGCCATTCTTCTTTGGGCTTGAGATCAACGAAGTATTCGGTGTTGAAGAAACCAGTGGTATCCGTCCCATCATCCGGGCGCCCAACCTGGGAGATAACCTGGGTGACCTCGGGGAACGCAGCCAGAATGATCCGCGCCTGGTTCATCACTCGCTCACCTTCGCTCGGCCCGGTGCTGGGAGCTAGCGTAGCTCGTGCCCAGATCGCGCCTTCGTCCAGATGCGGAAGGAATTCTGATCCAATGATGCCGCTGTAGATCAAATAGCCCGACACGCCTACTGCCGCGGCCGCAATCATCACCGTGACCCACCGAAACCGGATGGCCCATCCCAGAGTCTTGCGATAGCCCTTAGACATGCCGGTCATGAGCGGATTGCGCCATTCCCGGGTCTGCTTGCGGAATACGAAACTCGTGAGCGCTGGAGCAATCAGCATTGAAAACAGAAGCGAGCCGAGGAGGGCGAACGAAACCGTCCAGGCCATGGGCTTAAACAGCCGGCCTTCCACGCGCTCCAGGGTGAAGATTGGAAGGTAGGCCGTAATGATGATGCCGATCGAATAAAATACTGGCCGTTGCACCTCGTGCGCGGCGTCTCGGATTGAATTGATTTGCGTGCCCGGAGCCTGATTGGGACGGCTCAGATAGCGGATTATGTTCTCCACCATTACAACCGCGCCTTCCACCACCATGCCAAAATCCAGGGCGCCGAGCGAAAGTAGATTCGCCGGAATATGCTTGAGCTGTAAACAGATCGCGGCAAATAACAATGAGAACGGAATAGTGACAGCCACGATCAGCGCGCCACGGATGTTTCCGAGGAACAAGAAGAGAATAACCGTCACCAGAATGATTCCCTCGGTTAAGTTGTGAAGCACGGTGTGGGTGGTGTAATGCACCAGATTGCTGCGGTCGAGAAACGGAACGATCTTCACCCCTGTGGGCAAGATTCGATTGTTCAAGTCGTCAACTTTGGCGTGGATGGCATCCAGTGTGGCGTCGGATTCCGCCCCTTTCCGCAACAATACGATGCCTTCAATCACGTCGCTGTTGTCGAGAATTTTCCCGTCTGCCCGATGAATCGCTTTGCCGATCTCGCCCAGGCGGATCTTGGGCCCTTGCGTGACCGTCGCAATATCGCCAATGCGCAGGGGCGTCCCGTTCTGGGTCTTTATTACGGTTTGGGCGATATCGCCGACAGTACGAAACTGTCCTAACGCCCGGACGTTGATCTGCTGCAGCCCCGACTCAACAAAGCTCCCGCCCGCATTGACGTTATTGTTGGCGAGCTGCTGTTCGATCTGGCTCAGATTCAATCCATACGAAATCAACTTGTCTGGATCGAGCCGAACCTGATATTCCTTGGTGATGCCGCCGAAGCTGACCACATCGACGACATTGGAAACCGACTTGAACTGTTTCTCGAGAACCCAGTCCTGCAGCGACTTCAGCTCGATTAAGTCGTAGCTAGGATTCGAGCTTCTCAATGTGTACCAGTAAATCTGGCCAACCGGGCTGTAATCGGTTCCGATCTGCGGCTGCAAACCGCTAGGAAGCGTGACCTGCGTCAGGCGCTCGAGCGCTTTTTGCCGATTCCAGTTGTTCTCGGAGTCGTCATCAAAAATCAGCATGACGCTGGAAAGACCGAATAAGGACGTCGACCTGAGATGCTCCAGATTAGGCAGCCCGTTCATGGCGATTTCGATTGGAATCGTGACTTGCTGCTCCACTTCTTCGGCAGCCCGCCCCGGCCACTGCGTAATCACCTGGACATAGTTATTCGCGACGTCGGGATAGGCTTCCACAGGCAGGTTGTGGAAAGAAATCGCTCCCCAGGCAAGCAGCAAGACGGCTGCAAATAACACTAGAAAGCGATTGTTCAGGGCGAAATCAACGAGGGCCCGAATCATGGATACGCAAAAATCCTCAAGAGGGGCCGGGTTGCACGGAAAGAGGGACCTTCTCCCCTATCTAGGAAATAACTAATATAGCAGCGACACCTTGGGAAGGAACGGCCGGCAAAAGCCTAATGCGCCTCTTCGAAGTGCAGCTCTTCACTGGGCGGCAGCACATCGCCATCGCGCGCAACCCATGCATATAGAGTGGGTAAGAGGAAGATGCTGAGCAGCAGCCCGGAAATCAGTCCCCCGACAATCACGATCGCGAAGGGCCGCTGCGAATCGGACCCAATGGCGTGCGAGAGCGCCGCGGGCAGCAATCCCAGGGTTGCAACGAGGCTGGTAACGATAATCGGCCGGAGTCGCAAGACCGCGCCCTCCACGGCCGCTTCCTCGATGGAATGGCCGCGCGCCCGGCGCTGATTTATATACTCCAGCATGATCACGCCAGTTTGGACTGAAACTCCGAATAGCGCCAGGAATCCGATACCGGAGGAGACGCTGAAGTGTGTGTGAGTTAACAGCAGCGCCAGCAAGCCGCCCAACGGGGTCATCATCACGTTCATTATGATCAGAGCGGCCCACTTGAAAGACTTGAACATGGCGTAGAGGATCAGGAAGATTACCAGAATGGTGAGCGGCACAATCAAGGATAAACGAGCCGCCGCCCGTTTCTCGCTTTCGTACTCGCCCTCCCAGTTAATGTGATACGCCTTTGGAAGCTCAACTTGCTTGCGCACTTTCTCGATAGCCTCCTCTACTGTGCTGCCGAGGTCGCGTCCACGAACGCTATATTTGATAGCGACGTAACGCTGATTACTTTCTCGATAAATTTCCGAGCCACCATCCCGGACATTCACTTTACAGAGCTGCGCCAAAGACACGCGCTCCCCACTAGGGGCCAGCAAGCGAATATCCTCAATGGCCTCCTTGGTGTTGCGATAGTTGGGAAGATAGCGCATCACCAGGTCATAGCGTTGTTCACCCTGCAGGACCTGGGTAAGAGCATTTCCACCAACCGCCGTTTGAATTGCGTCCTGGACGTCGGCGACGTTGATCTGATAGCGTGCGGCTTGCTGCCGGTCCACTGTGAAATTCAGATTCGGCTGTCCCAGGACGCGAAAAACTCCCAGATCCTCGATTCCCGGGACGGTACGCATAATTTTGACAACTTTATCCGCGGTGTCCTCAAGCGTCCTCAAATCGTCGCCATAGACTTTGGTGGCGAGCTGCCCTTTCACGCCGCTGACCGCTTCCTCCATGTTGTCAGCGATTGGCTGGGAGAAGTTCCAGATTACGCCCGGGATCTTGTCCAGCTCACGATTCATCGCGGCGATGAGCTCTTCTTTGTTCTGCTTGAATATCGGCCGCCATTTCTCCTTCGGCTTGAGGTCGACACAATATTCCGTGTTGTAAAAACCGGTCGTGTCGGTTCCGTCGTCGGGCCTGCCGACCTGGCTGGTAACGATGGTCGCTTCAGGGAACGACGCTAATATGAGGCGCGCTTGATTGGCCAATCGGACGCCCTCGGTTTGCCCGGTGCTCGGCGCGAGAGTGCCACGCACCCACAATGCGCCCTCGTCGAGATGGGGCAAGAACTCCGAGCCGATAATCCCGCTGAGAAATAAATAACCGGCCGATGCGAGCGCCAATACGCCAATGCCGACCGTGATCCAGCGGTTCCGGATCGCGCCTCTTACTGCATAGCGATAGAGCACGGTGAGGTGCCGCATAACGGGATTGCGCCACTCTTTCGCGCCTTTCCGGAACAAGAAGCTGGCCAGCACCGGGGCGATCAGGATCGAGAACAAGAGCGCGCCCAGCAATGCAAACGCAACGGTCCAGGCCATGGGCTTGAATAGGCGGCCCTCAACGCGTTGCAACGTGAAAATCGGAATGTAGGCGGTGATGATGATGGTGATTGCGTAGAAGACCGGCCGCTGGACCTCGTAGGCGGCGGCGCGGATCCGATCTCCAATGGGTGCATCTTCCTGCCGATTCAAATGGCGCACGATGTTTTCGATCATCACCACCGCGCCGTCCACCACCATGCCAAAGTCTAATGCGCCCAGTGACAGCAGATTCGCGGGAATCTGCCGGAGGTCGAGACAAATCGCCGCAAATAACAATGAAAACGGAATGGTAATCGCGACGATCAGCGCCGCCCGGGCGTTGCCAAGAAACAGAAAGAGCACAATGATGACCAGAAGAATGCCTTCCGTCAGGTTGTGCAGCACTGTATGGGTGGTGTATTCGACCAGTTCACTACGATCGATGAATGGAACCACCTTCACGCCCGGCGGCAAAAGTGTGTCGTTCAACTCCTTGACCTTGGCGTGAATGTCTCGCAGCGTCGAGTCCGACTCGGCGCCCTTGCGCAGCAGGACGATGCCCGAAACAACATCGTCGTTGTCGATAATCTTGCCGTCTTCGCGGTGAATCGCCTTGCCAAATTGGCCCAGCCGGATTTTAGGACCCTGTGCCACGGCTGCCAGATCTTTGATGCGCAACGGCGTGCCGCTCTTGGTGGTAATGACGGTGTCGCCGATGTCATGCACATCACCCACCAAGCCGACCGAGCGTACGTTAATCTGCTGCAGACCGGCTTCGATGAAGCTTCCTCCGGCGTTCCCGTTGTTGTTGGCAAGTTGCTGCTCGATCTGGCTGAGGCTTAGCCCGTAGGCGATCAATTTATTCGGATCCACGCGCACCTGATACTCGCGGGTGGGGCCGCCGAAGCTGGCCACATCCACGACGTTCGGCACAGCTTTAAAGTTTTTCTCGATCACCCAGTCTTCGAGCGACTTCAACTCCATCACGTCGTACTTTGGATTGGCACTTTGCAATGTGAAGAAGTAAATCTGGCCGACGGGGCTCCAATCCGTGCCCATTTGCGGTACGACACCGGCCGGCAAAGTGACTTGCGCCAATCGTTCGAGAACACGCTCGCGGTTCCAGGCGTTGTCCGATTCGTCGTCGAAAATCAACTTCAGATCCGACAGGCCAAAGAGTGAGAATGAGCGCAAGTGCACCACATGCGGAATTCCGTTCATCACGATTTCAAGCGGTACGGTGACTTGCTGCTCGATTTGCTCCGCCGAAATTCCTGGCCACTGCGTGATGATGTCGACGTAATTGTTCGCAACATCGGGATAAGCTTCCACCGGAAGATTATGAAACGAGATCCAGCCCCAGACGAACAGCAAGATCCCTAGCGCCAGGACCAGCAGCCGGTTGTTTAGAGCGAAGTCTACTACCCGGCGAATCATTACTGCTCCACTGTGGCTTGAAGAACCAGGGCGTTTTTGACAACCTGCTGGCCAGTGCTCAGTCCCGACGTCACTTCCTGCATGTTATCCGGCAACATGGCCCCGCCGACCACTTCCAGCCGGCGGAACCGTCCGCCTTCCATGGGGGTGTAGACCCAGTCGCGATCATGCAAATGCAGAATCGCAGTGGCGGGGACCATGGCATGGATCTCCTTTTGCAAGCCGTGGAAGGTCGCGGTCACGAACATGCCGAATCGCAACAGGCCTGGATTATCCACTTCCAGCCGGACTTTTGCGGTGCGTAAGCTGGGGTCGAGAGTGGGTAGGATGTTCTGGATCCTTCCCTTGAGAACCATTTTGGGGTAGGCGCCCAGATGAATGTCCGCATACTCGCCGATGCGGACAAAAGACAGATCGTTTTCGTAGACATCGCACATGATCCATACATGCGACGTATCGGAAATCGTGAATGGATTCGGAGAAGCCAGCCCCTGCGTACCAGCGGCGGTGGTGACCTGCTGGTCGGTGATCACGCCGGCAACGGGAGCATGAATCTCGATAATCGAGCTCTGTTGATTGACGTCCGCACCTAACACTCGCAGATGTTCGCGCGCTGTTTCAACGGTCACCTGAGCCTTCACATCGGTATCTTCGGCCACCTCCAGGTCTTTCTGCGCGATCGCGCCCTTCTCGTACAGGGTCTTAGATCGGTTGAGTTGCGCCTTAGCCAGCGTCTCGTCGGCTACTGCTTGCCGGTAATCGGAGAATGCCTGCGCAATGTCCTGGCTCTGTACTTTCATCAGCAGTTGGCCCTTGGTAACGGTGTCTCCCAACCGGGCGTCGATCTCGATGATCCGTCCGGCCGCTAGCGAAATCACGGGGATATTGCGCGAGATGTCGGCGGTGATTGACCCAGTCACATTCAACTGCGGCGCTGTGTCATATTGGGCCGCCGTCGCCAGTGGGAATTGCTCGGGCCGGTCGACTTTGAACACGTTGGCGTCCGATTCGTGCTCGACCACCGCGGGCGGCGGCATTTCCGCCTTCGGATCCGCTTTCACGTCGGCGCCGCAGCCGGAGAGGAAGAGGCCGAGCGGCAGGCATAGTAAGAAAATTAGAATCGCCCGCTTCATTGGATCACCTCACGACCCACTGCAAGATTCAATTGACCGGCAGCGGTCAAATAAGAGCCAATCAGGTTCAGGTAGTTCAATTGCGTGGTCCTGTAGTCCTGCTGGGCCTGCAAAAAGTCCAGCAAGGACGCCCCGCCGTTCTGATAGGCGAAAGAGATCGTCTCCCGAACTCGAACAGCTTGCGGAAGATATCTGCCCTTATACGGCCGCAAAAGGTTCAAGTTGCCGTTCAACGTGGCATAAGCGGAATCGACGTCGCTATACACCTGAGCCTCGTTCGCGTCCCGAAGCCTCTCGTTGCGAGTGATATCCTCCTGGGTGCGCAACTTTTCGCCCTGGTTGCGATCGAAGATGCGCACGGGAATACTGACGCTGACGCCGAGCGTGTTGTTGTCGAAGGGATTATTGAACGAAGGGTTGTGTGTCAACCAAGCGCTAAACGTCGGATCGGTCGAGCCGTTGGCCACGGCCAGTTTGTGGTCGGTCTGGGCTTTGTCGATGGACTGAATCGCGGCTTTGAGGTCCGGCCGGGTTTCCAGCGCGATTCTGCGGAACTCTTCGAGCGGCATCACCTCTTCGCTGAAATCGAAAGGCGCGGTAACATCAAACTGCTCGACCGGCGTGCGGTCGTTTAGCAGCATCAGGAGCTGGATCTTTGCCGTCCGGAGGTTCACATCGGCGGTTTGCAAGTCCGATTCGTACTGCACACGCTGCAGTTCCAGCCGATCGAGGTCGACACGGGAGATGTCGCCGGCCTTGAACCGGTCTTGGCTGATCCCCAAGAGGTGGTCGTAATAGGAAAGATTGTCTCGAGCCAGAGCCAGGACTGCTTTCTGCTGAAGCGTCTGAACAAAGGCAGTTCGAAGATTGAAAAGCAGTGTTCGCTTCTGATCCGCCAACTGCGATTCAGCCACTTCAGTCCCCTTTAGCGCGCTTTCCAGCCTTAGTTCGCGTTTGTGCTGGCGTTCATGTAAGTAACTCCCGGTGGTTGAAACCTGCGTACCGGCGAATGGCCGCCAGACTCCTTGGTACGGGGCGAGTTGAGTGCCATCCGTCGCCAGAGTGAAGTCCGGATTGGGACGCAGATAGGCCGTGATTTCCTGGGCCTTGTTCTCGTCGATTCCGATCTCGAGCGCCCGTAATGTCGGATTGCTGGATTGAAATCTGTCTCGAATTTCAGGCCAGGTGAAACTGCGTTGCGCCAACCCACTGTGTTCCAGGCAAAAGCCTACAAAAAGACCAATGCACAAACGCCGGACCACGTGATCGAGATGAATGAACATGATTTTCCAGAGGCGTTTGCCCACTTTAGGTTGACAGAGCCCAGAGGGCAAGTACGGGCCTTCGCCCTAGAAGATCCCGGTCTAATTACGAATGTATCGGTCAATCGTAGGAGCCGTCCACTATCCTTCGGCCAATCGCCGACTATCTTTTGGATATATGCCTCTATCTTTCGGACATTGAGCGACTTATGCTTGCATGGGCGGCCTGAGCCGTGTCTAGAATGAAGTGAACCAGGTGACGCCGGAAGCGCGCGTCTGGAGAGAATCCATGTTGTCTTTTCTTCTTCGAGGCAGCCGCGGCGCGGTTTTACTCAAAGCGGCTCTGATGATCGGCGTAATCGCATTCGTCGATTGGCGGGTGGAGAAGGACTTGCCCCTGGGTTTCCTCTATTTATTCCCCATGCTGCTGGTTGGCAGCGTCTTAAACCGCTGGCAAATCATCGCAGTGGCGGCCTGTTGCACGCTTCTTACCGAGCTATTCGATTCATTCCAATGGCACCCCGAGGCGGGCATCCCGCGCGATATTCTGATCTTCGCCGCGTTCGCAGGCATGGGACTGTTTGTCTTTGAGATCGTTCGCAGCCGCCAGGTCACGCTACAGCACCTCGATCTGATCCAGAACGAAAGCGAGGCGCGGCGGGCAGCGGAGGAACAGCTTCAGGTTCTGGTGGAAACCAGTCCGGCCGCGATCTTCACCGTCGACTCAGCCGGCTTTGTCCTGCTCGCCAACGATGCCGCACATCGGCTGCTGGCTTTGGCTCCGGGGACACTTCCCGGTAAATCCATTCGCGGCTATTTGCCCTCGCTGGTGAACGTTCCCGCGCCCGATGATAGCCACCCTTCCTTCCGTACGGTCATGCAGTGCCGCGGCCAGCGGCAGGACGGCGAGGCGTTTCTGGCCGATATCTGGTTCTCCACCTATCGCACCAGCGTGGGATCGCGACTGGCGGCGATGGTCGTGGACGCTTCCGAAGACCTGCGCACCCGCGAAGAATTCAGCCTGCATCAGCTGCTAGCCGCATCACGGATCCTGGTGGGTGCGGTTTCGCACGAAGTCCGCAACGTCTGCGGTGCCATTGCGGTAGTGCATGAGAACCTGGCCCGAAGTGGAGCGCTGGCGCAGAATAAGGATTTCGAAGCGTTGGGCACCCTGATTCTGGCGCTCGAGAAGATCGCCGCTATGGATCTGCGCCAGACCGCCAATCAAGCTACCAGTGTTGATCTGCAAGCGCTGCTCGAAGAGCTGCGAATCGTGGTCGAACCCTCATTGCGCGAAAAAGACATCGAGTTACGATGGTCCGTCGAGCCCGGCATTCCCGTAGTCTGGGCCGACCGGCAGAGTCTGATGCAGGTCTTCCTCAATTTGACTCAGAACAGCGAACGGGCCCTGATGAACCAGCCGCGCCGGGAGCTGGCCGTTACGACCCGAGTCGAGCAACAGCGGGTCGTCATCCGGTTCCGGGATACTGGCTGCGGAGTAGACGAGCCCGAGCGCTTGTTCCGGCCGTTCCAGCACGGGGCGAAAGCTACGGGCCTGGGATTGTATTTATCACGGGCGTTGATGCGCTCGTTTCGCGGAGACCTGCGTTATGAGCCCGAGCCCCAAGGATGCAGTTTTATCGTCGAGCTTTCCCCCGTGCTCTCTGAGAGCATGAAAGAAGCCTATGGCACAGCCGATCCGGATTTTGCTGGTGGACGATCACAGCCTGTTCCGGGACAGCCTCAGCCGGTTGCTTCAAGCCGAGCCTGACTTTCGGATCGTCGGAACCTGCGCATCGGCCACCGAAGCGCTCTCCGTTTTGGATCGCGAACATCCCGACGTAGTCCTGCTTGATTTCGATTTAGGCGAGGAGCAGGGGCAGCGGTTCCTGGAAGAATCGAAGAAAAGAGGATTCCGGGGGCGAATTTTGATGGTGACCGCTGGAATGAGCGATGCGGCTACGCTGCGCGCGCTGGAGGGCGGCTCTTCGGGAATCTTTCTGAAACACAGCCCGCCGGCTCAACTCGTCGAAGCGATCCACAAGGTGAACGCTGGAGAATCCTGGCTCGATCCGAAGGCCATGCGTTCGGTGATCGCCGGCGCAACCGGACGATCGGACGAACATCGAGCCGCGCAGGCGCTCAATGCCCGCGAGCGCGCCGTCCTCAAAAGAGTCTTCGAAGGACTCACCAACAAAGAAATCGCCTCCCAGTTGCAGATTTCGGAAGGGTCGGTCAAGGCCGTGATGCAGCAATTATTTGACAAGACCGGTGTCCGAACCCGAAGCCAGTTGGTCCGGATCGCACTCGAGCGCCGGGCCGACGAGTGGCTCACGGGCGAGTCCAGATCATAGCGTCGCTGGCCGTTGTGCCAGCAGGACTTACGGGCCTTGTGAGATACTGGAACCCGGCGCAAAAAGCCTTGAGCACGACCACCTTCCAGCCGGTGCGTAAGTCATGTTCCTGTTCACCGAAGTGGAGTTTCTGCAAGAGCGATGACGCGGTCGTCTACTAAAGTTATCAGTGCGGTAAATAGGAGTAGATTGATGAAAACGGCATTTGGTTCTTTGAAAGCCTATGAAAAGGGCGGGGTTACGATCATCGACCCCAAGGACAACCCGAAACACTACGTGTTCTCGAATGTCTTTGAGGTGGCCTCCAAATCGAAGCCATACGAGCGGGTTGCGGTCGCCCAGAACCTCAAGTATGTAATTGAGGCCGTGCGAGCCGAGGGGTCTTCCCCCTGGTACAGCGCTTCGCACGATGAGGCGGCGCTGATCATGGACGGCGAGGTGGAGGTTCACTTGATCAAGCCCGATCAGCCGCCGGTGCCTGAGTCCAAGGAAGGCGCGGTGAAGCTGAGCGGCGAACCGAAGGGCAAGAAAATGGGCTGGATCAAAGCGCGGCGCGGCCATATGGCGCTGCTGCCCAAGAATGCGGCTTATCAATTCCGCAGTTCAGCGCCGGGCGTGCTGTTGATCCAGGGCATCAAGGGTGAAGCCACGGTCGAACGCTGGGGCGAGATTTGCCAAACGGCTTAAACGAGGACTGGAGATCACAATGAGTACAGCAACTGTCAGCACCGTATCGGCCAAGGGCGCCGAGCTCGGATACAAGCCCTTCACAGCCGGGAAGTTTCGTTTTGAGCGCGATGAGTACTTCGCTCACATCACTTTCCCGACTGGCACGCATATGATCCCCATCGATGCCTTCCTGCGCGCGTTGATGCGCGATGTGGCCTGGGGCTTCTTCTACGGCACCGTGAATTTCGATCAGGTGATCGGAACCATCAATCACTACGGCACGGTCGAGCTGTTCGCCGGACTCATGAACGAGGCTTTTGTCAGCGCGAACCGCCATTACGTCGAAAAGTTCGATTCCAAGGACCTGCGGAAGGTCTTCGTCGAGATCCTGGACAATTGGACCAGCGAAGGTTTCGATCCCTTCGCTTCGCCTGAAGAAACCGGTAAGCCGTTCGGGGCCAAGCATGGCGAAAATCGCAAGGCGCTCGAGCGCGAGCGCGTGGTGGCCAAGCGCATGGTGGGTCTGCCGGGTGACGTCGGTTATCGCACCGACCAGAACGGCTATCCATTGAACCGGCAATTCACGGACGTTTCGACCGACAAGCCCGAAGTTCACGCCGAGCCGGGATTCGAGGGCGAAGTTCACGCCTTCAATCTGTTCAATTACGTCGCTCGTTCGGACGTCACCTGGAATCCATCCGTTGTTTCGGCGGTCAAGGACAGCCTGCTCTGCCCCACCACTGAGGAATACATTCTGCCGATCTTCCACGGCAACGATCGCGTGGAGTGGTTCGTTCAAGCCTCTGACGAGATCATCTGGGACGTGGAAGACGGCAAGACGGGCCGCCCGCGCGCCAAAGTTACTATGAAGGCTGGCGACGTCGCTGCGATGCCCGCCGATATTCGCCACAAAGGCTATTCACCGAAGCGTTCCATCCTGTTGGTCTGGGAGAACAATGACGGCACGCTTCCGCAGCTTTATTCGAGCGGTAAGCTCAAGCCGTATCCAGTCGAATTTTGACCATGGGCGCAGCAGTCGAAGCGCCCCCTAAGCTCGACATCGAGACTCGCCTCTTCATTGGGGGCGAGTTCGTCGATTCCGCCGAGGGCGGGCGCATTCCAGTTATCAATCCACACGACAACAGCGTTCTGGCCGAAGTGTCTGAAGCGCGGCAAGCCGATGTCGATCGAGCTGTAGAGGCTGCCCGGCTGGCTTTTCCTGCCTGGAAGCGCATGTCGGCCGCCGAACGCGGTCGCTTGCTTCTGAAACTGGCGGACGCGATCGAAGCCGATGCCGAGTATCTTGCCAAGCTGGAAACCCTGGATACCGGGCATCCCATCCGCGACACGCGCGGTTTGGACGCGCCCCGCACGGCGGCGACGTTCCGCTACTACGCGGGCATGGCCGACAAGATCGACGGCCGGGTGGTTCCGGTCGAAGCCGGTTTTTTGAACTACATCACGCGCGAACCGGTCGGCGTCGTTGGGCAGATCGTGCCATGGAACTTCCCGCTGATGTTCACGGGCTGGAAGCTCGGTCCGGCGCTGGCGGCCGGGAATACGGTCGTCCTGAAGCCGGCGGAACTGACGCCGCTCACCACGCTGCGCGTCGCGCACCTGATTGCCAAAGTCGGCGTCCCGCCGGGCGTCGTCAACGTTGTCCCTGGTTATGGGCAGGTGGCTGGGCAATACCTGGCGGAACATCCCGGCGTCGACAAGATCGCATTCACCGGCTCAACTGTCACCGGAAAGAAAATCGTCCAGGCCTCGGCCGGAAATCTCAAACGCGTCCAACTCGAGCTGGGCGGCAAAGGCGCGAACATCGTCTTCGATGATGCGCAAATCGATGCCGCGGTGAACGGCTCGGCCTTCGCCATTTTCCACAATCAGGGACAGGCCTGCATCGCCGGATCGCGTCTTCTGCTTCAGGAGAAGATCGCCGACGAGTTCATCGAGCGCTTCCTGACGCTGACCAAGTCCATCCGGGTTGGAAATCCATCGGATCCGCAAACCGAGATGGGACCGCTCACGTCGCCCGGTCATCGCGAGCGAGTGGTCAATTACATCAAAATCGCCCGGGCGCAAGGCAGCTCTGTCCTAACCGGCGGCAATACTCCCAGCGATCCGGAGTTACAGGCCGGATGCTACATCGAACCGACCGTGGTCACGGCCCAGCCCACCGATCGCGTCTGCCAGGAAGAGGTTTTCGGACCCTTCGTCAGCATTACACGCTTCAAGGACGAAGCGGAGGTGATCCAGGTCGCGAACTCCACCATGTACGGCTTGGGCGGAGGTCTATGGACCCGCGACTTGCAGCGCGCGCATCGAATGGCCGCGGCGATTCGATCCGGCATGGTCTGGATCAACACCTATAAGCGCGTCAATCCCAACTCGCCGTTTGGCGGCGTCGGGCAATCCGGGTACGGCCGTGACCTGGGCCTGGAGTCGATACAGGAATATACATATCCGAAATCTGTTTGGGTGAACGTGGATGCCAACGTTCCTCCCTTCTATAAGCGCAGCTAGTTCGTCGATCAGGAGGTCAATCATGAAATCAAATATGGATCGCCGGGCGTTCCTGGCCAGCGGAAGCGCCCTCGTCGGGGCACCGTTGGCCAAAGCCTTTGCCGCTCCCGCCAGGAGTGATTCCACCGGACCCGTTGCTGAGACCACCTCGGGCAAGATCCGCGGGACATCCCAGGACAAGATCAACGCCTTCAAAGGCGTCCCATACGGCGCTTCCACCGCGGGCTCTGGCCGGTTCATGCCGCCTTCGAAACCTCAACCTTGGACCAGCGTGCGCGACACTCTCGAGTTGGGCCACCAGGCGCCGCAGATCGCTTCCGGCCTGATCCCTGAGGTCGCCGCTGTGGAGGATAAAGGACCGTTGGGCGAAGACTGCCTGGTGTTGAACGTCTGGACGCCCAGCCTCGGCGCCGGGCATAAGCGTCCGGTAATGGTCTGGCTGCATGGCGGCGGATATTCCACCGGCTCCGGCGGCTTCACCATTTATGACGGCGCGAACCTGGCTCGCAAGCACGACGTCGTTACCGTCACGGTCAACCATCGCCTGAATGTTTTCGGATTCCTGTATCTGGCCGATGTCGGTGGCGAGAAATATGCGCACGCCAGCAACGTCGGAATGCTCGATATCGTCGCGGCGCTCGAATGGGTGCGCGATAATATCGCGGCCTTCGGCGGCGATCCGGGCAACGTCACCATCTTCGGCCAGTCGGGCGGAGGCGGCAAGGTCAGCACGCTGATGGCAATGCCGTCGGCTAAGGGACTGTTCCATCGTGCCGTCGTAGAAAGCGCTTCGGCGATCAAGGGCGTGTCGCGTAGCGATGCCACGAAATCGGCCGAGATGATCCTCGCCAAGCTGGGCTTGAAGCCCAACCAGCTCGATGAACTGCAAAACCTGCCCATGGATCGCGTGTTGTCGATAAACGCCGGCGGCGGACCGGCCGGTAATCAAGGGCTGCGGCTAGCTCCGGTGGTCGACGGACGAACGCTGCCGAGCGATCCGTTTGACCCCACGGCACCCGAACTTTCCGCCAAAATTCCGCTGCTGATCGGATCGGTTGAGACCGAAGTAACGTTCATGCCCAGGCAGCAGCTCGATCCCATCGATGACGCCGATTTGCATACGCGCGTAAAGCAAGCTGCCCGCTGCGATGACGCGCAGGCCGACAAACTAATCGAGGTGTACCGCAAAGGCCGTCCGAGCGTCAGCAACATTGATCTGTATCTGATCCTGGCCTCAGATACCAGTTTTCGCGCGGGTGTCCGGACCGAAGCCGATCGCAAAGCGGCCCAGGCCTCGCAAGGCAACGCGCCGGTTTATATGTACTACTTCACTTGGCGATCACCGGTTCGAGACGGCAAGCTCAAGGCTTTCCACACGCTCGAAATCCCATTCGTGTTTGAGAATGTCGACATTGGCAGACCCATGACTGGCACTGGTCAGGATCGCTACGCGCTATCGGACAAGATGAGCCGGGCGTGGGCAGCTTTCGCACGCACGGGGAATCCGAACCACAAGAGTCTCCCCAATTGGCCGGCCTTCAATACGGATCAGCGCGCCACCATGATCTTCAACAACGAGTGCAAAACGGTCAATGATCCGGGCAAAGAGGAACGCCTGGCGCTAGCGGCGATTCAACCTCAGCGGGCATAATTTGCCGGCGCCTGCCCGCGTCAGCAATCAGGACAGCGGAATTAGTAAGCGGAACGGTTTGTTGCCGCTCCAACGATATATCTCAAAATCGTGGTCAAGGGTTAGAACGTCTCCCGTGTGAAATTCAGTGGCCAGATGGATTAGGCAAGCGTCTGCGAAATCCACTTCACGATCCCGATATTTTCGAAGTACACGCTGAATCTGGGATGCGCTTCGTGAGAGCTGGAATGGAATCTGAAAAGTACCCGCCAGCACATTTTCAAGAATCGCTTCCGGCGCGCCGGGTAGGAATCGAAGGAGATAGCAACTCTCTGCGATCACTGCCTCGCAGGTCACCAATGGCCCGGCGATCGCTTCCAATGCGGCTTCGCACGATTTGTGATGACGCTCGCTGCGATCCAGTAAAGCAACAATCACCCCAGTATCAAGCAAGACCGGCTTCACTGCCCAAAGCCCTGCAGGTGTTTCTTGTTCGATCCAAGGTCTGCCCGGCCGGAGGAGAACTTCCCGAGCCCGACAATCTTCGGATGCCCCGAACCCGGGTGCGATGCGGCCAACAAACGAATGCCTTCACGCACCACTTTGGATGGACTCCAGCGCAGGCGGCGGACGAGGTTTTCAAGCGCTTTTTGTGCGTCGTCATCTAATCTGGCTTGAACAATTGCCTTCACAATCATCATTGTACTACATATTTGCAATTGTCATACATCTGCCTGACCGTTCTTGCGCAACGCACATAGTCAGGATCTCTTTCTCACCTCGTTACACGCACCAAGACGCTTGCTATGCGCGCGACCGCAGTGTACTATCATTCTGTTGTTTTCAAGAAGGGAGCAATAACATTGACTCAAACGCAATTGGTAAAGCTGCTGGCTGACGACCTCGAAGTCAGCCGCAAGATCTCCAAACAATTTCTCGATGGCTTGGCCGCCACCGCGATCAAAGAGGTACGCAAGACCGGCGCCTTCGTGCTGCCCGGCATAGGCAAACTGGTTCGAGTGGACCGGAAAGCCCGCATCGGACGGAATCCGGCTACCGGCGAAACCATCAACATTCCTGCCAAGAAGGTCGTGAAGTTCCGCGTGGCCAAAGCGGCCAAAGAAGCGATCGTACCGCCCAAAGGCAAAAAGGTAGCAGCGGGATAACTGGAGACGGCCCTTCAACGGGCCGCCCCGCCTTCAAGGTTCGTAACCTCGACAAAAGGGCACTTGTTTCGGCTGGCGAACGTGATATCCTGAAGTGCAGCGTAGAGACATCTGTGCGTCAGTTGGACCAGTTCGAAGGGACCGAGAACAAGACCCGCCTTACTGCCCTCAATCGAGACGTCAAGACTCACATCGCTAGAAAGAGGAGAAAGAAAGAAGCATGAAAGAAACAGGGACAGTGAAGTGGTTTAACGCTGGAAAAGGATTCGGATTCATCCAGCGTGAGAATGGCGAAGACGTCTTCGTTCATTTTTCCGCCATTGAAGCCAGCGGTTACCGCACACTCGATGAAGGCGCTCGGGTTACGTTTGTCGTGAAGCGTGGGCCCAAAGGATTGCAAGCCGAGCAAGTAACATTGGCGTAAGCCGTAACAACCACTCATCCCCGTTTGGAGCGAAGCTAGGTTAACGTACAGTCCAACGTGTCTTCAGAACAACGTTCCAGACCGCTTGGGGCGGAATCTCAAGCGACGGATGCTCAGCGCGTAGCCGTTCCGCGGCAGCCTGGAAGGAAGTCTCCTTTGCTTCCAGTTCATTATCGGCGGAGATTTCCGCCTGAAGTGGCGTATCGCCCCAGATTTGAAGATTCCAGATCGAATCCTTGACATGAGAAAGAACCAGCCAGTTCTTTCCGATACGCGTTGAAAATCTCGGCTTCAAGGACGAATCTCGAGTCTCCAAGTCCTAGCTTACCATTTGTGGCAGGGCACGCCGTGTCATAATAGCCAATTCTGATGTTTCGGAATTGGCTTTTCCTTATAGCCTTCGTCTGCCCGGCGCAAACGCCTGCCGCGCGCATCAAGATCGACATCGACCGCACGATTGGCGAAGTAGACCCGCGCGTCTTCGGAAACTTCGCCGAGCATCTCGGCCGCATGATCTATGGCGGTATCTACGACAAAGGCAGCCCGTTGGCCGATACAGACGGCTATCGCAAGGACGTTATGGACGCGGTCAAAAAGCTGGGCGTGTCCATCCTGCGCTATCCGGGTGGCAACTTCTCTTCGGGCTACGACTGGAAGGACGGCATCGGTCCCAAGGACCAGCGTCCGGTGCGAGCCGAGCTGGCGTGGCACGACTTGGAATCCAATCGCTTCGGGACCGACGAGTTTCTGAAGTACTGCGAGCGTATCGGCGCCGAGCCATACATCTGCATTAACGCCGGCCTCGGTACCGTCGAAGACGCGCGCCACTGGGTGGAATACACCAACGAATCGCGCCACACCTATTGGGCCGACCAGCGTCGCAAGAACGGGCGCGATGAGCCGTACAACGTGAAGTACTGGGGGCTCGGGAACGAGATCGACGGCCCGTGGCAACTGGGTCACAAGAACGCCGAGGATTATTCCAAGTTCGCGCTAGAAGCGGCCAAGGCCATGCGGCTCGTCGACCCCTCTATCAAGTTGATTGCGAGCGGATCCAGCAATTACAACGCGGATTGGCTCGGCTGGAACCGCACCGTGGTGAATGAACTGCGGAATCAGATCGATTACATCTCGCTGCACACCTACATTGGAGATCGCCAGAACGATCTCGAGCAATTCCTGGCCGCGTCACAACGCATTGATTCTTACATCGACACCACTGCAGCCGCCATTAAGGCCGCCCAAACCGGACAGACCAATCCCCGGCCGATTTTCATCGCCTACGACGAATGGAACGTGTGGTATCGCACCGGAAGCCGCGAGCATCTGGAAGAGATCTACAATTTCGAGGATGCGCTGGCGATGGGAATGTTTTTCAATTCGTTCTTCCGCCATGCCGACGTGGTCAAGATGGCGAACCTGGCCCAGTTGGTCAACGTGATCGCCCCGATCATTACGAACAAACAAGGGCTGTTCCTGCAGCCGATCTACTTCCCGATTCTCGAGTACGGCAAACAGCGTGGAAATGTGGCGTTGCATGCCTGGGTCGCTTCGCCAACCTATACTGCGAATCAGCAGCCGCTTCCTTACCTGGATATTTCGGCGACGTATAACGCCCGCGATCACGCCGTCTACGTCAACGTGTTGAACCGCAGCAAGTCGCAGGACATCGCTACGCGTATCCAGAACGAAGAAGGCATCCTCAAGCAAGATCTCGGCGTCTGGCAAATGAACTATCCGGATCTGAAGGCGACGCACACCTTCGGCGACGATAAGAAGGTAGTTCCCAAAACGAGTACGCTTTCCGCCGCGCTGGACAAGAACGCGTTCTCGTACACATTTCCCGCCCACTCGCTCACGATTCTGCGCCTACGTGTTGAATAACATTCAGGACCTTCGTTGTCCGTAGTAAGCTTTCGGGCCGTGTTTGCGGTGGTGATGTTTGTCGTGCAATGCGGTCGAGATCGGCTTGGCGTCGGGATTGATGATCAGGGTCTGGAACGCGATCGCGGCCAGTTCTTCGACGATAACAGCGGCGTGAGCGGCGTCGGCCGCAGATTTACCCCAGCAGAATGGCGCGTGCCCCGAGACCAACGCAGCCGGGCAAGTCAGAGGATCGCGGCCCGCCATCAACCGGATAATCGCTGCGCCGGTATTGGCTTCGTAGTCCGATTCGATCTCGGCCGGCGTGAGGGGTTGGGTCACCGGCACCGGTCCATGGAAGTAATCGGCGTGCGTAGTGCCGAAGCACGGAATCTCGCGGCCGGCCTGCGCCCAGGCCGTGGCGTTTCGAGAGTGTGTGTGTGCGATGCCGCCGATCGACGGGAATGCCCGATAGAGCGCTGCGTGCGTGGCTAAATCCGACGACGGCCGCAGGCTGCCGTCTACGACATTGCCTTCCAGGTCGGTGATCACCATGTCGCCGGGAGTCATCGTCTCGTAGGGAACACCGCTGGGCTTGATCACCACCAGCCCGCGTTCCCGCGATACGCCGCTCGCGTTCCCGAAAGTGTACAGCACCAATCCACGACGGACCAGTTCGAGGTTCGCCTCGTAAACTTCAGCCCGCAGCGTTTCCAGCACTCTGGCCTCCCCGCGCCTGGCTCGCGATTCTTCGCAGCTCCGGCAAAACGTCGCCGAGCTCGATTGGATTGGAGCCTCGGGCGCCGAAAGAAAAGTACAGTTTCTGGAAAAGCGGATATAGTTCCCGATAAGTGCCGGCGTTCGACTCCTGCGGCTCGACGGCAATATAGCCGGGGCACAGTGCAGCCTGCGCTTCCTCGACGGTATGAAAAGTCTTGGCAGCGAGGAACGCGAAAATGGCCGACCCCAGGCTGGTCACGTCGCCGTTGGGCACCAGGATCGGCTTTCCCATCACATTCGCATAGACCTGATTGAGTACCGTATTTCGCTGCGGGATGCCGCCCGCATTGATGACCCGGCGAACCGGCACGCCGTGCTCTTCCATCCGCTCCAGGATCACGCGCGTGTGGAAGGCAGTTCCTTCGATGGCGGCAAACAGGTCATCCTGGGCCGTGTGCGTCAGCCGCCAGCCGAGCGTCACGCCGCTCAGTTCCGGATTCACCAGCACCGTGCGATCCCCATTGTCCCAAGTGAGACGCAGAAGTCCGGTTTCACCGGCGCGATATTTCTCCAGGCCGCGCGAGAGCTCCGCGACCGTAGTATTGGCGCGCCGCGCGATGGCGTCGAAGATGTCGCCGGTGGCCGAGAGACCGGCCTCGATGCCGGCGTAGCGGGGATGAACCGATCCCGGCACTACGCCGCACACGCCGGGAATCAACGCCGGCGTCTCGCTGATCGCCATGATGCACGTGGACGTTCCGACCACGTTCACCACGTCGCCCAAACGCACGCCCGCGCCGATGGCGTCCCAATGCGCGTCGAAAGCGCCCACTGGAATGGGAATCCCCGCACACAGGCCCAGCTTCTCAGCCCACGCCAGAGCGAGATGGCCGGCGATTTTATCGGAGGTGGCATAGCAGCCGTCAAGCTTCGCGCGGATGCCGCTAAGCGCCGGATCTAAGCTCGCCAAAAAAGCTTCCGATGGCAGTCCGCCCAGCCCGGCGTTCCACATCCACTTATGACCCATCGCGCAAATGCTTCTTGGCGCCTTCGCCGGATCGCTGATTCCACAAAGCACTGCCGCCACCATATCGCAGTGTTCGAGCGCGGTACGGAAACGATCCCGCTTCTCCGGATTGTTGCGCAGCCAATGCAGAAGCTTCGCGAACCCCCACTCGGAAGAATAAATGCCGCCACACCAATCGATCGCCTCCAGACCGTGACGCCGCGCGGCCGCGGTGATTTCGCCCGCTTCTTTCCAAGCCCGATGATCGCACCACAAATAATAGTCATCCAGAGGCTCGAGACGCGCATCCACCGGAATCACGCTCGAACCGGTGGTATCGAGCGCGATGGCTTCGACCGTATGGCCGTCGATCCCAGCACTTTCGAGGGCCCGGCGCATCGCCTCTACCAGCGCCCGCATGTGGTCCGCGTGGCTTTGACTGGCGTGATCGGGATCTTCCTTCCTGCGCTGCAGCGGATACTCGGCCACGCCGGCGCCGAGCCGCCCTCGAGCGCTGTCGAAGATCGAGGCCCGAACGCTGAGTGTCCCGAAATCGACCCCGGCGACTATGCTCATGACCTATTCATGCTGGTGGACGCTCCAGCCGAGATAACGCGTCGTCGCCTCCCGCACCGCCGATGCCACCAACGCGAAGTTGCCCGCAACGTGATGCTCGAAGCCGCGTTCGCAGATGTAGCGGAGCAGCGCTTGCAGCCGCGGAATACGTACTACGCCCGCCCCGCCGAAAGTCTCCAGCGGATCGTCGGTGAACTCGCCCTCGCCGACGTAACCATGAATCGTACCTGCGCGGTCGTTGGTCGAAAAACGCGCAAAGCTCATTGGCCCGGATTTCACGCGGCCCACGCACGTCCCGTAGGTGTTCTCCTTGCCCACCGTGCCGGCGATAATCTCCTGAAAATCCATGCGGACTTCTTTGAAGAAATGCTTGGGAAGATTGCTGCAATGGAAACAGACCGCTTTGTCGGGATCGTCGCCATAGTTGTTGTTCCAGTCCAGTAACGCGCTGGGCGTTGCCGAAGCGAGCTGTAGCGCGTGCATCCCCACCACGCCGCAAATATCCACCTCACAGGCGCTGGACGTCAGATTTTCGCTCATCATGCTCATGATGGTGCAGGGCACGACACCGAAGAACTCTTCGAGCGAGGTCCAGCATTGCACGGCGCTGATCGCAACCTGCGTTTGCGTCATCCATTGATCCACCACGGCTCCGAGTTTGGCCATCTTCATTAGCGGCTCGGCCGGGACACTGTTGGTCGGCACGTAGCGCTTGATCTGTTCCAACTTCGCTTGGGCGGCGGAATCCTGGTCGCCCATGCGCGCGATTCGCCCCAGTATTTCCGAGAGGTCGATCGGTTCCACCGAAATACCATTGGCTTCCAGGATCTTTTCGCTATAGCGAACCGTGTTGAAGGCAGCCGGCCGCGCGCCGATGGCGCCGATACGAAGCCTCCGCAACCCTCGTGTGACCCGGCACACTGCGCCGAACCAGTCCAGATCGCGGCGGAAGACATCGGAATCTGGCGTCTCCGTGTGAAGCGTGGTCAGCGAGTACGGAATGCCGTACTGCGCTAAATTATTGCAGGCCGACATCTTGCCGCAGAAGCTGTCGCGGCGATCCCGAATGCCCATCCGGCCCGGGGTGTCCGGCGACGCCTGCACCAGCACCGGCACGCTCAGGCCGGCCATCCGCAGCGTATCGGCGATGGCGCGCTCGTCGCCGAAATTCGGCAGAGTGACGATTACACCATCGATCGCGTCACCATGTTTCTTGAAAAGCTCGCCGCAGCACACCGCCTCCGCGCGGGTTTCCACAGCGCCGAACTTGGTGTCCTGAACACCCGGCGCCACCACGCTGTGGCCGGCCTTTTCGATCGCCGCGATCATCTCCGTGCGCCCGCTTTTGGCGAGGTGGTCTGGAAAAAAGCCGCGATTCCCGACGATCATTCCGAACGTCATGCGACGCGGTTTGGCGTCCATTTATCTACCTCTCCACGGTGAGAATCGAAACGAATAAAACGCCCCGAGCACGATCAGCAGCGCGCCCCACCAGATTCCTGCGTGCAGGTTGGCCAGCACCACCGGATGCTCCGCCGGTACCGCTTTCTCATATAACCCCGCACCCAGGATCAACACCCCGTAAATCAGCAGCAGCACGCCAATGAAGAACCAAATCGAAACCATGCCGGGACGATGCATTGTCACCTACCAGAAAATGATGTTCAAGATCACGAACCCAACCGCCACCACACCAGCCCAAAAGATCGGGCGTTGGTATAGCGGCAAATGCTCTTCCGACGGCAGTTCCGTGTACCCGTACACCAGCCCCGTCAATTCCTCGATCGGTTTGGGACGGGTCATATAACTCACGACCACCGTAACCAACACGCACACGATCCATGACCATAATGCCCGGTACATGTTCTCCGCCATGTCCTTCGCTTTCGGCGACAGCGCCACATATCGCAGCGCCGTAGGATCGATCTTCACCCAGGCCCACAGCCCAATCGCCGAGATCGTTCCGCTCAACAAACCCCAGAAGCCGCCGGCCGGCGTCGCGCGACGCCACAGCATGCCAAGCAGCACAGTACCGAAAAGCGGAGCGATAAAGAAACTAAACAGCGCTTGCACGTAGTCCATGATGCTTTGGAACTGCATCACGAAGTAGGCGGTACCGATGCTCACCAGCACGCCGAGCAGCGTGCACCACCGGCCGACCGAGACATAGTGCGTATCGGTGGCCTGCCGGCGAAAGAATGGCCGGTAGATGTCATAAGTCCACACCGTCGCGAAGGCGCTTACGTTGCCCGCCATACCGGACATGAAGCCCGCCATCAATGCCGTGATGCCGAGCCCCAACAATCCCGGCCCACAGTAACGCGCCAGCATGATCGGCAGGACTTCGTTGTAACTGTGGCCTCCCGTCGCGACGGCCTGGCTTTCGCCGACCAGATGCTCCGGAAGCACGGCCAGGCCGAGCAGCCCAGGCAGAATAACGATGAACGGCACCAGCATCTTGAATCCCGCGCCAATAACGGGCGCGAGCTTAGCCGACCGGATGTCCTTAGCGGCGAGCACACGCTGAACCACTAGAAAGTCTGTAGTCCAGTAGCCGAACGAAATCACCCAGCCGAGTCCGAACACGATCCCCACCCAGTGAATACCCATCGGATTGTCGTCAAATGATCCGAGCGTGCTCCACAAGTGTGTATAGCTTTGGCCCGGAAAATTATGGGCGATTCGCTCCACCACGCCGTTCCAGCCGCCGGCTTCGATCAAACCGAGGATTGAAATGAGCAGCGCGCCCAGCCAGATCAGGACGAACTGCAGAACCTCGTTGAAAATCGCTGAGAGCAGCCCGCCCAGAACAACGTATACGGCCACCGTAAGAGACGAGACCCAGATACTGAAATGGATGTCCCAGCCGAGCACCACCTTCATGACCAGCGCCATCGAGTACATGTTGATACCGCTCATCAGCACCGTCATGAATCCGAAACAGATGGCGGCCAAGGCGCGCGACGATTCACCGTAGCGTAGTTTGAGATAGCCCGGTACCGAGTGCGTCTTGGAGATGTAATAGAAGGGCATCATGACCAGGCCCAGGAACAGCATGGCTGGAATCGCGCCGATCCAATACCAGTGCGTCGCCAGAATGCCGTACTGATAGGCCGATGCAGCCCAGCCCATCATTTCGAGCGCGCCCAGATTCGCGGCCAGGAAACTTAGTCCCGCCACCCACGCAGTCATCTCGCGGCCGGCCAGGAAGAAATCCTCGCCGGTTTTCGTGTATCGCTTCAGATAGAAGCCGATGCCGAGAACGGCGGCGAAGTACAAGGCGATGATCGCGAGGTCGACGCCAGAAAGCGTGAGCAAACGCGAGGAGGCACTCATAGCTGTCGTTCGACGCTTGCAAACACTTTCACAGACCCTTATTCTAATAGCTCCCGGACTGAGTCGGGAAACGGTACGCTGAGGAGACCGGTTTTGCAAAAACTACGCGCGGCAATTCTAATTTTGGCGGCATCCATGACCCTGAACGCGAAACCTAAGCTGACCCGGGCCGAGTGGGGAAAAACGCTCGACGGCGTAACCGTCCAGATTTACACCCTCACCAACAAGGCCGGCCTGGAGGCGCGAATCACCAACTACGGCGGGATCGTCGTCTCTCTCAAAGCGCCGGATCGCAACGGCATGATGGCCGACGTCATCCTGGGATTCGATACCCTCCGCGACTATCTCACCAGCCCCAGCCCCTATTTCGGCGCGCTAGTCGGCCGTTATGGAAATCGCATCGGGCACGCGCGCTTCACACTCGATGGCGTCGAGTACAAACTCGCGGCCAATAATGGCGTAAATTCCCTGCATGGTGGGCTGCACGGATTCAACAAAGCGGTCTGGACGCCCCGCGAACTGCCGGACGGCGGTCTCGAGCTAACCTACCTGAGCAAGGACGGCGAAGAAGGTTACCCCGGTAACCTGAAGGTGATCGTCACCTACCGCCTGACTGACGGCAACGAACTGAAGATCGAGTACGCCGCCACCACCGACAAGGATACCGTCCTCAACTTGACCAACCATGCGTACTTCAATTTGAAGGGAGCCGGCAACGGCGACATCTTAGGCCATATCGTGACCCTGAATGCCGACCGCTTTACACCCGTCGACGCCGGCTTGATTCCCACCGGAGAATTGCGCGACGTAAGCGGCACTCCGTTCGATTTCCGCAAGGCGACGGCGGTTGGGGCGCGAATCGAACAGAATGACGAACAGCTAAAGCTCGGCAAGGGCTACGATCACAACTGGGTCCTAAACAGAAACGCCCCCGCGCCCAGCCTGGCGGCCCGCGTCGAAGAACCGTCCAGCGGGAGAGTACTCGAAGCCCTCACAGATCAGCCGGGTATCCAATTTTATACCGGCAACTCGCTGGATGGATCGATCAAAGGCACTGGCGGCAAGTCCTACGGCCGCTTCAGCGGTCTTTGTCTAGAAACCCAGCATTTTCCCGATTCGCCCAATAAACCGGGCTTCCCCTCCACCGTGCTGAAGCCCGGTCAGCAGTTCCACAGCACGACAATCTATAGGTTTACAACGAAGAGCTAACCGTTAGGTACCTGCGAGATGACATTTACTAGGAAATGTTCTAGGCCCTGCGGTGTCCAACGTATGGGAAGGAGTTTCGATGGACAAAGAACCAACGCTGACACTTCACTGCGTGCGGAAGAATGGGAGGCGCGAAAGAACGAAATTATCGCTTGCGACCTTGTCTGAAGCCCGGGACGTAGCCCAGCGAATCCTGCGTCTCGGTGGCGGCGTCTATGACGAGGTCGAGATC